>Ga0172382_10000727_pt1 | contig 61485 bp, 76 predicted proteins | sample Leawel138RmetaG_FD_122245 | JGI IMG/M metagenome (GOLD analysis project Ga0172382, IMG submission 122245) | Leachate microbial communities from a municipal landfill in Southern Ontario, Canada - Leachate well 138R metaG | ecosystem: Engineered > Solid waste > Landfill > Unclassified | place...
CGGGAATGTAATGATCCTCGAGGCTTTGATCACCGATGACGCACGGCCTGATTTCCGGCTTGCCTGGTGCGCTATCCTGACATTCAAAGACGGCAAGATTATCTCGGATCACAGCTATCTGAACCATCGTCATTGGCCGGGACTTGTAAAAGTCCTGGAAGAAAATCAGGCGTTGGCATCGGCCTGAGCCCAAATTTCCGGGCCACCGTTTGCACGGTGGTCCTGGGGCATCTGGAACCGGGTCGGCAGAAATCTAGATTGTGCTCAGGTCGATCACGAAGCGATATTTCACGTCACCCTTGATCATCCGGTCGAATGACTCGTCGATGTCCTGTATCGCGATCTGCTCTATTTCCGAAACTATTCCGTTTTCGGCACAGAAATCGAGCATTTCCTGCGTTTCCTTGAGGCCGCCGATCAGCGAGCCCGCAATGCTGCGGCGGCCCAGGATCAGGTTGACCGCCGAAGGGCTGGGGTGCGGAGCATCCGGAACTCCGACGAGCACCAGCGTTCCATCGCGCTTCAGCAGGCTGAGATAGACGTCGAGATCGTGAGGTGATCCCACCGTGTCGAGGATCAGGTCGAGGCTCTGCTCGTAGCCGTCAAGACCGCGCTCGCCGGATGTGAGGACTACTTCATGCGCGCCCAGTGCCAGAATGGCGTCGCGCTTGCTTTCCGATGTAGTGAAGCCGACAACATGGGCGCCCAAGGCTCGCGCCAACTTGACGGCCATATGCCCCAGCCCGCCAATGCCGACCACGCCCACCCTTCGCCCTGGGCCGGCATTCCAATGCCGCAAGGGGGACCATGTCGTTACGCCTGCACACAGCAGCGGGGCGACCGCGGCAAGCTGGCTCTCAGGATGGCGGATCGCCAGGACAAAACGCTCATCCACGGTGATCGCGGTGGAATAGCCGCCAGAAGTATTCCGGTCCCCGCCTTTGACATAGCCATTGTATGTCTGGAGATAACCCTGCTCGCTTTCGCAATAGTTTTCAGCCCCTTCCTCGCAGGAGCTGCATTTGCGGCAACTATCGACCATGCAGCCTACGCCGACGAGATCGCCGGGCTGAAATGCGGTGACCTTGCTTCCGACGGATGTGACCCGGCCAACGATTTCATGGCCGGGAACCATCGGATACATCATGCCGGGCCATTCGCCGCGCGCTGCATGGAGATCGGAATGGCACACCCCGCAATAGGCGATAGCGATCGCAACATCGTTCGGGCCGGGCGATCGCCGTTCGATCTCGATGGGCGAAAGGGGGGCTGCTGCGGCAAGAGCCGCGAAGGCTTGCGCTATTTCCCTATCCCCTGGGGCACTCTCCTCAGCGATCCGCTGAGGCCGGACATCACTGTGCATGTTCCAGCTCCCCACGGGCTTCCCTGCGGGCGGCTTCCCGCGCATTTTCCAGATCGGCAAAGGCTTGCGGCGCCTTTTCCAGCGTAAGCTCCCAGTCGATCTCCTTGCCTTCGCCGAGATTGGTGAGCTGCACATACATCCAGGCGAGCTGGTGATTGGATTCGAGCAGGTTGAATTCCCGGTCGTCGAGCTGGCCGATATAGGCTTCGCGATCCAGCAGCATGGTTTCCTCGATCATCGGCACTTCGCCGATCTCGCCCCGCAGCAGCTTGGCCGGAAAATCGGTGGAGGCGCAGAACGGGCGGGCGAGGCCGACCACGTCGGTCGCATTCTCGGCCAATGCGCCGTTCATCGCATCCAGCGTGCGGAAGCCGCCGGTGATCATCAGCGGCATGTTCGCCACCGGGCGGACCCGCCGCGCATATTCCATGAAATAGGCTTCCCGGCGCAGCGTGCGCTCCGCCTTCTGGCGCGCCAGCGGCTGATCGCCGCCCATCGCCCCGATCATCGCGGGCGCATCGTAATTGCCGCCGGAGATTTCGAGCAGGTCGAGATTCTCGGCATTGAGCATCTCGATCACCGCCATGGACTGATCCATGTCGAAACCGCCCTTGTGGAAGTCCGCCGAATTCATCTTCACCGAGACGGGAAAGTCCGGCCCCACGGCGCGGCGGATGGCGCGCAGGCTTTCGATCAGGAAGCGGGCGCGGTTTTCCAGGCTGCCGCCCCATTCGTCGTCCCGCGTGTTGCACAGCGGACTGAGGAAGGAGGACGCCATGAAGCCATGGGCGGCATGGAGCTGGACTCCGGTGAAGCCGGTTTCGCGGGCGATGGCCGCCACCTTGCCGAAACGCCCGATCAGGTCCTCGATCTCCGCCCCGGTCATCGCGCGGGGCATCCCGAAGCCTTCGGGGGGCAGGCCTTCCCGGTTGGCTGACGGGGCCATGGGATGTTCCTGCACATCGATCGGCGTCTGGCGGCCTGGCTGGTTGATCTGCATCCACAGGTGGTTGCCCGCGACCTGCCCGGCGGCGGCCCATTCGCGCAGCTCCGCCATCCCGCCATTATCGTCGATAACGATATTGCCGGGGCGTTCGCGGTGGGAATAATCGACCATGACATCGCCGGAAATCAGCAGGCCTGCCCCGCCTTCCGACCAGCGCCGATACAGCGTGACATTGAGGGGGGAGGCATGGCCCAGCGGGGTCGCCAGCCCTTCCTGCGTGGCCGATTTGCCGATCCGGTTGGGCAGGGTCGCACCGCAGGGAAGATGGAGCGGTTGTCCCAGAAAGTCTGCCGTCACGTTCGCCTCTAGCTATGGATTTCTGTGAGGAGCTTGTTTCATCCTCGATAGATCGTGGAGTTCTCACGTCTGTTCGAGAAATGGCGCTCCTTGGATTTCGCAAACTATCGGCTGGAGAGCGCTTTGGACAACCGAGGTAAACCGGCAAAGCCTTTTTAGCGATGCTAATCAATGGGGGCGCCAGCCGCTTTTGCCGCGATGCGCGCAGGCGTTCACGGAAAAGCTGGGAATCGCGCTGCAATCAGGTGAAGGAATCCTGCCTGTTCAGATGCTTGCGCAGATAATCTATGAACACCCTGAGCTTGGCCGGAACCCTGATGCCGGAAGGGTAATACAGCGCTAGTCCTGGAAGCTGGTTGCCCCAATCGGGCAGTATCCGCACCAGTTCGCCTCGCGCTATGCTGTCATGGACATAGCAGCTTGCGGAATAGGTTATGCCGGCTCCCTCGATCGCGCATTCCACGGCAGCCAGCGGATCATTGGTAATGATCCGGCAATTTACCGACAGATGCACTTCCTCCACGCCGCGCAAGAGCTTCCAGCGCCGGATCTGCCCGTTGGTGCTGTAGCGAAAACCGATGCAGGAATGCTCGAGCAGTTCCTTCGGGTTATCCGGCATTCCGAATTTGGCGATATAAGCGGGTGACGCGACGAGCAACTCCGCGATAGGCGGGCCGAGGTTGACCGCAACCATGTCGTTTTCGATCAGGTTGCCAAAGCGGATACCCGCGTCGAACCTGCCATCGACGATGTCCACGAGGCTGCTTTCGATGCTCAGGTCTATCCTGATTCTGGGGTAATCCTCGCAGAATTTGTCGATGATCGGTCGCAATATCGTGATGAACCCGGCGCGGGGGAGATTGAGCCGGAGGACACCCTGTGGCTGGTTTCCGAGCGTGGCCAGTTCTTCCGATGCGGAAACGAGGTCCCGGATGCCTGGCGCGACCCGTTCGTAGAATTGCTCGCCCGCTTCGGTCAGATTGACGCTTCGCGTGGTTCGGCTGAACAGCGAATGGCCCAGGCGCTCTTCCAGATTTCGGATCGCCTGGCTCATGGCGGACGGGGTTACACCGAGCCGCACCGCCGCGGGCGTGAAGCCTTTCGCTTCGGCAACGGCGATGAACATGACCAACCCTTCGAGCTGATCGCGCTTCATGCTCTGTGTCATCGCTGGCATGCCCTGACTTGTAAGGAGTGCTAATAAGTCCGGGTGATAGTCCTTCCCCTATCGTCCTGTCCAATGCGATGCCGCGCTGCCCCGGCAATCCTTGCGCTTGGCAATTGCGCCGAGTTTATATTGACGATGCGAGGGTGGTCGTGGCAATCGGCACGCACATTGCGGCAAAGCAGCCTTGGCGCTGGCGATGCTTGCGATGCAATGCGGGCGTAGCTCAATGGCAGAGCAGAAGCTTCCCAAGCTTACGACGAGGGTTCGATTCCCTTCGCCCGCTCCATCCCCGGATCAGCCATTTTTCCCGCTTTTCGCCATCGGTAAGCGCGTAACATGCGCGGCAGGTTGCGGTGAAAGCGCCACGAATGCAGCGATTCTCTCTCGTCGATCATCTGTTCGGTGAGGGCCAGCGCGTGGCCAGATTGGGCAGACCGCGCTGGCCGGGATTCCCCGCTGTCGCGAAACGCGAGCTTACAATGATGGATTCCGCCGCTATTGTTCGCGGGCAGGAGGGACGAGTCACAACTGGAGGAGTGGAACATGGCCAAAACAGCCAAATCGAAAGCTGCGTCCCGGAAGGTCGAAGGCGACGGCAACAGGCTCAACACCAGCGTGGGCAGCGATGCCCGCGAGAAGATCGCCGAAGCGCTCACCAAGGCTGTGGCCGACAGCTACACGCTGTATGCCAAGACGCTTGGGGTTCACTGGAACGTGCAAGGCCCCAACTTCTACGGCCTCCACAAGCTGACCGACGCGCAATATAATGAACTGCACCAGGCTGCGGACGCGCTTGCGGAGCGTATCCGGGCGCTGGGCAAACTTGCCCCGACCGGCAGCGAGGCCTTCCGCGCGCTTACGGTGATCGAGAACGAGGCGCCGCACAAGCCGACCCGGGAAATGATCGCCGAACTGGTGCGGGACAATGAGGCCGTGGCGCGGCGGATGAGCGAGTTTGCGGAGCTTGCCGACGCGGCCGGCGATCTGTTCACCCACGATATGTTGGTGGCGCGGATCGGCGTTCACGAAGAAAATGCATGGATGTTGCGGTCCAGCCTCAGCGAATAAGGCTTTCGGGCGCGGAGCGATGCCCGGATTCCGATAAGCGTAGCCATCGTGCAAGTCCGCCTCCGCCAATGCCGAAGCCCGCAACCCCTTCCATCAGGGACGTGGCCTGATCGCCAGGTGGACTTGCCGCGAACCCTGCTCGGCTGCCCTGGCTGAGTGGGGCAACCCCATGGGGTGATCGTCGGGATCGGAGGGCGAGGGGCAGGTCAGAACACCATCAGCCGGGGCGGAATGCCCAGGGCGACGCGGCCGGCGTCTTCCATCATGGCGCGCTGGAAAACCAGATGCCCGCAGATCGCATTGACATCCCGCGACGCCGCTTCGAACGGAAGGGTTGCGAACAGGGCGGACCCGCCCGCCGCGCGATAGCACAGGTTCACCGCTTCCTGGCTCGACTCGGCAGCGTGGACGCAGGCCCGGCGCAGCCGCGCGCGCGTTTCCATGCTGGGCGCTTCGTCGGCCAGCGCGCAGTCCCACAATTGCTGAAACGAGTAGCGCACATTGCATCGCGCCGCGTCGATGAGCGCTTCCGCCTTGGCTACGGCATATTGGGAGAAGCCCACATCGCTGAGTTTCCCGCCGCCCGGCGTGGGTTTGGACCTCGCAAACTCGCGCAAGCCATCGACGGCCCGCCGCGCGACCCCCAGCGGAACGCCGGTCAGCGCAAAGCCGAAAAAAGTCATCGGCAGGCGGAACAGCGGCCCCGGATGGCGGCTTTCCTTCCAGGGTATGCTGAAGGTGCGCTCCTTCGGAACGAAGACATCGGCCACGCTGAACTCGGTGCTGTTGGTCGCGACGAGGCCGCTGACATTCCAGCACTCATGAACCGTGGCGGATTCCTTGGGCATGAAGGCCAGCACGGTGGCTGGAGAACCGTCTTCCTTCATCACCTGCTTGCCGTCTTCGTGAACGAAGCAGCCGCCATATACCCATTGCGCCTGGTCTATGCCGCTGGCCCAGGCGAAACGCCCTTCGATGCGATAGCCGCCGTCAACCTTATGCGCCTTCCCCTGGGGCGCGCCGGACCCGGCCATCGCCGCGCCTGACTGGGTGAACAGCGCGCGCGCTTCGGCGGCTTCCAGGAAGCCCGAGAATATTCCCAATCCCGATCCGACGGCAAAATTCCATCCGGCCGATGCATCGTGGTAGGAAATGCGCTCCACGAAATCGAACTGGTCGATCGGGGTGATTTCAGCCCCGCCGAGATCCGCGGGAACGAGCAGGCGATAGATGTCGAGGTCGATGAAGGCTTGAGCAACCACATCCGGCAAGCGTCGTTGCCTTGCGATTTCCGCCCGCTGCTCCTCGACAAGATTGCCGAGATTTTCGATGCCTTCGGACAGCTTCGCCAGATAATCCTCGGTCGTCGCAGCGATCCGCTCGGGTGCCTGTGGCATCTGTTCCTCTCTCGTGGAAAAGTTTGATAAGCCGTATGATATTCGGAACCGGGCCGGTAAAGCAAACCATGTGGTGCGAAATAGTGTGCTTGAGCGGACGCGGGATCGACAGGCAGCCTGCAAGCCGCGACGCCCGGCCACTTTTTACGCAGCGGAAATCCGGCGCGTTTCGCGAACCGATGATTGAGTGGAGCCATGTCCGTGCGCGCACGATACAACCGTGAAGGGAAATGCCCTTCGCTTGCCTCTCCTCCTATCGCGCGGCGCTGAACCGGCGATGCCTGCATTCTTCCTTGCCATGCTGGCCGCCGCAATGGCCTCCTTCGGGGGGCGGGATTACAGGCTGGTGGCTCATCTTTCGTCCCGGCTGGGCGCGTCTCCGATCCTGCTGGCCATCGCCTGGTCGAGCGCGGCGGTCACAGCCGTTCTCGCCGGGCTGGCGGGTATGAGCCTGACTGCCTTGCTGGCCCCCAACGCCAAGTCCATGCTGGTGGCGATCGCGCTGGTGCTGGCCGCGGCGGAACTGGCCTGGCCCTGGCAAGGGCGGCAGGCGGAGGAGCCGACCCGGTCGTCGTTCGCCATCCTGCTGGTGCTGGTCGCAACGCAGATCGGAGACGGCGCGCGGTTCCTGATCCTGGCCATAACCATTGCGACGGGTGCGCCCTGGCTTGCGATTCTGGGCGGGGCGGTGGGCAGCGCCGCGATGCTCACCGTCGGCTGGAGCCTGGGAGCGCAGCCCGGCGCGGCGCGCCTGTTCCGCCGGATCAGGGTGGGATTGGCCGTGGCGCTCGCGTTGGCGGGGGTTGTTATCGGCATCCTTGCCAGAGGGCTGCTGGGTTGATCGATAAAAACGATCATGGAAACTGCAATTTGTGTCGCAACTCGACATTCGATTAAGCGTAGAATGAACGCACAGATTCGTAAGGGGAAATACAATGAGCAAGAAAGGCGACAACGCCAAGAAGGCGCTGATCGACAGTTTGAATGGCGTTCTGGCCGATCATCTGGCCCTCTATATGAAGACCAAGAATTTCCACTGGCACGTATCCGGCCCCCGGTTCCACGACCTGCACCTGCTGTTCGACAGCCAGGCGACGCAGATCCTCGCCCTTACCGATATAATCGGCGAACGGGTCCGCAAGAATGGCGGCGATACCCTGACCTCGATCGGTGCGATTGCGGCGAAGACCAGGATCAAGGATCAGGATTCGACCAGCCTTTCGCCCGAAGCGATGGTGAAGGAACTGCGCGAGGATAACATCGCCTTGATCGCTGCCATTCGCGAAGCCAAGGCCGCCGCCGGAGAAGCGGGCGACAATGCCACCGACGGCAGCTCCGACGACTGGACCGATCAGGCGGAGCAGCGCGTCTGGTTCCTCGATCAGATCATCAAATAATCGGGCTGCTCCCCGCCTTGGCCGTGCTGGCGGCGGCTGCGCCTTTCCGGTCAGGATCATGATCGGCGTTCCCGCCATCATCCAGGGTGCGGACGACGCGGCCGTGGCGGATTTCCTGGCGCGGCGGCTGGGGGACGCGCTGGATCGCAGCCGCGCCGGGCGCGTGGCCTTCACGGTGCCGGGCGGTTCCACGCCCTTTCCGATCCTCGGCCTGCTGGCCCGGCATGGCTTGCCGTGGGATCGGCTGGAGGCATGGCCGGGGGATGACCGGATCGTTCCGGAAGATCACCCGGCCAGCAACACCGGCAGGATTCGCGCCGCGCTCGAGCCGGCGGGGGCGCGGGTGGTGGCGCTTGCAGAGGATTCCGCGCCGCCGCATTTTGCGCTGGCTTGGCTGGGAATGGGCGCCGACGGCCATATCGCTTCCCTGTTTCCCAGCTGCGATCCGCGTGCCGACGATCCCCGGCCGGTTCGCCGCGTCACGCCCGATCCGCTGCCGCCGGAAGCGCCGTTCGATCGCCTGACCATGACCATTCCGGTGCTGCTGGCGAGCGATGAGATCATGTTCGTGATCCGGGGGCGGGAGAAAGCGGCGCTGTTTGAAGCGGCGGTGCGCGGCGAGAACGACCTGCCGATTGCAAGATTGCTGGCTGCCGCGCGCCAGCCCGTGACGTGCTTCACATGAACCTGGCGCTCCTGCCGGCGCCGCTCCATCGCGCCGGGCTGCGGCTGGCGCATCGCCTGCGCCGGATATGGTGGCGCTGGCGCCGGCCGGAGGTGCTGGGCTGCGGCATCATGCTGTTCGATGCCCGGGGGCAGGTGCTGCTGGTGCGGCATTCCTATGGGCGGGAGCATTGGGCCTTGCCGGGCGGGGCGATCGGCAGGCGGGAAAATCCCGTGGATGCGGCGCGGCGCGAGTTGCGGGAGGAGGTCGGCTGCGGCGCGGATGATCTCGTTCATTTCGGCTCCGCGACGCGCAACCTGCATGGCGCCAGCAACCGGGTCGAGATGTTCGTCGGAACGGCGAAGGGGGAACCGGCGGCGGATGGCCGGGAAATCGTCGAGGCGCGTTTCTTCGCGCTGGATGCGCTGCCGGAGCCGTTGGCGGTCGCCACCGCGCTGTGGCTGGAAGAATATCGGTCTCGCAGTTAGAATAGCGGCAGTTGGGCCGGCTGCGGGGCCGGGGCGGATTCGTCAGCCTGTCCTTCCAGCGAGGAAAGCGTCAGCCCCATCAGGCGGATCGGCTGGGGCAGGGGCAGCATTTCCTCGAGCAGCGCATGGCCGATCGCCGCGAACTCGGCCTTGCCGGAAATCGCCTGGGCGACCGAGCGGGCGCGCGTGACCAGGCTGAAATCGGAATAGCGCAGCTTGAGCGTGACCGTGCGCCCCCGCGCTTCGGTGCGTTCGATCCGTTCCCACACGATCTCCACGATCTGGTCGAGCGTCTCGCGCAGGGCGTGCCCGCTCGAAATATCCTGGGCGAAGGTCCGTTCCCCGCCGACCGATTTGCGCGGCCGGTTGGCTTGCACCGGGCGCAGGTCTATCCCCCTTGCCGCGCGATAGAGATAATCGGCGGAGCTTCCGAAATGCTCGCGGAGGAACTCGATCGGCTGCGCGGCCAGTTGCGCCCCGGTTTCGATCCCGAGCTTCGCCATCCGTTCGGCTCCGCGCGGCCCGACCCCATGAAAACGCCGCACCGGCAGGGACTGCACGAAGGCGGCCCCTTCGCCGGGGCGGATCACGCACAGCCCGTCCGGCTTGTTCTGGTCGCTGGCGAGCTTGGCGAGGAACTTGTTGTAGGACACGCCCGCGCTGGCGGTAAGCTGTAATTCCTCGTGGATGCGCTGGCGGATGAGCTGGGCGATGCGGGTCGCGGAACCGACCCCGCGCAGGTCCGCCGTGACGTCCAGATAGGCTTCGTCGAGGCTCAGCGGCTCGATCAGATCCGTATAGTCCGCGAAGATCGCGCGGATCTGCTGCGACACGGCGCGATAGACATCGAAGCGCGGCTTGCGGAAGATCAGGTCCGGGCACTGGCGCGCCGCCCGGGCGGAAGGCATGGCCGAGCGCACGCCGAACTTGCGCGCCTCGTAGCTGGCGGCCGCCACCACGCCGCGCGCCGAAGAACCGCCCACCGCCAGGGGCTTGCCGCGCAAGGATGGATCGTCGCGCTGCTCCACGCTCGCATAGAAGGCGTCCATGTCGATATGGATGATCTTGCGCAAACCCTGCGCATCCGGCTCGACAGGTTCCTTCGCTGGATACCGCGGATCGTCCATGCGAGGATATTAGCCCATGTTCCGGCAAGGAACAGCAAGTTAGCGCTGGAACAGCGAGCCCGGAATGGGCATGGGAACGAAATGGCAATTACACCGGCGACATCTGCCCGCGAACGTAAAATCTCGAAACGCGAACTGGTAATCCTCATGGCCATGCTCATGGCTTTGCAGGCGCTGGCGATCGACGCTATGCTGCCTGCCTTGCCCATGATCGCGCAGGATCTGGGGGTTTCCGACGAGAACAGGCGCCAGCTGGTGGTGGGAATTTTCGTCGTGTTCAGCGGGCTGGGCTGCCTTTTTCCCGGTATCCTGGCGGATCGCTTCGGGCGGCGCCCTGTCGCCCTGTTCGCGCTGGGGAGCTATGCCGCGCTGGCGCTGGGCTGCGCGCTGGCGGTCGACTTCACCCAGCTTCTGGTGCTGCGCGCCCTGCAGGGCCTGCTGACCTCCGGGATCATCGTGGTGCCGACCGCGATCATCCGCGACGAATATGAGGGGGACCGCATGGCCCGCCTGATGTCGCTGATCTTCGCGGTGTTCATCACCGTGCCGATCGTCGCGCCGACGATCGGGCAGGGCATATTGCTGATTGCCGGCTGGCGCTGGATCTTCGTGCTGCTGGCGGTGATGGCCACGATCAACGCAAGCTGGTTCTTCATGCGGATGCCGGAAACGCTGCACCCGGAATATCGCCAGAAGATCCAGCTCCGGCCGCTGCTGTCGCATATGGCCGACGCGATCACGCGCCGTTCGGCCGTGGGCTACGTGTTCGGCGCGGCCTTGGTCACTTCGGGCATCTTCGGCTACGTCAACCAGTCCCAGCAGCTCGTGGCCGAGCATTTCGGGGCGGGCGAGGCGTTTCCGCTGATTTTCGGGGCGATGGCAGGGACGATGGCCATATCCAGCCTCACCAATGCGCGGATCGTCGAACGGTTCGGCGCGCGCCGGGTGTCCCATACCGGACTGTTCGTCTTCATCGGCCTCAGCCTGGCGCAAATCTGGTTCGCCATGGGTTCCTGGCAGAGCCTGGCGTGGTTCTTCCCGCTGATGGCCGCGAACATGGCGATCATCGGCTTCCTGACGGCTAATTTCGGCTCGATCGCGATGCAGCCCTTCGCTGCCACGGCGGGCGCGGCCTCCTCGGTCCAGGCCTTCGTGCGGATGTTCGGGGCAGGGATCGGCGGTGTGATAATCGGCCAGGCCTATGACGGAACCTCCCTCCCCATGGCCATATCGCTGCTGGTCATCGGCTTGCTTTGTCTGGCGCTGGTCCTGTTCACCGAACGGGGCCACCTGTTCCGCAGGCTCAACCTGCCGCCAACGGTCGAACAGCCGTGAGCGCGCCATTCGACCTCATCGTCGTGGGCGGCGGGGTCAATGGCGCGGGTGTGACCCGCGATGCGGTGGGGCGGGGGGCGAAAGTCCTGCTGCTGGAAGCGCGCGATCTCGCTTCCGGCACCTCCTCCGCTTCCACCAAGCTGGTTCATGGCGGGCTGCGCTATCTCGAATATCGCGAGTTCGCCCTGGTGCACGAAGCGTTGCGGGAGCGCGAGATATTGTGGCGGATCGCGCCGCATATCATCCGCCCGATGCGCTTCATCCTGCCGCATACGCCGGGCCTGCGGCCGCGCTGGATGCTGCGGGCGGGCCTGTTCCTGTATGACCATATCGGTGGGCGTTCCGCTCTGCCGGGCGCGCGGGGGATCGCGCTGGCCGATCACCCGGCGGGCGCGCCGCTCGGCCCCGGGTTGCGCCATGGTTTCGAATATTCGGACGGCTGGGTCGACGATGCCCGGCTGGTGGTGCTGAACGCGAAGGACGCGGCGGAAAAAGGCGCGGAAATCCGCACATATACGCCGATGCTGGCGGCGCGGCGCGAAGGGGCGGTGTGGCGGGTCGAAACCCCGTCCGGGACGTTCCATGGCCGGGCGCTGGTCAATGCGGGCGGTCCGGGCGCGGACGAGGTCGCCACGGTGGCGGGGGAGAGGCCGGCCTGGCATGTGCGGCGCGTGCGCGGTTCGCACATCGTCACGCGGCGGCTGTTCGATCACGATTACGCCTATATCTTCCAGCTGCCCGATACGCGGATCTGCTTCGCCATCCCCTTCGAGCGGGATTTCACGCTGATCGGCACGACCGACCGCGATCACGCGGGGGCGCTGGATCATGTCGCGGCGGCTGATGACGAGGTGGCCTATCTTTGCGAGGCCGCCAGCGGCTATTTCGCGAAGCCGGTCGTTCCAGCCGATGTGGTGTGGACCTATGCCGGGGTGCGCGCGCTGATCGACGATGGATCGGGCAGGCCCGAAGCCGCGACGCGCGGCTATCGCCTTTCGTTGTCGGAGCCGGGCGAGGGGGCGCCGCTGCTGGGGATATGGGGCGGCAAGATCACCAGCTATCGGCATGTCTCGGAAGCCGCCGTCAATATGCTCTCCGGCCGCCTGGATGGGCTGGGCGGCCCGGCATGGACGGCGAACAGACCCTTACCCGGCGGTGATTTCCCAGTCGATGCACAAGCCGATCTGATCGAGACTCTCCGTGCCGAATATGAATTTCTGGATGAACGCGATGCCGTGCGGATCGCAAGGGCCTATGGCACGCGCGCCGGGCGGTGGCTTGGCCGGGCGTGCAGTCGGGATGCTCTCGGGCGGCAGTTCGGGGCGGGATTGAGCGAAGCGGAAATCGCCTATCTCCGGGCGGAGGAATGGGCGGTCACGGCGGAAGATGTGCTGTGGCGGCGCAGCAAGCTGGGCCTGCATATGACCGCGGTCGAGCGTGCGGCGGTGGCCGCCTATATGGGGGCCTGAGCCGCCAGCCTTGCCAGTTCGCGCCGGTTCCAGCGCGGCAGGCGTTCCAGCTCCCTCGGGCGGGCGAGAGCCTGCCGGAAGGCTTCCGCCACATGCCCCAGCTTCTCGATCCGGCCAGTCGCCTGGCGCGTGTTCCAGGCATCCGCACCGGCAGCGCCGACCTTGCGGGCGATCGCGCCGTAGATCCCGGCGGCTGACAGCACGGCCCAGCGCTGGCGGAACCGAAGGCGGGCCGCCCCGATCCGCGCGGCCCGTTCATGTTCCCGCGCCAATCCGGCCAGCCGCGCAGCCAGGGGAACGAGGGCCGGACGGAACGCGGGCTGCATATGCTGCCCGGCGGGAATCCCGGCCTGTTCCAGCCATTCCGCCGGCAGGTAGCACCGCCCGGCTGCCGCATCCTCGCCAATGTCCCGGGCGATATTGGCGAGCTGGAAGGCAAGCCCCAGATCGCAGGCGCGATCCAGCGTATCGCCATCCTGCGGATCGACCCCCATGACCACGGCCATCATCACGCCGACCGCCCCGGCCACATGGTAGCAATAGCGCATCAGATCGGCCTCGCTGCGCGGGCGCCAACCGGCGGCATCCAGCGCGAAGCCGGCGATCACATCGTCTGCCATCCACGTGGTGAGGCCGGTTTCCAGCGCCACCACGCCCAGCGCGTCGAAAGCTGGATCGCCGGTTTCCTCACCGGTGAATGCGCGCGTTGTGAGTTGCCGAATGATTGCGAGGCGATCTTCGGCGCCTGCCTGCGCGCCCAGCGCATGGCCATGGTCCTGATCGTCGGCCAGATCGTCGCAGCGGCGGCACCAGGCATAGAGCAGCCAGGCCCGTTCCCGCGTTTCCCGGTCGAACAGGCGGCTCGCCACGGTGAAGCTCCTGGAGCCGCGCATGATCGATTGGCGGGCATGGCGGACGAGAGCGGGGCGATCCTCCCGGGACGTTGCCGGGTTCACAAACCCTCCGGCTTCATCCGGAAGATCGGCGTATGCGGCTCATGGGCATCCATCCGCGTAAGCAGCAGATCCAGTTCGCCTTCGGCCATGACGATCCCCGCGTGGGCCGGGCGGATGAAGCCGACCTGGACCATGTGATGGATGAACGCGATCAGGCCGTCGAAAAAGCCGAAGGCGTTGAGCAGGCCAACGGGCTTTGCGTGATAGCCCAACTGCGCCCAGCTTGCCGCTTCCCACAGCTCGTCCATCGTGCCGACGCCGCCGGGCAGGGTCAGGAACCCGTCGGACATATCCGTGAAGCGGGCCTTGCGTTCATGCATGGTGCGCACCACGATCAGTTCGGTGCAGTCGTAATTCGCGATTTCCCGGCTGACCATCGCTTTCGGGATCACCCCGATCACTTCGCCCCCGGCATCGAGCGCGGCCTTGGCAAGCGCACCCATCAACCCCAGCCTGCCGCCGCCATAGACCACGCCGATGCCGCGCTGCGCGAGGGCGGCCCCCACCCCGGCGGCCAGCGCCATATAGCGCGGGTCCTCGGGGGTGGCCGAGCCGCAATAGACGGCCAGGCGCTTCACCGGGCCAGGTCCTCGATCATCAGCCCAGCCGTGGCCTTGGCGCTGCCCACCACGCCGGGAATGCCCGCGCCGGGATGGGTGCCCGCGCCGACGAGGTAGAAATTGGAGATAGTGTCGTCGCGATTATGCGCGCGGAACCAGGCGCTCTGGCTCAACACCGGTTCCAGGCTGAAGGCGCTGCCCAGATAGGCGTTGAGATCCAGCGCGAAATCGCGCGGCGCATAGTGGAACTTGGTGACGATGCGGTCGTGGATGTCGGGGATCAGCCTGCGGCCGACTTCATCCAGTATGCGTTTTTCCAGCAGCGGCCCGATCTGTTCCCAGTCCACCGTCAGCTTGCCCATGTGGGCGACCGGCACCAGCGCGTAGAACGTGCTTTTCCCGGCGGGCGCCATGGAAGGATCGGTCACGGTCGGATGATGCAGGTAGATCGAGAAATCGCGCGGCAGCACGCCATGCTCGTAGATGTCCTGCAACAGGCCTTTGTAGCGCGGGCCGAACAGGATCATGTGATGGGGAATACCCGGCCAGCTTCCCTCGACGCCGAAATGGACCACGAACAGACTGGGCGAGAAGCGCTGGCGGGCCAGTTTCTTCGCATAGGTCGCTCCGCGCTGGCTCCCCGCCAGAAGATCGCGATAGGAATGCATGATGTCGGCATTGCTGGCGACCGCGTCGAACCGCTCCTTCCAGCCGCTGCTGGTTTCCACTTCGGTCGCCCGGGTGCCGAGCGTGTGGACCTGCGTTACCGGATCGCCCAATCGCACGGTGCCGCCCAGCCGCTCGAAATGGCGGACCATCGCCGCCACCAGCCGGTTGGTTCCGCCGCGCGCCCACCATACGCCGCCTTCGCGCTCCAGCTTGTGGATCAGGGCGTAGATGCCGCTGGCGGTCATCGGGTTGCCGCCGACCAGCAGGGTGTGGAAGGACAGCGCCTGGCGCAGCTTTTCGGATTTCACGTAGCGCGAGACGATCGAATAGACCGAACGCCAGGCCTGATAGCGGGCCAGGGAAGGCGCCGCCTTCACCATGCTCCTGAAATCGAGGAACGGGACCGCGCCCAGCCTGAGATAGCCCTGCTGATAGACATGGGTCGAATAGCGCAGGAAATCCTCGTAGCCGCCAATGTCGCCGGGTGCGATGCGGGCGATTTCCCGGCGCAGGGTTTCATCGTCGTTGGAATAGTCGAAATTGACGCCGTCCGGCCAGTTGAGCCGGTAGAACGGCATCACCCGCATCAGTTCCAGGTCCAGCGACATATCGTGGCCGGTCAGGCGCCACAATTCGTCCAGACAGGCGGGGTCGGTGATTACGGTAGGACCGGCATCGAAGGTGAAGCCTTCCTTCTCCCAGTAATAGGCGCGGCCGCCCGGCTTGTCGCGCGCTTCCACCAGCGTGGTGGCGATCCCGGCGGCCTGCAGGCGGATGGCCAGCGCCAGCCCGCCGAAGCCTGCCCCGATCACGCAGGCGCGTTTCGCGCTGGAAGTCACGCGACAGCCCTTTGCGCGAGCGGCGCTCCGGCGCGCAGGAGCGAGGCCGCAGCCCGCCCCAGCGGAACGGGAGGCTTGCCGCACAGAATGCGGAAACGGTCGGCGCAGGTGGAGCGGGCGGCGTAGAAGCGTTCGATCAGATCATCGGGCAAGCGATGGAACCGCTCGAAGATGCGCCAGCGTTCCTCAGGCCGCGCCGCGCCGAACAGCATCTGCCCGAGCTTGCGGTAGAACCTAGTCGCGCGCCAGTGGTCCCGCGCCCGCGCCTCGAGCAGGGCGGCAAGCTGGGGGCCGGGCAACGCGGCGTTCTCCGCCACCGCCAGCGCGGCCGCCACGGCATGGGGCAGGGTATAGCTGGTCAGCGGGTGCATGAAGCCGCCCCGCGCCCCGGCCCGGGCCACGCCTTCTATCCGCAATGCGGCCTGGAAGCCGGAGAAATCGCCGCCGGTGATGACCGGCAGTACCCCGCTTTCGGAGGCGATGACCCGGCCTTCCCAGCCATGCCGGGCGCAATAGCGGCCGATCCGGCCGGACAGTGCTTCGCGATCCAGCAAGGGGCTGTCGGTGTAATAGGTATCCTCGACGAACAGGTCGTTTGCGCCCAGCGGCAGCACATAGACGAAGCGATAGGCCCCGTGCTGCGCGACATCGGCATCCATGATTACCGGCCGTTCCACCCCATGCGGCGCGGACATGCGCAGATGATGCCCCAGGAACAATTGCCAGCCGCCGGTCAGATGGGGAGTGGGGGCGAAGCCCCGGCAATCGATCACCGCCCCGGCCTCGATCCGCTCTCCATCGGCAAGGGTGACGCCGCGAGCATCCAGTGCCGAGGCGGATGCCTTCAGGCGAACCGCGTCCTCCGGCAACTCCCGGCCCAGCGTCGTCGCGAAATCGTCCGAGGAGAGCGAGCGGTATGGCGTCGGCAGGTGGCGCGCATGGTTCGGGAAGCGCACATCGTAGCCATTGTCCCACGCGGTCTTGCGGAACGGGGCCAGCAGCCGTTCCCCGCCTTCCGGCAGATCGGTGTCGAACCAGCTCCAGCGATGGGCGCCGCCGATCGTTTCGCCGCTTTCCAACAGGCAAAGCGCAAGGCCGGGCCGGCGTTGCTTCAGCGCCAGGGCGATCAGCCCGCCTGAAAGCCCGCCGCCGACTATGGCGATGTCGTATTTGCGACCTGTCATTGGCAGGTGAGTAAGCCGATGGTGCGCCCTGCGCAACCGCTTGCGACATGCCCGGCGAGACGGCACAACCGAAGGATGCAGCCCCTCTTGCTTCCCGATCGCCGCGCATGGTTGCTGACGTTGGTTTTTCTGCTGGCGATCCTCATGATTCTGCTGGGGATGGGCCGTCCGCCGATCTGCGCCTGCGGCACGGTGAAGCTGTGGCACGGCGTGGTGCAATCCAGCGAGAACAGCCAGCATATCGCCGATTGGTACAGCTTCAGCCATGTCATCCATGGCCTGCTGTTCTATTTCGGCGCCTGGCTGCTGTGGGAAAGGTGGAAATTGTTCGGGGGGCGTCCGGCTCGCTGGGCGCTGCCTATCGCGGTCGCCTTCGAAGGGTTCTGGGAAATCCTGGAGAATTCCCCGATCATCATCCAGCGCTACCGCGAAGTCACGGTCAGCTGGGGCTATGCCGGTGACAGCATCGTCAATTCCATGGCCGATCTCGGCTGGATGGTGGTAGGTTTCCTCGCCGCCGGGCGGTTGCCCGCATGGGCCAGCGTGATGGCGGCGATTGCTTTTGAAACGTTCACTTTGATCGTGATCAGAGACAATCTCACTCTCAACGTGCTGATGCTCGTATGGCCGGTGGAGGCCATCAGGCAGTGGCAGGGAACGGGATGACCGGCCCAAGGAGGTGAAGCATGAAATCGGTTCTGGTTTATATGGGCGCTGACGACGGCCAGGAGGCGCGTTATCGGGCGGCGGTGGATGTCGTGCGGAGCGTGGGCGGGCATCTGACCTGCCTTCAGCCGATCGCGTCGATGATGTCCTACCTTCCCGTCGATCCCTATGGCGCCGCGATCTTTGCCGAGCAGGCGCTGGAGCATGTCCGGGAAATCGAAAACAAGGAGCGGGCGCAGATGGAGAGCCGCCTGCGGGCGGACGGCATAGAATGGGATTGGCAGGCCCATCCCGGCCACGCGGTTTCGGTGATGGTCAACCATAGCTGGCTGTCCGAGCTGCTGGTCGTCAGCGTTCCAGCATCCGACTGGCGCTCCCGGTTCGAAATGCCGCCGATTGCCGCCGATGTGGTGGTGCGCTCGCGCGTTCCGGTGCTGGCGGTGCCCAATGGGTTGCAGGGCTTCGATTGCAGCGGTCCGGCGCTGGTGGCGTGGAACGGATCGCCGGAATCATGTCAGGCCTTGCGCTCCGCGCTTCCGCTGCTGCGGCTGTCGAGCAAGGTGGTGCTGGCGACCGTGCCGGAAGACAATGGCTATGAATTGCCGCCCGCCGATGCCGCGACGTTTCTCGCGCGCCATCAGCTGGAATGCGAGATCGTCGAGATCGAGGGCGCGGGCAGGCTGGTTTCCACCATTCTGCGCGAGGCCGCCAAGGATCATGGCGCGGCCTATGTGGTGATGGGGGCCTATGGCCATTCCCGCCTGCGCGAAAGCCTGCTGGGGGGCGCGACCAGGGAAATGCTGATCGATTCCCCCCTGCCACTGCTTCTGGCGCATTAGGAGAATGTAACTGGCGGGTGGCCGGGCTGCGTGCCCGGCATCCGCGCCGGCGCGTCAGGCCGGATCAGTCCTGCAGGCGCAGCTCCGGGCGGGGCGGGGGCAGCGCGTTGCCGTCTTTCGCGCCTGTTCCGCTGAGATAGCGGTCGAACCATTCCATCATCCGGAGATTGTAATCGTATCGCGCCGCCGCCCGGCGATTGCCGTGCCCTTCGCCGGGATAGAGCACCAGCCGCACCGGCGTGGCCGTGCGCAGCCTGATCGCCTGATACAGCTCCAGGCTCTGGCCGGGATCGACCCGGCTATCCTCCCGCCCGTGGAGGATGAGCAGCGGGGTGCTGGCCTTGCCGGCATGATAGATGGGCGAGCGTTCCAGCATGGCCTGCCAGTCTTCCCAGGGCCATTTGCGGGAATGGACCAGATACATCTCCCTCGGGATCTCGGTCGTGCCCAATTTGGAGATGAGGTTGGAAACCCCGACGAACATGACCGCGGCGGCGAAGTTTTCCGACAGCGCGGTGGCGGCCCAGGCCGCCGCATAGCCGCCATAGGAACCGCCCGTGATCCCGACCCTGGCCGGGTCGGCGATGCCCTGTTCGACCAGCGCCTTCCTGGCGTCCAGCAGGTCGTTGAATTCCTTGCCCGCGTAATCGCCCTGATGCTGCTTGGAAAACTCCGTGCCATAGGCCGTGGAGCCGCGATAATTGGGCAGGAACACGGCATAGCCGCGCCCCGCGGCAACCTGCCCCGGAGAGGAATAATCGGTGATCCAGCCATTCGATTCATGGGCTTCCGGCCCGCCATGGACGTCGAGGATGGTCGGCGCTCCGCCCCGTTTCAGCCCGCCGACCGGCTCGATCAGGATGCCCTCGATCCGCTGGCCGTCGCGGGCGGTGTAGGTCATCGTGCGTTGCCGGCCCAACTCCACTTGCGCCAGCCATGGGTTGTGGCTGGTCCAGCGGCGCAGGGCTTGTCCTTGCGCTTGTCCCTGGGCCTGTTCTTCCAGCACGAACAGTTCGGCCGGGTGGCTGGCGGAACTCGCCCGGACCGCCAGCCTGCCGCCGGCGCTTTTCAGCCGGGTCGCGACCAGATCGCCCGTATCGATTTCCTGCACGGCCCGTCCGGCGGCATCGTAGAAGCGCAGGACGCTGCGCGCGCCCTTGTGGACCACTGCCGCCAGCCTTCCATCCGCCAGATATTCGGCATCCACCGCCGCTTCCGCCGCGCCCTGGTTCAGCGGGCGGAGCGCGCCGGTCGCGCTGTCCACCAGATAGAGCGTGGTGGGGGCGGGGTCGTTCTCGTCGGTTGCCGCGATCAGCGACAGCGTCCGTCCGTCCGGCGCTATCTCCATGTCGTCGATCTTGCCGGTGGTTTCCACTACGCGGCGGACCTTGCCGGTGGTGAGATCGACGAATTGCACGCGCTTGCTCGTGTAGCTGTCATCGACGCTGGGGGTTGGCGCGCTCTGCACGATCGCTTCGCGGCCGTCAGGCGAAATCTCGAACAGGCTTACCTGGCCGGGCAGGGCGATCGGCCGGGGCTGCGTATCCGGCTTCTTGCCCGCCTGCGCGGCGAACAGGCGGTTGAAGCGCGGCTCCTCCCCCACCACGATGGCGTTGAACCCCGCCTTCTTCTCGTTTTCGCGCGTGACGGCGGTTTCCGCTTCGGCCAGCAGGTAAATCACCGTTCCATTGGGCGCCCAGCGATAGTCGAGCACATTGGCATCCGCGATTTCGGCCAGCTTGCGGTGTCCGCCCCCATCCACGGGAATGCCCCAGACCGCTTCCTTGCCGTCCTTGTGCTGCCAGATGAAGGAGATGGTCTTTCCGTCGGGCGAGAAACGCACCGCCGAGACATTCATGTCCGCGGGCAGGTAATCGCGGCCATGGTCCGCGCCCCAGGCCAGCTTGAGCTGCTGCCGTGCGCGGCCATCGTCCTGGCGGCGGGTGACGTCGGGCAGCCTTGCCGTGGTGTAGGCCACCGCCTGTCCATCGGGCGAAATGGCGATCTGCCCGACTGCTTCGATCCTTGCCACGTCCTCCGGCGTCATCGGGCGCGCCATGGCGGACGCGGGGGTGGACGCGAGCAAGGCGCCAAGCAACAGCAGACGATTCACGATCAATGCCCCTCTCGATATTCTCGCTTTTGAGGAAGCATAGCCGCCGATCCGTCTTGCACAACAGGGAGCACCGATTTTCCCGAATGCGACGATGCCCGAATGTGACGATGCCCGAATGTGACGATGCCCGAATGTGACGATGCCCGAATGTGACGATGCCCGAATGTGACGATGATTGTAATGCCGCTTTTTCCCCGCACAGGAACGCAGTCGCAGCATGATCGTTTGCATGGTCACACGATTGTCATGGTATATTGAACCCTTATGCGCGCATCTTCGCTGTTTTCGCTTTCCGCCTTCGCCAGCCTCTTTCCGGCAATTGCCATGGCAGAACCGGCAGACAATGATTTCCCCGATGCGGAGAACGCCTATTCCGGCGATTTCCTGATAATAGGAGCCGGGGCGATCTATGCGCCCGATTATGAAGGGTCCGACGATTACGAGGCCAGGCCGGCCGCCGGGTTTCGCGGGCGGATCGGCGGGATCGGCGTCTATTCCAGCGGCATCGGCCTGGGCGCCGATCTCATTCCCAGCAGGAAGGGCGAGAAGGTCGCCTTCTCCCTCGGCCCGGTGGTCCGCTATCGCGCGGACCGCAGCGGCAAGGTGAAGGACCCTGTCGTGCGCCTGCTGCCCCGGCTGGATGAAACCTGGGAAGCCGGGATCAGCGCCGACGTGTCCTTTCGCGATCTGCTGACGGGCAAGGATTCCCTCTCGTTCGGGACGGACGTGCGATGGACCTTTTCCGGCAACAAGGGCGGCCGGATCATCACCACCAGCGCCAGCTATTTCACCCCCATATCGCAGGCCGCCGCGGTCGGCGTGTCCTTCGGCATGGATCATGTGAACCACAAATACGCCGATTATTACTACACCATCGACGCGGAAGGCAGCGCGGCGAGCGGCCTTCCCATGTATCAGGGCAAGTCCGGCTGGAAGAACTGGAGCGGGCGGCTTTATGCCGGATACGATCTCGATGGGAACATGAGGAACGGCGGCTGGTCGATCGGCGGAGTGCTGAGCTACGTCAAGCTGCGCGGCAGCGCCGCCAGGACGCCGATCACCTCGATCCGGGGCGATCGCGGCCAATGGATGGCGGGTGCGGGCATTGCCTATACATTCTGATCGAATGCCCCTATCCTGACCCCACCCCGGGGAGCCAGCGCATTGGCTGAGAGGTGGGAGTCGCGTCCCACGACCCGTTGAACCTGAACTCGTTAGCACGGGCGGAGGGAGGGTGGCCGCGCCGACAGAAGCCATCCGTCTCCGTTCCATGTCCGGGTCAAGAGGAGCAGGATGGTGATGCCCGATCTGACATTGGTGCCGGCATGGACAAGCATGTTCCTGGGATTGTTCGCGTTTTTTGCCGGAGTGGGCGAATTGCGCAATCCCGGCCAATGGGACAAGGTGCTGCGCGATATAGTGGCCTCGCCATCGCTGCAGCTCATCACCGCGCTGGTCGAGCTGTTTCTGGGCGCGGTGATCTATCTCGCCAATCCCTGGGAATCGGCCGACTGGCTCTCCAGTTTCCTAAACGTGCTGGGTGGGCTGATGGTGCTGGAAGCCTTGGTCATATTGGCGTTTTCGGATTTCTACATCGCCTTCTGGCTGCGCAGGTTCGGCCCGCTTTCCCGCCTCTGGGCGCTGTTTTCCATGATTGTGGGGGTGGCGCTGGTCGCGCTCGCCCTGACCCGTTTCTGACATATCGCAACCGTTAAAGACTATCCAGACGAAGGACCGACGAGATGGCCGACATCAATTCCAAGCTAGAAATAGGCGTCACCACCGGCCCGATCCGGGGCAGCCGCAAGATCCATGTCGGCCCGCATCGCGTGGCGATGCGCGAAATCCATCTCGAACCTTCCAGCGGCGAACCGCCGATCCGCGTCTACGATACCTCGGGGCCTTATACCGATCCCGATGCGGTGATCGACATCCAGGCCGGCCTGCCGCTGCTGCGGCGGGACTGGCAGCTCGCCCGGGGCGATGTGGAAGCCTATGACGCGCGTTCCGTGAAGCCGGAGGACAATGGCCTCAAGGGGCCGGACCGTTCTGGCGGCGTCGCCCCGTTCCCCCATGTGGTGAAGCGTCCGTTGCGCGCGAAGCCCGGCATGAACATCAGCCAGATGCATTATGCCAAGCGCGGCATCATCACGCCAGAGATGGAATATGTGGCGGAACGTGAGAACCTGGGGCGCGAGCGGCTGAAGGAATATGTCCGCGACGGGCAGGATTGGGGCGCGGAAATTCCCGATTACGTGACGCCGGAGTTCGTGCGCGACGAGGTGGCGCGCGGCCGGGCGATCATTCCCAGCAACGTCAACCACCCGGAAAGCGAACCGATGGCGATCGGCCGCAACTTCCTGGTGAAGATCAACGCCAATATCGGCAATTCCGCCGTCGCTTCCGACGTGGCGCAGGAAGTGGACAAGATGGTCTGGTCGATCCGCTGGGGCGCCGACACGGTGATGGACCTCTCCACCGGCCGGAACATCCACGACACGCGCGAATGGATCATCCGCAACAGCCCCGTGCCGATCGGCACCGTGCCGATCTATCAGGCGCTGGAGAAGGTCGGCGGCATCGCCGAGGACCTGACCTGGGAAATCTTCCGCGATACGCTGATCGAGCAGGCCGAGCAGGGGGTGGATTATTTCACCATCCATGCGGGCGTGCGCCTGCCCTATATCCCGATGACCGCCAAGCGCGTCACCGGCATCGTCAGCCGGGGCGGCAGCATCATGGCCAAGTGGTGCCTCGCCCATCACCGGGAAAGCTTTCTCTACGAGCATTTCGACGAGATCACCGAGATCATGAAGGCCTATGACATCGCCTATTCGCTGGGCGACGGGTTGCGCCCCGGCTCCATCGCCGACGCCAATGACGAGGCCCAGTTCGCCGAGCTTTACACGCTGGGCGAGCTGACGAAGCGCGCCTGGGAGCAGGACGTGCAGGTAATGATCGAGGGGCCGGGCCATGTGCCGATGCACAAGATCAAGCAGAACATGGACAAGCAGCTCGAAGCCTGCGGCGAAGCGCCGTTCTACACGCTCGGGCCGCTGACCACCGACATCGCGCCGGGCTACGATCACATCACCAGCGGCATCGGCGCGGCGATGATCGGCTGGTATGGCACGGCGATGCTCTGCTACGTCACGCCCAAGGAGCATCTCGGCCTGCCGGATCGCGACGACGTGAAGGTCGGCGTGGTCACCTACAAGCTGGCGGCCCATGCGGCGGACCTCGCCAAGGGGCATCCGGCGGCCAAGGTGCGCGACGATGCGCTGTCGAGGGCGCGGTTCGAGTTCCGCTGGCGCGACCAGTTCAACCTCAGCCTGGACCCGGATACGGCGGAGCAGTATCACGACCAGACCCTGCCCGCCGAAGGCGCCAAGACGGCGCATTTCTGCTCCATGTGCGGACCGAAGTTCTGCAGCATGAAGATCACGCAGGAAGTGCGGGAATTCGCGGCAAAGCAGAACCAGGAAAGCACCGGGTTCATCGCGGCGGAGGAAGTCGAAGCCGGGATGAAGCAGATGAGCGAGAAATATAACGAGATCGGGCGCGAGCTTTATATCGGCGCGGGCGGCCGCGAGCACGATTGATCCTGCCGCGTTCGTACCGGAATGGCTGAACTTCCTCGCGATGGCGTGCCGTGGCGCTCAAGCCCGGTGCAGGCCTGCTGATTGCTGCCCATGCTGAACGATCCCTGGTTCATCCTCGCGGCAGTGATCGCCGTCTCGCTCATCGGGCTTGCGAAAGGCGGTTTTGCCGGGCTCGGCACGCTGGGCACTCCGATTCTCGCGCTGGTGATCTCGCCGGTGGCGGCGGCTGGCATCCTGCTGCCGATCCTGATCGTGCAGGATGTCGTCAGCGTCTGGAGCTTCCGGCACGCCTGGGATCGCTGGATCGTGGGCTGGATGATGCCGGGCGCGGTGATCGGCGTCGTGCTCGGCTGGGCCTTCGCGGAAGTGCTGCCGGTCAGCGCGGTGCTGACGGTGCTGGGCGGGATCACCCTGATCTTCGGGCTGTGGCGGCTGTGGGTGGAGCGCGGCGGTCGGATCGTCGCGGCGACGAACTCACCGGGCTGGGTAGGTTCGCTGTTCGGAGTGGCGATGGGCTTCACCAGCCAGGTCGCCCATGCGGGCGCGCCGCCATTCCAGATCTGGGTCGGGCCGCGCCGTCTGCCGCATCTGTTCTATGTCGGCACCAGTTCGGTGACCTTTGCCATCCTCAACTGGGTGAAGGTGCCCGCCTATATCGCGCTGGGTGAGTTCACACGCGAGAACCTGACCATTTCGGCCATGCTGATCCCCGTGGCGATCGCCAGCACGCTGGCGGGCGTATGGCTCGTGCGCAGGATCGATGCGGCCCGCTTCTATGGCTTGATGTATCTCCTCATGGTGCTGCTGGGGGCCAAGCTGCTAGCCGCGCTGGTTTGACCTCGGGCGGCAAGGTGACGGTGCTGGCGAGCGACGTGCTGATCGGGAAGTGATGCTGGTTGCGATTTTCCATTATTCTGTTATAACGTCCGTATGAACGCAACGCTCAAGATCACGAAGATCGGCAATTCCGCCGGTGTCATTCTGCCCAAGGAACTGCTGGCGCACCTCAACGCGGAAGTTGGCGAGACGCTTTCGGTCGTGACTACCCCGCGTGGGATTGAATTGTGTGCGGCTCAGGCACGCGAGGAAGGACAACTTGCAACGGCCCGGGAAGTGATGGCGCGGCGCAAGCGGGCATTGAACGCTCTTGCCGATGCGCTCATGGATGAAGATCGCGAAATTCTGAAAGCGCTCGCCCGTTAATCATTTGCCCTGGCCCGCTCCGGATGAGCGTTCAGCGCTTCCGCACGAACTCCGCGCGCAGCACCAGGCCCTTGATGCCCTCGAACTTGCAGTCGATTTCCTGCGCATCGCCGGTCAGGCGGATCGACTTGATCAGCGTGCCCTGCTTCAGGGTCCGGCCCGCGCCTTTGACCTCAAGGTCCTTGATAAGCGTCACCTGGTCGCCGTCGGCCAGCAGATTGCCCACCGCATCGCGCACCTCGACGGTGCTTTCGGCGGCACGCTTGGCCGCAAGCTCCGAAGCGGGCAGCCACTCGCCGCTCTCCTCGTCATAAACATAGTTTTCGTCACTGCTCATGTCGTTTGCTCCTGTCCGGGAGGGCCATGGCAGGGCGAACGGATTTTGGCCAGCGCGCAGTTTGCCGAACGCAGCATTCCCTTGCCGCCGGCGTGAGCATGGAAACGCGCTCGTAATGTCGGGTATTTCCGGATATTCAGACCGGGCCAGCCAGGACGAGGGCGACACCATGAACAGCGGCGCGGATGACAGCGAAGGCGGGAATTTCCCCTTCCGGCAGCGAGTAATCGCGCGGTCGGGCCGGAATCGGAAAGCATGATGCGGCCATCGGACAAGGCCTGGCTGGCGATCGGCATGGACGCCTGGCTGCTGGGGGCGGAGGCATCCATGGTCATGACCCTGCGCGGGATGAAGCTGGCCCGGGGCGGGACCGCCGCATGGCGCGAAACGCAACGGATGGTCGCGGAGAAATCGGCCGCCAACCTGGCGTTCACCCTTGCCCTTGCGGGCGGGCGGCTGGGAAGCAGCCCTGAAGCCATCGCCAAAGGCACGCTCGCCCATTACCGCAAGCATGTGCGGGCCAACCGGCGGCGGCTGGCGGGACGTTAGGGAAGCATGGCGAAGGACGAGCCCGTTCTTCTCCTCTCGGGCGGCAATCCCCAGATCCCCAAGGGCGAGGGTGATGGGCCGGTGCAGGCCTATATCGCCGCGGTGCCGGGCTGGAAGCAGGACATCTGCCGCCGGGTCGATGCGATCGTGACGGAGCGGGTGCCCGGCGTGCGCAAGGCGGTGAAGTGGAACTCGCCTTTCTATGGCGTGCCGGATGGGCCGCCCGGCACATGGTTCCTCAGCTATCACTGCTTCACGAAATATGTGAAGGTCAGCTTCTTTCGGGGCACCTCGCTCGACCCCGTGCCGGCCGGCAAGTCGAAGCATCCGGAGGTGCGCTACCTCGACATTCGCGAATGCGAGCTGGACGAGGCGCAGCTTGCCGATTGGGTGGAGCAGGCCAGCCGCCTGCCGGGCGAGAAGATGTGAGCCAGCCTTCCGGCGCGGCTGCCGCGAGAGTTCCCGGTCCTAGGCCGCGCTGAGCATATGCTGGTCGAAGCCGTCATTCCCCGGCGGGGATGCTTTTCCCCGCTGCTCCACCCGTTTCCAGGCCTTTTCGTGGAAATAGAACGCCATTGCGTTGATGCAGGGTTCGATCAGCGCGATGCCCCCCGCCAGCACGAGGGAGCCGGTCAGGACGTAGGCAACGCTGAACCCCACCGCCAGGTGGATGGTCAGGTAACTGAGCGTCTTCATCAGATCGCGCGACATGTTCGCTTCCGTTCGTCAAGAGCCAGCAGGGCACAGGACGGCATATAATTGCTAATAGATTGCAATAGCAAGACAGAAATCTCGTTCAGTGTGATCGAAGGGGGACGGGAAGGATTTTCCTACATCGCGCAAATCTGGCTTATCCCGAGGGATGAGACGCAGAACATCCCGCGCCCTCGCCCGTCGCTCTTTTCCCAGCAGGACGACTCTGGGAGAAGCGCCCCTTGCGAAAGGTCACACTCGATGCGCGCTGGTTTTACGCCATGGCGCGGCCGTTTACCGCGCGGAAGCGGCGCGCGCAGGCCGAAATCGCAATGCACATTTCCGGCGTTCTGCGTCAACCGGCCGGGATGGCGAGCGCGGCGGAAATGACGGGGCAGGGCGAAGGATGATGGACGTTCCCCGCCGCCCGTCACTCGCCCTGCGTCATCTCCGCGATCACTTCCGCGCCGGTCTTGCGGGTGGTCGCTTCGGTGAAATGGTAATAGGGCGGCTGCTGGTCCACGAAGATTTCGCTGGTCAGCGCGAAGCCGTCCGCGCCGGGAAAGAACCCGGCGAGGCAGGCGTAGCTGCCCGCGGGCTTGTAGAAATAGAACAGATGGGTGCCGCAGCGGTTGCAGAAGCCGCGCTCCGCCCATTCGGACGAGGCATAGCGGGTGACATGCTCCGCTCCCCCGATCTCCAGTTCCCTTCCGGCGGGCAGGGCGATGAAAGGCCCGCCGCCCCAGTTCCGGCACATGGTGCAGTGGCAGGCGTCGAGGTGCGGTTCGGCCGGGGTGGCGCGCAGCGTGACCGCGCCGCACAGGCATTGTCCTTCAAGCAGGGTGGCGCGGGCAGTCTCGCTCATGCTTCGCTTCCTTCCGAGTCTCCGGGCGGTGAGCATCACCCCTTTGCCCCCGGCGGGCAAGGCGAATGGGACCGGCGCGGGCTTGTCTGCGCCGCGCGGCGGGCGCATGAAGGGGCCATGATCCGCAAGCCCGCTTTCGCCGCATCGCTCGCCCTGCTGCTCTCTGCCTGCCAGTCCGGCGTGAAGCACGATCCCGCCGACGGCAATGTGCCGGGCGACAGCGCCTCCACCCGGCCCTATGACGGGATCGCGGAAGGGGAGACGGTGCGCTTTACCGGCACCGAGCCGTTCTGGGGCGGGCAGGCGACCGCCACCGTGCTCAATTACTCCACGCCCGAGAAGCCCGATGGGCAGACCATCACGGTGGAGCGGTTCGCCGGGCGCAACGGCGTTTCCTTCACCGGCAAGCTGGAAGGGGAGAGCTTTTCGCTGGCGGTCACGCCCGGCCAATGCAGCGATGGCATGTCCGACCGGGCCTATCCCTTCCATGCCACGCTGCGCGTGGGAGACGGGATTCGCAGCGGCTGCGCTTGGACGGAAAAGCAGCCCTTCACCGGCGAGGCGCATCCATGAGCGGGGAGACAATTCGCGTCGCCGCCTGCCAATGCGGCCAGTTGAAGGCGCATTGCACTGGGGATGCCGCGCGCATTTCGATGTGCCATTGCCTTGCCTGCCAGCAGCGGACCGGTGCGCCATTCAGCGCCAACAGCCGCTTCCCGCGCGCCAATGTGCGGATCGAGGGGGAAAGCAGGCAATGGAGCCGGACCGCCGACACCGGCAATGGCGTGGCGCATCATTTCTGCCCGGACTGCGGCACCACGGTTTATTGGGATCTGGCGGGCTTCCCCGATGTGATCGCGGTGGCGAGCGGGCTGTTCGCGGACCCGGCCTATCCCGCACCCGCGATCTGCGTGTGGGAGCGGCATCGCCATCCCTGGACCGACCATATCGCCGCGCTGCCGATGCAGCGCTGGCCGGGCGCGCCGGGCTAGATTGACTGCAGAAGCGAGAGGGGTGCCATGTTCAAGATATTGCTGTTCGTCAAACGCAAGGCCGGGCTGACGCGCGAGGAATTCATCGACTATTACGAGAACGGGCATGTCCCGCTGGTGCGCGGCAAGGTGCCGCCCGCCCGGCTCTATCGCCGCAATTACGTGATGGAAGGCGCGGAGGTGAGCGGCATCGCCGGGGCCTCGGCGGTGGCGCTCGGCTTCGATTGCGTCAGCGAGATCGGCTTCGCCACGCGGGCGGAAGCGGAGGAGCATATCGCGGCTTATCTCGACCCGGCGAACAATCCCGAAATCGTGGCCGACGAGAACAATTTCATCGAGCCGGGCGGGCTGACCTTCGTGCTGGTGGAGCCGCGCCAGACCGCCGATTACTCCGGCTGATCGGGCCGAGGAGAAGGCGCCGTCAGCGCGGTTTACCTGCGGCGCGGTAAACGATACGCTGCGGTTTCATCTGCAACAGTTCAATTAAGGGGATTCCGATGCGACTTGCCGGTTGGGTGGCTGTGCCGATTGCCTGCGCGATGCTCGCGCTGGCGGGTTGTGGAAGCAAGGGCGGCGAAGAGGCCGCGGGCGAAGCTGTCGCCGAAGATGCCGCCGCCGGGGCGGATGCCGCTTCGGACGAGACGGCTGCCGCTTCGCCGGAAGCCGCGGCCAGCCCCGCTGCGGATGGCACGGCTGCTCCCGCCGCCGCCCCGGCCGCGACGGAAACGCCCGCCGCCAAGCCCGCGGGCGGCGGGGGCGATCTCTCCGCCTATGTCGGGAAATGGCCGTTCGATGCGGTGAATGGCGTGACGTGGAACGACAATCCGGCGGTCAAGGCGGCGATCGACAAGACCGTCACGGATGCCGCCGTGCGCAAGGCGATCCATACGGTGGATGGCCCGGCCAGTACGATCGAGCTTTATCAGGGCAAGGTGGCATCCTGGTCGTGCGAGGCGCATAATTGCGGCGATCACCAGTGGAACGTGATGGTCGATCCCAAGAGCGGCGCGGCCGATGTCTGCTATCACAACGAAGCGAAGACGCCTGGCCAATCCCGCTGGTTCCTCGCGGGCGGGAAGGTGGAAACGCGCGCCGGAAACTGTTCCACGGAATGAGAATTGCGGCGATCGAATAGAGAATTGCCGCATACTCTTTCCGTTCCGGGTAAAGCAGGATACCTTCCGGCCCGGTTACTTGAAGGAGAGGGGTAGATGATAAGGAATCTTTCGGCCGAATTCTTCGGCACATTCTGGCTGGTCTTCGGCGGTTGCGGGTCGGCGGTGCTGGCCGCGGCCTTCCCGGAACTGGGCATCGGCTTCGCGGGGGTATCCTTCGCCTTCGGCCTGACCGTGCTGACTATGGCCTATGCCGTAGGCGGCATTTCGGGCGGGCATTTCAACCCCGCGGTTTCGCTGGGTCTGGCGCTCGCCAACCGCTTTTCCTGGGGGCATCTGGTGCCCTATTGGGCGGCCCAGGTGGCTGGCGCGATCGTGGCCGCGGCCGCGCTCTATGCCATCGCCTCGGGCAAGGCGGGCTTCGCGCCGGGCGGATTCGCATCCAACGGCTTCGGGGAGCTTTCGCCCGGCGGCTATTCGCTGCAGGCGGCCTTTCTGGTGGAAGTGATCCTCACCGCCGGCTTCCTGATCGTGATCCTGGGTTCCACATCCCGGGCAGCGCCTGCCGGTTTCGCTCCGCTGGCGATCGGTCTGGCGCTGACCCTGATCCACCTGGTGTCGATCCCGGTGACGAACACTTCGGTCAATCCGGCCCGTTCCACCGGCGTGGCGCTCTTCGCCACGACCAATGCGATTCCGCAGCTCTGGCTGTTCTGGCTGGCGCCGCTGATCGGCGGCGCGCTCGGCGCGGCGATCTGGCGTTTCCTGCTGACGCCGGGTGAATCGCCCGCTCACATCGCGCGGGATGAAACCGCCCATTGAGCATCCGAGGGGGCGGGGAAGGGAGCTTCCCCGCCTTTTCATTGCCCGGATGCAGGAACTCAGGGCATTTAGCGGCGTTGCTCTGCATTGAGAGTTACGCTGATAGGGAAAACCGTGTCGCAGGGGTCTGGCAAAAATCCGTATCCGGGCAACGATCCGCTGGATCGCATCCCGGCAAATGAGGGATCGGACGCATGACCGTGCGGCCTGTTTGCACGATCCTGCTGCTCGACGATGAGCCGCTTATCCTCATGGATCTGGAATTCGCGGCGCAGGATGAAGGGTGCCGCAGCCTTTGCGCCACTACTGCCGGGCAGGCGCTTTCCTTCCTGGCTGGCGCGGAGCGGATCGACGTGGCGGTGCTCGATGTGACGTTGCAGAATGGCGAAACCTGCCTGCCGGTCGCGCGGGAGCTTCAGAGGCTGCGCATTCCCTATCTGCTCCATTCCGGCGATCTCGACCGCCGCTACCAAACGGTGCGTGAGCTGGATTCGGAACTGATCGCCAAGCCCGCCTGCTCCTCCCGGGTTATCCGGCGGGCGATGAGCTATGTCGGGCAACGGCCCGATATGCGGATAACCGGCGTGGATTGATGGTTGCGGGCGGGATCGCAGCAGGTGGGAGAAGGATCATGAAACTTGCCTTGGTGGTCGCGGGTTGCTCCCTTGCCCTGGCGGCAGGGTGCGCGCCCACTGCCGATGAGCCGCGCGAGGCGTCCATCGCTGACGGGCGCGAATGCTTCTGGCCGGGCGATGTCAACGGCTTCAACACTGTGCGGGACGCTGAATCCGGTTCCAACCGGATCATGGTGAGCGCGGGCGCAAATCGCCGCTTTCTGTTCGAGACTTTCGGTTCCTGCCCCGATCTGAGCTTTGCCGAGAACATCGGCTTCGACCAGCACGGTTCCGGCCAGATTTGCCGTGGCGTGGATGTGACCCTGCTGGTGCCCGGCGTTACCGGCACGCAGCGCTGCCCGGTCCGCATGATCCGCAAATTGACCGAGGACGAGGCGAAGGCGCTGACTGCCCGGGCGAAGAAATAGCCCGGCCGCCATCCATGTTCGTCGCGGCCTATTGGTGGGAAGTGCATCCCGGAAAGGAAGATCAGTTTCGCGCCGCCTGGCGCCGGGGGACCGAACTCATCCGGCAAAGATACGGCAGCCTCGGCTCCCGCCTGCACCGGGAGGATCGCGACGATGGCGCAATCCGCTTCATCGGCGTGGCGGAATGGCCGGACCGGCAGACCTGGCGCAAGGCGTTCGATGCGAAGATGGTATATGACGAGCCGGAAACCCGCGCCGCCTTCGTGGACGCGATCAGCGACTGGGCGGAGGAGCCTCTCCTGCTGATGGAAGTGACGGACGATCTGCTGGATCGCAGCCCTTGAAACTTTCCGAAAAGAAGCATCGCAGAACGCTTGAGTCCGGATCGAAAGCAGGCAAATAGGGGCGCACCATCATCTTCCCAGCCACAGGATATTTCCCATGACCGAAGCCGTTCCGGCCTGGCTCGCCCAAGCCCTGCCCAATGCGCGCCCCGCCCATGCCGCCTTGACCGTGGCGAAGCTGGGCGGTGAGGGCCTGATCGGCAAATCCGGCTTTCGCCTGACCAGCGTGGCCTTCGATCATGGGGAGGAACTCGATCCGTGCTTTACCGCTGACGAAGAGGATGCGGTTGCGCCGCCGCTGGAATGGACGACGCCCCCGCAAGGTGCGCTGGAGCTGGTGCTGGTGGTGGAAGATCCGGATGCGCCGGGCGGAACACCCGCGTGCCACTGGCTGGTCTGGGGGCTTGCCGCGCAATTGGGTAAGCTGATGGAAGGCGAGGTGCCGCCGAGGGTCGGCAAGAATTCGAAGCGCAACAGCGAGTGGCTGCCGCCGGAGCCGCCGCATGAAGATGAGCCGCATGATTATGTGTTCCAGCTCTTCGCGCTGGATCTGCCCTTGACCTTGATGCCGGGGGCGACGCGCGAAGAACTGGTCAAGGCGATGGAAGGGCATGTGGTCGGCATCGCGATCCTCGCGGGCACCTATGCGCGCGCCGAGGATGACGAGGATTGGGACGACGAGGACGGCGATTGAGCCGCTGCTGCTCAGTGCCGGGGCGCCCACCCCGGCGGAGCAAGGGTGAAGCCGGCGAAATCGAAGCCGGGCGCGACCACGCAGGATACCAGCGCGTAGCCTGAACGGCCGCCGGGTTCGGGGTCCGCTGCCTGCCAGTGAGCGGCGGCGACCACATGCTGGACGGCATGGCCGGAAAGAAGGTCGGGGCCGAGGATAACGCTGTCGATCGGTCCGCATTCCTCGGGGGCGGTGGACAGCCTCAGGCAGTCCCCGCCATGCCACAGCCAGATCTCGGCGGCATCCACCCGGTGCCAGTGGGATCTCTGGGACGCTTCGAGCAGGAACAGGATCGCGGTTGCGGCCGCGCGTTCCCCGCCGGTCGTGGGCGCGCGCCATGTCTCGCGAAACCAGCCCCCTTCCGGATGCGGCCTGAGCGAGAGCCGTTCGATCAGCTGCTTTGCGGTGAAGCCTTCCATCCGCGAAGTTTGCCCGGCATGATGCCGTCTGGCCAGCACTTTAGAGCTTGGTTCTAGCTATCGAGGGGGCAAAATCGATGCGGGCGTTGTTATCTGCCGTGCCGCTGTTCCTGCTGGGCATGATGGTTTCGGCTGGGGCTGGGGCGCAAACGCCCGAGCAGCTTGCCAGGGCCGCGCTTGAAGCCGCGCCGGTATGGGATGGCCATAACGACGTGCCGATCCAGTTGCGAGGCCGGTATCGCAACATGATCGGGGGCTTCGATTTCGAGGATACGAAGGATACGGGCAAGGATGCTCCCGTTGGCCGGGTGATGCATACCGATCTCAAGCGCCTGCGCGAAGGCCATGTCGGCATGCAATTCTGGTCGGTCTTCGTATCGACCGAGATGAAGGGAGCGGATGCGGTTCAGGCGGTGATCGAGCAGATCGATGTCACCCGGCGTTTGCTGGCGCGTTATCCTGAGGAGTTGCAGTTCGCGCGCAATTCCGCCGAAGTGGAGCAGGCCGTCAGAAAGGGGCGCATCGCCTCGCTGCTGGGGATGGAGGGCGGCCATTCGATCGGCTCCAGCCTTGCCGTGCTGCGTCAGATGCATGGGCTGGGCGTCCGCTACATGACGCTGACCCATTCGAGCAACACGCCATGGGCCGACAGCGCGACGGACAAGCCCGAACATGACGGGCTGACCGATTTCGGCCGGGACGTGGTGCGCGAGATGAACCGCATCGGGATGCTGGTCGATCTCAGCCATGTCAGCGAGGCGACGATGCTCGATGCGCTGGAAACTGCGCGTGCGCCTGTGATCTTCAGCCATTCGGGGGCGCGGGCGGTGAACGGCCATGCCCGCAATGTGCCCGACAGCGTCCTGCGGAAGTTGAAGGAGAATGGTGGGATCGTGATGGCGGTCGCCTTGCCCAGCTATGTGAGCGAGCCGGTGCGGAACTGGCTCGCCGATCGCGAGGCGGAAAGGAAGCGGCTGGAATCGCTGTGGCTGGGGCAGCCTCAGGAGGTCGAAACCCGCCTTGCCCAATGGGTCGAAGTTCATCCCGAACCCAGGGCGACGATTGCGCAGCTGGCCGATCATATCGACCATATCCGGCAGGTGGCCGGGATCGACCATATCGGGGTGGGCGGCGACTATGATGGCATGGCGACCGGCCCGGAAGGGATGGAGGATGTTAGCGGCTATCCGGCGCTGTTCGCGGAACTGGCGCGGCGCGGCTATACGCAGCCGGAACTTGAAAAGATCGCGAGCCGCAACATGATGCGGGTCCTGAAGGCGGCCGAAGCCTATGCCGCCGCCTATGCGGGCGATCCGCCGATAGAAACTCCGGTGCCGGAGTAGATCGGGGCGGTTTACAGGTTTGCCAGGGTGGCAGGGTCGCGCTGCCCGTCATAAAAGCTGTCCAGGGCTTCGGCAAAGCAGAGCTGGTCCGGCCCCACCGCTTCGAACAACGTCATCGAACTGCGGAACTTCATCGCATCGATGGTACCGAAAATGGCGGCAGCGGATTTCCGGCTGCTCCAATCGAGCACGGCCTGCGTCGATTCCAGCAGGCGAGGGCCCAGTATCCTGTGCTCCAGATAGCGCTGGGCCTCCGGGGCGCCGGAAATCGCATAGAGGTAAGCCATTTGGCTATGGCCCAGGCCGCTGATCTGCGGAAAGACGAACCACATCCAATGGGTCTGCTTCCTGCCCGCGCGAAGCTCCGAAAGGGTGCGGGCATAGGTTCCGTCACGATCCTGCGCGGCCACGAACCGTTCGAGGCCGGGCGGTTCCATGGATCGAGTCCTGTTTCGGGCGGATTCTGGGGGGCGGAAGGTGCAGGCATGGCCGGGCGGCTGGCCTGCACCTTCCGGATCAGAAGCTGATCGCGCCCGTTATCCAGATGATGGACAGCAGGGCGATCGCGAGGAGCGTGCTGATAATCAGCACCCAGCGGACGATGTGAGGGGTCGAGCCGCCACGGGCTTCGTCCGTTTCCACATGAATTTCCCCGCCCCGGTTTTCCATGATTGATCCTCCATAGTTCCCAACGGTCACCTGGACCCTGAGGAAACTACGTTCGACCGGGGCGAATGTTCCTGTCGCGGCAGCCGCGATCAGTCTCGCAGGAGATCGTTGATGCCGGTTTTGGCCCGGGTCTGCGCGTCCACCGTCTTGACGATGACGGCGCAGTAGAGCGATGGGCCGGGCGTGCCGTCGGGCAAGGGCTTGCCCGGAAGGGAACCGGGCACGACCACCGCATAGGGCGGAACCTTGCCGATGTGGATCTGGCCGGTGGCGCGATCGACGATCTTGGTGGAGGCGCCGATGAACACGCCCATCGAAAGCACCGCGCCTTCGCCGATCACTACCCCTTCGGCCACTTCCGAACGGGCGCCGATGAATGCCCCGTCTTCGATCACCACCGGCGCTGCCTGCAGCGGTTCCAGCACGCCGCCGATGCCCGCGCCGCCGGAAATATGCACATTCTTGCCGATCTGCGCGCAGCTTCCGACCGTCGCCCAGGTATCGACCATGGTGCCGTCGCCGACATAGGCGCCGATATTGACGAAGCTGGGCATCAGCACCACGCCCTTGCCGATATAGCTGCCGCGCCGGGCAGCCGCGCCGGGAACCACCCGGAAGCCGGCCTCGCGGAAGCGCGCCTCGTCCCAGCCTGCGAATTTGGAGGGAACCTTGTCGAAGGCCGGGGCGCCGGCGGCGCCGTTGGGCACGGGAATATTGTCGTTGAGGCGGAAGGACAGCAGCACCGCCTTCTTGAGCCACTGATTGACCTTCCACCCGCCATGGCCATCCGGCTCCGCCACGCGCGCCGCGCCGCTTTCGAGCAGGGCGAGGGCTGCTTCCACCTTTTCGCGCACGTCCTGGCTGGCGGGAGTCACTGCGTTGCGGGCTTCCCAGGCGGCTTCGATGGCGCTTTCGAGTTCGGCGGACATGGTGAGGCAACTCCCTGCAGGATGGTATGGCAATGGCCGGTGCGCCTAATCGCTTGCGGCGGGGGGGGCAAGTGCCAGTGTCGCTCCGGGCTTGCGGCGAGGTGCCTCGGGAGTAAGAAGCTCAAAACCGATCGGAAGTGGAGAGAGGCATGGATCTGGAAGGACTTTTCGGGCTGAGCGGACGGATCGCGCTGGTCACGGGAGGGTCGAGGGGGATTGGCCGGATGGTGGTGGAAGGGCTGCTCGCCGCCGGGTGCTCCCGGGTCTATATCTGCGCCCGCAAGCAGGAGCAGCTCGATGCGGCCGCGGCGGAACTGGGCGAGCGGGTGGTGCCTCTGGTGGCCGATATCGGCAAGATCGAGGGCATAGACGCGCTGGCCGCCGAGCTTTCGCGCCGGGAGGAGCTGCTCGACATCCTGGTGAACAATGCCGGGGCCGCCTGGGGCGCTCCGTTCGACTCCTTTCCGGAAGCGGGCTGGGACAAGGTAGTCACCCTGAACATGAAGGCGCCGTTCTTCCTCACCCAGAAGCTGCACGGCCTGCTGAGGAATGCGGCGGCTTCCGGCAGGCCGGCCAAGGTCATCAATATCGCCTCGATCGACGGATTGAGGGTCAATCCCTGGGAAACATATTCCTATCAGGCATCGAAGGCCGGCCTCATCCACCTGACCCGGCGCATGGCCGCGCGCCTGATCGCGGATAACATCGTCGTCAATGGAATTGCCCCCGGGGCCTTCCCCAGCGACATGAACCGCGCCGCGCGGGATGCGCCGGAGGTGGCCGCGCAGGCGATCCCGGCGAGGCGCACCGGCACCGCAGAGGATATGGCGGCCGGGGCGGTCTATCTGGCGAGCCGGGCGGGCGATTATGTGGTGGGCACGACGCTGGCGATCGACGGCGGCATGGTGGATGCGCAGGCGTCGGCCAGTTTCGGGAATGCGGGCGGCGGCTGAACGCCGTCGGGCCGCAGGCTATCCGCCCGCCGTCAGCTCCCGGACGAAATCGACCAGGCCAGTCTGGCGCGCGCGGCGCATACGTTCCGCCTGCAGTATGGTGCGCACTTTCGCGAAGCAGGCGTCGATGTCGTCGTTCACCACGACATAATCGTAGCCGTCCCAATGGCTGATCTCGGAGCGCGCACGCGCCATGCGACCCGCAATCACTTCCGCGCTGTCCGTCCCCCGCGATGACAGGCGCCGTTCCAGCTCGCCGATCCCGGGCGGCAGCAGGAAGACCCTGACGACATCCGCTTCCGCGCGCTGGTAAAGCTGCTGGGTGCCCTGCCAGTCGATGTCAAACAGGAAATCCTGCCCTTCCTTCAGCCCCGCCTTGATCTGGGCCTTGGGCGTTCCATAGAAATTGCCGAACACTTCCGCCCATTCGAGGAAGGCTTCTTCGGCCGCCATGCGCTCGAAGGTGGGGCGGTCGACGAAGATATAGTCTTTCCCTTCGATCTCGCCCGGCCGCATCGGCCGGGTGGTGACGGAAACCGACATGCGCAGATCCCCGTCACCGGCCAGCAATTTGCGGGCAATGGTCGTCTTTCCCGCGCCGGAGGGCGAGGAGAGGATGAACATGAGCCCGCGGCGCTTGAGATTGTCGGTGGTGGCCATGCTGCGCTGTGGCGCAAGCCCATGCCGGAAATCAAGCCTTTCGGAACTGATGGCGCGCGGCAGCTAAGGGTGGCCGGGCGGAAGTCAGGCGTTATCGGCCATTTCGCCGAGCGCCTTTTCCCCCTCCACCCTGGCCCGGGTCCTGCTTTTGCTGCGGTCGAGCAGGGTCTTGCCGAGCATTCCGGTTCCCACCAGCAGCGCGCCGGGGACGGAGCGCATGGCCAGCTTCACGACGATGGTGTTGAACACCGTCTCCCCGAAAGTGCGGCCCTGCACGATTTCCTTTGCCTTCTTCCGCCCGTAGCCGCGCAGCATCCGCCGTTCGACGCCACGGCGAACGACGGCGGTGGCGCCGCGCAGCAGAATATCGGCAAGGATGAAATTCGTGCGGGGATCGGGGCTTGGGCCGGGAATGCTGGCTTCGTTCTTCGACAGCTTCCTGTAGCTGGGAGTTCGCTTCGATCCGCTCTTTCGTGCCATCCCGCCCTCGCGTCTGGCGGCCAGGCAAAGGCGCTGCCGCTTACTTTTTCCTGCCGAAATCCACAGTGACGACGTTCGAATCGCCATCGCCCCCCTCAACGGGCGACTCACCATCCTGTTCCGTTGAATCGTTTTCCGCATCGTCGTGCGGTTCGGGTTCCATATTGTCCGCCGCCGCCTGGAACTGAAGGCCGAAATCCACGGCAGGGTCCACGAAAGCGGTGATCGCGGCGAAGGGAATGACCAGCTTCGCAGGGACCTGGTTGAAGCTCAGCCCCACGGAGAACCCGTCATCGTCCACCGACAGATCCCAGAACTTGTTCTGGAGGACGATCGTCATCTCATCCGGGAATCGCTGGCGCAAATGGCTGGGGATGGAAACCCCGGGCGCTCCGGTCTTGAAGGTGATGTAGAAGTGATGGTTGCCGGGCAGCGTCCCCCCGGTGCCCTCTATCTCGCCCAGCACACGGCCTACCACGGCGCGGAGTGCTTCCTGGACGATCTCGTCGTAAGGGATCAGGCTATCGGGCGTTTCGTCGCTCATGCCGTCAGAAGTGCCGCTGCCCATTGAGCCGGTCAAGGATAAAGCGAGTGGCGTGATGCTTTCGCGGCGCGTATTGCGCTTATTGGCCACAGTCTTATAGGCGCAAGCATGCGTACAGCCCGGATCGCCCGCAAAACCAGCGAAACCGACATTTTCGTCGAGGTGAATCTCGACGGGACAGGTTCCTACGAGATTTCCACCGGCATCGGCTTCCTCGATCACATGATCGAGCAATTCTCGCGCCATTCGCTGATCGACGTCACCCTGCGGGTCGCCGGAGATCTGCATGTGGACCAGCACCACACCACGGAAGACAGCGCGATCGCGCTGGGCCAGGCCATTTCCCAGGCGCTGGGGGACAAGGCCGGGATCGGCCGCTACGGCAGCGTCTATTCGCCGATGGACGAAGCGCTGGCGCGCGTGGCGCTCGACATCTCGGGCCGCCCCTGGCTGGTCTGGAAGGCGAGCTTCACCCAGTCTCGCCTGGGCGAGATGGACACCGAACTGTTCGAGCACTGGTTCCAGTCGGTCGCGCAGGCGGTGGGCATCACCCTGCATATCGAGCTGCTCTACGGCCAGAACAATCACCACATCATCGAAGGCATCTTCAAGGGCTTTGCCCGGGCGATGCGCGCTGCGGTGGAGCTTGACCCGCGCAAGGGCGGGGCGGTGCCTTCCACGAAGGGGCAGCTAGGTGGCTGAAGTCGTCGCTCTCGTCGATTACGGCGCGGGCAATCTTCACTCGGTGCGCAATGCCCTGATCGCCGCCGGGGCGGAGACGGTGAAGCTGACCGCCGATCCCGATGTGGTGCGCGCGGCGGACCGGATCATCCTGCCCGGAGTGGGTGCGTTCGGCGCCTGCGCGGCGGGCCTTCGCGCCATTCCCGGCTTGATCGAAGCCATGCGGGAGCGGGTGCATGTGGGCGGCGCGCCCTTCCTGGGCATCTGCGTGGGCATGCAATTGCTGGCCGATCGCGGGCTGGAGCATGGGGTGACGCCGGGGCTTGGCTGGATCGCCGGAGAGGTCCGGGCGATCGAGCCGACGGACCCGGCGATCAAGATCCCGCATATGGGCTGGAACGATGTCGTGCCCACGCCGCATGAGGATGGCGCTGAGCTGATCGAGCCGGGCGAGGCCTATTTCCTGCATTCCTATCATTTCCAGCCTGCCGAGGGGCGGCACATCGCCGCCATGACCGACCATGGCGGCGGGCTGGTCGCGGCCGTCGCCCGTGACAATATTCTCGGGGTGCAGTTCCACCCGGAAAAGAGCCAGTCCTACGGGCTGGAGCTGCTCTCCCGCTTCCTGGAGTGGAAACCGTGATTGTATTTCCCGCCATCGATCTCAAGGGTGGCCAGGTCGTGCGGCTGGCTGAAGGCGATATGGCGCGCGCCACCGTCTATGGCGACGATCCTGCTGCGCAGGCCATGGCCTTTGCGGAAGCGGGCGCCGGGTTTCTGCATGTGGTCGATCTTGACGGGGCATTTGCCGGCGAGGCCCGCAATCGCGAAGCGGTCGAAGCGATCCTCGAGGCCTTTCCCGGCCATGTCCAGCTGGGCGGCGGCATCCGCAATCGCGAGGCGGTGGAAGGCTGGTTCGATCTGGGCGTCAGCCGGATCGTGATCGGTTCGGCAGCCTTGAAGGACCCACAGTTCGTCAAGGACATGGCCCGCGAATGGGAAAACGGCATCGTCGTGGCGGTGGACGCGCGCGACGGCATGGTCGCGACGGAAGGCTGGGCGGAAGTCTCGGACGTTCCGGTGCATGAGATGGCCCGCCGTTTCGAGGATGCGGGGGTGGCGAGCCTGTTGTTCACGGACATCGGGCGCGACGGGCTGCTCAAGGGCTGCAACATCGAAGCGACGGTCGATCTCGCGCGGCGCACCTCGCTGCCGGTGATCGCCAGCGGCGGGGTGAAGGGGCTGGACGATATTCGTCTGCTCTCGCTCCATGCGGTGGACGGGATCGAGGGCGTTATTACCGGCCGCGCCCTGTATGACGGGCGGCTGGATCTGGCGGTGGCCCTGCAGATGGCGGCCCGGGCATGACCGTCCGCATTCGCGTCATCCCGTGCCTCGACGTGCGCGATGGCCGCGTGGTGAAGGGGGTCAACTTCGTCGATCTCAAGGATGCGGGCGATCCGGTCGAGCAGGCGCAGGCCTATGACGCCGCCGGGGCGGACGAGCTTTGTTTCCTGGATATTTCCGCCAGCCATGAAGAGCGGGGCACGCTGCTCGATGTGGTGCGGCGCACCGCCGAGGTCTGCTTCATGCCGCTCACCGTGGGGGGCGGGGTGCGTTCGGTGGAGGATGCGCGGGCGCTGCTGCTGGCCGGTGCGGACAAGGTGGCGGTCAATTCCGCCGCCGTTTCCCGGCCCGAACTGGTTGCCGACATGGCGGAAAAGTTCGGGAGCCAATGCGTCGTCGCCTCGGTCGATGCACGTGCTTCGACAAGCTCAGCAGGAGCGGGGAAGCGGTGGGAAATCTACACCCATGGCGGCCGCCGCGCGACCGGGATCGATGCGGTGGCCCATGCGGTCAGGCTGGCGGAACTGGGCGCGGGCGAATTGCTGGTCACGTCGATGGATGGCGATGGCACCCAGGCCGGTTACGACCTCGATCTGACCCGCGCGATCGCGGACCGGGTGAGCGTGCCGGTGGTGGCCAGCGGCGGGGTCGGCAATCTGCAGCATCTGGTGGAAGGCGTGACGAAGGGCCATGCCAGCGCGGTGCTGGCCGCATCCATCTTCCACTTCGGCACTTATACCATCGCGCAGGCGCATTCCGCCTTGCGCGAAGCGGGCCTGCCGGCACGGGGCTGAGCCGGCCCCGAACCGTCGAACCGCTTTACACGCGCGCAAGGAAGGCTGGTCGGATTAACCAATGAAACAGGCTTGTATCCTTGGTTTGCCGTTTGTGGCCCGATGGTTGCTTTAACCTTCCCGATGTATCGTCTGGCCCTTTTCCTGCTGATGTCCGTCCATCTGCTGCTAGCGGCGCCGGTGAATGCGTCCAGCGGGACGACGGTGCCGGAGCCTTCCGATCTTGCGCTGTTCATCCTGGGCCTGCTGGGGGTGATTCTGGGGCGCGAGGTCGCGATACGCTACAAGCGGCGCGACAAGGACCACGACAACAAGCTCTGATCCCCTTGCCTTGCGGCTGCTGCGGCTTGACCGCGCCCGCCGGGCGATCCATGTCACGCGCCATGGATACGCTGTCCCGTCTCGAACAGACCATTGCCCGGCGCCGCGCCTCGGCCGCCAGCGAAAGCTATGTCGCGCAGCTCCATGCGCGCGGGTTGCCGGTTATCGCGCGCAAGCTGGGCGAGGAAGCGGTGGAAGCCGTGATCGCCGCGCTTTCGGGCGAGCGCGAGGAGCTGGTGGGCGAGGCCGCGGATATCCTGTTTCACCTGCTGGTGCTGCTCTCCGCCCGCGATGTGCCGCTTGCCGATGTGCTGGCGGAACTCGACCGGCGGGAAGGCACCTCGGGCCTTGTTGAAAAAGCTGCACGGAAGAGCTGATGCCTGTCGACGCGACCCAACCCTATGACGACCAGAACATCTTCGCCAGGATTCTGCGGGGAGAGCTGCCCTGCACGAAGGTCTATGAGGATGAGTGGGCTTTCGCCTTTAACGACATCAATCCCCAGGCGCCGGTCCATATCCTGGTGGTGCCCAGGGGCCCCTATGTGAGCTGGGACGATTTCACCGAAAAGGCGGGTGACGCCGAAATTTCGGGCTTCATCCGCGCGGTGGGCAAGATCGCGCGCGATCAGGGGCTGGTGGCCCCCGGCTATCGCCTGATTGCCAACACCGGGTTCCATTCTCATCAGGAAATCCCGCATTTTCATGTGCATATCTGCGCCGGCAAGCAGATGGGGCGGATGATCCCCGAATAGGGCGATGCCGCTGTAGCGAGCCGATTTTGCGATATGAAGGACGCGGTGGGTTGCCCAACGACTCGTCGCGCGGTTAAACGGCGCGTGGCATGGCTATTCTTCCCGACCCTCCGGCAGGTCGCCTCGACGGCACCACGCATCGTTTCGCGATACGTGTCTATTTCGAGGATACGGATGCCGGCGGGATCGTTTATCACGCCAATTACCTGCGCTGGTTCGAACGGGCGAGAATGGACCTCATCGGTCTTCTCGGCATCGATCAGCGGATGGCGCTGGAGGAGCGGAAAGGGTTCTATGTCGTTACCGATATCACGATACACTATGCCCGCCCCGCGCGCCTGGACGATGCCGTAGTGGTGGAAAGCACGGTCACTTCCGTGGGCGCGGCCAGCTGGCGCGCCAGCCACCGCGCGTTGCGGGCGGACGAGCTTCTGGCCGAAGCGCAGGCCCGCATCGGCTTTGTCGGAGCCGGCGGACGCGCGGAACGCCAGCCCGAAACATGGCGCAAGTCGCTTCAATCCATCTTGATCGCAGAGAGTAACAGATGACAGAACTGTCCCTTCTTGCGGCGGCGCTTCCCGCCGCTCCCACCCGGCTTGATCCGGTAAAGCTCTTCCTCGATGCCGACATCGTCGTGCAGGTGGTGATGGCGGGGCTGATCCTGGCCAGCATTTGGGTCTGGATGATTATCATTTCCTTCTCCTTGCGGATCGCTTCGGTGCGCCGCCGCTCGGATGAGTATGAGCTGGATTTCTGGACGAAGATGGACGGGCGCAGCGCGGATGACCTGCGCGCCAAGAACCAGAGCGCGGCGTCTCGCGTTGCCGGCGCCGGTCTGGAGGAATGGCGCCGCACCGGCCGCAATGCCGATCGCGAGGCCGCGAGGGAGCGGGTCGCGACGGCGATGTCCAGCCAGGTTGCCGTGGAGGCCGACACTCTCGCCGATCGGCTGAACTTTCTGGCGACTGTCGGCTCCGTTGCCCCCTTTGTGGGCCTGTTCGGTACCGTCTGGGGCATCATGAACAGCTTTTTCCAGATCGGTTCGCAGCAGAACAGCTCGCTGGCGGTGGTCGCGCCCGGCATTTCCGAAGCCCTGTTCGCGACGGCTATCGGCCTGTTCGCGGCAATTCCGGCGGTGATAGCCTATAACCGCTTTTCCCACCGGGTGAACGCGCTCGAGGCCCGGCTGCAGCGCTTTGCGGACAAGGTCTATTCCCTCGTCAGCCGCGAAATGGATGATCGCTGATGGCTATGGGAGTGGCAGGCGGCGGCGGGCGCCGGGGAAGCAGGCGGGGTGCGCGACGCGCGCCGATGGCGGAGATCAACGTCACTCCGCTGGTGGACGTGATGCTGGTGCTGCTGATAATTTTCATGGTGACCGCGCCATTGTTGACCGCAGCTGTTCCTGTGGAGCTTCCGGATAGCCGCGCCAGTGCGATGGAGCAGCAGAGCGACCAGGTGACGATTTCCATCCTCTCGGATGGGCGCATCTATCTGGACGAGGAGGAATTGGCGCCCGGGTCCCTGCCGGACCGGCTGGCCACTCTGCCGGTGGATGCTTCAGGAAAGCCGCCCCTGGTGGTGCTGCGCGCGGATCGCGCGCTCGATTACGGGCGGGTGATGGAGGTGATGGGTGAATTGAACCATGCGGGGTTCAATTCGATTTCGCTGGTCACCAACAGTTCAGTTTCGGCTCCATAGGCCCACGCTATGGCATCTTCAGCAGTCCTTCGTCCGGAAGAACGAGTTCCCCTGGCGGTGGCCCTGGTGCTGCATGGATTGCTGGTCGCCGCCCTGCTGTTGCAGCCGGACCGGAGCAATGTCGTCCCCATTCCGGAACGGATGACCGTCAGCCTGGCAGAAGATGTGGGGCTGACGGCGACGGCGCCAACGATCGTCAGCGAACAGCGCGCGGCGGTCGCGCCCGTTCTGGCGCCTGAACCCGCTCCGCCCAGTCCGCCCGAGCCTGCGCCAAAGCCGAACCCTGCGCCCGCGCCGAAGCCGGCGCCAGCCCCGCGCGCGAAGGTGCCGCAGCCGGCGCCCAAGCCGAGCCCGGCAGCGAAGCCTGCGGCCCAGGCCAGTCAGGCCGCGGCGAAACCTGCCGCAAAGCCCGCGGCGAAGCCCGCACCCAAGCAGGGCGGCGGCAGCAGGATCGGCGACGATTTTCTTGCCGGCGCGGCCACGGGCAGCAAGCGGGGTGACGATCGCGTTCCGGCTTCGGAAATCGGGGTCGCTGAAAAAGCGTCCCTGGCCCAGGCGATCGGTCGCCAGTTGAAGCCGCACTGGTCCTCGCCGCAAGGCGCCGATGCGGAATTGCTGGTCACGGTGCTGGCTTTCGACCTAAACCCGGACGGGACCCTCTCGGGCACGCCGCGCGTTGTGCGCCAGGAAGGGATTACGGATGCCAATCGCCCGCAAGCGTCGCGTCATGCCGAACTGGCCGTCAGGGCCGTGCAGCTGGCCGCGCCGTTCGACCTTCCACCAAGGTTTTACAACGCCTGGAAACAGGTTTCCGCCTTCAGATTCGACAGGAAGTTGTCGCAATGAAAAAGATACTCGCTCTTTGCCTCATCGTTCTTGCCGCTCCGCTTTCCGCGCAGGTAAGCGAAGCTCCCACTATCCCGATCGAAGCATCGGGCGAAACCGGGCTGACCGGGTCCGTCTCCGACGACAAGGCCTGGCAGGATCTCGGCATCGCCATCCCCGGCTTCGCCACGGACAATAATGTCCCCACCCCCGCCAATGCGCAGGGCACGGCCGCGCTGGGCAAGGAACTGGCGCGCGTGATTACCGCCGATCTGCGCAACAATGGCCTGTTCCAGCCGGTTGGGCCGGATGCCTTGCCGCAGCCGACCTTCCCGGAAATCACTTCTCCGGTCTGGGGCACCTGGAATTCCCGCAATGCGGAGATGCTGGTGCATGGCTATGTCCGCGCCGGAGCGGACGGAAGGCTGACCGTGGGCTGCTATCTCTACGACATCAATCTGCAGAGCGAACTGGTGCGGCAGGGCTGGGTGGTCCAGCCCGCCGACTGGCGCAGGGCGGCCCATAAATGCGCGGACCTGGTCTATTCGCGGCTGTCCGGCGAAAGCCCGTTCTTCGACAGCAAGATCGCCTATATCGCGGAAACCGGCCCCAAGGGCAATCGGGTCAAGCGGCTGGCGATCATGGATTCCGATGGCGCAAACCATCGCTTCATCACCACTGGCCAGACCAGGGCGCTGACCCCGCGCTATTCGCCGGATTACAGCAAGATTGCCTATCTGAGTTACCTGCGTGGCAATCCGCGCATTTTCATTTACGATATCGCAAGCGGCAAGCAGCACCTTGTGACGGAGAGCAGCAATCCGACCTTCGCCCCGCGCTGGTCCCCAGACGGACAGTGGATACTTTATTCGATGGCGGTGAACGGCAACACTGACATATACCGGGTTTCCGTTAACGGCGGGCAAAGCCAGCGGCTCACCGATGCGCCGGGCATCGACATCGGCGGCAGCTATTCTCCTGACGGATCGAAGATCGTGTTCGAAAGCGACCGCTCCGGAAGCCAGCAGATCTATGTCATGGATGCCAATGGCTCCAATCAGAAGCGAATCACCTTCTTCGGCGGCCGCGCCGCCACGCCGGAATGGAGCCCGCGCGGCGATCAGATCGCGTTCACTCATATCAGTGGCGGTTTCCGGATAGCGGTGATGAGCCCGGGCGGCGGCAATGTCCGCCACCTGACCGATAGCTGGCAGGACGAGGCGCCGACCTGGTCGCCCAACGGCCGCATCATCCAGTTCTTCCGCACGGAACGTAATTCAGGCCGCACATCGCTGTGGCAGGTGGATCTGACGGGGCGGAACCTCAGGCGGTTGCAGACGCCAGTCGATGCTTCCGACCCGGCCTGGGGACCCGTTTTGCCCTGAATGCATTATAGTGAACAGTACCGCCGGATTTCCGGCCAAGTCGAGGAGGAATATGGATGAACAACAAACTCTTTACCGCCATCGCCTTGGCGAGCGCGCTTGCGCTGGGCGCTTGCAAGAGCACAGCTCCCAAGGAATTGCCGCCGGAGCCGACCGCTCCTCCGCCCACCGAGACCGCCACCGGCCCGGTGCCGGGCAGTCAGGCTGATTTCGTCGCCAAGATGGCGGGCCGTGACGTGATCTATTTCGATACCGACGAGTATAATATCGACAGTGAAGATGCCGCTGCTCTCCAGGGGCAGGCGCAGTGGTTGCTGCAGTATCCGAACAAGCGCGCAACCATCGAAGGCCATTGCGACGAGCGTGGCACTCGCGATTACAACCTTGCTCTGGGCGAACGCCGCGCCAATGCCGCCAAGAATTATCTGGTGAGCCTGGGCATCGACGCAAACCGCCTGTCGACCGTGAGCTATGGCAAGGAACGCCCGGTCGCCATGGGTTCCGACGAGGGAGCCTGGGCGCAGAACCGTCGCGCCGCGACCATCACGATCGACTGATCCGCGAAATTTTTCGCCAAACGGGGGCGGGCGCGGCTGGTGTCGCTGCCCGCCCTTGCCTATGTTGAGGCCATGAATGCGAGGCAACCCTGATGGCCCGTCCGAGGCGTTCCCTGGATTGGGGCTTTCCCCGCTGGCGCGGCTACGGCTCCTCGCGGGAGGCCGCCAATGTGCGTCTGTGCGATCGGCATGGATGCGACGAGCCAGGCAATTGCCCCGCGCCAAAGGCCCCGAATAGCCCTGAGCGCTGGTATTTCTGCCAAGGCCACGCGGCGGAATACAATGCCAAGTGGGACTATTTCGCCGGTCTTGACAAGGCCGAAGCGGAAGAACGCGCCAAGGCCGAGAAACGGGACAATTCCGGCTATCGGGAAGCGGCGCATTATGGCTGGGCGGGTTCCGGCGATGGCAGCCGCAGCGCTGACGAGATGCGGGCGCTGGATGTGCTCGGGCTGGACAGCGACGCGGATTTCGACGCGATAAAGCGCGCCTGGCGCAACAAGGCCAAGGAAGTGCATCCCGATGTGCGGCCCGGCGATGCCGAGGCGGCCAAGGCGTTCCAGGCTTATCAGCTCGCTTATGAGGTGCTGCGTCAGTCCGAGGAACGGCGGGAGTGGAAGGGCTAGTTCAGCTTCCGCTGTTTGTCCGTAACCCGGATACCCAGTCCGTCACGAGTTGCGCAAAGCGATCAGGGCCGATCTCAGGCAGAAAATGGTCCGCGCCGTCCACGATCGAGAGGCTCCCGCGCGGCATTGCATCGGCCAATGCCCTGGTTGCGATGGTGAAGGCAGGCTGGCTTTCCGTTCCCATCGCGCAGCAGCAGGGCGTATCGATCCTGGCCAGATCCTCTCGCGTGATCTTGCCGGGATCGGTGCTTGAGAACAGCAGCGGCATCATCCTGGCGTTGGACAGGTAGATTGCGCGGCGCGCCGTCGCCATCTTCTCGTAATGACTGCCGAACAGTGCGGGGATGGTGGCGTCCGGGCCATCGGCCTGCAGCACCCCTGCCAGAGCGCCGAAGATCGTTTCCGCGCTCTGGGCGAAGGCGCCTCGCTCCGCTTCATCCACGATATGAAAGGGCCGCGCCCCTTCATAGAGCACGGCCGATGCGAACAGGTCCGGCTCGGCGAGCAGCGCGGCAAGTCCGGCCTGCACAGCATAGGACCAGCACACCAGATGGACCGGCTCCCTGGCCTGTCTTGCGGCGGCGATGATGTCTGCCTTGTGAAGCCCGATCCCGAAGCGTCCGCCATCGTCGGGCCAGGCATCGGGGCCGAAATAGGTGAGGGTGATGGGGTTGCTTTCCATCCAGCCGGGAAGGCGGGCAATCACCGGCTCCCAGATGCGGGCATCGCCCGCCGCGCCATGCACGAACAGCAGCTTCTCGGTCTTTGTCATATGAGGGTCGCCATGCTCCATATCACTCCCACGATCAGGAATATGCCGCAAATATCAAGCCATAGGCCGGCGCGGATCAGGCGCGTCAACCGGATGCGGCCGGTTGCCCAGGCGATGGCGTTCGGCCCGGTCCCAGCCGGGAGCATGAATCCCCAGCTGGCCGCCATCGCTGCCGGCATCGCCAACAGCAGCGGGTCTGCGCCAAGCGCCACGGACAGGCTGGCCACCACGGGCATGACCCCGCTCGCGGTTGCGACATTGCTGGCGAATTCGGTCACGACGACGACCAGCGCCACCAGCGCGAGCGCGATCACCAGCAGCGGCACGGTGCGCAAGGGCAACAGGGCTTCGCCAAGCCAGTCCGCCAGCCCGGATGCTTCCATGCCCGAGGCCAGCGCCAGCCCGCCCCCGAACATCAGGATCACCGCCCAGGGCGCCTTGTCAGCCTCTTTCCAGAGCAGGAGCGGGCGGCCGGTTCCGTCGGGAATAATGAACAGCAGCAGACCGGCGGCGATGGCGATGGTGCCATCGGTGAGTGCGCCTTTCGGCAGCAGAGGTTCCAGCAGCGGTTGGCAGACCCAGGCAAGAACAGTCAGCGCGAATAGTGGGATCAGCCGTCTTTCAGGTGACGTAAGAGGGCCGGTGTCCCTGATCGTCTCGCGCGCGGCGGCGATGTCGAAGGGATGATCCGCGACGCGTTGCACGCGGCCTATGATCCATGCGGCCAGCGGTATCCCGGCAACGACCATGGGCAGGCCGAACATGGCCCATCGCGCGAAGGATATCTTCAGGCCCAGCATATTGTCGAGCAGAGCGACCGCGATGGCGTTGGTGGGCGAGCCGACGATGGTGCCGAGGCCGCCGATCGACGCGGCAAAGGCGATTCCCATCGGCAATGCTCCGGCCAGTCCTTCGGTTTCGTCATCCGCGAGGCCACCTCCGGCAAGCATAGCCAAGGCCATCGGCATCATGATCAGCGCCGTGGACGTGTTCGAGATGAACATCGAAATGAAGCCGGTGGAGATCATGAAGGCCAGCAGTAGCCGCATTTCGCCGCCCTTGCCCATGCGGTTGAGCAGGCCGAGCGCAAGCCGCCGGTGCAGGCCGGTGCGTTCCACGGTCAGGGCAATGAAAGCCCCGCCCAGAATCAGGAACAGGATCGGAGAGTAATAGGCCGATGCCGTCTCCTTCGCGTCGGAGATCCCGGCAAGCGGAAGGACCAGGAATGGCAGCAGCGCCGTGGCGGTCAGCGGGAGAGCTTCCGTCATCCACCATGCCGCCATCAGGAAAACCAGCCCGGCCACCACCCATGCCGTTTCAGGCATGGCGGCGGGAGCGGGAAGGACGAGCGTCGCCAGAAAGCCGGCCAGGCCGACGACGAAGCCTGTGCGTTTCGCGGTCACGTGATAGATTCTCCCCCTTGGTTCCACGCTAGACACGCGTTGCCCGGGGAGCAAGCCGCGCCGTCCACCTGGGTGGGGCGGGCGCGGCCTCGATACCTATCGGCTCTTGCCGATTCGGCTTATTTGGGAGCGAGCACCATCAGCATCTGGCGGCCTTCCATGCGGGGGAAGGCTTCGACCTTCGCGATTTCGGCGACATCGTCCTGCACGCGGCGAAGCAGATCCATGCCGAGCTGCTGGTGAGACAATTCGCGGCCGCGAAAGCGTAAGGTGATCTTCACCTTGTCGCCATCTTCGATGAAGCGATGCACGTTGCGCAGCTTCACATCGTAATCGTGCGTATCGATGTTGGGACGCATCTTGACCTCCTTGATATCCTGGGTCTTCTGCGTCTTGCGTGCGGCGTTGGCCTTTTTCTGGGCTTCGTACCGATACTTGCCGACATCTAGGAATTTGCAGACTGGCGGATCGGCATTGGGTGATACCTCGACCAGATTCAGCCCGACATCGGCTGCCTGCTCGATTGCTTCCCTGGTATACATCACGCCAAGGTTTTCGCCGTTTTCATCGATGACCCGCACCTTGTCGGACTGGATCATATTATCAAAGCGCGGCCCGCTCTTGACGGGGGGCGAAAGCATGCGCCGGGGTGGACGAGCTATAGTATGGTCTCCTGTAATAGCGGTTTAGTGCGCGCGTCTTAATGCGAAACGCGAATAAGCGAAAGGGGGTCCCGCTTATATCACGCGGCGGCGCGCCATAGCGGGAAGCGAAGCAGCCTGCCGCGCGTCTCGATCAACGCGTGAATGGCGTCGGCGGGTTGCATCGCATCGAGGATCGCCGGATCGGCCGCGTCCATCCCGCCGGTCAGCGCGCCGAATGCAGGCAGGATCATGCGGCCGCCGCCTGCGCGGTCCTCGCCCAGCACCGCGCAGGGCCGGTTGATATGCCTGCCGCGCGCGCTGATCCGCAAGCGTGGATGGAAATGGCCTGAAAGTTCGAACCGGGTTTCACCCACCCTTGCCTTGTGGCGGAGAACGACTCCACCGATGTTCAGTTCCGCTTGCATGATGCCGCCCCGGATCGGGCCGGGTTCGCCGTCATGATTGCCGGTGATCCACACCCAGTCCACCGCGCGGGTGAGAGCGTTGAGCATTCCGGCGGCATGCGGTTCGAGCCGCCGCGCGCCGTCTTCGTCATGAAAATTGTCGCCCAGCGTATAAACCCGCCTTGCCCCTGTCTCGCGGATGGCGAGGGCGACCCGCTCCAGCGTCTCGCGGCTGTCGTAAGGGGGCAGCATCTGGCCGGCTTTCGCGAAGAAGCTGGCTTTTTCGAGATGCAGATCGGCCACCAGCAAGGCCGCCTCGCGCGGCCAGTAGAGCGCGCCGGAACGAGTCAGCAGCCATTCCTGACGTGCGAACGAAAGGGGAACCATGTCCTTCCCTTGCCCAAGCCGCGCGCAAATGGCAAGCGGAGTGCGCACGCCGTGCGGCGGATGGTTTGACCGCCCGGAAAATGGCAATCCAGATAATGGCAATGGTGAAATGGACGACTGGACCCGACATACCGATCGCGCAAGGCAATGGTTCGAGAGCCTTAGGGACCGCATTTGCGCCGAATTCGAGGCGATCGAGCGGGAGGCGGGCAGCGATGCCTCATTCGAATATCTGCCCTGGCGTCGGGAAACCGAGGATGGCGGCGATGGCGGCGGCGGGACGCGCGGCCTGATGAAAGGCAAGGTGTTCGAAAAGGTCGGGGTCAATGTCTCGACCGTGGGCGGACAGTTCACGCCGGAATTCGCCCAGCAGATTCATGGGGCGGGGGCGGAGAACGCCGGCTTCACCGCCACCGGTATCAGCCTGGTGGCGCATATGGCCAATCCGCATGTCCCGGCGGTTCATATGAACACGCGCTTCCTCACGACCGCCAAGGCTTGGTTCGGGGGTGGTGCGGATCTCAATCCGCCCATCCCTTATGAGGAAGACACACAGGCCTTCCATGCGGTTTTCCGCGCCGCCTGCGCCGGCCATAATCCGACCTATTACGAACGCTTCAGCAAATGGGCGGAGGAATATTTCTTCATCCCGCATCGCGGCGTGGCGCGCGGGGTGGGCGGCATCTTCTACGACCATCTGGAATGCGGCGACGATGCCGAATGGGAGCGGAACTTCGCCTTCACCCGCGATGTGGGGGAAGCCTTTCTCGCTGCCTTCCCGCCCTTGGTGCGCAAGCGCATGAATATGGAATGGAGCGAGGCGGACAAGCGGCGCCAGCTGGAATGGCGCGGGCGCTATGCCGAATTCAACCTGGTATATGACCGGGGCACTCTGTTCGGCCTCAGGACCGGCGGCAATATAGATGCGATCCTGATGAGCCTGCCGCCGGAAGCCACCTGGAGCTGAAGGCCTTCCCTTCGCCAGGCGGCGCCCTTTCAAACGGCGGCGCACTGCCGGATCGGGCTTGCGATCCGACAGTGCATTATTGCCGGGTTGCCTAGAATCTGAAGGCCAGACCGGCGCTCAGGACCCAGGGATCGAGATTATGCTTGGTCTCCAGGACCTTTGCTCCGTTGGCATCATGCCATTTGGCGTCGACAGACAGGAAATAGCGCTTGGCATCGAGGCTGATTCCCAGCCTCGAGTCATTCACCGGAATATCTATCCCGGCCTGCAGCGCGAAGCCGAATGCATTGTCGACCTTGGCCTTGGTGGCGCCCAGCGCCTGCGCGGTGGCCCCGGCTTTCTCGTCGAAGAAGATGAAGTAGGTCGGCCCGGCGCCGACATAGGGCTTAATTCCGCCGGCATTGAAGTGGTATTTCGCCGTGAAGGTGGCGGGGATGATCTTGGCGTTGGAAACCAGCCGCGCTCCGGCAAGTGCCCCCTTGCCGTCCACGTCGTGCTGGGTGACGCAGCAGATCGTCTCGATCGACACGTTGGGCGTGAAGAAATATTCGATCGCCAAGGTCGGGACGAAATTGTCATCCGCCTTGGTTTCCACATTGGCCGGAAGCGCGGCGGCCACCGATGGAGCGGCGAACTTCACCTTGTCCAGTTCGCCATCCGGCAAGACGGCGGTCCCCAAAACCTTGACCTGCCAGGAGCCGGCATTCTCGTCAGCCATGGCCGGGTGGGAAAAGGCAATGGCGGCAGCGGCTGTGGCGGCCAAGGCGATAGTCTTACGCATAAGTTTGGTTCCCGCGTCGTGGGGGCCACCCCGTGCGGCCTCGACTGCCACGTCGCATGGGGGCTTGTGACAAACCCCTCGATCCGGGACATTGACGTGCCGCAACGCAAAAATTGACACGGGTCAATGTTGCGCCGCCGAAGAAGCCATAAGCCGAATGCCTCTCTCCCGACGAGAAGGCTCTGGAAAAATGGAATCGGTACTAACGCGCGCCGGATGGTGGTTCGCAGGGCTGTTGCTCGCTGTAATGGCGGCAGCCGCGGCCAAGGACAGCGGATTCGCCATTCACATGACCTTGATTGCGCTCGCCGCCCTGATCGGGCTTTGGGTCAGCATCAGCCGAGTGGATTACGGGGCGATTGCCCGAGGCATATTGCAGACCCCCGCCGATCCGGGCCGCTACGATGACGATCCGATCCGCTGGGGCGTCATCGCCACCGTATTCTGGGGAATGGCCGGCTTCCTGGCCGGGGTGTTCATCGCGCTCCAGCTCGCGTTTCCGCTTCTCAATCTGGAACCCTACCTCAATTTCGGGCGGCTGCGGCCGCTGCATACTTCGGCGGTGATCTTCGCCTTTGGCGGCAATGCCCTGATCGCGACCTCCTTCTATGTCGTGCAGCGCACCTGCAGGGCGCGGCTGGCCTTTCCCGGCCTGGCGCGGTTCGTATTCTGGGGATACCAGCTCTTCATCGTCCTCGCGGCCACCGGCTATCTCCTGGGCGTCACCCAGTCGAAGGAATACGCCGAACCCGAATGGTATGTGGACTGGTGGCTGACCATCGTCTGGGTCGCCTATCTCGCGGTCTTCGTCGGCACGCTTGTGAAGCGCAGCGAGCCGCATATCTACGTGGCGAACTGGTTCTATCTGTCCTTCATCCTCACCGTGGCGATGCTGCATGTCGTGAACAATCTCGACCTGCCGGTCAGCCTGCTTGGCTCCAAGAGCTATCCGGTCTTCGCCGGGGTCCAGGGCGCGCTGGTGCAGTGGTGGTATGGGCATAACGCGGTCGGCTTCTTCCTGACCGCCGGCTTCCTGGCGATGATGTATTACTTCGTGCCCAAGCAGGCCGAGCGCCCGATCTACAGCTATCGCCTGTCTATCATTCACTTCTGGGCGCTGATCTTCCTCTATATCTGGGCCGGCCCGCACCATCTCCACTACACCGCGCTGCCCGACTGGGCGCAGACCCTCGGCATGGTCTTCTCGATCATGCTGTGGATGCCCAGCTGGGGCGGCATGATCAACGGCCTGATGACGCTGAACGGCGCATGGGACAAGGTCCGCACCGACCCGATCATGCGCATGTTCGTGATGAGCCTCGCCTTCTACGGCATGAGCACCTTCGAGGGGCCGATGATGTCGATCAAGTCGGTCAACAGCCTGTCCCACTATACCGACTGGACCATCGGGCACGTCCATTCCGGCGCGCTCGGCTGGAACGGCATGATTACCTTCGCGGCGGTCTACTTCCTGGTTCCGCGGCTGTGGGCGCGCGAGCGGCTCTACAGCCTGCGCATGGTCAACTGGCACTTCTGGCTCGCGACGCTGGGCATCGTCTTCTACGCGGCGTCGATGTGGGTGTCCGGGATCACCCAGGGCCTGATGTGGCGCGAATACGGGGCCGATGGCTATCTGGTGAACAGCTTCGCCGATACCGTGGTGGCGCTCCATCCCATGTTCCTGATGCGCGCATTTGGGGGGCTGCTCTACCTGGCGGGCGCGGTTCTGCTGGTGATCAATGTCTGGGCCACCATCCTCGGCAAATTGCGCCAGGAAGCGCCGCTGACCGATGCCGCCTACGATCCCGCGGCGGACCGCCCGATCGTTCCGGCAGCGGCGAATTGAGAGGGGCGAGATCATGAGCATCACCGAACGTCACAAGAAGCTGGAACGGAATGTCACGCTGCTCGGCGTGGGCGCGTTCATTGCTGTCGCGATTGGCGGCATCGTGGAGATCGCGCCGCTGTTCTGGATCGACAACACCATCGAGAAGGTGGAGGGCATGCGCCCCTATACGCCGCTCGAGCAGGCGGGGCGCGACATCTATGTCCGTGAAGGCTGCTACACCTGCCACAGCCAGATGATCCGCCCGTTCCGCGACGAGGTGGAACGCTATGGCCACTACAGCCTGGCGGCGGAGAGCATGTATGATCGCCCGTTCCAGTGGGGCTCCAAGCGGACCGGGCCTGATCTGGCGCGGGTGGGGGGCCGCTATTCGGACGAATGGCATGTCCAGCACCTCAAGGACCCGCGCTCGGTCGTGCCGGAAAGCGTCATGCCGCCCTATGCGTTCCTGGCGGACAACGATCTGGAGATCGGCGATCCCGCCGCGCGGCTTACCGCGCTCAAGCATCTCGGCGCGCCCTACAGCGCAAAGGATATTGCGCAGGCCGAAGCCGATATGAAGGCCCAGGCCGATCCCGAGGCCGACGCGGGCGATCTGGCCAAGCGTTATCCCAAGGCGCAGATCCGGGATTTCGACGGCGATCCCTCGCGCATCACCGAGATGGATGCATTGGTCGCCTATCTCCAGATGCTCGGCACCTTGGTCGACGTTTCAAGCGCCGCCGCCCAGGAAGAGCTGGCCACGGAGACGGGCCGATGAGCGAGCACTCCACCTACGACATGCTGCGCCACCTGGCCGATAGCTGGGGGCTGCTGGCGATGATGATCGTGTTCGTGGCGCTTGCCGCGTGGCCGTTCCGGCCCGGCGCGAAGCAGCGCAACGACGAAGCAGCACGGATAATCTTCAAGGACGAGAGCGATGGCGAATAAGCGCGTCGATGAACCCACTGGCGTCGAAACCGTCGGCCATGAATGGGACGGCATCGAGGAACTGAACAATCCGTTGCCGCGCTGGTGGCTGTGGACATTCTACGCCACCATCGTCTTCGCGGTCGGCTATTGCATCGCCTATCCGGCCTGGCCGCTGGTCGAGAAGGGCACGGAAGGGGTGCTGGGCTGGACCAGCCGGGGGCAGCTGGCCAAGGAAATACAGGCGGAAAACAGCCGGAAAGCGCCCTTGCTAGCTGCTCTCTCGCAGATACCTGTCGAGCGCCTGCCGCAAAACGGGGCAAATATGCGCGCCGCCATCGCGGGCGGGCAGGCCGCCTTCAAGGTCAATTGCGTCCAGTGCCATGGCTCCGGCGCGGCTGGCTTCAAGGGCTATCCCAATCTCAACGACGACGACTGGCTGTGGGGCGGCGACCTCAAGGCGATCGAATATACGATTACCCACGGCATCCGCCAGCCGGGCGACAAGCAGACCCGCTTCAGCCTGATGCCCGCCTTCGGCCGCGACGGCCTGCTGACGGGGCCGCAGATCCAGGATGTGGTGAGCCATGTCCGCACCCTGTCGCGCCTGGAAAAGCCCAGCGCGTCATCGAGGCGCGGCGCGGCGATCTTCGCCGAGCAATGCGCGAGTTGCCATGGCGTTGACGGCAAGGGCAGCCGCGAGTTCGGCGCGCCCGACCTTGCCGATGCGATCTGGCTGTATGGCGGGGATCGCGCCACCTTGACCGAAACCCTCACCAATTCGCGCCAGGGCGTGATGCCGGCCTGGGGGCAACGGCTCGATCCGGTGACGATCAAGATGCTGGCCGCCTATGTCCATTCGCTGGGCGGCGGCGAAGCCTTCGTCGAACCAGCCGCCGCGACGGCTGATGCTGCTGCGGCGCCAGCGGGCCAAGCCAATGAGCCAGATTGAAACCATCGTTCCGGCGCGCAAGGCCAAGCCGCGGGAACAGCTCTACGCGAAGCGGGAGCCGGTCTTCAACAAGCGGATCGATGGGCCGTTCCGGCGCTTCAAATGGCTCGTCATGGCCGTCACCCTGGCGATCTACTACGTCACCCCCTGGCTGCGCTGGGATCGCGGGGCCTATGCGCCCGACCAGGCGGTGCTGATCGATCTTGCCCATCGCCGGTTCTACATGTTCGGCATAGAGATCTGGCCGCATGAATTCTATTTCGTGGCCGGGCTGCTGATAATGGCCGGGATCGGGCTGTTCATCGTGACCAGCGCGGTTGGGCGCGCGTGGTGCGGCTATGCCTGCCCGCAGACCGTATGGACCGATCTGTTCCAGCATGTCGACAGGTTCATCGATGGCGACCGCAATGCCCGGATGCGGCTCCACAAGGCGCCATGGGAGCCGGCCAAGATCGCGCGCAGAACCGTCAAATGGGCAATCTATCTGGCGATCAGCTTCGTCACCGGCGGGGCCTGGATACTCTACTTCGCCGACGCGCCCTCGCTTTTCCGTGCATTTTTCGCCGGGGACGCGCCCGCCGTCGCTTACGGCACCGTGGCGGTGCTCACTTTCACCACCTTCTGGCTGGGCGGTTTCATGCGGGAGCAGGTATGCGTCTATATGTGCCCCTGGCCACGTATCCAGACCGCCATGCTGGACGAAAAATCCCTGATCGTCACATACAAGCAATGGCGCGGCGAACCGCGCGGCAGCGTGAAGCAGGCCGAGAAGAATCCCCTGGCTTTCGGTGACTGCATCGATTGCAACCAGTGCGTGGCGGTGTGCCCCACCGGCATCGACATTCGCGAAGGGGCGCAGATCGGCTGCATAACTTGCGCGCTGTGCATCGATGCCTGCGACCGGGTGATGAAGCAGATAGGCCGTCCACGCGGGTTGATCGACTATGCCACGCTGGAAGATTGCGAGCGCGAGGCCGCCGGGCAGCCTGCCCGGCCGGTCTGGAAAGCTCTGCTGCATGCCCGCACCCTCCTCTATCTGGGCGTCTGGGGTGCGATCGGGTTTGCCCTGCTGTTCGCGCTCGGCACGCGCGCCCGCATCGACATATCGGTCGCGCAGGATCGCAACCCGCCCTTCATGATGATGAGCGACGGGTCGGTGCGCAACGGCTACACGATCAAGCTGCGCAATATGCAAAGCCGCCCGCGCGTGATGGAAATCGCCATGGAGGGGCTGCCCGGCGCCAGCATGTGGACGGATGAAATGCCGCGTTCGGCCGCTGCCCGGAAAATCCGCCGGACCCTTGCCGCGGACACGGTCGAAAATCTGCGGACCTATGTGATCGCTCCGCCCGGCGCAGCCGCGCGGAATTTCACCTTCCACCTGCGAACGCTCGATGAAGAGCGCGAGGAGGACAGCAGCGAAGCCCATTTCGATGCACCGGAGGCCACCCCATGACCAATCGCTTCACCGGGCGCCACATGGCGCTGATCCTTGTCAGCTTCTTCTCGGTCGTCATCACCGTCAATGTCGTCATGGCGCGCTTCGCCAGCTCGACATTCGGCGGCGTGGTGGTCGAGAATTCCTATGTCGCGAGCCAGCATTTCAACCGCTGGCTGGCAGAGGCAAGGGCGCAGGAGGCGCTGGGCCACGAGGTTTCTATCGACTGGCGGGATGATGGCGTGGTGGCAATCCTGCTCACCGACGCTCCGGCTACGGCTGCGGTCACGGCAATCGCGCGTCACCCCCTGGGCCGCCTGCCTGACCGGACGCTGCGCTTCGTGCCGGATGGCGGCGGCCGGTTCGTTTCGGCCGAAATGCTGCCGCCCGGGCGCTGGCGGGTGCGGCTCGAAGTGCGGAACGCGGGCCGAATCTGGCGCCATGAAGAGGAACTGCTGAGATGAGCGCGCTGTCCCTCGTGGCTGACGAGAAATCGGCGGAAACGGTGCTTGCCGTCCCCGGGATGCATTGCGCGGGCTGCATCAGCAAGATCGAACGAGGCCTGGGGCAGACTCGGGGAATCCTGTCGGCTCGGGTGAATCTTTCCGCGCGGCAGGTGACTGTCCGGCATGATCCGGGGTTGAAGCCACGCGATCTTGTCGTCGAACTGGGCCGGATCGGCTTCGAGGCGGAACCGCGCAAAGGCTCGCTGGCCCGTTCGGATTCCGCCGTAAGGCCGTTGCTCGCTCCACTCGCGGTCGCCGGTTTCGCGACGATGAACGTGATGCTGCTGTCGGTCAGCGTATGGTCGGGCGCGGATGGCGCGACCCGCAGCATGTTCCACTGGATTTCCGCGCTGATCGGGGTGCCAGCCATCGGCTATGCCGGAATGCCTTTCTTCCGCTCGGCCTGGCGCGCGCTGCGACATGGCCGTACCAATATGGATGTGCCGATTTCGATCGGCGTTTTGATCGCGGCCGCGCTCAGCCTCTATGAAACGATAGTGGGGGGCAGGGACGCCTGGTTCGACGGCGCATTGATGCTGCTCACCTTCCTGCTGGCCGGGCGTGTGCTCGACGCGATGATGCGGGATCGCGCGCGCACCGGCGTGGATGCGCTGCTGCGCCATGCGGCGGCAGGGGCAATGGCCGTGGGCGCCGATGGCAAGCTCGAATGGCGCAAGGCGGAAGATCTGGCGCCGGGCACGATCATGCGGGTGGCGGCCGGCGAAAGACTGGCGGCGGACGGAGATATCCTGTCGGGCGCCAGCCGCTTCGACCAATCGCTGCTTACCGGGGAAAGCGCGCCGGTTCCGGCAAGCGTCGGGGAGCGGGTGCTGGCGGGAACGCTCAACCTGGACGCTCCGGTCGATGTCAGGGTGAGCGCGGCGGGGCGGGACACGACGCTTGCCGAGATCGCGCGCCTGATGGAAGCGGCCGCGCAGGATCGTTCCCGATATGTCCGCATTGCCGACCGTGCGTCGCGGCTCTACGCCCCGGCCGTCCACACTCTCGCGGCACTGAGCTTCGCGGGTTGGATGATGGCGGGGGCAGGGTGGTATCACTCGCTGGTGATCGCGGTCGCGGTGCTGATCATAACTTGCCCTTGCGCTCTGGGGCTGGCCGTGCCCGTGGCCCAGGTGGTGGCCAGCGGGGCATTGATGCGCGCCGGGATCATGGTCAAGGATGGCTCCGCGCTCGAACGGCTGGCGGCGGTGGACCGCGCCTTGCTCGACAAGACGGGCACGCTCACCCTTGGCAAGCCCATGCCGGATGCGAATGTGCTGAGCAGCCTGCCCGAAGATGCGGCGGCGGTGGCGCTTGCGTTGGCCTCGCACAGCCGCCATCCGATTTCGGGCGCGCTTGCCAACGCTCTGGTCACGGCGGGCCATCACGCGGCGGAACTGACGCAGGTCACGGAACGGGCCGGGTCGGGCGTGTTCGCTCAATGGCAGGGCCATGCGGTGGCCCTGCGCCGCCCGGAAAGCGCGAACGGCATCGCGGTGGCTCTCGATATCGAAGGCCGGCCGATCTGGCTGATCCCCTTTGCCGACCGGCTGCGGCCCGACACCGGGGAGGCGCTGGCGCAACTCGCCCGGCTCGGGCTGGAAACCACGATCCTTTCGGGGGACAATCCCGCCTCGGTCGCCGCGGCAGCCCGCGAAACCGGCTTGTTCGCGCAGGCGGGCGCTTCCCCGCAGGACAAGCAGGACGCCATCGAGCGCTTGCAGAACGCGGGGCACAATGTGCTGATGGTGGGCGACGGGCTGAATGACGGCCCGGCCCTGGCCAGGGCGAATGCCTCGATCGCTCCGGGTTCGGCAAGCGACGTGGGCTTGCAGGCTTCCGACCTGGTGTTCGTGCAGGATTCGCTGCTGGCCCTGCCCCGTGCGGTGCGCACCGCACAGGCCACCATGCGGGTGGTGAAGCAGAATTTCGCCCTGGCGATCGGCTACAACGTGCTGGCCGTGCCCTTGGCCATGGCCGGGTTCGTTACGCCGATGATCGCCGCGCTTTCGATGTCGCTCAGTTCGCTGGTCGTGATTGCCAACTCGCTGCGCCTGGGCAGGGCCGCTCGATGAACGGGCTGGTCTTTCTGATCCCGGTCGCGCTTTCGCTCGGTCTGGCCGGTCTCGGTGCATTTCTGTGGTCTTTGCGTTCCGGTCAGTTCGATGATCTGGACGGAGCGGCCCATCGTATCCTGATCGATGAGGAGCCGCCCGAATGACGGCTGGTGGCGCCACTCTGCTGGCTCTTGCTGCGCTTTTACCTGCGGCCTTGAACCCTGCGCTCGCGCTGTATCGGCCCGGGATTCCCGTCGCGCTGTGCGGCGGATCGGCGGGCTCTGTGGTGGAGATTCCCTTGGCGCCGCAGCGATTGCCCGGCAGCGATGAGGAGCTGTGCTGCGGCAAGGCCTGCCATGGCGGGTCTTCGCGCAAACGGGCAGGGACGAACGCGGACCCGGTTCAATAACGGCGCCGTCTACAAGGGGCAGTTCGGCTCAAGGCCTAGCTGGACGCGACCGAGATTTTCGGCAGCCGTTTCCACATCGAGGAAGCCGTGGACGCGCAACACGTTCATATCCCGCAG
>Ga0172382_10000728_pt1 | contig 61368 bp, 63 predicted proteins | sample Leawel138RmetaG_FD_122245 | JGI IMG/M metagenome (GOLD analysis project Ga0172382, IMG submission 122245) | Leachate microbial communities from a municipal landfill in Southern Ontario, Canada - Leachate well 138R metaG | ecosystem: Engineered > Solid waste > Landfill > Unclassified | place...
ACGATCCGCTTCGAAGGGCGCGACATCACGCACATGCCCGCGCCGAAGCGGGCCGCCCTGGGCCTGGCGCGCAGCTTCCAGAACATCGCCCTGTTCCGTGGCATGTCGGTGCTCGACAACATCAAGCTCGGGCGTCATGCGCACCTGCGCACCAACATCTTCGATGCGCTGCTGTATTTCGGTCGCGCCCGCCGCGAGGAGATCGCGCTGCGCACCGACATCGAGCACCGGATCATCGACTTCCTCGAGATCGACCATATCCGGCATGCGCCGGTCGCCGCCCTGCCCTACGGCCTGCAGAAGCGCGTCGAGATGGCCCGGGCCCTGGCGATGCAGCCGAAGGTCCTGATGCTCGATGAACCGGTCGCCGGGATGAATCGCGAGGAAACCGAGGACATGGCGCGCTTCATCCTCGACGTACGGGCCGAATGGGGCGTCACCGTGTTGATGGTCGAGCACGACATGGGCATGGTCATGGACCTGTCCGACCATGTCGTCGTGCTGAACTTCGGACAGGTCATCGCCGACGGCACGCCGGAAGAGGTGCAGCGCAACCCGGAGGTGATCCGCGCCTATCTCGGATCGGGCGACCACGAGGCCCTGCGCCGGCGGCTGCGCGGGGCGCGCGGGGAAGCCGTGGCATGAACTTCGACTGGCTGTTCCTGTTCGAGATCTCGCTGGCGGGCATCGGCACCGGCGGCCTGTACGCGCTGACCGGCCTGTGCTTCGTGCTGATCTACAAGGCCACCCGCGTCGTCAACCTGGCGATCGGCGAGATGCTGATGATCGGCGCCTATGTCTTCTTCGCGTTCGCCGCCGGCATGGCCCTGCCCATCTGGCTGGCCATCCTCGGCGCGGTGATCGCCGGCGGCCTGCTCGGCGCCCTGGTCGAGCGGACCATGATCCGGCCGATGCTCGGCGAATCGCCGATCTCGGTGTTCATGGTCACGGTCGGGCTGGCGTCGATCCTCGTCGGCCTGGTCGAGCTGGTCTGGGGGGCGAACCCGCAACGCCTGCCCGAATTCCTGCCGGACGATCCGGTGATGATCGGCGAGGCCTTCATCGCCTCGAAAGTCTTCTACGGCTTTCTTGTCGCGGCCCTGCTGGTCGCCGCGGTATTGCTCATCTTCCGCTTCTGGCGCGGCGGCATCGCTCTGCGCGCCACCGCTTCCGACCAGGCCGCCGCCTACTCGATGGGCATCAATGTGCCGCGGGTGTTCTCGCTGTCCTGGACCTTTGCGGGCGCCCTGGCCGCAGTCGCCGGCATCGTGGTCGGCGCGATCGGCGGCATCTCGCCGGTGATGGGCGTATTCGGCCTGTCGGTGCTGGTCGTGGTCATATTCGGCGGGCTCGACAGCGTGCTCGGCGCGCTGATCGGCGGGCTGTTCATCGGGCTGGTGGAAGCCTGGGCCAGCGCCTACCTGGGCGGCGAGTACGAACTCCTGGTCACCTTCATCCTGCTGGTGCTGATCCTGATGGTGCGGCCCTACGGGCTGTTCGGCACGGCCGAGATAGAAAGGCTCTGATGGAAAGGCCCTGATCGATGCGCATCGGTACCGCACCCCAGACGTATGCCGCCGACCAGGCGCTGTTCGATACGCGCACGCAGTGGACCTGGCTGGCGCTGCTCGGGTTGCTGCTCGTCGCCTTCCCGTTCCTGGTCAACGAATACTGGCTGTACATGGCCTGCCTGGTCGCGATCAATGTGGCGAGCGCCACCGGGCTGAACATCCTCACCGGCTACACCGGCCTGGTCAGCCTCGGGCAGGCCGCGTTCATGGGCATGGGCGCCTACACGGTGGCGGCGCTCGAAGCCCGGTTCGGCACGCCGGCGCTGCTCAACCTGGTCGCCGCCGGCGTCGTCGCCATGGCCGGCGGCGCGATCGTCGGGATTCCGTCGCTGCGGGTCAAGGGCCTGTACCTGGCCATCGCGACGATCGCGGCCTCGTTCATCGCGCACTTCGTGTTCGCCAACTGGACCGCGGTCACCGGCGGCACGGCGGGCCTGTCGGTGCCGCCGGCGCGGTTCTTCGGCGTGGCGCTCGACACTTCCTTCCGGATCTACTGGCTGATCCTGCCGCTCACCGTGCTGATGGTCGCCGGCGCCGCGAACCTGTTCCGCACGAGGATCGGGCGCGCCTTCATCGCGATCCGCGACCGCGACATCTCGGCCGATGTGCTCGGCATCCCGCTGCTGCGCTACAAGCTGCTGTCCTTCGGGCTGTCCTCCTTCTATGCCGGCGTCGCCGGCGGGCTGTGGGCCTACTTCTTCCGGGTGGTCACGCCGGAGAGCTTCCCGTTGCTGATGTCGATCTTCTTCCTGGCCGCGATCATCGTCGGCGGCATGGGCACGATCCTGGGCAGCATCCTCGGGGCGATCTTCATGACCCTGGTGCCCGAGCTGCTCAAGTTCGTCGTCGACTGGCTGCCTTTCGAGAACGCCACCGTCGCGCTCTCGCCGGTGCGCACGATGGTCTTCGGCGCACTGATCGTCGGCTTCCTGATCTTCGAGCCGCATGGTCTTGCCGAGATCTGGCGCCGCATTCGCCGATTCTTTCACCTGTACCCGTTCCGGACCTGAGCCCGGCCACGGCATCGACGCCGGGCCGGAACCCATCGAGGAGGAGAACATGATCATTTCGAAATCGCGACGCGCCACCCTGGGCGCATTGATGGCCACCGCCTGCCTGGCGCTGGCCGGGGGCGCCGCGCAGGCGCAGGACAAGGACATCGTGATCGGCGGTTCGATCCCGATGTCCGGGGTGTTCGCCTTCGCCGGCCTGGGCATCCACGACGGCATCCAGGACTACGTGAAGATCGTCAACGATGCCGGCGGCATCGATGGCCGCAAGCTGCGCTACGTGCCCGAGGACACCGGCTACAAGGTCGACGCCTCGGTCGCCGCCTTCAAGAAGATCACGAGCCAGAACGAGGTCAACCTGTACTACGGGGATTCGACCGGCTTCGCCAAGACGATCAACTCCGAGCTCGATCGCATGGGCACGATCCTGATGGCGGGCGCCTCGTTCGCGTCGGAGATCAACGATCCGGAGAAGTTCCCCCACCAGTTCCTGGTCGGGCCCGACTACACCGAGATGTTCGGCATCCTGCTGCGCTACATCGCCGACGAGAAACCGGGCGCCAAGGTGGCCTTCGTCTATTCGGACACCGAGTTCGGCCGCGACCCGATCGAATCGAGCCGCGAGCTGGCGAAATCGCTCGGGCTCAGCGTGAGCGGCGAGATCATGACGCCGCCCGGCAGCGTCGACGTCTCGACCGAGGTCATCAAGCTGCGCCGCGCCGCACCCGACTACACGATCTTCCATGGCTATGTGCTGGCGCCGATCCCCGAGTTCATCATCCAGGGCCGCAAGATGGGAATGAAGAGCCACTGGATGGGCACCTTCTGGACCATGGACAACTCGATGGTCATGAAGATGGGCGAGGCGGCCGAAGGCTTCATGGGCGTGATGCCCTTCCGCTACTACTACGAGACCGAAGGCGATGTGCCGATGCTCGAGAAGATCCGCGAGATGCGCCCCGAGTACCAGAGCACGGCCTACACGCAGGGCTTCCTGACCACCATGCTGTTCACCGAGGCGGTCAAGCGCACGCTTGCGGCCGGCAAGGAGCTCAACGGCGACAACCTGAAGGCCGCGCTGAACTCGATCGAGAACTTCGACACCGGCGGCATCATCGGGGTGCCGATCTCGATCAAGGGCAATTCGATCCCGGTCGGGCGCATCTACCGGGCCGACCTGGAGCAGCAGAAGATGCTGCCGGCCTCCGACTGGATCTCGCTCGACCAGTGAACCGGTGGACGGGCCGCACGCCCGTCCACCGGTTCCGACGGCGAACTTCGTTGCCGGAGTCTTCATGACGCAGGACACCGTCCTCGAGATCAACAACATCGAGGTCATCTACAACCGCGCCGTGCAGGTGCTGCGGGGCCTGTCGCTGCGGGTTCCGCGCGGCGGGATCGTGGCGCTGCTCGGATCCAACGGCGCCGGCAAGTCGACCACGCTCAAGGCGGTGTCGAACCTGCTGGCGCTCGAGGATGGCGAGATGACCCGGGGCGCGGTCAGCTTCGACGGCCGGGACACCCGGCAGCAGGCGCCGCACCAGCTGGTTCGCTCGGGGCTGTTTCACGTGATGGAGGGACGCCGGATCTTCCAGGACCTGAGCGTCGAGGAGAACCTGATCGCGGCAACCTATGCGGCCAGCGGCCAGCGCGGCGCCCGGGAGCGCTTCGAGCTCGTCTACGAGTATTTCCCGCGCCTGCACGAGCGCCGCAAGGGTATCGCCGGCTACCTGTCGGGCGGCGAGCAGCAGATGCTGGCGATCGGCCGCGCGCTCGTCGCGCAGCCCAAGCTGATCCTGCTCGACGAGCCCTCGCTGGGCCTGTCGCCGATGCTGGTCGAGGACATCTTCTCGATCATCGCGCGGATCAACACGGAGCAGGGGGTGTCGATGCTGCTGGTCGAGCAGAACGCGTCGGTCGCGCTGGCCGTGGCCCACTACGGCTACATCATGGAGATGGGCAAGATCGTCATCGACGGCAGCGCCGAGCGCCTGGCCGCCGATCCGGATGTGCGCGAGTTCTACCTCGGCACCGGGGGCGCCGGTGAATCGAAGGGCTTTCGCGACATCAAGCACTACAAGCGCCGCAAGCGCTGGCTGTCGTGACCACGGAGCTGCCACCGGCCATGAACCCGCTTCCCGAGATGACCATGGCGCAGATGCTGCGCGACCGGGCGCAGCGAACGCCCGAGGCCATCGCGATCCGCCAGAAGGACTTCGGGATCTGGACTCCCATCGGCTGGCGCGAGTACTACGAGCGCTCGGCCGACATCGGCCACGGGCTGCGCGCGGCCGGCCTGTCGGCCGGCGGCCATGTCGGCGTGCTGTCGGAGAACCGGATCGAATGGGTGCTCACGCAGATGGGCGCCGGCCTGGTCGACGGCATCACGGTCGGCGTCTACCCGACCAGCCCCAGCGGCGAGGTCGCCTATGTGCTCGCGCACGCCGATGTCGAGGTGGTGGTCTGCGAGGACCAGGAGCAGACCGACAAGATCCTCGAGGCGCTCGACCAGTTGCCCCGGCTGCGCCGCATCGTCGTCATCGAGCAGAAGGGCCTGCGGGTCACGGTGGCCGCCCACGGCGATCTCGTGGTCCCCTTCGAGGAGCTCGAGGCCCGCGGGCGGGAGCACCGGCGCGCGAACCCGGACCTGGTCGACGAAACCCTGGCGGCGCAGGTCCCGGACGACATCGCGCTGATGATCTATACCTCGGGCTCCACCGGCAAGCCCAAGGGCGCGATGATCAGCTACGCGAACATCCGCGCGGTCGTGCCCGGGACGATCGATCGCCTGGGGCTGGCGCCGGGCGCCACCCACCTCTCCTACCTGCCGCTGTGCCATGTGGCCGAGCAGATACTCACGACCTTCGTGCCGCTCTACCTCGGCTCGCAGGTCAACTTCGGCGAATCGATCCGCACGGTCCAGGAGGACCTGCGCGAGGTTGCGCCGACGATGTTCCTCGGCGTTCCGCGCATCTGGGAGAAGCTGCACGCCGCCATCCATATCCAGATGCAGGAGACCGGCGGCATGCGACGCCGGCTCTTCGAGGCGCTGGTAGCGAGCTGCGCGCCCTTCGCCGAGAAATCCCCCCGGCAGCGCAGCCTGGGCGAGCGGCTGCGCTTCGGCCTGGCCTGGCTGCTCATGTTCCGTCCGCTGCAGAACTTCATCGGCCTGCGCCGCACGCGCGTCGCGCTGACCGGGGCGGCGTCGATCCCGCCGCCGATCATCGCGTTCTTCCGCACCATCGGCGTGCCGCTGGTCGAGGTCTACGGGATGACCGAATCGACCGGAATCGTCACCGGACAGCATCCCGACCGGGTTCGCCTGGGCACGGTCGGCGAGCCCGTGCTCGGCGTCGAGCACCGGATCGACCCGGACACCGGCGAGCTGCTGGTGCGTGGCGGCATGGTGTTCGCCGGCTACTACAAGAGCCCGGAGGCCACCGCGGCCACGGTGCGCGAGGGCTGGCTGCACACCGGCGACGTGGTGCGCGAGGAGGATGGCCAGCTACGCATCGTCGACCGCCTCAAGGACATCATGATCACCGCCGGCGGCAAGAACCTGACGCCGTCGGAGATCGAGAACACCATGAAGGCCAGCCCCTTCATCAAGGAATGCATCGTCGTCGCCGAGAGGCGCAAGTTCGTCTCGGCGCTGGTGCAGATCGACTACGAAACCGTCGGCAAGTGGGCCGAGTCGCGGCGTATCGCGTTCACCCACTTCCGTTCGCTGGTCGAGGCGCCGGAAGTGCGCGAGCTGATCGATGCCGAGATCGCGCGCGGCAATGCGCAGCTCGCCCAGGTCTCGCAGATCCGCCGCTTCCACCTGCTGACCAAGGAGCTCGACCACGACGACGGCGAAGTGACGGCCACGATGAAGGTGCGCCGGGCCAGCATTTACGAGGCCTACGCCGCCGAGATCGAGGCGATCTACGCCGCGTAGGCGGGCCGAACCCCCTATCATGCCGCATGCCCGCGGCTGAGCCTTCCTTCCGATGCTGAACGCGATCTGGTTCGGCATGTTCGCCATCGCCGGCCTGGCGGCCTTCGGCCGCTGGATCCTGGCCGGCGACCCGAGCGGCTTCGCCGCCATCGTCGACAGCATGTTCGCAATGGCGAAGCTGTCGGTCGAGGTGATGGTGCTGCTCTTCGGCACCCTCACGCTCTGGCTGGGCTTCCTGCGCATCGCCGAGGGCGCGGGCCTGGTCGATGGCGCCGCCCGCCTGCTCGGCCCGCTCTTCGCCCGCCTGATGCCCGGCGTGCCGCGCGGCCATCCCGCGCTCGGCCTGGTGACCATGAACTTCGCCGCCAATGCGATCGGCCTGGACAATGCCGCGACGCCGATCGGACTGCGCGCCATGGGCGAGCTGCAGAAGCTCAATCCGCGACCGGACACCGCCACCGACGCCCAGATCCTCTTCCTGGTGCTCAACAGTTCGTCGCTGACGGTGCTGCCGGTGACGATCTTCATGTACCGGCTCCAGCAGGGCGCATCCGAGCCGACGCTGGTCTTCGTGCCGATCCTGCTCGCGACCGCGGCGTCGACCTTCGCCGGCCTGCTGGCGGTGGCATGGATGCAGCGCCTGCGACTGCGCGATCCGGTGGTGCTCGCCTGGCTGGGAGGCATCGCGCTGGCGCTGGGATCGATCATGCTCCTGCTCGCCGGCATGACGGCCGCGGCGGTTGCGGCGGCCTCGTCGCTGGCCGGCAATCTCGTCATGTTCGGCCTCGTGCTCGCGATCCTCGCCGCCGGCGCCTGGCGCCGGGTGCCGGTCTACGAACACTTCATCGACGGTGCGAAGGACGGCTTCGGCATCGCGCGCGACCTGCTGCCCTATCTCGTCGCCATGCTCGCGGCGATCGGCGCGCTGCGCGCATCGGGCGCGCTCGACCTGATCCTGGGCGCGCTGCGCATCGGCTTCGAATGGCTGAGCCTGGATCCGCGCATCGTCGACGCGATGCCGGTCGCCCTGGCCAAGCCCTTCTCGGGCAGCGCGGCGCGGGCGCTGCTGATCGAGACGATGCAGCACTTCGGCGTCGACAGCTTCCAGGCCCTGCTCGCGGCGACCATGCAGGGCAGCACCGAGACCACCTTCTACGTGCTCGCGGTCTATTTCGGCGCGGTCGGCATCCGACGCGCCCGCCATGCGGTCGGCTGTGCGCTGGTGGCCGATGTCGCCGGCATCGGCGCATCCATCGCGGTCTGCCTGGCCTTCTTCGCATGAGCAATCCGATCCTGACGACTCCACCCCTGCGCACCATGGCGCGACTCGTGCCACCCTCGGTCGCGAGCACCCTGGTGCAGTCGCTGATCCTGCTCGTCGAGGCCTACTGGCTGGGCGCGCTGGGCACCCATGCGCTGGCCGCGGTCGCGCTCGTGTTCCCCGCGTACATGCTCGCGAACATGCTGGCTTCGGGCGCGATCGGCGGCGCCGTCAGCGGCGCGTTCGCCCGGGCGCTGGGCGCCGGCCGCCCCGACCGCGCCCAGGAGGTGGTCAACGCCGCCTGGATGATCGCCTTCGTCGTGGGCACGGCCTTCGGCGCTGCGATGCTCGCTGGCGGCGAAGCGCTCTTTCACCTGCTCGGCGGACGCGGCGAGATCCTTGCGGGCGCGCTCGAGTATTCGCGGATCGTGTTCGCCGGCATCGTCGTGCTGTGGCTGTTCAACCAGCTCGGCGCCTGCCTGCGTGGCGCCGGCGAGATGCGCGCCCAGCTGGCCGGCATGCTCGTCGTCACCAGCTGTCATTTCGTGGCCGCCGCGGTCCTGATCCCGGGGCGCGGGCCCGTGCCGGCGCTGGGGCTCGCCGGCGCGGCCATCGCGATCGTGCTCGCCTACGCCTGCGGCCTGCTCTACCTGCTGCTGCTGATCGGGCGCCGTGCGCATCCGCCGCGGCTGCAGGCCTGGCGCATGCCTTCGGCCGCGATGCTGCGACCGCTGGCGCGCATGGGCGCGATGGCCTCGAGCCAGTCGGTGCTGACGATCCTCTATTCGATGATCGCCACCGGCCTGATCGCGCGCATGGGCACCGACTGGCTGGCCGGCTACGGTGTCGGCCTGCGGCTCGAGCTCCTGATGATTCCGGTGATCTTCGGCATGGGCGGCACCCTGATCGCGATCTGCGGCGCCTTCGTCGGCGCCGGGCAGCGCGAACGGGCGGTGCGCATCGCCTGGGGCGGCGCCTTCGCGACGGCGGTGTTCGTCGGCGCGATCGGCCTGCTGCTCGCCTGGCAGCCGCAATTCTGGTTCGGCCTGTTCACCGACGATCCGGCGGTTGCGGCGGCCTGCGCCGCCTACCTGCGCATCGTCGGCCCCTGCTATGCCTTCTTCGGTCTCGGCCTGTGCCTGTACTTCGCGAGCCAGGGCCTCGACTCGCTGGCGGTGCCGGTGGCGGGCACCCTGCTGCGGGTGGCGATCATGGCGATCGGCGCGATCCTCATCGGCTCGATGGCCGATCCCTCGCCACGGGCAGCCTTCGCGACGATGGCGGTGGCGATGGTCGTCTACGGCATCACCATCGCCGGCGGGCTCGCGCTGGGGCCCTGGCGCCGGCGCCAGCCGCCGGCAGCGGCGCCGGATGCGACGCCGGGCCGGCAGTCGACCCCGCAACACCCGTCGTGAAGCGGGCCCGCCTCAAAGCAGGCCGGCGCCGGCCATCGCGTCGCGTATCGCCTGGCGGGTGGGCTGCGCCAGCTCGACCATGGGCAGGCGGCAATCCGCGCTGCAAAGCCCGAGCAACGAAGCCGCGTACTTGACGCCGGCCGGGCTCGGCTCGAGGAACAGGGCATCGTGCAGCGGCATCAGGCGACGCTGGATCTCGCCGGCCCGGCGATAGTCGCCGTCGGCGCAGGCACGCTGCAGTTGCGCGCACAGCGCCGGCGCCACGTTGGCGGTGACCGAGATGCAGCCGCTGCCACCGGCGGCGTTGTAGGCGACCGCGGCGGAGTCGTCGCCACACAGGCGGATGAAGTGCTCGCCGATGCGCAGGCCCTCGCGCGTGGCCCGCGCGAAGTCGCCGGTGGCGTCCTTCACGCCGACCACCCGGCCCAGGGTCGCCAGGCGCGCCATGGTCTCGACCGTGATGTCGACGACCGCCCGCGCCGGGATGTTGTAGACGATGATCGGCGGCCCACCCTGGGCGTCGAGCGCCTCGAAGTGCGCGACGATGCCGCGCTGGCTGGGCCGGTTGTAGTAAGCGGTCACATGCAGCACCGCGTCGGCGCCGCACTGCGCGGCGTGGCGGTCGAACTCCAGTGCTTCGACGGTGTTGTTCGAACCGGCGCCGGCCACCACCGGAATGCGCCCCGCCGCCTGTTCGACGACCAGCTCGACCACCCGCTGGTGCTCCGCGGCATGGAGGGTCGGGGATTCGCCGGTGGTACCCACCGGGACGAGGCCGTCGGTACCCTGCTCGATGTGCCAGTCGACGAGGCGACGCAGCGCCGCCTCGTCGAGGCGTCCGTCGGCGAAAGGGGTGACGAGCGCCACCAGGGATCCGGAGAGAGTGCTCATGTTGCGGCTCCTTGCGAATGGCGAGGCCGGGTGCGGAGCCGGAAAGCAAAACCCCCCGGCGCCGCGCAGGGCTGCCGGGGGTTTGGAAACTCGGGTGTGGATGCTTACCGGACCGTGGCCTTGTCGCGAGCGGATGCGCGCGCCCGCTTGGGCGCGGCCGGTTTGCGTTTGGGGCCGAATGCAGTGGTCATGGCGGGCAGATCATCGCCGAGCCGACGGCGACAGTCAATCGCGGGGCGTCTCGGCGCGGCCACAGGAGAGGCACGCGTTCCGAGCGTGTCAGGAGCGATCCATGTCTCCAACAGGAAGAACAAGGTCGCTGTATTTCGCCAGCACTGCGTCGGCTGTCAGGAGCTTGAGCGGCTCGGCCAGCGCCTGCGCAACCAGTAGTCGGTCGAACGGGTCATTGTGGTGAAGGTCAAGGCGTGCAATCCCGGCAGCGTGCGCCGCACTGACTGGAAGCTCCAGAAACCCGCTGGCGTCGATAGCAACAGTCAACTCCTCGACGTCTGCCTCGATTTTCCCGAGTCGCGCCTTGATGGCGACCTCCCATATCGAAGCTGCCGACACGTAGACTTCATCGGCACTCTCGATGAAGCGTCGTGCGGCTGGTTTCAGCAGCGGCGACCCTGCCACCGCCCACAGGAAGATGTGGGTGTCCAGGAGCAAGCGCATCAGCGTCCCTCGAAGCCCGCTAGCACCTCATCGGACAATGGCGCGTCGAAGTCTTCCGGAATGGTCAGCTTCCCTTCGAGCAAGCCAAACTCGATGCGTCGCTTCGGTGCATCCAGCCTGGTGATTCGCACCAATGGCTTTCCGTGGCGACTGACCACGACGTCCTCTCCCGAGACGGCCTTGTCCACCAGTTGGGAAAGGCGGGTTTTTGCATCGTAGATATTTACAGTCGCCATGGCTCCTTTCCTGGTTGGATCAGACCTAGTCTAGTCTAGACTAAGTTCTTTCGATACGCAAGGAAGCCGTTCGTCCAGATGACGGGATCGCATGGACCTGGTCCTGTACCTGTCGCCGGATTCCCCGGACGGACTCAGACCGAGGGGCCGCCGAACAGCGGCAGCGATTCGGGCGCCAGCGCGCCCTCGATCTCGAGCAGGCGGCGCTTGGTGACGACGCCGCCGAAAGCCGAGAAACCGCCCTCGGCATCGCCGGCGGCGAGCACCCGGTGGCAGGGCACGATCACCGGGTAGGGATTGGCGCCCATCGCCTGGCCGACGGCGCGCGCCGCGCCCGGCTCGCCGAGCGCCAAGGCGAGTTCGCCGTAGGTCATCGTGCGTCCGGGGCCGATGCGGCGCGCCGCCGCCTGGGCGCGACGATGGAATTCGGGGATGCCTTCGGTATCGAGCGGCAGGTCGGCGAGGTCGTCGTCCCGGGCACCGCCGAGCAGGCGCTGCACCCGCGCGATCGCGGCGGCCATCACCGCCGGGGGCTCGCAGGGGCTCGCACCCGGCGCCCGGCGGGCTGCCCGGGCCAGGGTGGTGGCGTCGTCACGCTCGGGCAGCTGCAGCGCCGCGATGCCGCGTTCGGTCCAGGCGAGCGCGCAGCGCCCGACCGGCGTGTCGAACAGGGCGAGTCCGCGGCCTGCCGCAGCCATCCCGGGTCAGCGTACGCAGCGGGTCAGCGCGCGCGCAGGGGCGCGGCACCCAGGTGCAGGCCGGCATCGGCGATCATGAACTCGCCGGTGACATGGCTCGACTGCGGCCCCCCGAAGAACAGCACCGACTCGGCGATGTGCTCCGGTTGTGCGGCGAACTTGAGCGGCGCGCTGTTGGCCGCGTTCTCCTCGACCTTCGCGGCCTTCTCGGCGCCGAGCCGCTTGGCGAACCAGTCCGAGCCGATGTAGCCGGGGCAGACCGCATTGACCCGGATCTTCGGGGCGAGGCTGCGCGCGAGGCTCAGGGTCAGCGTGTTGAGCGCGCCCTTGGATGCCGCGTAGGCCATCGAGGAGCCGATGCCCATCACACCGGCGATCGAGGAGATGTTGACCACCGCCCCGGCACCGCTGGCTTCGAGCGCGGCGCGGGCCGCCCGCACCATCTGGTAGACGCCGACCACGTTGATCCGGTAGATCGACAGGAAGTCATCCATCTCGAGTCCGTCGAGGCTGGACTGGTCGGCGAACTTGGTGGTGCCGGCATTGTTGATGAGCGTGTCGAGCCGGCCGAACTCCGACACCGCGCGCTCCACCAGCTTGCGACAGTCGGCATCCTCGCCGACATCGGCCTGCACCGCGATCGCGCGAACGCCCAGGGCTTCGCATTCCTTCACCACCGAAGCGGCGGCATCGGCGCTGCTCGCGTAATTGACAACGACGTTGGCGCCGCGTCGCGCGAAGCCGAGCGTGGTCGCCGCGCCCAGCCCGGTGCCACCGCCGGTGACGAGTACCACCTTGTCCTTCATGTCCTGCATGACTGTCTCTCCTTGTTGGTTGATCCGGTGATCGACGCGTGTCGCCGCTAGCGCGGCGCCGGCACGAAACGGTTGATGCCGTCGACATGCTGCACCATGCCCGGCCGGCCGAGGGATTCGGTGTCCCGGACTTCGGCGAGCACCGCGGGATCGTCGGGCAGTCGCGCGACGAAGCGTGCGCCACCGGCCTCGAGCCTGCCGAACATGACGCCTTCGGCGGGGCCGTCACGGCCATGCATCACCGTATAGGTCTCGATCCGGGCGGCACCCCGCGCCTGCTCCTCGATGCGCTCCTTCGGCAGGGCGTCGAGCCTGGCCTGCAGGATGGCCGGATCGCCGCGCCGCCAGGGCCCATGCACCGGCTCGGTCGAGTACACCCCGAAGGAATGCTTGGTCACGTAGTTGCCGTTGGCGGTGACCAGGCCGAAGCGCCCCGGCGCGGCCCGCAGCGCCCGTATCATGGCGGCGATCGAATGGGTGACGTAGTTGTTGCCCGGCCCACCGAAGTAGGGCAGCCCGCCGGTCAGGGTGAGTCCGCGCGGATCGTCCTCGGCGATGCCGAGCTCCGCGCAGCCGATCTCGACCGCCGAGGGAAAGCAGCTGTACAGGTCGAAGAGATCGATCCGGTCGATACCGCGGCCCGCCATCGCGAGAGCCTCGCGCGATGCCTCGCGGACCGCGTGGGAGCGATGCAGCTCGGGCCGTTCGCTGACGTACCAGTGGTCGTGCGCATCGGCGCAGCCATGCAGGTAGATCCAGCGCCCCGGCGCGATGCCGAGTTCGCGGGCGTGGCCGACGGAGGTCATGAGCAGGGCTGCCGCCTGGTCGATGTAAGCGTTCGCATTCATCAACTTCGGGTACGGATGGCCGATCCAGCGATTCTCGCTGTCGATCAGGGCGAGGCGCTCGGCATCGTAGCCCGCCCGGCGGGTGGCCAGCGGATTGGCGGCGGCGACGGCCGTGAAGCGGGCGAACAGCCGGGCCATCGAGCGCAGGTGCGCCGGCATGGCGGCGCCGCGGGCGCTTCGGATGGCGTGTTCGATCAGCGGATAGAAGACGATCGCCGCCCGCAGGCCGTGGGCCTCCTCGTGATCGCTCCAGCCGCGGCGGGGGTCCCCGATCAGTTCGGGATCACCGCCCGGATCCTCGCGCCAGTCCACCGGCAGGCCGGCGCGCTCGACCCCCTGCTGGGTGCGCAGGGCTTCGCCGCCGACGATCAGGGCGGCGCGCATGTCGCCGGCGGCGATGCGCTCGGCGTAGGCGTTGACGAGATACTGCGGCATGTTGCCGCCGTTCCAGGTGTAGACGAGCCGCGCCGGATCGATCCCGAGGCGCCGGGCGATGCTCGCCGGCGGATTGCTCGATCCTCCCAGCGGGCTCGCAAAGCGGTGCGAGGTATCGGCGAAGGAGCGCAGCATCGCCAGGGTGTCGATCGAGCCGGCAATGGCCGGGCGACCGGTATCGGCGATCGCCTGGCGGGCCGCCGCCGCGATCAGGTCGTAGGGCGGCCGGCCGGCGCTCGCCGGCGTGTCGGTGTCGGTGATCTCGCCGCAGCCGACGAGAATCGGAGTGTTGTCATCGATCATCCGTCCGCATTGTCCGGGCCCGGCGCCAACTGTCCAGCCTCGCGCTGGATACGGGCCACCGATCCCGGCCGCCGGCGCTTTCGGCTAAGCTCTGACCTCCTGTCCGCGTCAGCCGCAGCGGCGCACGACCCTGGAGTCCATACCGATGAAAGTCAGCGAGGCGCTCGCAAGCCGCGTATCGATCCGCGATTTCCTGCCCACTCCCGTTCCCGGCGAAACCATCCGGCGCGTGCTTGCCACGGCGTCGCGGGCCCCGTCGGGCGGCAACCTGCAGCCCTGGCATATCGACGTGGTGGGCGGCGAGCGGCTCGACGAGCTGCGCGCGATCATGCGCGAGCAGATCGCCGCCGGCGCCCAGGAGCAGGTCGAGTACGCGGTCTACCCCTCGCCGCTGTCCTCCCCCTACCGGGAGCGGCGCTTCGAATGCGGCGAGGACATGTACGGGTTGCTCGACATTCCCCGCGACGACAAGCCGGCGCGCCTGCGCTGGTTCGCCCGCAACTACGAGTTCTTCGGCGCCCCGCTCGCCCTGTTCTGCACGGTGCATCGCCAGATGGGCGCGCCGCAGTGGTCGGATCTCGGCATGTTCCTGCAGTCGGTCATGCTGATGCTGCGCGAGGAGGGCCTGGACAGCTGCCCCCAGGAATGCTGGTCACGCTATCCGGAGACGATCGGGCGCTTCATCGACATCCCCGCCGAGCGAATGCTCTTCGCCGGCATGTCGATCGGCTACCGGAATCCGGAGCATCCGGTGAACTCGCTGGTCACCACCCGCGCCCCGCTCGAGGAGTTCGTCCGCTTCCACGGCGCCTGAGCCTGCCGCCGACGGGCGGTCGACGGCGCAAGGGAGTATGCTTGCACTGGATCCGGCGGGGGATCGCCGGCTGCATTCATGTGCCGACCTGGCGACACCGGAGCAGACTGTGCCTGAAGAGCATGCAGGTAGCCCGGCAAGCGCAGTGACGGCTGACGCCGGCGCGATCCAGCCCCACGCCATGCTCCTGGTACTGGATCCGTCCGGCGCCCGGGTCGTCGGCGCCAGCGCCAATGCCGCCGACTGGTCGGGCCTGCGCCCGGATGCCAGCCTGGTCGACACGCCCGTCGAAGCCCTCCTCGACAGCGATTCGCTGCTGCGCCTGCGGGCCGCGCTCGCGGCGGATTCGCTTGCGCGTCCGGTCTCGATCGGCCTCGTCGTGCGGGCGGATGGCACAGCGCTGGGCTTCGGCCTGGCCCATGGGGTAGCCGGCCATCTCCTGCTGGAGATCGAGGCGCCCGTCGCGGACGAACCGCAGGACGCCGTGCCGGCGGCCTGGCTCGACCCGCTCCTCGCGGACGGCCCGAGGATCCGGCCCGAAGACCAGGGCGATCTCGTCGCCGAGCTGGCGGCGGCGGCCGACGCACTGCGCAGGACGAGCGGCTTCGACCGGGTCAGCGTCCATCGCTTCACCGCCGACGGAAACGCCGAACTGCTCGCCGAATCCGGCCTGCCCGCGGCGCCCGGCCAGGCGGAGGCGTTTGCCGTCGACGACGACCCGCAATGCTGGAACCGGATGTTCGGTTCGCAATGGATCCGGATGATCGCCGATATCGATGCCGAGCCGGTGCCCGTCGAACTGCCGCCGGCGCTGGCCGTCGACCCTCCGGCGGCGCTCGCGTCCGTCCTTGCCCGGGGAGCACTGGCCTGCCAGGAGAGATACCTGCGCGCGGTGCGCGCCCGCTCCGCGACCATGCTGGCGCTGTCCAATGCCGGCATGGCCTGGGGCATGATCGTGTGCCACGCCATCGATGCACCCAGGCGAATTCCGGCGACCCGTCGCATTGCCCTCGTTGCCCTGGCGCGGGCCCTGTCGCACCGGATCGCCGCCCACGAGGCCGCCGTCCGCCGACGGCATCGCGACCACATCCGCGGGCACCTCGCGAATCCGGTCGCGGCCCTGGGCAGCAGCGACGAGTTCATGCCGGTGCTGTCCCGGCATGCCGATGTGCTCATGCAGGGCTTGTCGGCGACGGGGCTGGCGATCTGCGTCGGCGCGACCGTCGAATGCCATGGGCGCACGCCTCCCGATGCGGTCGTCCGCGAGCTCGCCCAATGGCTCACCGGCCGTCCGGCGGTATTCGCGACCGAGAAGCTCGGCGCGCTCTTCGCCCCGATCGCGCCCCACGGCGAAAGCGCCGGCGGCCTGCTCGCGATCCGCCTGTCACGGATCTCGGCGGATTTCGTGATGTGGTTCCGCCCGGGCGAGACGACACCCTGGACCAGCGATGAGCGCGATGCCGCCGGCGAACTGCGACGCGCCGTGCTCGACATCCTCGTCGAACGCAGCGTGCGGGTCAGCCGTCGCGCCATGATGCTCACGCGCGACAACCAGGCGCTGGTATCGGCGGACCAGCGCAAGGACGCATTCATCGCCATGCTCGGCCATGAGCTGCGCGAACCGCTTGCGGCCTTCGAGTACGGCGTCGCGTCGATAGACGGCGCTCGTCTCGAAGGCGCCGATCCTCCGGCCGAGCTGTTCGACGTCATGCGCCGGCAGATCCGGCAGATGGGAGCCCTCGTCGAGGACATCGTCGACATCACGCGGATCCGCAACAACCGGCTGGAGTTGCGACGCCGTCCCCTGCGAATGGTCGACATCGTGCGCGACGCGCTCGATGCCAATGCCGGCGCCCTCGAGCGGGCCGGACAGGGGATCGAGGTGAGCTGCACCGACGAGACCATGCGGGTCATGGCCGATCCCATTCGCATGACGCAGATCCTCACCAACCTCCTGACCAACGCGATCCGGCACGCCCGCTCCCCGCGACCCGTCGAACTCGTCGTCCGACGGGACGGCAGGCATGCGCTGATCGAGGTGCGTGACCATGGCCCCGGCCTGAGTCGCAAGATGCAGCGCACGATCTTCGATGCCTTCACCGCGCCGGCCGACGATGCCGAGGCGTCCCGGGCCGGGCTGGGGCTGGGCCTGTGGCTGGCCCGCCGCCTGGTGGAGTCGCACGCCGGCAGCATCGAAGTCACCAGCGAAGGCAAGGGACGGGGCAGCTGCTTCACGCTGCGCCTGCCGCTCATCGATGAGAGTGCGCCCGCGCAATCGACCGAAGCGCTCGGCGTCGATCCGCGCGACGAGGCAACGAAGGCATCGCGGCGGATACTGGTCGTCGACGACGATGCCGATTCCGCGGTCGCGCTCGCGATGCTGATGCGGACTTTCGGCCACCAGGCTCGCAAGGCCCGCGATGGCGCCACCGCGCTGGCGGTCCTGGCGAGCTACGACGCCGACGTCGTGACGATCGACCAGAACCTGCCGGACATCGATGGCACCAGCCTGGCGCGCGAGATCCGCGCCCGGAGCGAGCGCCCGCCGCGACTGCTCTGCATTACCGGCGAAGCGCCCACCGAGGACTTCGAGACGGGGCTCTTCGACGCGGTCCTGGTCAAACCGGCCGATCCACAGCGCTTGCTTGCGCTGGTCGGCCGCACGGACCCGACCACCACCGGAACCCGGTAGCGCGCGGCTTCGCGTTGATCGCGCGCGGCGGCGCACGACCCCGGGCACGCCGATTGCCTTCCGTTTCGGCACACGCCGGCGCCTCGCCGCGTGGGCGCCGCAAGGCGCGGACCTACCGGAGCCCTCGTGACCACCGAAAAATTCCTCGTCTACTTCCTCCTCATCGCGTGCTACACCGCCTACACGCAGTTCAGCGACGCCCCTGTCCGATTCGATGTCGAGCAGCGGCAGGCGGTGGCCGGCATGGCCGGTCCCGGCGGGTCCACGAGCCGATAGCGGCACCGGGCGCGCCCGGCCGCAGGCACAGCCATTGCAAGACCAGGGTACTACCCTCCCACGGAGGTCCTGCAATGTTTCCCATTCCCCCGCCCCTCGTCGCCCGGCTCTGCATGGGCGCCGTCGCCGCCAGCCTGGCGTGGGCGAGCGGCGCCCGGGCTACCGAGCCCGATACACCACCGGTCATGGAGAGCGACGGCTGGTCGGTCCGCCAGCATGAAGGCGGCGAAAGCGTCGAACTGGTGACCCGCAACGACGCCGGCGCCTTCGGGGCGATCTGCACCGAAGGCAGCTGCGTGCTGTTCATCGAACCGCGCAAGGGCTGCGACCCGGGTTCCGTCTATCCGATCATGGCCAACAGCGCGACGACCATCGCGATGGTCGAGAGCGCATGCCAGCGGGTCACCGGGAGCCCCAGCCCGGGCAGCCCGACCCGTACCCTCGCAACCCTGGCGCCCTCGCCCGCGCTGATGGCGTCCATCGCCAACGGCGAGCGGATCGCGCTCGCCTTCCCCCAGACCGAGGGCGATGTCGACGTGCTGGCGGTCGAGACCAGCGGCATGCGCAATGCGCTGCGCGCCGCCGACGGCATGTCGCCAACGGCGCTCGAACTTCCGGCTGGCCAGCAGCGCGGCTTTACCGCGGGCACCCGCTACTGAACGGCGTCAGGCCACAAGCGGTATTCCGGCTCCGATCGGCGCGGCAGGCTGATCACGAGGCGCGCCCCCTGGCCGAGCCCAGGGCTTTCGGCCCGCACCCGTCCGCCGTGCGCCTCGATGATGGCGCGCACGAGCGACAGACCGACACCCAGCCCGCCGATGCGGCGGGTGGTGGTGGGGTCGGCGGTCCAGAACCGCTCGAACATGTGCGACAGGGATTCGGCATCGAAGCCTTCGCCACTGTCGGCCACCGTCAGCCGGATCGTGTCGCCGTCGGCGAAGGCCTCCATGTGGATCACTCCACCCGGGGGGGTGAACTTGACCGCATTCTCGAGCAGGTGATCGAAAACCTGGCCCATGCGGACCGGATCGGCCTCGATCGACCCGACCCGGGCGTCGCCGGCCACCGTCAGGCCGACCCGCTTGGCGAGCGCGACCGGGCCCACTCGCGCATGGGCGGCGCGCATCAGCTCGCCGAGATCGCACTCGGCGATCTCGAGCTCGAAGGTGCCGGAGATGACCGCCGCCGTATCGATCAGGTCCTCGACCATCGCGCGCTGGGCATCGACGCTGCGGCCCAGCGCCTCGACGGCCTGGCGACGAGCCGAATCGGCCGAGTCGCGCGCCTCGGCCTGGCCGAGCACATGCACCCAGCCCTTCATGGCCGACAAGGGCGTGCGCAGCTCATGCGACACCACCGACAGCAACTGGTCCTTGATGCGGCTGGACTGCTCCGCGAGGCGCCGTGCGAGCAGCTGGGATTCGAAGCTCTCGCGCACCGACAGCGCGGCTCCCGCGAGCAAGGCGAAATGCTCGAGCACCAGCTCGTCGTCGCGGGAGAACGGTCGATCCTCCCGACGCAGGACCGTGATCCTGCCCCGCTCGACGGCATCGGCGTCGAGGATGGGCGCCTCGAGACGGGCCGCCTCGACCTGCCCCTGGCCGGCCCGTCCGTGCCACCATTCCTCGCGCCCATCGCCGCCCTCGCGCATCTCCCCGTCCGCGGTCAGGGCGTAGCGCACCCGGGCGGCCGCGCCGTCGAGCAACTCGCGCACCGCCGCCGACAGGGTATGCAGCTTGTCATCGATCGGCTCCGGCGCGGTCATCTCGGCGGCGAAGTCGGAGATGGCCTGCAGGCGCGCATTGAGTTCGCGTTCGCGCCACAGCGCGGCACGACGCGCCCGTACGGCACTGCGCCGCTTGGCGACCTGGCGCTCCAGTCGTTCGTTGACCCGCTGCAGCAGCGAGGTCCGGGCCTCGACCCGGGACTCCAGTTCATTGTTGACCGCCGTGAGCTGGCGGGTGATGTCGCGCGCGATGGCGAGCGCCCGGTCGCGCGTGGTCGCCATGCTCCAGACCAGGGTAAACAGGAGCAGGCTGGCGACCAGGCCGAAGGCAAGCACCAGCATCGGCGTCGTGCCCAGGCGCTCGCGCTCGGCCGCGAAGGCCGCCGGGTCGAGCTCCAGGAGCCAGGAACGATTGCCGACTTCGAACTCCAGCGCCACCGATCCTTCCGGGACCGTATCGCCGATGGCCGGGCGAAACAGAAGTGAGCGCGCGCCCTCGTCGCCGAGATCGAACAGGCTGACCCCGAGCTGGCCGGGATCGCCTCTCAGCGCAACCCGCAGGAACTCGCGCATGTCGAGAGTGCCGAGGATCCAGCCCTGCACGGCCTCGGCGCGCTCGGGCTCGGTGCGAACCGGCATGCCGCTGCGATAGACCGGGTAGGCGATGATGACGCCGCGATCACTCCGGACGTCGGCCTGCTGAAGCAGGCGGATCGGCCCGGTCAGCACGGTCGTACCGGTCCTCACCGCCTCGACCAGCGCCTCGCTGCGACCGGGATCGGCCAGCATGTCGAAACCGAAGGCGCGCAGGTTGCTGCCCTCGAAGGGTTCGATGTAGATGACGGGCGCCATCTCGGCCCGCTCGCCGGGCGGCGCGATCGAGTACTTCTCGAAGCCGTCGTCCCGGACCGCCTCTTCGTGGGCGGCGCGATCGGCTTCCTCGAGCCGGACCGCGAAGGAAAGCGCCTGGACGCCGGGCAGGTTGCTGCCCAGTTCGAGGTCGGCGGCATAGGCCGACCACTGGGACCGACTGGGCGGGGTTTCGGCGCGGAACAGTCCGGCTGCGCCGCGCAGGATGAGTTCGTAGGAATCCACGCCCTGTGCGATCGACGAGGCCATGTCCTTCGATGCGGCCTGCATGCTGGCATCCAGGGAAGCGACCGCCTGGCGGTTGGCCCAGCTCCAGACCAGGAAGGAGACGAGCAGGGCGATCGCGAGCACGATCCAGGCCGAGCCGGTCGACACCCGTTCGACCGGGGACATCAGGCGACTGCCCCAGGTCGGCAGGGGTTCCCGGGATTGCACCGGCATCCCCGGCCTTGCCGTCGCCGCGTTGTCAGGATCCACCGAGTCCACTTTCTTTCATGTCGCCTGGGATCATCGCAGGGGAGAAGCTCCGATGAAAGTCATGCGTGCGCCATTCCGAACCCCGCACGCTTCGGCGTGGCCACCGCAAGATTCGGGCCATACAGGCCAAACGGCCGATTTCACGGGGAAATCGGCCGTTCGGGCCGGCAAACCGGCAATCGGGGGAACCTCGAGGGGGACGCGCCTGCCGAAATTTCCTGTCAGGCAGGCGCCGGCATCAGACCCGCGGTCTTCGGCCGAGAATCATGAAGAGGACGGCCACGATCAGGCCGACCACGAACAGGATCCATGCGATGTTCATGGACATGCCGGCGATCCCCCCGAATCCGAACAGGAGGGCGACCAGACCGATGACGAGAAATACTGCGGCCCAATAGAACATGATGCTTTCTCCTCTGACATGAGATGCGTTCCACCGGTGCGTGACCGATGATGAACTCGACTCTGCAAAGGGTGTGCCTGAAGGTTCCTATGGTCCCGCGGTCGGCGCCTCGCCGCGCACGGCCCGCCAGGCGAGCAGTGCCGCCGCCAGGGGGATGAGCGCAAGGCCCTGGAAGGTGGCGCCGTAGGCGGCACCCTGGTTGATGACTTCGGAAAACACGACCGGGCCGGTCATGCCGCCGCAGAAGGTCATGAACTGGGTGGTGCCGGTGGCGGCGGCGAGCCCGCCGGGCGGCGCCACCCGCGCGAGTTCCGCGAAGAACACCCCGTTCCAGCCCACGGCGGTCAGCGCGCAAAGCATCGCGGCGGCAAGCGTGGCGGGAAGGGCGGCGTCGGCCGGCAGACGACCCAGCAGGACGCAGGCGCCCGCCATGCCGATGCCGAGCAGCGGCAGCAGGCGGGCCGGCGCTATCCAGCGATCGGCCACGTAGCCGAAGAAGATCCGCGAGAACACGCTGGTGATCTGGGCGGCGGCCAGTACGCCGGCGGCCAGCGCGAGCGCGAAGGCATGCTCGACGCTGAGGAAGGAGACGAGGAAGGTCAGGAAGCAGACCTGGGTCAGGGCGTAGGCGAAGGACACGGTGCCGAGTCGGCGCAAGGCAGGGTCGCGCAAGCCGGCCATCAGCGGGTCGACGACGATCCGCCAGGCCTGGGCAGGTCGCGGCGGCAGGGGCTGGGGCCGGTCGAAGTCGCGCCGGGTGCGGCCCAGGGCGAAAGCGCCCGCGATGCACCCCGCGCCGATGGCGGCCACCGCACCGCGCCAGCCCAGCAGGGCGAGCAGGGCGGGCGCCAGCACCCCGGTCACGGCGATGCCCAGCGGCACCGCGGTCTGCTTGATCGAGAAGAACAGTCCCCGGCGCTCGATCGGCGCATGCTCGCCGAGCACGATCGCGGCGGCGGGATTGGTGAGTCCGTAGGCTGCGCCGATCGCGATCGCCGCCGGCAGCAACATCCACAGGCCCCCGATCGCCACCGCGATCAGCCCCAGGCCAGCGGCGACGATCGCCCACTGGCTGATGCGCACGGGGCCGATGCCGGCGATCCGGCTGCCGGCCACCAGGCCGGAGCTCATCGCGCAGAGGTAGCACAGGCCGACGAACAGGCCCACGCGCGCTGCCGGCAGCCCGAGCAGCGGCGCAACCTCCGGCGCCAGCACCGCCGGCACCGTCAGGGCGATCGTGACCAGCAGCTGGGCGCCGAGGGTGACCGAGAGCGCGAGCAGCGGGCGACCGTCGCGGCGCCGCTCAGATCTGGCGGAGCCGGATTTCACCGATCGTGTGGTCGGCGCGCTTGCGCAGCACCACGTTGGCACGTTCGCGGGTGGGCAGGATGTTCTCGCGCAGGTTCGCCAGGTTGATGCTGGTCCAGATGTTGTGGGCAACCTCGCGCGCCTGGTCCTCGGTCAGGTCCCGGTAATGGTGGAAATAGGAAGCCGGATCCTGGAAGACGCTGCCCTGCAGCGCGAGGAAGCGGTTGATGTACCAGGGCTCGATATGCTCGATCGCGGCGTCGACATACAGCGAGAAATCGAAGAAGTCGGAAACGATCGCGGCCGGCGGGCTCAGGCTGTCGAGCGCGTCGACCTGCAGGACATTGAGCCCCTCGAAGATCAGGATGTCGGGCTGCTCGACCACCTGCGCGGCGCCGGGCACGATGTCGTAGGCCTGGTGGGAATAGATCGGGGCGCTCACCTGCCGGTGACCGGCCTTGATGTCGGCGAGGAACTGCAGCATCCGGCGCCGGTCGTAGCTTTCGGGAAAGCCCTTGCGCTGCATCAGGCCACGCTCCTCGAGCACCCGGTTCGGATGCAGGAAGCCGTCGGTGGTGACCAGCGCGACACGCGGATGGTCGGGCCAGCGGGCGAGGAGCGCCTGCAGGATGCGCGCGAAGGTGCTCTTGCCGACGGCGACGCTGCCGGCGATGCCGATCACGTAGGGACGCGCGCCGGCCAGCCGGCCGAGGAACTCGTCCTTCACGCCGTTCAGGCTGCGCGCCGAGCGGATATGCAGGTTGAGCAGGCGCGACAGCGGCAGGTAGATCTCGACGACATCGGTCATCGACACCTTCTCGTTGAAACCCTGGAGTGCGACCAGATCCTGCTGGGAGAGCGTGAGCGGGGTGTTCGAGCGCAAGGCGGCCCATTCATCGCGCTCGAAGCTGAGGTAGGCGGCGAAGCTCTCGCCGGCGGCTTCCCCCGCCCTGTCGTCGGGATGGCCCGGCGGTGTCGGCCCTGGTGTGTTCATCGATCGCCCCTGCGTCTATGCGGATTCATTGCGAGCGGGTGGTGCCGGCCAGGCCGGCGAGCCAGCGCAGGCAGGCGGCATCGAAGGACGACGATGCCTCGAACTGCACCCAGTGGCCCGCGCCGCGAATGATATCGAGCGAGGCGTCCGGGCGCAGTGCTGACAGCCGGGCGGCCACCCGCAGCGGATCGCGGGCGGCGGTCACGTCCTCGCTGCCCCAGATCCCGCCGACCGGGGCGGCCACCCGGGGCAGCGCCTCGGCCAGCGCCGCGGAATGCGAACTGCGCTTGCTGTAGAAGCGCGCCGCCCCGGCATTGTGGCGCTGGACCGCCATGGCGAGCGCATCGACCGATTCATCGTGGGCCAGCATCAGGGTGCAGAGATTGTGGCGATGCGCCCGATCCACCGCCTGCGCATCGTCCAGATGCTTCCAGGCGCGCATCGGCAGCGGCGGGCCGCGATCGATGTCCAGCCCCACCGCTCCGACGAGCATCAGCCCGCGCACCGGGACTTCGGCCGCCACCAGTCCGCTGACGATCGCCCCGAAGGAAAAGCCGACGAGCGCCGGGCGCGCGGCCGTGCCGACCAGTTCGCGCAGACCCGCCCGGAGCAGTCGCGCCTGGCCGGCGGCGCCGAATCCCGCCGGAGCGTCGGACGAATCGCCGAAGCCCGCCATGTCCGGAACCAGCACCCGGTACGATGCGGCCAGGCCGTCGATGTTGCGCACCCAGTGCAGCCAGGAACCGGTGCCGCCGTGCACGAGCACCACCGGCGGGCCGGCGCCCCATTCGCGCCAGAAGCATTCGACATCCTCGAAACGCAGTCGGTGGCTGCGGGCGGCCGCAGCCAGGCGTGCCGGATCTGGCGTCATGCCGCGGCTTCCGCCGTCCGGTCGATGGCGCCGATGGCCCTTGCGGATGCCGGCAGGTGTCCGGTCTTGATCCAGATCAGCACGCCGCGCCGGCCGGCGCGTGGACGATGCCAGCAGCCGTCGGGCAGGCGCATCCAGGTACCGGGCGGATACCGGCCATGCTCGTCGGCGAAATCACCGGCGAGCACCAGCAGTTCCGCGCCACCCGGATGCCGGACCGGCGCGCCGCCGACGCCGGAGCGCCAGTGGACCAGCCGGGTGCGCTCGGCACCGAAGGCATGCAGGGGCATCACGCTCGCCTGGGCGGCGCGCCCGCGCGACCATTGCAGTCGGCGGGTGTCGACCAGGTGGCTGCCGCGATCGTCCGCCGGGAACTGGCGCAGCTTGATGAACAGGGTGCAGCCACCGGGGGAATGCGGCTCATGGCGGCTGCCCGGCGCATTGCGCACATAGGTCCCGGCGTGGTGGCTGCCATGCTCGTCCGACAGCGTGCCGGCAAGCACGAGGATCTCCTCGCCCGCCGCGTGCTCATGCTCGGGATAGCCGCTGCCCGGCGCGAAGCGCATGAAACCGGTCAGGCGAGCGCCGATCCCGTCGCCCTCGGAGTCGAGGATCATCCGCTCGACCCCGGCCACGGGCGCGTCCGCCCAGCGCGCGGCGCCGGGCGTGACCACGGCCCGCTCGCCCGCGGCGGTGCCGATCCGGCTGCCCGGGAACTCGGATTCGTACATGGGCGCACTCTAGCGCAGAGTGCGGCCGCTCGAAACGCCGACCTCGGGCCGATGTTGCGAATTCCGCCTCATTCCGGGGCAAGCCGGTCAGGCGCCGCGCTCGTGCGGCACGGCGTGCTCGGCACGCCGGATCGCGAGCACCCTACCCCGTATCGGTCCGGGACGGATCAGCAGGCGTAGCCGCCGAGCCCGGCGCCGGCGCGAGCCGCCGCATGGGCCTCGACCAGTTCGATCATCCGCCCTTCCACCTGCTCGACGATCCGGCCCCAGTCGTGCCCGAGCGCGCGGGCGCGGGCACGCCGGCCCATCGGGCCGATGCCGGCGGGATCGGCGGCCAGCTGGCGGGCCAGGCGCAGGAAGGCCGCTTCGTCGCCCGCCGGCGCCAGCAGGCCCTCGCGACCAGTGTCGATCAGTTCGCCGGCGGCCGCGTGATCGTAGGCCAGCACCGCAAGGCCACTGGCCATCGCCTCCAGGGTCACGTTGCCGAAGGTCTCGGTGAGGCTCGCGAACCCGAAGATATCCGCCGAAGCATAGTGAGTCGCTAGATCTTCACCGTAGCGAGCACCCACGAACATCGCCTCGGGACATGCCCTGGAGAGGGCCTCGCGAGCCGGTCCGTCACCGACGACGACCAGCCGCAGCCCGGGGCGGACCTCCCGCATCGCCTCGAAGGCGCGCACCACGAGACCGGCGTTCTTCTCGGGCGCGATCCGACCCACCATGATCATCACGCAGCCGTCGTCGTCCACGCCCCATTGTCGGCGCAGTTCCCGGCTGCGCCGGCTGGGCGAGAACAACCGGGCATCGACGCCGCGCGATACCGTCTCGACGTTTCCGAAGCCGGCGAGCGCCAGCGACGATCGCAGTTTCTCGGTCGGCACCATCGTGCAGTCGGCGCTGTTGTGGAACCAGCGCAGGTAGCCGCGGATCGGCCGCCGCAGCCAGCCGACGCCATAGTGATGGCTGTATTCGTGGAAATTCGTGCGGAACTCCGACGAGACGGGCAGGCGCAACGCCCGCGCGGCACGCAGCGCCGACCAGCCCAGCGGCCCCTCGGTAGCGATGTGCACGAGGTCGGGCGGCTGCTCGCGCCAGCGCGCGGCCAGCCGGCGCCCGCTCGGCAGGCCCATCTGCAGGTCCGGGTAGCGGGGCACCGGCAGGGCGCGCACCAGCAGTTCGCCGTCCACCGCGGCATCGCCGGCCTGGTCGGGGATACGTGCCTCGGACGCGGGCGGGCGTGGCCGCGGCCGGACCAGTTCGATCCCGTGGCCCCTGCCCCCGAGGCCGTCGACCAGCCGGGCGAGAGACATGGCGACGCCGTTCACTTCCGGCGGCCATGTCTCGGTGACGATCGCCAGCCGCAATACCGCCGGCCGCGCCGCTCCCGACCAGCCGGACATCATCCTGACCCGTTCAATCGGCATGCGGCGATGCTGCCGCCGTTCGATAACGAATCGATGACGGGCGGCTGCGCGCGGCCGTGTGTTGCGCCCGACGCCACGACCGGGCGGGCCGACATGAAGATGTCACCGGCGCCGGCGATCCTCGGCGGCGACATGAGCACAGCGCAAGGACCGCATCACGCAAGCGCCGACGTGAACGCCACGCCGGACGACGACGCAGCGATCCACTATCGCACGATCTGGATCTCCGACCTGCACCTCGGCACACCGGGCTGCCAGGCACAGGCCCTGGTGGACTTCCTGCGCATCACTTCCTGCGAGCAGCTCTACCTGGTCGGCGACATCATCGACGGCTGGCAGTTGCGGCGCCAGTGGTACTGGCCCCAGGCGCACAACGACGTCGTGCAGAAACTGCTGCGCAAGGCGCGCAAGGGCACCCGGGTGGTCTTCATCCCGGGCAACCATGACGAGTTCGCCCGTCGTTTCATCGGCAATGTCTTCGGCGGCATCGAGGTGCATGACGAAGCGGTCCACACGACGGCGGACGGTCGCAAGCTCTGGATCATCCACGGCGATCGCTTCGACGGCGTGATCCAGTGCGCCCGCTGGCTGGCCCACGTCGGCGACCACCTCTACGGCATCGCGCTCAAGCTCAACCACTGGCTCAACTCGCTGCGGGCCCGCATGGGATTCGGCTACTGGTCGCTCTCGAAGTACCTGAAGCTGAAGGTGAAGCGCGCGGTCAGCTACATCGACGACTTCGAGGTGGCGGTGAGCCGGGAGGCGCGCTCGCGCGGCCTGGACGGCGTGGTCTGCGGACACATCCATCACGCCGAACTGCGCACCATCGAGGGCATTCTCTACGCCAATGACGGCGACTGGGTGGAAAGTCTCACCGCCCTCGTCGAGCATGCCGACGGCAGGCTCGAGATCATCGAATGGCAGCGCTTCGAGGACCTCCTCGCGAGGCTGGGGAAGCCTCGCGAGCTCGCCGAGGCGACAGATTCCGGGACGGCCGAGCCGGCGGTCGATACCGCCGTCCTCCAGTCGATGTTTCAGTCGACGTTTCGATAGGCACGCTTCCTGCTGCGCGAGACGATTCGCGGCCGCGCCCTGCGGCATGCGGACATCGACCCGGAGGAAACCATGCCAAGAACCGCCCATGTCACCGACCATCTGCGCGACGCTCGCGACTCGCTCGCCGAATCCGGCCGACACGGCAGGCGCGCCGGCCGCGCGGCGATCGATTCGATCGAGGAAGAATGGGCCCGGCTCAGGAACGAGCTCAACGAACTGGCCAGCGACGGGGTGCTCGCGAAGAATCCCGAACTCGAGGCCCTGCTCGAGCGCCTGCGCGACGGTGTTGCCCATGCGCACGAGATGATCGGCGAGACCTCCCGCCAGACCTCGCACCGAATCGCGCGGGCAGCGAACAATGCCGACGACTATGTCCATGAGGAACCCTGGAAGGTAGCGTCGATGGCGGCCATCGCGGGGCTCGCGATCGGCCTGCTGCTCTCGCGGCGCTGAAAGGACACGCCCCATGGCCCGGGAAATCCGCAATCGATGGCGCTCCCGCCTGCTGGCCCCGCTGTTCGGGGCGCTGCGCGAGGGCTCCGTTGCCTGGAACAGCCGCTGGGAGCTCGCCCGGCTCGAATGGGCGATCGAACGCGGCCGGCTGATGCAGTCGCTGGCCGGGTTGGTCATTCTCGCGGTTGCCGCACTGCTCGTGCTCGCCTTCGCCGGCTTCGCGCTGGTCGTGACCTGGTGGGATACCGAGCATCGGACGATGGTCGCCTGGCTGGTGGTAGGCGCCTACGCAGTCCTTGCCCTGATCGGCCTGTGCATGTGGCGCTTTGCCGAGCTGCGCAAGGACCGGCGGTTCGCCGCCTTGCGCTCCGAACTGGCCGCCGACCGCGAATGGCTCGGCCGGCGCCTGCGCCGGCCCACGAGGTCCCAACCCCATGGTTGATTCAATGGAAGTCCGGTTGCTGCGCGAGCGCATCCAGCGCCAGCGTGAGCGCCTGCGCCCCGACAAGCCGGCCGAACCGGTTGCCGCCGAATCCTTGCCTGCGGGCAAGGCGAAGCCGCTTGCCGCTTCTCGGCAAGCTCCGTCCACCCTGGCCTCGCTGGGACGGATCGTCGCCGAACACCCCGCACTCGTGATCGGGCTCGGCGCTACGGTCCTGGTCGCCGGGCCCCAGCGCTCGATACGCCTGGCGCGCCGGGCGCTGCGGGCAGCGGTGCTCGTGGTCGGCGCCTATCGCGGCGCGTCGGCGGTGCTCGGCCTGGTCCCGACCGACCGGCGGGCGGACACCATCGACGCGACATCCGCACGCCGACCCACGGACGATACCCCCGGCTCGCCCTGACGCGGGCGGACCGCCCCGATCGCGCCGAAGTTCGTGCGCGCTGAAGTTCGTGCGCGCTGAAGTTCGCGCGCTCGGCCGAGGTTCGCGCGCTCGACCGAGGGCTTCGCTCAGGCGCCGCGCTTGTCGCCCGGCTTCCTCGGCCGACTGGTATCCGTCGAGGAGATGACCCCGCCGGGCTGGCCGCCTTCGTTCTCCCAGCGCTCGCGTTGCGCCGGCACGCTGGTGGCGGGACGATCATCCCGCGAGGCCTCGGCGTCGTCGCGGGCCTCCTCTCTGCTCCGCGATTCCGCCTCTGCCGCCCCGGGTGCATTGCCCGACCGGGCGGAGTTGGCCGAGGGCTGATGCTTGTCCGAGCGTTCATGCTTGTTCGTGGGGGACATGGGATCTCCTGTGTTCGGCAGCGACATCGGCGCCGCGCTCGTCCGCGTGGGAACGCAGGCTCGGCGCAGCATTCATGCCCGGATGACGCTCGGGAACGGCTGCGCCGGCGGAATGCCGGGCATATCGATTGCAGGCATCACCAGCATCCCAGCCCAGAAACGGAGAAAGTCCATGACACGCCTGTTGATGCTCGCCATTGCCTCGATGTTCGCCCTGAGTGCCTGCAACACGATGTCCGGCCTCGGCGAGGACATCGAAGCCGGTGGCGACAAGCTCGAGAGATCGGCCGAGAAGAACAAGCGGTATTGATACGGAAAGCAGTTGACGGCCGGCGGTCGATTCACCGCCCTCTCCATCCCACCTCGTTGCGGCGCCCCCAGGGCGCCGCTCTTTTTCGTGGCCACGCGCCTTGCGGGCGGCCGACGCCGAAGCGCAGGCACGAGCCTTCCTTGCCACGAGCAGCAATTCTTCCCGGTCAGGAACGCTTCGGGAAACGTTCCGGCGCGTCTTGATCAACGTCCCGAGGAGCTTTCCGACATCCGGGAAACCCCGCAGCATGCGGTTCTCCGCCGATGTGCACGCTCCGCTCACTACCCGAATCAGGGCTTGGCATGGCTATTGCTTATCGCCAGGGGTCACTGGCTTAGAGCCTTAACCAGACCAGGAGCAAGCCCCATGCAATCCGGGATCAGCCTGCAGACCAGCCGCCAGACCAACATGTCGCCCGCCATGCAGCGCGCGCTCAGCATGTTGCAGTTGTCGACACTGGAGTTCGCGCAGCAGGTTCGTGAGTCACTTGCGTCGAATCCCTTGCTGGAATCGGACGACGACATCGATGCCGCCGGCGAAGCCGATTCCACGGCCGTGGCCAGCGATGGTCACCACGAAGCCGGCCTCGTCGAGAACGGCGAACTCGGCGGTGTGGAATCCTCGGCCATGGCCGAGCCCTGGCATGAAGGCAGTTCGCGCCACGCGGGCACCGATCCCGACTTCGATCCGATCGCGCTGGCGCCGGACACCCCGAAACTGCGTGACATGCTCCTGCGCCAGGCCGGTTGCCTGAATCTCGGCGAGCGCGATGCCATGCTGGTGCGGGCGATCATCGATGCGATCGAGCAGACCGGTTATCTCGAGGGATCGCTCGAGGAGATCGCCGAAGACCTCAGCAGCGCGAAGGACCGGGTCGGCATCGATGAGCTGGAGATTGCGCTGCGCCATGTGCAGCAGTTCGAGCCCGCCGGCGTCGGGGCGCGCACGGTCCAGGAATGCCTGGCCCTGCAGATCGATGCCCTGCCGGTGACGACGCCGGGCCGCGGCGCCGCGGCCCGGATCGTCAACGAGCATCTCGAGACCTTTGCCGCGCACGATTTTCCGGCACTGGCCGAGCTGCTGGATCTCGACGAGGACAGCCTCGCCGCCGCGACGGTGCTGATCCGGCGCCTCACGCCGCGTCCCGGCCTGGCCATGTCCTCCGATGCGCCGGCCTATGTGGTGCCCGACGTCCAGGTCCTGAAGATCGGTGGTCGCTGGCAGGTGCGCCAGCGCAACGGCGCGCTGCCGGCGGTGCGGGTCAACGAGATGTACTGCGACATGCTTCGCGCGCAGGACAGCCGGACCAGCAAGGCGATGAACGCGCAGCTGCAGGAAGCGCACTGGCTGGTGCGCAGCATCGAGCAACGCCAGTCGACCGTCCTGCGCGTGGCCACCGCGATCGTCGAGCGCCAGGCCGACTACTTCGAGTTCGGCGACATCGGCATGAAGCCCATGACGCTGCGCGACGTGGCCGACGAGCTCGGCCTGCACGAGTCGACCGTCTCGCGGGTCACCGCCAACAAGTACATGATCACGCCATCGGGCGTGATCGATTTCAAGCGCTTCTTCACTTCGGGCGTGGGCACCGCTCGCGGCGACCGCTGCTCGGCCACCGCGGTCAAGGCGATGATTCGCCAGCTGATCAGCGCCGAAGACGATATCAAGCCGCTTTCGGACCACCGCCTGACGCGGATGCTCGCGCAGCGCGGGATCCAGGTGGCGCGACGCACCGTGAGCAAGTATCGCGACGCGATGCAGATCCCTCCCGCCGAGATCCGGCGACTGTCCAACCGCGCCGCCTGAACCCTCGAAAGAACCGGGCGCACGCCCGCAACGAACAGGCCCCGGCCGGCTGACGGCACGGGGCCTGGTTGCTTTGGGCCGGGCCTTCAGGCGAATGCGCCGGGGGGCTGGCGTCGTCCCGCTGCCGGATCCGGGGCCGTCGCCCCCCGCCATTCCCGCGGCGCGACGGCCGGCCCCGCGCCGAGCGCGGCCCAGCAGGCATCCCAGCCGGCGATGGCGAGGTCGACATCGAAAGCCCTGCCCGCTGAGGCCGCCATCGATCCGCCCGCAGCGAGGCACAGCCGCAGGCCCAGCGCCCGGCGCAGCGCATCGAAGAGATCGTGATCACTCAGCGCGTCGATGCGCGCGAGATCGACCAGCACCCGGCCGGCGGGATTGGCCCGGATGGCTTCGCGCTGCGAGGCATCGTCGACCACGTCGAACAGGGCTTCGGGCAGGCCGGGCAAGCGTCCCCTGGCATCGAGCATGCCGAGCTGGCGCAAGCCCGTGAACAGCCGGCGCCGGGCGCGCCCGAAGCGCGCCCAGCGCAGCCGCTCGGCCGATTCGACCAGGCGCGGCGTACGCACGACGCAGCGACAGGATTCACATAGGCAGTCCGATGCATCCGCCGGCACGGTCCAGTGGCAGATCGGATGCTCGCCGTAGTTGCCGCAGGGCAGGCGAACACCGAGCCCGGGAACACCGAGCGGATGCCAGCCGGCCTCGCCACGGTCCTCGAAGGCGCAGAGCATGCCGAGCTCGGGCACGAAGCCGAGCCGGGCATGGCACGCCGGGCAGCGATGCTCTTCAGGGCCGACACGGGCGTGGCAATGGGTGCAGGCGGGCGCTCGCATCGCTTGCGCTCAGGCCGACAAGGCGAAGTGGTGGGCCGCGTGTCGATCATCGGCCGGCATACCGGCGAGTCGGCAGGGCGGGATCGAACGGACGAGGGCGAAGGGAAGGAATTCGGACATGAGGCTCCCGGAGGAAACGACTGCGCTGATGCGCTGGCACCATGCGCTGGCAATTCGCGTGCCTTGCGCATGCGCCGGCGCCATCTCCGCCGGCACCATCTCGATCGGCGGTGAAGTCAATCCCCGGGATCTTCCGCCGCGGCGTCCCGGTCTTCCTGCTCGTACTGGCGCAGGCGATTGTAGAGCGTCTTGGCGCTGATCCCGAGCATGGACGCCGTCTTCTCGCGAACCCCGCCGCTGGCGGCGAGGCTGGCCTCGATGAGGCGGCGCTCCATGGCGGCCAGCGAGGTGCCGATCGGCACGCACACCATGTCCTTGTCCGCTGCCGACGGGACGGCGGCAGCGGGCGGAGCCGTCGCCGAGGACGCATCGTGGGTGGCCGGGTGGGCGGTCGCCGCGCCGGCGGCCAACGCCGCCGCATCGGGCAGCGTCACGCCCGGTATCTCGACCGACATGATCCGCCGGCCGTCGCTCATGATCGCGGCGCGATGCACGATGTTGCGCAGCTCGCGCACATTGCCCGGCCAGTCGTGGTGCTGCAGCTGGGCGAGTGCACCCGGATCGAGCTCGCGCTCGACGCCTTCGCGCTGCCCGAGCTGCTCGAGGAACAAGGGCGCGAGCAGGCCGATGTCCGCGGCCCGCTCGCGCAGCGGCGGCAGCTGGATCTGGAAGACGTTGAGCCGATAGTAGAGATCCTCGCGCAGCTTCTGCTCCGCGACGGCTTCGGCCGGCACCCGGTTGGTCGCCGCGATGATCCGCACATCGGTCTCGAGCAGCGAATCGGAACCCACCCGTGCGAAGCGCCCCGTCTCGAGCACCCGCAGCAGCTTGACCTGGAGGTCGAGCGGCATCTCGGTGATTTCATCGAGGAAAAGCGTGCCGCCGTCGGCGCGTTCGAAGAAACCCTGGTGCTGTCGCACCGCGCCGGTGAAGCTGCCCTTCTCGTGTCCGAAGAGCTCGCTCTCGATCAGCTGCGAGGAAATCGCCCCGCAGTTGATCGCCAGGAAGGGGCCGTTGCGGCGCCGGCTCTGATCGTGGATGGTCTCGGCGACGATCTCCTTGCCGGTACCGCTTTCGCCGACCACCAGCACGTTGACCGCCGTCGGCGCGACCCGCTGGATCTGCGCATAGATGCGACGCATCGGCTCCGAGCGACCGCGCAGCTTGCCGAAGCCCTCGACATCGGAACCCTCGCCGGGCGGCGCGTCGGCGCCGGCCCCTGCGCGCGCCGGGCGATGCGGCCGGGGCGAACCCGTCAGCCGATCGAGCACGCGGCGCAGCTGCTTGAGGTTGATCGGCTTGACGAGATAGTCGGCGGCACCCAGGCGCAGCGCCTGGACGGAAGTATCGACGCTCGCCTGGCCGGTGATCAGCACGATGTCGGCATCGCCCCGCAGTCGCTCGTCGGCGAAGAGGTCGAGCCCGCTGCCATCGGGCAGATGCAGGTCGAGCAGGACGAGATCGGGACTGTGCAGCACGAGCTGCTGGCGCGCCTGTTGCAGATCGGTGGCGATGCTTGCCGTGTGGCCGGCATCGGCCACGAGCGCGGCCAGCATCTCCGCGGAATTGTCGTCGTCCTCGACGATCAGGATGTAGGCCATGGGTTCAGGGAAGGTAAGCGGTGAGGTCTTCCACCTTTGCGGGCTTGGTCAGCTGGGCGTCGAAGAGGGCGGCCGTGTCGTCGCCGGGCGCGCCGCTCAGGGCGACGATACGGGCGGTCGATCCTCGCTCGCGCATGCGGCGGGCGACATCCGCGCCGCCGATGTCGGGCAGGCCGAGGTCGAGGAGGACCAGCGCCGGCTCGAACTCGAGTTCGCGGCGGATCGCCTCGGCACCGTCGCGGGCGTAGGCGACCTCGTGGCCATCGAGCTCGAGCAGCATGCCGAGCGATTCCCGGGCATCGGTGTCGTCATCGACCACGAGAATCCTGCATCCGTCGGCGTCCTGGCCCCCGGGCAGCGGGGGTATCGTCGGTTCGGGCATGAGGCGGCCTTGCGGGTCAGCCGTCGGCGAGACGATCGATCGTCTCGAACAACAGCACCGGATCGACCGGCTTGGCGAGGAAGACATCGAAGCCGGCCGACAGGGCCTGGCGTCGAAGGGCGGCGCTGGCGTGCGCGGTCAGGGCGATCGCCGGCAGGTGCCGCTCCTGCTCGAGCGCCCGGATCCGTCCGATCAGGCTGATGCCGTCCTCGCCCGGCATGGCGATGTCGAGGATGGCGATATCGAATTCGTCGGCGGCCTCGATGCGGGCGATCGCGTCGGCAGCGGATTCGGCGGTCGTCGCGCGGTCGCCGCGCTGCTCGATCAGCGCGCTCAGGACCTCGCGCAACTCCGGCTGGTCGTCGACCACCAGCACATGGCGACATTCGCCGGGCGCGCGCTCGGCGATCGAGCCCCTGTCGATGGCATCGGCGATGTCGCCGCGCGCTGTCGTGGAACCGGCGCCGGCATGATGCGGCAGGCCTCCTGCGGTGGCATCCGGCAGGAGCCCGATGCCGTGCTCGGCGAGGAGCTGGCGAGCCCGGAACCGGCCGATGAATTCCTTGGGCGGCAGTTCGCGGCTCCCGGCATCGAGGGCGAGCGGATCACCCAGCTCATGGTCGGCGTCGATGAACAGGACCATGGAATCACCGGCGTCCACGAAACGCGCCGTGACCGAGATCGGCGGCACCAGCATCCCGGCCAGGGAATCCAGCAGGCAGGTGAATGCTCGTCCGAGCGCCGCCGCATCACCCTCGACCATCGGAACATGCGGGGCAACGGTGGACAGCTCGCGACCGCTCGAGCCGCCCCAGTGCGCGCTGGCATCGAGCGCTTCGCGCCAGACCGCGAGCCGATCGACCTGTTGCCCGACACTCGGCGACGACTCGCCGCCCAGGCTCACCGCCGTGGCGGTGAGGATGTCGGCCAGCTCGACCTGCTGGTCGATCGCACGGCGGATACCGGCGAGGGCGCGGGCGGCCATCGGTTCGCCGACCGGCAGGCGGGACTCCAGGACATGCAGCCAGCCCGACATCGAGTGCAGCGGTGTGCGCATCTCGTGAGCCATCGCGCGTTGCAGTCGGAGCAGCAGACCCTGCGTCTTGAGGTCCGGTCCGATCCGTTCACGTCTGTCTGTCTTCGCCATCTGTTCTTGCCGTTGTCGCGCCGGACACCCCTGCGAAAGTCGCGAGCCCGGATCGGCGCGTCCCGGCCCTACATCGCTTCATCCCGGGAGGATGGGCAAGTCCTGTGCCTGCGCCTGGCGCTTCTTCCGATGAAGGGATACGCGGAATCCGGACAACGCGGGAACGACGATTGCCGGCCGGCATGGGAAGCGATCCCCATGATCCCCGATATGCGAAACGGCGGCAACAAGCGGGTTGTGCCGCGGGCGGGGGTCAGCGCGCGGCCTTGGCCGCGAGCCGCATCGGGACGAAGGCGATGCCGTTCTTCTCGACCCGCGGGCCGGCCGGCGCGAAACCGAAGCGTTCGTAGACCGGCACGGCGCCGAGCGCGGAGTTGACGGTGAACGCGCCATCGGCGGGTATGTCGCCGTCGTCGAGCACCGCGTCGCGGACTTCCGACCAGAGACGGGTGGAAATGCCCAGGCCCTGCCATTCCGGAGCGACGAACAGGTGGAACAGATGGAAGACGTCGTCGTCGTCGCGCAGCGCCGAAACCCCGACGATACGCCCGCCGATGTCGGCCACGTAGTAGCGGTACTGTTCGCCGGTCACGTAGCGAGCGATCGCTTCCGGCGTGAAGCTGCGCAGCAGCGGCGCCTCCTCGTCGGCATCGGGCTCGCGCAGGAAGGCGGTCGCGAGGCTGCCGACGAGCTCGCTGATGTCGTCGGCATCCTCGCGTTCGGCGACCCGTATGGTCAGCCCCAGCGGATACTCGAAGCGAGCGCTCTCGCCGCCGGGCAGCTCCGCGGCGGGGCTGCGCCCCATCGGCTTGCCGCCGGCTTCGCGAAAGAACGGCTCCGCGTTCGGATCGCCGATCGCCACGAGCCGGTGCGCGCTGGCCCGCACCGCGCGGCGGCGGGCCTCGGCAAGCAGCAGCGAGCCGATGCCCCGGCGCATGAGGGCCGGGTCGACGTAGAGCGCGGGAAGCTCGAATTCGCCCTTGCGGGCACCGGGTCGCAGGCCAGCCCAGCCGGCGAGTTCGCCGGCGAACTCGACGACGAAGGTTTCGCCGATGTCGGGCGGCGCCCGCCAGGCGGCGAGCCTGGCTTCGTCGTAGCCCCACCAGGCGAGCGAGCGCGTCGCGAGTTCGTGCAACGCACTGGCCTCGGCGGGACGCGCGTCGCGCAACGAGAGCTTGCCTTTAGCTTTTCTGGAAACCATCGGGCGAATATTAGCGTCGAATCCGACGGACGCAACCGGACGGCGTCCATCGGCAGGGCAGGGCGGCGCCCGGCTTCAGTCGGCCTGCTCAAGCAGGATGGTGGCTTCGCGGATCGACGTGTTCAGCGCCTCGACGATCGTGGCGTTGATGTCGGCTCGCGTCGTGTTGCCGATATCGCTGGTGGCTTGCGCCGCGAAGCGCGCCCCTCCGACGGAACCCGCGATGCGCACTTCGACGGGGCTGGGGCGCTCGGCGATCGCCGCCGGCACCATCACCACGAAGCTCTCGAGCACCACGGTGCGGCCGGCGAAGCTCGGCGGCAGCTTGCGCGCGAACCAGGAGCGAAACAGGACCGCCGGCGGCGGCTCGAGGTCACGCTCGCCGAGCGTGATGCGATCACCGCTGGTATCGAATCGACCTCGGTCGCTGCGCTGTTCGGCGGGTCGCATGTCCTGGAAGTCGAACATCGCGCCAGGCGTCGCCGGCACATCGATGCGGACGGCCCCGGGTCCGCTGCAGGCCGTGAGCGCGCCGACGAGCAGGCTGATGATGAGGCCCCGGATCATTGACTGTCGTCTCCTGGATGTTGCCGCGAAGCCGGCCGGCCTGAAGACCCCGGGCACCGGCGGCCGCGAACGGGACTGGCCGGCTTCAGCCACGCTGCTCCTTGCCGCGCTCGATGACCGCCCGACGCCGGCGCTCGATGTCCTCGGGGCGCACCGTGTCGCGATACTCGCCGGCGGTGCGTGATTCATGGACCAGCGCCTCGCCGAAGGGCATGGCGTAGCCTTCGTCGATGACCCGCTTCATGCGCACCAGCATGTCGGGGATGGTCGAGAGCATGTCGCCCGCCAGTTCGAGCGCCGCCGGCATCAGCGCCTGCGGCTCCACGACCCGGTTGACGAGGCCCCATTGCTCGGCGCGCTGCGCGTCGAGGAAGTTGCCGCTGAACGAAAGCTCCTTGGCGCGCGAGATGCCGATGATCCGCGACAGCTTCTGCGACAGGCCCCAGCCCGGCATCACGCCGACCCGCGCATGCGTGTCGGCGAAGCGGGCGGCGCTCGAGGCGATGAGGACATCGCCCGCCAGCGCGAGTTCGAAGCCGCCGGTGATCGCGGGCCCGTTGACCGCGACGATCACCGGTCCGCTGAAGGTGCCGATGGCCGCCACCGGATCGACCCTGGCGTCACGGGTGCCGACGACGGAGCCGGCGGTGCCAGCACCGAGCTCCTTGAGATCGAGCCCGGCGCAGAAGGCCCGGCCGGCGCCGGTCAGCACGAGAACTCGCACCGAAGGGTCGGCCTCGAGCTGCGCGACGGTCTCGGCGAGCATGCGACGAAGCTCGGCCGACAGGGCGTTCATCACCTGGGGGCGATTGAGGGTCAGCACGGCGCAACCGTCGAGCGGGCGGTCGACGAGCAACACGGGTTCGGTCATGTCGGAGTCTCCAGGATGCGCGCACCGCGAACGATTGCCGACGGGAGGGATCGCGCTGACCGTCGCAGCGGGCCGTCGCGGACATCGACCGATGTTAGCTTAATGCACCGCGCGACCGCCTGCACGGATCGCTTCGCCTCAGCCGCGACTGGCGAGCATGGCCTTCAGCGCGCCCAGCCTGCCACGGGCCGTCTCGGCACTGACCGTCTTGCTCGCCGGTCGCGCATCGAGCTGCATCTCGGCGATGAAGCGCGACGGTATCTGCAGGAGCTTGTCGCGGCCGCGCTTGCGGGCGCGGCACCAGGTCAGGGTGAGGCTGCGCTGGGCGCGCGTCACCGCGACGTACATCAGCCGGCGCTCCTCCTCGATGCGGCGCGCACGGTTCTCGTCGGACGGTCCCTCGCCGGTGCTGGCCGCTTCGGCCTCGGCGGCCACCTCGTCGGCGGACAGGCCGCCATGGTGCGGCATCACGCCCTCCTCGCAGCCGACCAGGAAGACATGCGGGTACTCGAGCCCCTTGGCGGCGTGGATGGTGCTCATCCGGACCACGTCGCCCTCCTCGCGGCGGCCGTCGAGCTGGGTCAGCAGGGCGATCGTCTGGGCCAGCGCGATCAGGTCGGCGTCGTCGTTCCCGGCCCGCTTCTTCATCCAGTCGGTGAAGTCACAGACGTTCTGCCAGCGGCTTGCCGCCACCTTTTCGTCGTTGTTGTCGTAGAGGAAGTCGCGATAGCCGATGGCGCCCAGCAGCTGGTCGATCAGTTCGCCGGCCGGCTCCCGGGGGGCGCGCTCCTGCATCCGGTTGATGAAGCCGCCGAATTCGCGCAGGTCGGCGAGCTGGCGAGCCCCGATCCGTGCTTCGAAGCCGGCTTCGAACAGTGCCTCGAACATCGAGATCCCGCGTTGGCCCGCATAGCCGCCGAGCGCGGACAGCGTGGCGCTGCCGACACCGCGCCGCGGCGTGGTGATCGCCCGGATGAAGGCCGGATCGTCGTCCTCGTTGGCGAGCAGGCGCAGGTAGGCGATCAGGTCGCGGATCTCGGCCCGCTCGAAGAAGCTCTGTCCGCCCGACAGCGCATAGGGGATGCTCTCCTTGCGCAGGGCCTGCTCGATCGCCCGCGCCTGGTGATTGCCCCGATACAGGATCGCGAAGTCGGCGAAGGATGCGCGGCGTTCGAACTTCATCGCCTGCAGGCGCATCACCACCGATTCGGCTTCGGCTTCGTCGTCGTCACAGGGCACCACCTGGATCGGGTCGCCGACGCCGAGTTCGGACCAGAGCTTCTTGGGGTGCAGCTTCGGATTGTGGTCGATGAGCCGGTTCGCGGCGGCGAGGATGGTCACGCTCGAGCGATAGTTCTGCTCGAGCTTGATGACCTTCAGGCGAGGGAATTCCGTCCCCAGACGGCCGAGGTTCTCCAGCGTGGCGCCGCGCCAGCCGTAGATCGACTGGTCATCGTCGCCGACCGCGGTGAAGGCGGCGCGCGGCCCGACGAGACGCTTGAGCAGCTCGTACTGGCATGCGTTGGTGTCCTGGTATTCGTCGACCAGCAGGTAGCGCAGTCGCTCGCGCCATTTCGCCGCGACCTCCTCGTGTTCGTCGAGCAGGCGCAGCGGCAGGCGGATCAGGTCGTCGAAGTCGACCGCCTGGTAGGCGGCGAGCGTCTCGGCATAGTCACGATAGGCGCGCGCCACGGCATGCTCGGTGGCGTCGGCGGCGCCGGCGGCCGCCTCGTCGGGATCGACGAGGCCGTTCTTCCAGAGGGAGATGCGCGCCATGGCCTGGCGGGCGATCTTGCGGTCGGTGGTACCCAGCAGCTGCAGCACGATGCCGGCGGCGTCATCGGCGTCCAGAATCGAGAAATTGCGCTTGAGCCCGAGCGCGGCGCCATCGGCCCGCAGTATCCGTACGCCGAGCGAATGGAAGGTGCTGACCAGCGGCCGATCCTCGGTGCGCAGCTTCGGCAGCATCGGCTCGAGCCGCTCGGCCATCTCGCCCGCGGCCTTGTTGGTGAAGGTGATCGCGCCGATCGCGCGCGGCTGCATGCCGGCGGCGATGAGATGCTGGATCTTGTGGGTGATGACCCGGGTCTTGCCGCTGCCGGCGCCGGCGATCACGAGGCAAGGCCCGTCGAGATAGCGGACCGCCTCGCGCTGGGCAGGATTCAGTACGGAGAGGTCGGCGCGCATGGGACGGCGATTCTAGCAAGCCCACCCGCCCGATGTCCGGCGAGGCTCGTGGCGTCGCCACGCCGCGGGAGCGCTTCCCCGGTCTGGCGAGGCGAACAAGCGATGCGAGCGCACACAAACCTGAGCTTGTCCGCAAAACATGAGGCGACACTTTAAGTCTAGGCCTTAAGACACTGTTGCCGAAGCGCTTTCATTGCTTCTTCACAGAAACTGTGGATAAAGCTGTGAACATCCGCCGCCGGAAGCCGTCAAATCTGGCGACAAAGTCCCTTGCCTAATTTATAGGCAAACATATTTCCGTTTCAAATCAAGGACTTGTCCGCCATGCCTGGCAAGCGCCATCCGTATGAACATTCCATGACGGCACCCCTGTGCATGTGCACAACCGCCAGCGCCTGGCGAATCCGGTAGGAGTTTTTCCGACATCGTCAAGGGCTCGGAAAATCGTGAACATATCGGTAGCGCGCGCTCACTTCAGGAACCTGGCGGGTGAAACCGCGCGCCCTCGCTCAGATCTCCACGGGATCGATCTCGAGTTGCCAGCGCGCGCGACCGGAACGGGAATCGAGCCTGGGCAGCCAGGACGACAGCGCGCGGTGCAGAAGCGGCCGCGAGCCGGATTCGACGAGCAGCTGGGCGCGATCCCGGCCGGCGAGGCGGGCCAGCGGCATCGGCACCGGATCGAAGCAGCGCACCCCGGCGGCCAGTTCCGGCGTGGCGCCGAGGATCTCCAGCAGGGCATCCCGCGCGGCGCCGGCGAAGCCGAGGGCGTCGTCGACGGTGACCGCCTCGGCGCGCAGCAGGGCCTGGTGACTGAAAGGCGGCAGGCCCGCATCGCGCCTCTCGGCGAGCAGGCGGTCGGCGAAGCCGGCGAAATCATGTGCCAGCAGGTCCGCGAAAAGCGGTTCGCCGGGAAAACGGGTCTGGACCAGCACCCGCCCGTCGCGGGCGAACCGCCCGGCCCGGCCGGCGACCTGCACCAGGGTCGCGAACAGGCGCTCCGGCGCCCGGAAGTCGGCGGCGAACAGGGCGCCGTCCGGATCGGCGACGACCACGAGGCGCAAGCGCTGGAAGTCGTGTCCCTTGGCGAGCATCTGGGTGCCGACGAGGAGATCGACCTCGCCGCCGTGGACCGCATCGAGCATGGCTTCCGCGGCGCCGCGGCGCCGCGCAACGTCCCGATCGAGCCGGGCGATCCGTGCGTCGGGAAAGCTCTGCGCGAGCGCCTCCTCGAGGCGCTGGGTACCGCGTCCGAGGGGTCGCAGGTCGGCATCCCCGCAGTCAGGACAGCTGCGCGGCACCGCCTGCTCCCCGCCGCAATGGTGGCAGACGAGCCGGAAACGTCCCGCCGTCGGCGTCCCACGGTGCAGGACCCGGTAGGCCGTGCAGTCATCGCAGCGCGAAAGCCAGCCGCACTGGCCACAGGCGAGCACCGGGGCGTAGCCGCGCCGGTTCAGGAAGACCATCGCCTGGCCCTGGTCCGCGAGGACCTCGGCGATCGCCTCGCGCGCGGGACCGGCCAGGCCGTCGGGCGGCATCTCGCGACCGATGGCAAGGATCTCGATCCGCGGCGCCGGCATGCCGCTGGCGCGCTCGGGCATCGAGAGCAGCCGATAGCGACCGGCACGCGCCGCCTGCCAGGTTTCGGCCGAGGGCGTCGCCGAGCCGAGCACCACCGGAATCCGTCGCTGGCTCGCGAGCATGACGGCCAGGTCGCGCGCCGAGTAATGGACCCCCTCCTGCTGCTTGTAGGAAGGATCGTGCTCCTCGTCGACGACGATGCCGGCGAGCCCCGGGATCGGCGCGAGCACCGCCAGCCGTGTCCCGACCAGGATGCGGGCGCGCCCATCGGCGACGGCCAGCCAGTTCGCCGCGCGCTCGCCCTCGGCCAGGCCGCTGTGCAGGATCGCGATCGGCTCGCCGGGAAATCGCGCGCGGATCCGTTCGCTGAGTTGTGGCGTCAAGGCGATCTCGGGGACCAGGACGAGGACCCGGGCCGCCGGATCGGTGGCGAGCCGATCGGCGATGAAACGCAGATAGACCTCGGTCTTGCCGCTGCCGGTCACGCCGTGGAGCAGGAAGACGCCGAAGCCCCCAGCGCCCTCCAGCGCCGCCAGCGCCTCGGCCTGGGCGGGCCGCAGGTCCGGGATCATCGCCGCTTCCGGCGAGGGCGGTCGACGCGTCGCCCGGGCTCCGGCGTCGCCCGGCGCCACGAAGCGCCGGCGCGCCCGCTCGAAGGCCGACTGCTTGCGCTGCCGGGATCCGGGGGGCGTGCGCAGGAGCCTGGGAATCGCGGGCAGCATCACCTCGCCGGGATGGCGATGGTAGTAGCGGGCGGCGAACTCGCCCAGTTCGAGCCAGGCCGGTGGCGCCGGGGGCGCCTCGTCGATGCGCCCGGCGATCGGGCGGACCTTGTCGGCGGCGATCTCCGGGGCGTCGGCAAACCCGAGCACGATGCCGACCTTGCGACCGCGCCCCCAGGGCACCAGCACCCAGTCGCCCCGCCCGATCCGTTCCTCGAGATCCGCCGGCACCTGGTAGTCGAACCAGGGTGCTATCGGTACATCGAGCGCTACCCGGGCGTACTTCAGCCGTGCGATCGCAGCCGCCCCGGACGCGCGGGCCGGGCCCTGCCGATCGCTGGCGCTGGCCATGTCAATGACAAATCACTTCAAGTTCGGACATTAACGGCACGACACTAAAGACCTATCCCGAACCATGCACACGGGCTGTGGACAACATTGTGGAAAAAGCCGGCCGCTCGCGGCGAAACACAAGACACAGGTGCTCGTCAAGGGATGTGCCGAAAAAATGTGCGCTTAAAATCCTGTTTCTGATCAAGCACTTGGCGAAACAGGTCCGAAATCGACCCGGCCCGCCGCGGCACATGCCTTCGTGCCGGTCCAGTGTGTACAAGTCCTCGGAATCGGCCGCCGATCCGAAGACTCGGGGTCGCCCCGAGAGCCGCCGGCACCGGAGCAGGACGGCGGTTCATGGCGCGGGGCGGGCTCAGCCCGGACCGCCCGCCGAACGCTGGGCGGCGCTGTAGGTGTGGACTTCGTCGACCAGCGCCGCGACCGCCTCGGGCGCGGTGAACTGCGAAATCCCGTGGCCCAGGTTGAAGACATGGCCGTGGCCGCGCGCCGGGCGGCCATAGCTGTCGAGGACCCGCCGCACCTGGCCGCGGACCTGGTCGGGATCGGCCATCAGGCTCATCGGATCGAGGTTGCCCTGCAAGGCGACCCGGTCGCCCACGCGCGCGCGCGCGCCGTCGAGATTGGTCGTCCAGTCGAGTCCGAGCGCATCGGCGCCGATACCGGCGAGATCGTCGAGCCACTGGCCGCCACCCTTGGTGAAGACGATTATCGGCACCTGCGCGGCAGGGTCGGCCCCCTGGCGCAGGCGCTCGATCACCCGCCGGATCGGGGCCAGCGACCAGGACTGGAACAGGCCGTCGGCCAGCAGGCCGCCCCAGGTGTCGAAGATCATGAGGGCCTGCGCGCCGGCGGCAACCTGCGCGGCGAGGTACGAGGCCACCGCATCGGCATTGACCTCGAGGATGCGGGCGAGGAGATCCGGCCGGCGATAGAGCATGGTCCGGATGCGCCGGTAGTCGGGCGAGCCGCCGCCCTCGACCATGTAGCAGGCGAGCGTCCAGGGGCTGCCCGAAAAGCCGATCAGGGGCACGCGGCCGGCGAGTGCCCCGCGGATGGTGCGCACCGCCCGCATGACGTAGGCGAGTTCATCCTCGGGATCGGGCGCGGCCAGTTGCGCGACACCGGCCTCGTCGACGATCGGCCGTTCGAAGCGCGGCCCCTCGCCTTCGGAGAAGTACAGGCCGAGGCCCATTGCATCGGGGATGGTGAGGATGTCGGAAAACAGGATGGCGGCATCGAACGGGAAGCGCTCGAGCGGCTGCAGCGTGACCTCGCAGGCGAGTTCGTCGTTGCGGCAAAGATCGAGGAAGCTGCCTGCGCGGGCGCGTGTCGCGCGGTATTCGGGCAGGTAGCGACCCGCCTGGCGCATCAGCCAGACAGGCGTGTATTCGGTGGGCTCGCGCCGCAGCGCGCGCAGGAAGATATCGTTCTGGAGTGCGGTACTCATCGGACGCCCGTTGACTGGATCGGACGCGCCGGGATGTTTCCCGCCGCGCGGACTCGACCGGCTCGCGGTCGTCACCCGTATTCTAGGCCGGGCTCACGCGAGAACGCTCGGAGGGTGAACCGGCCCTGGGCCGGGCTCACCGCCGACCGGGGGCCGCCGTCTCCGTCGCCGGTCCGAGCCGGGAGACCGGCGCCGGCGCTGGCGCGAACATCCCGAAAGCGCCATCGGCTACCGTCGTCACCCGGATCCCGCTGCCGCCGCCGCGCATGCCGCCGCGGTCGAAGCGCAGCCTGGAGGAAGGCCGCAATGTCGCGACCGGCCGCATGCCGGCTGGTGTCGCGCCCACGGGCAGCTCGATGCCGTGGCCGAGCATGGGCTCGGGCGTCTGGGCCGGCGTCGCGACGAAGGGCGCGGCGAGCGCGAGGAACATGGCGAATGCTGACAGGGGACGCATCTACACCTCCGGGGAATCGGCGGCCTCGCGCCGGCCAGCGCGGACACAGGATCGATGATCCGCCGCGCTCGACATCCCGCGGCCGCAGGGCGTGCGGCCGGCGCCGGCATCCCGATGAACGGCGGCCGGTATGACAGCGAGATGTCGGCCACTCGCGACACCCGAACGGGTGATGGCGCTCGCGATCGACGTCAGTCAGTGCTTGCTATCGTGTCTTTCGAAGATAGAGGTTGTTGGCGACCAGGGCAGCGATGACCATGGTGGCGCCCACGACCTCGGCGGGAAGCGGCCTGTAGCCCTGGGCGAAGCCGATCGCAAAGGTGACGACCGGGATCAGGTTGGCGAACAGCATGGCGTTGAGCGCGCCGATCCGGGCGGTGCCCAGGTTCCAGCAAAGCATCGAGACCAGCACCCCGAAGAACGACAGGAACAGCAGGTGGGGCGTCGCCGACCACCATTGGCTCGCGCTCGGTGTATCGACCACGCCGATGGCCGACAGGATCACCACCAGGGTGAAGTTGCCGAAGGCGCCGGCCGTCACGGTCACCGTGGTGAAGCGCAAGGTCGACCAGCCGATGAAGGTCGGGGTGCCGAGGGTGTAGGCGACCCAGCACAACGAACCGCCGAAGATCATCAGCACGCCGACGAGTTCGGTGCCGGCGGGCGCAAGCGCCGGGCTCCAGCGGGTGATGACCGTGATCGCCCCGAGAAAGGCGAAGGCGACGCAGCCCAGCGTGAACCCGCCGGGTCGCCTGCCGTAGACCAGCCAGCCGGCCAGCGCCGTCGTGGCGGGCTGGGTCGCGACGATGACCGCGACCACTTCGGGGCGCGTGAAGGTGAGCCCGCCGAAGACCAGGGACGGCGAGCAGCACATGCCGATCACGCCGAGCAGGCCGGCGCGCCCCAGGCGGCGGTCCATGCGCAGCGCGCCGCGCCCCTCGCGCCAGAGCAGCACGCACACCAGGATCAGCATCGGCCCCGAGTAGCGGAACAGGGTGCCGTGAAAGGCGTCCACCCATGCGAAACTCGCCTTGGCCACCGGGAACTGGATGCCCCAGATCAGGGTCGCGGCCAGGGCGAACAGGGCGCCGCTGCCGGCCGAACTCGAGCCGGGCGCGCCGGACATGCCTTTTCCTCAAGCGAAAGCCGCGAGTATGGCAGAGGGCGCTGCACCGGCGGCGCCACGGTCACCGGCACCGGCATCGGCACCGGCATCGGCACCGGCATCGGCATCGGCATCGGCATCGGCATCGGCATCGGCATCGGCATCGGCATCGGCATCGGCTAGCATCGACCCTCGGGCGGAAGGGGCGACCGGCAAGGTCCGGGACGCGAATGCCGCACCGGGTGCGATGCGGAGAACACGATGGCGGTGACGGACACGGATGCGGCGCGCGCGACGCCGGCCATGATCGACGATGCGCGGCCGATGCCCGTGTCGGCGGCCGCGCTTGCCGCCCTGCTGTGCTGCTTCTGGGGCCTCGGCCAGGTCGCCATCAAGCTCGCCAACGCCGGTATCTCGCCGATCTTCCATGCCGGCCTGCGTTCGATCGGCGCCACCCTGCTGTTGCTCGCCTGGATCTGGTTGCGCGGCATCCCGGTGTTTCGGCGCGACGGCACCCTGCCCGCCGGCATCGTCGTCGGCATCCTGTTCGGCGCCGAGTTCATCTGCATCTACATCGGGATGAACTTCACGGAAGTGGCCCGCGCCACCTTGCTGATCTATTGCGCGCCCTTCTTCGTCGCCGGGCTCGCCCACTGGCTGGTGCCCAACGACCGGCTTACGCCGGCAAGATCGATCGGACTGCTGGCCGCCTTCGCCGGCGTGATCGCGACCTTCGCCGACCGCATCACCGCGCCCGATGCCGTCGGCCTCGCCGGCGACCTGCTGTGCGTGCTCGGCGCCTTCTTCTGGGGGGCGACCACGATCGTGATCAAGACCACCCGGCTGCGCGGCGCATTGCCGGAGAAGAACCTCCTCTACCAGCTCGGTGTCTCGGCGGTGATGCTGATGGCGGCATCCACCCTGGTCGGCGAGCCGGGCCTGTTCGCGCCGACGCCCACCGTGTGGATCGCGCTCGCCTACACGACCATCATCATCGCGGGTTCGTCGTATCTCGCCTGGTTCTGGCTGGTGTCACGCTATCGGGCGACGACGCTGCACGCCTTCACCTTCATCACCCCGATCGCCGGCGTCGTCTTCGCCCACCTGCTGCTCGGCGAACCGATCACCCCCGCCCTGGGCATCGGGCTCGCGTTGATCGCCGCCGGCATCGTCCTGGTCAATCGCGAAGGCTGATCACACCGCTTCCGCGCCAGGGAGTCTCGACAGTTTCCTGTCGAATGTTCCCATCGGACCATGCCCGTTCCTTCTCGCGATTTCGACGGCCAGGCAGTCGGTGAAGCCGACACCGCCAGTTGCCTTGTAGCCATCCAGTGCCAACCGAACGACGTCCGTGTCCTGAACCACGAGTTGCCGGTGCTCGAGCAACATGGATATCGCGGTGCACAGTTGCACCTTCGTGAGTTCGTAGACTGATTCGAGAACCCGGACACTCTCCGCGAGCACCAGCCAGGAAACCCATGCGCCATCGGCAATGAAGCTTTCCGCGCGTCGCGTCTGCTTCTCATCGTCGCGGGCGATGAGCCGAACGACGACATTCGTATCAACGGCTCGCATGCTTCTTTTTCATGCGGGCCTTGATCCCCTCGTCCATCTCCTCGACGGAAACGACCGGCCTCTCCGTTCGGAAGACAGCCTCGTGGATCTCCTGAGACGTAAACCGCGAAGCGCGGCGCACCACGATCTCCCCGTCCTTCTCGACCCACTCGATGCGCGTGCCAGGTCCGAGGTCAAGTCGCTTGCGCACGGCCGCCGGGACCGAAATCTGGCCTTTCGACGTGATCTTCGACTCGACGGGTTCCATTTCACATACATCGCCTTACTTGCGTAAGGCTAATGCTGGTTGATAGCGGCCGTGAAATCAAGAAGCGCCGTCGATATCACTGGCGGCACCCCGAACCTTGCCGACCCGCCCCGGAGCTAGAAATCCGGATTGATGCTCAGCGCCAACATGGCCGACAGCTGGCACAGGGGCCTGCCCGAATCCCGCTGCAGTTCATTGAAGGCATCCTGCACGATACGCAGGGCGCGCTGGCTGGTGGGCTCCCGTTCGATCAGGTCGGCAGCCACCAGGCGCGCGACCACATCGCTGGTCAGCAGGAAGGTGTCCTTCTCGACCAGGCGCAGGAAGCCGGCAGCCGAGCGCCCGCCCAGGCGAGCGCCACGCCTGGCGAGCAGGCGCCACAAGCCGATGATGTCGGCACTCGGCCAGTCCGCAACGAATGCGCCGAAGCTGCCGCCCTGTTCACGGCGCACCTCCAGGATGAAGCGGGCGTTCCTCGGGATGCTCAGGAGCCGGGCGCGATCGCGGATGATCCGGTCGTTCTTCATGCAGGCGTCGATCCGCTCCGGTCCGAGCAAGGCCATCGCCTCGGGCTCGAAACCCCCGAAGGCCTCTTCGAAGGCGGTCCACCTGGCATCGACCACCGAATGCTGCATGCCGGCCTGGAACACCCGGCGTGTCATGGCCGAGAGATAGCGATCGTCGCCCTTGCGCCGGAGTTCCTCCGGAGCGAGCGCCGTGGGCAGGAAGGCCTCCATGGCCGCGTCCGATTCGAAGCGCCTGCGTACCGTGTCGTGAAGCCAGCCGTAGTCGATGCTCATGCCTGCCTCAGCCGCTGCGCAAGCGTGCCAACTGCATCAGCCCGATCGCCAGCAGCGGGATCGCCAGCGACATCACCGTCACCACGATCAGCAGCTCGCCGAGCTGGCTGTAGTCGGCCGCCACCGTGACCAGGCCCGTGTCGGGATCGCGGACCTCGCGACTGACCGTGTAGATGCTGTTCAGGTAGCGGGTGCCGAGTTGCGAAGCCGACAGCGCGAGGTTGGTGAACGAGGCCATGACCGCGAAGAAGGTGGCCTTGAGCCGCGCCGGCGCCGAGTTCGCGATCCAGGCGAGCATCGGCACCATCGCGATCTGCCCCAGCGGTGATTCGAGCGCGGTATCGATGACCGCGATGAAGCGGGCATCGACGACGCCGCCGGTGAGCGCCGCGGTCCATTCATGCAGGCCGTAGAACATGCCGACGATCGGCAGGCTGAGCAGGAAGCCGGCGACGCTGAGCGCCCCGACGACGTAGTAGATCGAGCGCTCGGCCATGAAGCGGCGAAACACGAACAGGCCGGCGAGGGTCAGGCTCGCCGCGATCAGCGACAGCTCGGAGAGGAACTGCTGGTCGAAGCCGAGGACATCGATCTGCCACCAGGTCGCGCCGGCGCCCGGCCCGGGCAGCGCCCGGAACACGAAGATCACGATCGCGGTGCCGATCAGGGTGCGCCGTGCCTCGGGCGTGAGCTCGCGCGTCAGGCGTACGATCAGGAAGATGACGATCGCCAGCGATACGGTGAAGATGATCTCCTGGCCCCAACGCGCGAACAGGGGCCAGTCGGACAGGCCCACCGTCAGGGAAACCCCCGCGAACAGCAGGCCGCCGCCGAGGATCCACCAGTTCACCGGCGGCGCCTCGTCATGCACCGAGACCAGCCGCCAGGCCTCTTCGCGCGTCTGCCCACCGGCGACCATGGCGGCGACCCGCCGGCGCAGCAGCCAGCTCGCCAGCACGACGCCGGCGACCGATATCACCGGGATGAGCAGCGCGAGCTGGTAGACGAGGACGTAGACCGCGGCCTGCCCGGGCTCCGGCAACAGCTGCACGCCGCGCAGCATCACCACGTTGACCAGCGCCACCATCAGGCTGCCGCCGATGATCGCGACCCGCCCCAGCGTCTGCATCGTGGTGTGCATGGAGCGGCGCTCGGCGTCGGGGACGGCGCTGCCGTCGCTGCGCACCAGCGGGACGGCCTCGACGGTCATGGCGTCGGCCACCACATCCTGGGTGACATAGCCGATCGGCGCGAGCAGGACCGCGAGCACGAACCAGGCTTCGGCACTGGCGTAGCGACGCATCGCGTCGGGCTCGGCGAGCAGCCCGATCATGATCAGCAGGCTTGCCGCGATCAGGCTCGCACCGAGATAGACGAGGCCGGCCTTGTAGCGCCAGATGAGGTCGACGAGATGGCCCAGCGGCATCTTCAGGGCCCAGGGCAGGCCCGCCCAGAAGCCGAGGGCGGCAAGGAACTCCGCGCTCAGGCCGAGATAGTCCTTGACGAAGAAGGTGCCGACGATCGCGGTCAGCCCGGAGATGCCCGCCGCCATGTAGACCATCAGGGGCGGCATGAAGCTCCAGCGGAACTCGCGTGCCAGTGACACGAAGATGCGGTCTAGCCAGCCTTTCATGGGGGCGCCGGTATCGGGATGCCAGATGATAGCTTTGGGGCCTGCGATCGCTGCACCTGGGCGCAGTCGACGCGCCTGACGGATAATGCTGATTCCCCAACGGCGGAAATCGCCATGGATGGGGTGGCCGCCGGCCCGGCAAATCCGCGCCGGCTGGCCGCATCACAAGGAGACAGCCCATGACGATCACGGTTTCACCCTTTGGCGAGCACTTCGCGGCGGAAGTCGGCGATGTCGACCTGTCGCGCCCCCTGTCGGCCGAGGACGAAGCCGCGATCCGGGCAGCCTTCGCGCACTATGCGGTGCTCGTCTTCCCCGGCCAGTCGCTCGATGCGGACCAGCATCTCGCCTTCACCGCCCTGTTCGGTCCGCACGAGAAGACGATCAGCGTGCATCGCCAGGACATGGTCCTGCGCATGCGCCCCGAACTCGCCGACATCTCGAACCTGGACGTGGAGAACGAGATCTGGGGCGCCGACAGCCGACGCCGGATGTTCCAGCTCGGCAACCGGCTCTGGCACACCGACAGCTCGTTTCGCCACCTGCCGGGCTACGCCTCGGCCCTTTACGCGAAGACGGTCGCGCCGGTCGGCGGCCACACCCAGTTCGCCGACATGCGCGCCGCCTGGGACGCCCTGCCCGCCAGCGAGCAGGCGCAACTCGCGCCCCTGGTCGCCGAGCACTCGATCTTCCATTCGCGGGCGCGCCTGGGCTTCACCAGTTTCGATGAAGAGGAACGGGCATCGATGCCGCCGGTGCGCCAGCGCCTGGTGCGGGTCATCCCCGAGAGCGGTCGTACCAGCCTCTACCTCGCGTCGCACATCGGCCGTGTCTTCGGGATGGACGATGCCGAGGGCCGGGCGCTGGTCGATCGCCTGATGGCCTTCGCCACGCAGCCGCAGTTCGTCCATACCCATCGCTGGCGGGTCGACGACCTCGTCATCTGGGACAACCGCTGCACCATGCACCGCGGCACCGACTTCGACGACCTGCGCTGGACCCGCGACATGCGCCGCTCGACGGTGTCCGACGTTGCCAACACCTGTGAACAGCAGGACATCGCGGTGACCGCCTGAGTCGAAAGCGGGCGACGGGAGGGACCGCCGCCCCGCAGCCCCGGACCAGCGTCCGCCGCACTTGCCGAACCGGAGAACCCACGATGCCGCCGCGCCCCGTCGAGGACATCCTCGAGCCCGATCTGCCGATCGTCGACCCGCATCACCACCTCTGGGATCGCCGTGCGGCGATGGCCGCGGCCGGCGACGATCCGGCCACCCGCCACGGCTTCCTGCGCGTGGTGGACATGTCCGCCCGCTACCTGCTCGATGAGCTACTGGTCGATACCGGCAGCGGCCACAATGTCGTCGCAACCGTGTTCGTCGAATGCCGCTCGATGTGGCGCAAGGATGGCCCGGCGGAGAGGCGCCCGGTCGGCGAGACCGAGTTCGTCAACGGCGTCGCCGCGATGTGCGCGAGCGGCACCTATGGCAACACCCGCGCCTGCGCCGGCATCGTCGGCCATGCCGACCTGCGCCTGCCACCGGCCACCGTCGATGCCGTGCTCGAGGCGCATGTCGCCGCGGGTGGCGGACGCTTCCGGGGCATCCGGCACAGCGGCTCGTACCATGCCGATCCGGCCGTCCTGGGCCCACTGCACGGGCGCGTCCCCGAGGGCCTGTACGCCAGTGCCGAGTTCCGCGCCGGCTTCGCGCGGCTGGCGGCCCACGGACTGTCCTTCGACGCCTGGGTGCTCGAGCCGCAGCTGCCCGAGGTGATCGACCTGGCGCGCGCCTTTCCCGACACGCCGATCGTGCTCGACCATGTCGGCACGCCGCTGGGCGTCGCGAGCTACCAGGGCAGGCGCGAGGAACGCTTCGACATCTGGCGGCGGAACATCCGGACGCTCGCCGAATGCCCGAACGTGCACGTCAAGCTGGGTGGACTCGCGATGGTGTTCTGCGGCTTTCCGTCCTTCCTGTCCGAAGCGGCGGCGCCGTCGGAGCAGCTTGCGGAGGAATGGCGGCCCTACATCGACGAGTGCATCGACGCCTTCGGCGCCAAGCGCTGCATGTTCGAGAGCAACTTCCCGGTCGACCTGGGAAGCTGCAGCTATGCCACGCTCTGGAACGCCTTCAAGCGAATTGCCGCGGATCGCAGCGCCGCGGAGAAGCGCGAGCTTTTCGCCGGAACTGCGGCGCGCTTCTACCGGCTGGAGCTGCCGGCGGCCTGACAGGTTCCGGACACGTGAACTTCGACATCAGGCCTCGCAGTTCACCACACTGAGCCCGAGCTGCTGCTCGAATGCGTCGAAGTCCCGGTCGCCATGTAGCAATTGAAGGCCATCGACGAGGCAACGCGTGGCAATCAACACATCGACCGTTCCTCGCACGGTCACACCTGCGGCTCGAAGCTTCCGATAGTTGCGGGCCGCCTCGATTGCCAGTTCGGTACCTCCGATATCGATTTGCTCCAGCTGCCCGAGCAGACGCCTGGCTTCGTTGAATCCGGCGTCGTCCTTGAAGCCTTGCAGGACTTCGGCCAGTATCAGGTCGCCAACGACCAGGATCTCGTCATCGAGGTTCCGGTCCAGCCACTCTGCCTGCGGTGTCGGCTCGTTACGGAAGAAGTCGACCCAGACGCTGGAGTCGACCAGGATCACCCGTCGCGCCTCATGGCGTCCAGGTCACCCACCCATTTGTACTGGCCACGCAACTTCCGGAGCTCGGTCTGGCGCTTCAGGCGCAGGAGTGTCCGCAAGCCCTGCTCTACAGCCTCGCGCTTGGTCTTGATGCCCGTGGCCTTCAAGGTCGCTTCCATCAGTTCGTCGTCGATGACGATATTCGTGCGCATATGTGTATATTTATGAAAACAGTACACATTGTACGTTCAGCGGCTGAAGGCGCCAACCCGCAGCGCGCGTCTGACACCGCCCCACTGGCAAAGTGCGGGGCAAGGCGAGTGCCGTGCGAGAAAACAATACACTGGCTCCGCAGGGGTGTAGATCAGCCGTTCGGGCCAAGGAAAGGAGACGGACGGCAATCGGACCTGAACCCAATTGGACGGACGTCGAGCCTTGCGACCGTTGTCCGTCCAAATCAAAGTTAGAGCGCAGAGGCCATAAGAGTGTATGGCAAAAACGCCATACCTATGCTATCGTAGTGCATGAGCAAAGCCACGTTCGACTGGGACGTTCGGAAGAACAGGGAGAACGTCGAGAAGCACGGGGTTTCGTTCAGCGAGGCTCAACGTGCGTTCGGGGATCCGAAGCGTGTCATCGCCGAGGATACCGCGCATAGCCAAAGCGAGAAGCGCTACTTCTGCTTCGGCGTTGTTGATGACGGCGTACTGACAGTTCGCTTTACTTGGAGGGCGAACGTCATAAGGATCATCGGCGCTGGATATTGGCGCAAGGGAAAGGTCATCTATGAGCGGAAAAATCAGATACAGCGATGAGCCTATCGGAGATCCGAAGGTCATTCGAGACTTCTTGCCATCGCCCGAGGATCTTGCCTTTCGTGAAGAGGACGTGAAGATCACGATTACTCTGAGCAAACGCAGCGTAGATTTCTTCAAGGGCAAGGCCGCGGAGAGCGACACGCAGTATCAGCGAATGATCAGAAGGCTGCTGGACGCTTACGTAGAAGCGCACGCTGACGCTCCAACTGGTCGCTCAACGCGGACGGCCCGCAAGCGGGCCGCCGGTTAGCTCGGACGTTAGGCATCTGGTTGCGACATGCAAGATTGGCCCATGCCGACAGCCCCCGAAATCGATCGAGACGTTTCCGCGGAAACGTTGTATCGAGGTAGGGCACCGTGTTGCGGCTTGTGCGCGGACGTCGGCGGGAGGCGCCCGCCATCGTCGATCCGCGCTTCACGGGAACGCTGCAGGCGGCACTCGGCAGGCGTCTGTTGCCTGCCGCCATCGTAGCCGGCTGCGCGCCGACCGGCACGGCCTGTTCGGAGATTCGCGAATGGTGGAGGCTTCGAACCTTTCGCCGGTACATCCTGGCCGTGAGCTTCGGTATCGGCCTTGCCTAACTCGGCACTGGAACGGACCGGGTCAGCGCCGGCCTGGCGCTTCGCTTTTCAACGCTGGCGGCCCGGCCGTTCGGCTCTGGCGTTACGCAGCAGCGGAGGTGCATGGTGGACTTGAAGATTTGGCTCGTCTTTCTCGTGACGTCAGTCGGGCTCTCGTTGTCTCCTGGCCCCGATGGTCTCCTTGCCCTCACACACGGTGCGATGTATGGCTGCCGAAAGACGCTTTTCACCATCTGCGGTGGCGCGGTCGGGTTCGTCCTGATCATCGCGCTCTGCATGTTTGGCATCGGCGCGCTCATCAAGGCATCCGTCGTTTGGCTTACTGTTCTCAAGTGGGTGGGTGGCGCCTATCTCGTCTGGTTGGGAATACAGGTCTGGCGCTCCCCGCCCATCAGCGTTACCGCGACCGCCGAATCAACCGGGGCCAGTGGTCGGACCCTCTTTCGACAAGGTGCGCTCTCGTCTGCCACGAACCCGAAGGGACTGCTGTTCTTCAGTGCTTTCAGCCAGGAAGCGATGCGAAGCAGTATCAGGTTCGAGCAGTCAAGTTAGCGATTCAGGAGTCGAAGAAATGAAAGCCTCTGCCCGTTACGCAAAGATCGTGGAATGGTCGGACGAGGATCAGTGCTATGTCGGCAGTTCACCGGGGCTGGTTTACGGGGGTTGTCACGGTGACGATGAAGCGGCGGTGTTTGAGGAGCTGATCGAAGTCGTAGAAGAAGCGATAGCTCTATACGAGGCCGAAGGGCGGCCGTTGCCGCCGCCGACCTCGGGAAAGGACTATGCGAACAAGATGCAGCACGTGGCATGACGTGCGCCCGCGGAAACATCCCTGAGCGCGTAGCCCGGCCTCAGGCCGAAAGGAGCTCGCCGAACAATACCCAGCGCTCGCCGTCGAAGCGCATCATCTGCAGCTCCTCGACGGTGCCGTGATCGGTGGCCGAGGTGTTGATGCGGATGCCGGGCACGAGGGTGTCGAACTGCCAGTCCTTGCAGGACTCGGCGACCCGCATCAGGTTCTCGCGTGTCAGCTCGTCACCGCACTCCTGCAGCAGGCGATGCATGAAGCTCGCGATGTAGTAGCCGGTGACGTTGTAGACGTCCGCCTTGTCGCCCTTCGGGTACCACTCGTCCATGAAGGCGCTCCAGCGCTTCATGCCCTCGTCGTCCGCCCAGCTCTTGTCGTTGGGATCCTTCACGTAGGCCGCGCTGAGCGCACCGACGGCGTACTGCGGCCCGGCCGGCTTGATGACGGTCCCGACGGAGTTGGCGGTGCTGGTCAGGAACAGCATCGGCTTCCAGTCACTCTCGCCGATCTTCCGGACCGCCTGGGCTGCGAACTTCGGCACCGATGCGACGATCAGGGCATCGATGCCCGAGTGCCGCAGTTGCACGACCTGGGTATCGACGGTGGGATCGGTGACCTCGTAGGATAGTTCCTGTGTCAGGTGCTTCGCCCGCGCATCGCCCAGGGCACGATGCACGCCCTGCAGGTAGTCGCGACCCAGGTCGTCGTTCTGGTAGAGGACGCCGATCTTCGCGTCCGGCTTCTGCGCGAGGATGTACTTGGTGAAGATCGCGGCCTCCGTGTCATAGGTGGGCAACGCGGTCATCGTCATCGGGTAGGTCCTGGTGTCGAGCCACTTGCGCCGCTGGAGATCAGCAGCTGCGGCACCTTCCTCGAGTTGAGATAGCGGGCGACGGCCGAGTTCCCGGGCGTGCCGAGCAGGCCGAAGATCGCCATCACCTCTTCGCCCTCGACCAGGCGGCGGACCTGTTCGACCGTACGTGGCGGAGCGTAGCCATCATCGAGGCTGATCAGCCGGACCTGTCGACCGTTGATGCCGCCCTGCGCGTTGATCATGTCGAAATAGGCGGATTCGGCCCGGCCGATCGTGCCGTAGGCTGAGGCCGCCCCCGAATACGGCTGGGTCTGGCCGAGCACGATCTCGGTGTCGCTGGCGCCGGGGCCGTATTTCTTCTGCGCCAGGACCGTACCGCTGGCCAGCGTGCCGAGCACCGCGAGATTGAAGTCGCGTCGAGAGATCTTGATCATGTCCTGCTGTCTCCTTGGTCTTGCCGGGTGAACGGGTCGGAGTGAACGGGTCGGAAGTCATCCGACCGATTGGATTCGCCATATGGCGAGCCCATCGGGGAGGTGGGCTCAGCGCAGGGAATGGGCACGCCGCTCCAGCCACCATCCATACTGCACTGGCCAGGCGTGAAAATCATCCGGTGCCGGCACGAGATCGCGCCAGGCGCGCAAGGCCCAATGCGGGTCGACGAGCGCCTCGCGCCCGATGGCAACGAGATCGGCTGCTCCCGACTCGAGGATGTCGTTCGCCTGGGCGGGAGTCAGCACGAGACCGACCGCCATCGTGGCGATGTCGGCCTCGCTGCGGATCTTTTCCGCGAAGGGAACCTGGAAGCCGGGCGAACGCGGTATCCGCGCGGCAGTGCTGGGGCCGGTCAGGCCGCCGGAGGACACGTCGACGACGTCGACCCCGATGTCCTTGAGCGCCCGCGCGAGCCTTGCGCTGTCATCGGGCGTCCAGCCTCCGTCGATGCCGTCGGTGGCCGAAACCCGGAAGAACACCGGCCGGTCGGCCGGCCATGCTTCCCGGACCGCGGCCGCGACTTCCAGCGGGAAGCGCATCCGGCCCTCGAGGTCGCCACCATGGCGATCGGTGCGACGGTTCGACAGGGGTGACAGGAACTGGTGCAGCAGATAGCCGTGCGCCCCGTGGACCTCGACGACCTCGAAGCCGGCATCGAGTGCGCGCCGGGCCGAGGCCGCCCATTGGCGGGCGAGTTCATCGAGCTCGTCGGTGTCGAGCTCATGCGGAACCAGCCAGCCATGATCCATCGGATCCGGACCAGCGCCGACGATCGGCCAGGGCAGGTCGCCTCGCTCGTGGTCCGTCGCGTCGAGCGGGCCGTTGCCGAACCAGGGCCGCTGCATGCTCGCCTTGCGCCCGGCGTGGGCGAGCTGGATCGCCGGAACCGCGCCCGCCTCCTTCAGGAAGGCAGCGATTCGGCGCAGGCCGGGAATCTGGTGGTCGCCCCATAGCCCGAGATCGCCGTGCGTGATGCGACCGTTCTCGGCGACGGCGGTTGCCTCGAGGAACACCAGGCCGAAGCCGCCCATGCCGTACTTGCCCAGGTGGACGAGATGGAAATCGCTCGCCATGCCGTCGCGGGCCGAATAGGTGCACATGGGCGACAGCACCATGCGGTTGCGCAGTTCGATCCCGCGCAGCTCCAGGGGCTGCAGCAGGAGGGGTCGATCGGCGGCGAGGACATCACGGGCCTGGTCCGTGAGGACAGAAGACATGGCGGACTCCGATGGGACTCTGGCGCCGGCCTGGTACGCAGGAGCGCCGTCCCGGGGGGCTACGGGAGCTTATCGCCGCCAGGGTCGTTGCTACAATCGCGATTTCGTCAACGATGACGTGAGAATTCCTCATGCGATCGGGGAGGCCACCGCTCACATCCCTCAGGGTGTTCGAGGTGGTCGCGCGCCACGGCAGCTTCTCCCGGGCGGCGCGCGAGCTGAACGTCACCGCCAGCGCCGTCAGCCACCAGGTGCGGGTCCTGGAGGAATACCTCGGCGTCGCGCTGTTCGAACGCCGGGCGCGCTCGATCGGCCTGACGCGCCATGCGGAGCTGGTCTTTCCCGGCCTGCGGGCCGGCTTCGCCATGATCGACGACGCCCTCGCGCTGCTCGCCGCGGATCGCGGCCGCGCCGCGCTGGTCATCAGTGCGCCGCCCGGGTTCAGCGCGAAATGGCTGATGCCGCGCCTGTACCGCTTCGCGGAGGCGAACCCGGGGCTCGACGTCCGGATCGTCCCCACCAACGCGCTGGCGAACTTCGGCCCCGATGGCGTGGATATCGCCGTTCGGACACTGCGAAGTCCGTATCCGCCCGACGATGCGCTGCTGTCGGAGGAGCTGGTCGGGGCGGAGCTCGCACCGGTCTGCAGCCCCGTGCTGCTCGAAAGATACGGTGATCCGAAGCGTGCGGATGTGTTCGCGCGCATCCCGATCATCCACGACGATTCGATCTGGCAGGTCGCCGGCATACCCGGCTGGGACGACTACCTGCGGGCCGCCGGGCTGGACGGGCATGGCAGCCCGACCGAGCGCGGCATCCATTTCGGTAGCTCGGATTTCGCGCTGGAAGCCGCCGCCCAGGGCGCCGGACTGGTCTTCACCCATACGCTGCTGTCGGGCGACGACGTCGCGACCGGCAGGCTGGTCAGGCCGTTTGCGCAGACCGTGCCGGCCAACCGGTCCTATTACCTGGTCGCTCCGCGCAGCAGTGCGAAGCGCCCGCTGCTCGAACGATTCCGGAGCTGGCTGTTCACGGAACTCGGGCAGGCCGCGGAATGAGAAACGCGCAGCCGGGCTGCGCGTTTCTCGTGGCGTGCCGGCTGCCCGCTTCGGGGCGCCGGCGCAATCCGGCCTCAGATGGGGCGGATGCGGCTCGCCTGTTGGCCTTTACGGCCCTGCGTGACTTCGAACTCGACGCGCTGGTTCTCGGCCAGGGTCTTGAAGCCCGAGCCCTGGATTTCGCTGAAATGCGCGAAGAGGTCCTCGCCACCGCCGTCGGGGGTGATGAAGCCGAAGCCCTTGGATTCATTGAACCACTTGACGGTTCCGGTCTGGTTTGCCATTCGATTACTTCCTTGAACTGAAAAAGATAAAGAAATTGCCCGCGGCCGGACTGGCCTGCAGGCTGCATAGCCTCAAGGGGATGTAGTAACGAAGGGGTTTGACCGAACTGGCGCCTGGAAACAGGCGTTTTGACGAAACCGCTGGTGTACGAGATACCGATGACGCATTGCGCGGCCAGTATACGTCAGGCAAGCGGGCTGCGCGGTTTATTTCTGCATTCGTCGTAATTGTGGCAGACCGGATCCGACCGGTGGTCGGTCGGCGGGCAGGAAAGCCCGCGAAACAGACGCCAGGCGCGCGGAAAAGGAAAAGGGGCGCGGTCCGCGCGCCCATTTTGCCGGAGGGAACTGGCCCTCAGCGGCCGCCGCGCAGCTTGCGGATCGCCGCGATCTGGGCGATGGCGGCGGCGAGTTCGGCCTGCGCCTTGGCGTAGTCGATGTCGGCGCTCCGGTTGGCGAGCGCCTCTTCGGCTTCGCGCTTGGCTTCCTCGGCCTTCGCCTCGTCGAGGTCGGCACCGCGGATGGCGGTGTCGGCCAGGACGGTGACCCGGTTGGGCTGCACCTCGAGGATGCCGCCGGCGACGAAGACGAACTCCTCCTTGCCACCATCGGCCTGCTTGATCCGCACCGCGCCCGGGCGGATCCGGGTGATCAGCGGGGTGTGCTGCGGATAGATCCCCAGCTCGCCCGACTCCCCCGGCAGCGCGACGAACTCCGCCTCGCCCTCGAAGATCGAGACCTCGGCGCTGACCACGTCGACGTGAATCGTGTTTGCCATTGCTTGTCCTGTTGCGGACCCGCCGCGGGCCAGGCCCGGCGGCGCGGCCCGCCTGCCGGTTACTTGAGGGTCTTGGCCTTCTCGAAGGCTTCGTCGATCGTCCCGACCATGTAGAAGGCCTGCTCGGGCAGCGCATCGCATTCGCCGTCGACGATCATCTTGAAGCCGCGAATGGTTTCGGCCAGCGGCACGATCTTGCCCGGCGAGCCGGTGAAGACCTCGGCCACGTTGAAGGGCTGCGACAGGAAGCGCTGGATCTTGCGCGCCCGGGCCACCGCCAGCTTGTCCTCGGGGGACAGTTCGTCCATGCCGAGAATCGCGATGATGTCGCGCAGTTCCTTGTAGCGCTGCAGGGTCGACTGCACCCGGCGGGTGGTCTGGTAGTGATCCTCGCCGATCACGTTGGGGTCGAGCTGGCGCGAGGTCGAGTCGAGCGGGTCCACGGCCGGATAGATGCCCAGCGAGGCGATGTCCCGCGACAGCACGACGGTGGCGTCGAGGTGGCCGAAGGTGGTGGCGGGCGACGGGTCGGTCAGGTCGTCCGCGGGAACGTAGACGGCCTGGATCGAGGTGATCGAGCCGACCTTGGTCGAGGTGATCCGCTCCTGGAGCCGACCCATTTCCTCGGCCAGCGTCGGCTGGTAGCCCACCGCCGAGGGCATCCGCCCGAGCAGCGCGGACACTTCGGTACCGGCCAGGGTGTAGCGGTAGATGTTGTCGATGAACAGCAGGATGTCGCGGCCCTCGTCGCGGAACTGCTCGGCCATCGTGAGGCCGGTGAGCGCGACGCGCAGGCGGTTGCCCGGGGGCTCGTTCATCTGGCCGAAGACCATCGCGACCTTGTCGAGAACCTTCGACTCTTCCATCTCGTGGTAGAAGTCGTTGCCCTCGCGGGTGCGCTCGCCGACGCCGGCGAACACGGAGTAGCCGCCGTAGCTCTTCGCGATGTTGTTGATGAGTTCCATCATGTTGACGGTCTTGCCGACGCCGGCGCCGCCGAACAGGCCGATCTTGCCGCCCTTGGCGAAGGGGCAGATCAGGTCGATGACCTTGATCCCGGTGGGCAGCAGTTCGACCGAAGGCGAAAGCTCGTCGAACTTGGGCGCCTCCTGGTGGATCTCACGGCGCTCCTCGGTGGCGATCGGGCCGGCTTCGTCGATCGGACGGCCGAGCACGTCCATGATGCGCCCGAGGGTGGCGGTGCCGACCGGCACCTTGATGCCGCCGCCGGTGGCATTGACCGGCATGCCGCGGCGCAGGCCGTCGGAGGAGCCCATCGCGATGGTGCGCACGACGCCGTCGCCGAGCTGCTGCTGGACCTCGAAGGTCAGGCCCTTCTCGGCCAGCGAATCGCCGCTTTCGCCGAGCGTGAGCGCGTCGTAGACCTTGGGCATCGCGTCGCGCGGAAACTGGATGTCGACGACCGCGCCGATGCACTGAACGATTTGACCCTGTGCCATGTTTCGCTTCCTGTTCCTTGGATTCTGTTCAGGCGGATCAGACCGCCGCGGCGCCGCT
>Ga0172382_10000729_pt1 | contig 61351 bp, 56 predicted proteins | sample Leawel138RmetaG_FD_122245 | JGI IMG/M metagenome (GOLD analysis project Ga0172382, IMG submission 122245) | Leachate microbial communities from a municipal landfill in Southern Ontario, Canada - Leachate well 138R metaG | ecosystem: Engineered > Solid waste > Landfill > Unclassified | place...
CTTCCCCGTTCGCGCGGCTTCTATGTCACGGTGGCGCTCGCGGCGCTGGGTGCCGTGCTGCTGGCGAACGCCCATCTCGTCTACGTCGCAGCGACGTCACAGCCCGAATGCGTCACGCATGCCCGGAGCGATGGCGCCGCCAGCGCCCCGGGCGTGTTCGGCGCCGCCAAGTCTTCATGCTGAGATCGCGAGAAGGACAATGACCAAGATCCCGCCTGTCGTTCCGCCGCTTCCGATCGAACGGCCCTATGCGCGCGACCTGGAGCCGTTCACGTGGTTGCGGGAGGGTTGGCGCGACCTCGTCACCAATCCGGGGCTCAGCCTGCTGTACGGCGTCTTCGTCTTCCTCCTTTCGGCGGGCATCGTTGCGGGACTGATCTGGCTCGCGCTGGACTATGTGCTGTTCCCCGCGATCGCCGGCTTCCTGGTCTTCGCCCCGGCGCTGGCGATCGGCCTCTATGAAAAGAGCCGCGCGCTGGAGCTTGGAGAGCCGGTCTCGCTCCGCCACATGTTCCTGCCCCATGCCCGCGCCGGCGGGCAGGTCCTGTTCATCGGCGCCATGCTGTGCGGGGTCATGCTGCTGTGGATGCGCGCGGCGGTGATCGTTTACGCGCTGTTCTTCGGCGTCCGGCCGTTTCCCGGCATCGATCATATCGCGGAGATGCTGTTCACCACGTCGACCGGGATCGCCATGCTTGTCGTGGGAACGCTGATCGGCGGCCTGTTCGCGGCGTTTTCCTTCGCGATCTCTGCCTTCTCCATTCCCATGATGCTCGACAAGCGGGTCGACGCGATGACCGCTATGGGCACGAGCTGGGCGCTGGTCTGGAATAATCTGCATGTCATGCTGATCTGGGGCGCCATCGTGCTCGGCCTGTTCCTGCTGTCGGTGGCGACGGGCTTTCTCGGCCTGATCATCGTCTATCCGTGGCTGGGCCATGCCACCTGGCACGCCTATCGGGCGGCCCGGTAAAGCCATGACCGGCGCCGCCGCCCTTTCCCGGAAACGACTGGACGATTTGCGGTGAGCGCGCTCTGGTACCTGATCCCGATTTCGCTGGTTCTCGGGGCGCTGGGCCTGGTGATGTTCCTCTGGGCGCTCAGGAGCGGACAATACGAGGACGTCACCGGCGCGGCGGAGCGCATCCTGAGCGACGAGGACCGCCCGCTCTGACCGCCGCGCGCGGATAGCAATGCGAAGGAGGCGCGCGAGCCATGGCATCGTCCGGAAATGTCGCCAACCTCGGCCGGGCGCCGCACCGGCTGATGTTCTTCGTCGGCGGGCTAAACCTGCTTCTGGCGATGGCCTGGTGGGCGCTCTGGCTCGCCTCTGCCCGCTGGGGCTTCCCGGCCATGCCGCAACCGGACCCCTACGCGGGTCGGCTCCACGCCTTCCTGATGCAGTATCAGGTCCTGCCCAGCTTCTTCTTCGGCTTCCTGCTGACGGTGTTTCCCCGCTGGCTGGGCGAGCCGGACCTCGACCGGCGCACGGCCTGGCCGGTGGGTGCGGGGCTGCTCGGCGGCCAGATCCTTACCCTCGCCGGCGCGCTGGGCTGGCGGGCGGCGATCGTCCTGGGCGCCGTTGCCACGCTGACCGGCTGGATCATGGGGCTGATCCCGATGACCCGCCTTCTCCTGACCCGCCGCCCCGGCAAGACCATGCACGCCGGAGGCTGTTTTGCCGCGCTCTGCGCGGGCGCGTTGGGGGTCTGCCTGTGGATAGCCTATCTGGTCACCGGCGACGAAACGCTCGCCGATGTCTCGACACGGATCGGCACGTTCGGACTGCTCGCGCCCGTCTACTTCACCGTCGCCCACAGGATGATCCCGTTCTTCTCCGCCAGCGCCCTGCCGGGTTACGAGCCATGGCGGCCCGCCTGGGTGCTGGTAGCGGGATGGGCGCTGTTCGCGCTGCACTTGGTGCTGCCTCCCGCCTGGCGCGTGCTGGCGGATTTCCCCTTGTTCGTTCTGGCGCTGATCGTGCTGGTCCGCTGGTTTCCGCGCCGGCGCATGCCGCCGCTGCTGCTGGTTCTCCATATCGGCCTGACATGGCTGCCGATCGCTTTCGCGCTGCATACGGCGCAGGATCTGGCCTTCGCGCGCGACGGCGCGACGATCCTCGGCAAGGCGCCCGCGCATGCCCTGTTCATCGGGTTCTTCGGCAGCATCCTGATCGCGATGGTGACGCGCGTGACGCAGGGGCATTCGGGCCGCCCGCTCGTCCTGCCGCCGGTCGCCGTCTATGCCTTCGTCGCGATCCAGTTCGTGTGCATCGCGCGGATCGCCGGCGAGTTGATGGACGATTGGCTGGGATGGCAAGCGGCGGCCGCCGCCGGCTGGCTGCTCACCTTCCTTCCCTGGATCGTCTGGGCCGCGCGGATATATACGACACCCCGGATAGACGGGCGGCCCGGATAGAACCCTTCCAGCCCGGATCGCATCAACCCATTTTCCTACATGGGAACGGATCGGCTATCCGGACGGAATGACACAAACCCAGCTCTCGTCTTTCCGCGTCTCGTCGCACGAATTTCATCCACGCGCGGGCGCGCGGTTTCTTTCCCCTGGACATCGTCAATTTCATCAACCGAGTGTCAACCGCGGCGGATGGACATGGGGTCCCCCGCATGTCGCGGGTCGCCGCCTTGGGTTAAGCATCCGCAAAGCCGGCGATTCGACAATGCCGGCAGGGAGAGACCATGACCGCCAATCCGCTGCATCCTTCGCGCTATCTGCATACGATCCATGCGGCGCCCGAGTGCGACCGGCTGCGCGGCATCTACACCCACGTCTTCGGCGGCCTGACCTTCCACGAAAGCTACTACCCGCCCGAGGACCGCAACGCGGCGCTGATCTATGTCGCCGACCACATGATCGAGGTGATGGCCCCCCGGCACGTCGACGACATGAGCTTCATGTATGCGCGCTATCTGGCCAAGGCGGGGCCGGGCTATCACTCGATCTCGTTCCGGGTTGACGACGTGCCCGCCGCCCGGGCGCGCTGCGACGAACTGGGTGTACGGATCAACACCGAAGGGCCGGGGCTGATCTTCCTTCACCCCAAGAGCACCGGCGGGCTGATCATGGAGCTGACCGACCACCGCATGCCCAACGATCCGTGGGATCTGCCGGGCTGGCGGCGCGACTGGGCGGTGGGCCGGCCGCACAAGCCGCATGCACTGGCGCACATCGTCTGCGCGCCCCGCTTCCCCCAGGCCGCGCTCAGTTTTCTGGTCGAAGTGCTCGACGGCACGGCGCACCCATCCGAGGCGGTGGACTGGCCCGAGCGCGCGACGGCGACGCGGGTGGACGTCGCCGACGTCCGGCTGATCGTGCTGGAGCCGCAAGCCGCCGACGGCCCGCTCGGGCGCTTCGCGGCCGGCACCAACGGCGGGGTCTGCGCGCTGGCATGGCAGGTGGCCGACCCGCAGGCCGCGGCGCGATGGTTCGGGGACAACGCGATTTACGAGATCGCCGCGCGGCCGCTGACGGGCACGGGCCGCTACACGCACGAAGTCGTGCTCGACGGCGCGCGGCACTGGTTCGTGCAGGGCTGATGTCATCCCGGCCCTGGCCGGGATGACGCGGGCATCAGGCGCCGTTCCGGCGCGCCATGTCGAAGCCGTACAGCAGGTGGTCGAGTTCGCCCTGCGGCACCGGCGCGAAGACCAGCGGCTTGTCCGCCGCGCGGATCGCGTCGATCTCGCGCGCCATATCCTCGATCGTCCACTCGGGGCGATAGACGCCCTCGCTCTCGGCGATGAAGGCGCGGGCGACGCGGCCGCCCATCGCCACCAGCATCTCGCCCGAGATCGAGCAGCTTTCATGCGCCAGCCAGGCCACCGCGGGGGCGACCAGCTCCGGCTCCATCGGCGGGAACTTGCTGGTATCGATGCCGGCCGACATGCGCGTGACCGCCGCCGGGATGATGACGTTGCTCTTGATGCCCGAGGCCGCGCCCTCGATGGCGATCGTGTTCGACATACCCATGAGACCGGCCTTGGAGGTCGCGTAGTTGACGTTGTTGGCCTTGCCGTAGAGCCCGTTGATCGAGCCGGTCAGCACCACACGGCCATAGCCTTGCGCCTGCATCCGCGGAAAGGCGGGCCGCACGACATGGAAGGCGCCGCGCAGGTGCACGTCGAGCACCTGCTCGAAATCCTCGTAGGAGAATTCGGCAAGCGGCCCGCGACGGACGTTGCCGGCGCTATGGATCACGATGTCGATACGGCCGAAGCCGTCGAGCGCGGCCTCGACGATGGCCTTGCCGCCTTCGGGCGTCGCGACCGAATCGGTGTTGGCCACGGCCTCGCCGCCGGCAGCCCTGATCTCGGCCGCGAGCGCCTCGGCCGGTCCCTCGTTAGTGGCATCGCCCGCCATGCTGACGCCGGGATCGTTGATCACCACCTTGGCCCCGCGGGCGGCGAGCAGCAGCGCATAGGCGCGGCCGAGGCCCCTGCCCCCGCCGGTGATCACGGCAACACGATCGTCGAAACGCAACTCGGACATCGACATCTCCCATTTCGTCGCCCCCGGCGCGGCAGGGGCCCAGATAACCTTTCCTCGTCGATGCGACGGCAGCATCAAGGCGAGAACCTATCCGGGCCCCTGCTGCCCGCGCCGGGGCGACGGAGCAAGCGCTGTTATGCGACCGCCCCGCCTTCGCGCAACTCGGCGATCCGCTCGGCTGAAAGCCCCAGCACCTCGGCGAGGATCGCGTCGGTATGCTGGCCCAGCACCGGCGGCGCAGCCGGCTTGGGCTGCCTCTCGTCGAACCTGATCGGCCGGTTGACGATCGGGATCGCCCCCAGCGTCGGATGCTCGACCTCGACCACCATCTCGCGCGCCAGCGTCTGCGGCTGCGCCAGCGCCTCCGTGACGCCCAGGATCGGGGCGTGGGGCACCTGATGCTCGGTGAACAGCGCGACCAGCTCGGCCACGGTCTTCCCCTGCGTGAAGGCGGAAACGATCGCGTTCACTTCGGCGCGCGCATCGCGGCGCTTCTGGATGGCGTCGTAGCGCGGATCGGTGGTCAGCTCCGGGCAGCCGAGCGCGTCGCAGATGCGCGCCCAGAAGCTGTTGGTCAGGCAGGCGACGATGATCGAGCCGTCCTGCGCCGGGAAGGCGCCGTAGGGCACGAGATTGGGATGCTGCGAGCCCTGCGGCTTCGGGTCCTCGCCGGTGAACCAGGCGAGCTGGGCGATGTAGCCCAGCATGCCGATCAGGCCATCCATCAGGCTGATGTCGATATAGCGGCCCCGGCCGGTTGCATGACGTTCATGCAGCGCGGCAAGGACGGCGATCGGGCCGTTGATGCCGCCGACGAGATCGCCCAGCGGAATGCCGAGCTTGGTCGGCTGCTGGCCCGGCTCGCCGTTGACGCTGAGCGCGCCCGACATGGCCTGGAGGACGATGTCGAAGCTCGGCCGGTCCTTGAGCGGGCCGGTCTGGCCATAGCCCGAGATGGCGCAATAGATCAGCTTCGGATTGACGGCGGACAGCGCCTCGTAGCCCAGCCCCAGCCGGTCCATCACGCCGGGCCGGTAGTTCTCGACGACAATGTCGCACCGGGCCGCCAGGTCCTTCGCCAGCGTCACGCCCTCGGGCGCCTTGAGGTCGATGACGATGCTCTTCTTGCCGCGATTGACGCTGAGGAAGTAATGGCTCTCGCCATCCCGGATCGGCGGAAAGTCGCGCGTCTCGTCGCCGCTGCCCGGCGGCTCGATCTTGATCACCTCGGCCCCGAGATCGGCGAGCGCGAGGCTGGCCGCGGGCCCCGCGAGCACGCGCGTGAAGTCGAGCACGCGGATGCCCGCCAGCGGGCCGGGCCAGGTTGCTTCGTCACTCATCTGCCACGGCTCTATGCTCTCTCCTCAGGCGCGCAAAGCCCCAAAACACTGATCCCGGCCGCGCAGAAGCGCAGCCGGGATGCGTGACGATCGGGTGATCGATCAGCCCTTGGTGGGGAGCTGGGCGACCGAGGTGCCGAACGCGGAAAGCTCGCCGCGGTGCGTCGTCGCCTTCTGTTCGACCTCGATATACTTCTTGCCGTTCTCTTCGAACTTCCTGGTGACCGTACCGTCGATGAAGATCACGTCGCCGTCCGGGTTGTGCCGGCGGATCTGGCAGTTCGACTTGTGCAGGAAGCCGTCGTCGCCGATCCAGTTGGTCATGTGGTGGGTCAGCCACGAGCAGCGCTCCGGGCCGTAGTCGTAGGCACCCGGCGCGCCGACCTCGAGAGCGAAGTCCTCGTCCCAGTGCACGCGCTCGGGGCAGTCGGGCACGTTGAAGCGGTTCTTGATGCCCAGGCCCGGGTGCGCCTGCTGCATCTTCCACGCCATCTTGTTGGCGCGGATGTAGAGGCCGCCCCAGCCCTGCGCGTAGGCGATGAAGCCGGTGACGGTCATCGGGCCCTTGACCATGCGCGGCAGCGTGTCGCCCACGTTCACGTCTTCCCAGTAGCGGGCCTTGGCGCCGCGCACTTCCTCGTTCGCGTAGTATTCGGAGAACTCGGCGAGCTGCTCTTCGGTGAACGGCTCGACGCGGCCGCGGGCCTCGGTGTACTTGGTGCCGCGCTCGCGGGCCTCGTCACGGTCGGTGCGGAACACCCACGAATCCGCGCCGGCGACGTGGTCGCCCTGCTGGTTGTAGAAGTCGACGTGGTAGATCTGCTGGAACGAGCGGCCGGCGAACTTGGTCTGATGCTCGACCAGATCCTTGAGGTAAGCCTCGGAGGTGATCACGTCGTTGCGCAGCACCGGCTTGTGCCAGGTCCAGTCGGCACCGGCCCACATGGCATGGACGCCCGACAGGCCGCCCGCGTAGCCCGAGATGATGCGGTTGGTCGAGAACAGGAAGCTCGGCAGCGCGACGATCGTGCCGTACTGCGTATTCTTCGCGTATTCGGGATCGGTCCACAGGCGGTTGTCGTCACCGATACCGTGCGCATAGTGGCGGATCGCGTCGCGCGAGGCTTCATAGTTCCAGGGCTCGATCGTATTCTCGATCTTCACGCCGATACGCTGGCGGAGGGAGGCGAGGCCTTCCTCGGTGATCTTGGGGAACTTGGCCGTCATTACTTCTCTTTCCTTCCTCAAAGTGTTCAAGCCACCACCGCCGCCTTGGCAGCTTCCCGGTCGCGGAGAACCTTGCGATTGACCTTGCCCGCGGGCGTCTTGGGCAGCTCGGATACATATTCGATGATGCGCGGGAATTCATGCTGGGCCAGCCGCTCGCGCGTAAAATCCTGCAATTCGACGGTAAAGGCGTCGGAGCCCTCGCGATTGGCGATGACGAAGGCCTTGACCACCTGCCCACGCTTCTCGTCGGGAACGCCGATCACGGCGCATTCCAGCACGTTGTCATGCTTGAGCATGGTGTTTTCGATCTCGACCGCAGACATCGTCCAGCCGGCGGAGATGATCACGTCGTCGGCACGGCCACAGTGATAGAAATAGCCGTCCTCGTCGATCCTGGCGCGGTCCTTCGTCGTCATCCAGCCGCCGCCGCGCCACAGCATCAGTTCGCCGACCTCGCCCGGATCGCAGAGGCTGCCGTCGGGGCGCTGGACTTCCAGCTTCTGCCCCGGCACCGCCTTGCCGAGCGAACCCGGCTTGACCACGAAGTCCCGGGCGCCCGGATAATTGACCAGCACCACGCCGATCTCGGTCGTGCCGTACATCGAGCAGGCGGGGACCTTGAAGTATTCGTCGATCCACTCCAGCGTCGCCGGGTCGATCGGCTCGCCGGTGTAGGACAGCTTCTTGAAATCGAAAGTGAAATCTCCGCCTCGCCCGCTGTTCTTCATCATGCGGTAGTGGGTCGCCGCCGCCGACATGTTGGTCACGCCGAAGTCGTCCAGTGCCTTCATCAGGCGAACGGGATCGAAGCGGCCGGCGAACGTGCCCGTGGTCACGCCCATGGCAAGCGGCGCCAGCGTACCGTGCCACAACCCATGCCCCCAGGCGGGACTGGAAGGGCAGAAAAACTCGTCACCGGGACGGATGCCGGTGCCGTAGAGCGCCGCGAACATCAGCGTCACGAGCGTACGGTGCGAATGCTTGACCGCTTCGGGCAGTTCGCGCGTGGTGCCGCTGGTATATTGGAACACGGCCATGTCATTGGCCTTGGTCTTCGGCGTGTAGCTGGTCGAAAAGCTCGACAGCGAGGCAAGGAACGCCTCGTCCGCCACGATCACCCGCGGGCCTTCGACGCTGCGCGCCAGTTCCGCCTTCTCGGCGTTGGTGATCAGGATCGAAGGATTGCAGTCACCCACGCGCAGGCGCAGGGCGTCGGGGCCGAACAGCGTGAACATCGGCACGGAGATCGCACCGGTCTGCATCGCGCCGAACAGGCAGACATAGAAGGGCAGCGAAGGCTCGAGCATGAAGGCGATGCGCTCGCCCGGCTGCACGCCTTCGGCATCGAGCCAGTGCGCGAACTGCGCGGCGCCCGCCGAGATCGTGTCGAAGCTGAGAATTTCGTCCGAGCCGTCGGCATGGGCGATGCGCACGGCCGGCCGGCCCGAACCATCGGCATGGCGGGTGATGCACTCGTGCGCGATATTCAGATGCTCGCGGTCGCCATCGAACAGCTCCCACAGCGCCGCCGAATTGGCGCGCGCCTGCGCGTCGGCATAGCTCGTAAATTCGGTCAGCTTGGCCATCGGTCCACCGGAAAAAGGTTGCATCCATGCCGGTCCGCGACTCGCTCGCGGCCTGCACGAGAACGCTCATGGCAGATTGCGCTTGATGTTGCAAATATAGAATAGTATTCAAAATATTGAATGACAAACTCTCATCCCGCCGGACCCGACAGCCAACTTTCCAGGGCTGTCAAAGATTCCAAGGCGCCCGCCATCTCGCGCGCGGCCGCGGTGCTGCGCCTGCTCGGCAAAAGCGACACGCCGCTTGGCCTGCAGCCGATCGCGCGCGCGTTGGGGCTGGTGCCGAGCACCTGTCTTTATGTCCTGCGGGCGCTGGTGGCCGAAGAACTCGTCTCGTTCGATCCCGACACCAAGCGCTATGCGCTTGACGCCGGGGTGCTGACGCTGGCGCGGCAATGGCTGCGGCGCGATGCCTTCCCCGACCTGGCCCAGCCGGTGCTCGACCGGTTGGCGCAACGCTTCGGCGTGACCATGCTCGGCGTGCAGACCTTCGGCCTCGACCGCATTATTGCGGTCGCCGTCTCGCAAGCCGGCAGTTTCCAGGTGAGCGTCCAGGTCGGCAGCCGCTTCCCGGCGCTGATCAGCGCCACCGGCCGGTGCATCGCCGCGTTCGGCAACTATCCGGAAAGCCAGCTCGAGGCGCGCTTTCGGCCGCTGCGCTGGGACGATCCGCCGAGCTTCGAGGAATGGAAGGAGCAGGTCATCCAGACGCGCGAGCAGGGCTTCGGCATCGATGAGGGCAACTACATCGCCGGCGTCACCGTGCTCGCCGCACCGGTGTGGAAGGGGCGCCGCGACGACGGCCGGGGCCGGCCCAGCCATGCTCTCGTCGCCATCGGCCTGGGCAGCGCGCTGCGGCGCGGCGGCCTGCCCGAACTGCAGGACGCGCTGCTTGCTGCGGCGGCAACGCTGTCGACACAACTGGGCGGATAACCGCACCGTTGCATTCGGGAGACAGGTCGGCACCTTTACACCGAGGGCGCCGGAAAAATTATTGTACGGTACTATTATCGTTCATATTGACCCGCTTGAAAAATGGGGGGCTTTGGAACGATCAGGCGCGGACCCACCTGACTGCAAAGCTTCCTGCTTGTCAAAACTGGAAATGCCTCGATCTGCCGGCGTGCGGATCGATGTTGCGCAAAATCAAGGATCGCGCCGGCACAGCCGCGCAAGCGACCGCTCCGGCAAGTAAGGAAGGAAATGACATGCGGTACAAAGCCATATTCTTCAGCGGCTGCGCGCTGCTGGCCACCGTCGGCACGACCGCGCCGGCCCTGGCGCAGGACCAGGACACCCAGGCCAGTGAAATCACGCACGAGGGCGATATCATCGTCACCGCCCGCCGCCGGCAGGAAACCGCGCAGGAAACTCCGGTGGCGCTGACCGTGCTCAACGACGCGCTGCTCGACCGTTATGGGGTCACGGGCGTCAGCACCATCCAGTCGCTGACACCGGGCCTCTACACCGGCGAATCCAGCGGCGCGATGGGCGGCACCATCTCGCTGCGCGGCATCGGCTCGGGCGATTCGATGGCCTTCATCGACCAGGCCGTGTCGTCCAACGTCGACGGCGTGCCGATCAGCTCGGCACAGATCCTGCGCGCGGCGCAGCTCGACCTCCGCCAGATCGAAGTGCTGCGCGGGCCGCAGGCGCTGTTCTTCGGCAAGAACAGCCCCGGCGGCATCATCTCGCTGACCACCGCCGATCCCGGCTCGCGGACGGAAGCGATGCTGCGCGCCGGCTACGAATTCACCGCGCGCGAGAAATACGTCGAGGGCATGTTCTCGACCCCGCTGTCCGACACCGTCGGCCTGCGCCTCGCCGCACGGTATTCGGATATGGACGGCTACATGAGGATCGTCACGCCCGATGTGCCGGGCGTGACCCCGATGGACATCAGCCGCTTCCCCGACCAGAAGGAGCTGTTCTTCCGCGGCACGCTGACCTGGCAGCCGTCGGACCGCGTCTCGGTGCGCCTCAAGGCCACGTTCACGGACACCGACGTAATCGGCGGCTCGTCCAACTTCTCCGACATCACGACCTGTCCCTACGGCACGCCGCAACGGCCGGGCGAGGATGCCAGCAACTGCCTCAACGACGGCAAGATCCTGATCTCGCAGATCCCCGCCTCGTCCATGGCGATGAGCAACTACCTCGAGAACCCGAACGGCAACCGCAACAACAATCAGACGCTGCTGAGCGGGCAGCTCGACTGGGACATGACCGACACGCTGAAGCTGACCTCGGTCACCGGCTTCTACCGGGTGAGCGAGAAGCTGACCTCGAACGGCGGCTACGGCCCCTACAGCAACAACGCCTTCGCCGTGCGATTCAGCAACGAACAGATCAGCCAGGAACTGCGCCTGGCCTCCAGCTTCGACGGACCGCTGAATTTCCTTCTTGGCGGCTTCTATGAAGACCGCAAGCTCTACACGCTGACCATGATCGGCCAGCCTTACGGCTCCACCGTGGCCGACCCGCTCGTCCAGGCCAACGTCCGCCTGCCGATCGAATCGACGCACCAGAAGCAGGAAAGCTATTCGGCCTTCGGCCAGTTGATGTTCGACGCCACCGACCAGATCCAGATCACCGCCGGCGCCCGCTACACGCATGAGGTCAAGAAGCTGCTCGACTACACGGTGACGCTGGCGACGCCGGCCTTCACCCCGGGCAACGTCTATGGCACGCCGGTCGATGTGACCAAGGATCCGCGCTATGGCAGCACGCGGCTTTCCTACAATGACTTCTCGCCGGAAGTGACGATCACCTGGAAGCCGGTTGACGACCTCATGGTCTTCGCCTCGTACAAGGAAGGCTTCAAGTCGGGCGGCTTCGACGCGGGCTATACCAGCGGCGGCATCGTCGCCAATCCGGCTCGCGGCCAGACCTTCCTGCCCGAACACGTCAAGGGCGGCGAAGTGGGCCTGAAGTCGCGCTTCGCCGGCCGTCAGGTGACTTTCAACCTGACCGGCTACTGGTACGACTACAGCGGCTTCCAGGTCTCGGTGTTCGACACGATCAGCCGCGCCTTCCGCTTGCAGAACGCCGGCACGGCCCGCGTGAAGGGCATCGAAGCCGAATTGCGCTACAGCCCGAACGCGGTGCCCGGCCTCAGCCTGCATGCGACCGGCGCCTGGAACGACGCCAAGTTCCGCAAGTTCGACACGGCCGACTGCTATCAGGGCCAGACCGTGGCCATGGGCTGCAACCTCGTGCTCAACACGGGCACCGGCGTGTTCACCGCGCAGGACCTGTCGGGCAAGCGGCTGCGCAAGGCGCCGGAATTCGCCGCGACGTTCGGCGGTTACTACGAAACTCCGGTGACGACGGGCCTGATGCTGGGCCTCTCGGTCGATGGGTCCTATTCGGGCGGCTATGAATACGGCAGCAACTACCAGCCGCACGCCTATCAGGACGCCTACGCCAAGCTGGACGCGACGCTGCGGCTGTTCAGCGAGGATAAGCGCTGGGAACTGGCGGTGATCGGCCGCAACCTCACCGACAAGCGCAACCTGATCAACGGCATCGACCGTACCGGCACGGGCATCGGCAAGGGCACCACGGCGCCGAGCTGCACCGCGATCGGCACGCCCACCGGCTGCGCCGCGCTGTCGGACATCATCGGCACGCCGACGCTGCCGCGCACCGTCGCGGTGCAGGCGACGTTCCGCTACTGATCGGTGCTTGAACGCGGTCCCCGCGGCGTGCCATGCTTTCGGCACGCCGTGGGGAGCCTGACAGACGAATGAGCAGTTCCAAAACCGAAGCCAACAAGCGCGCCGCGATTGCGCTCCTCGAAGCCTCAGGAAAGCACGACGGCGACGCTTTCGCCGCGCTGATGCACCCTGAGGCGACCTACTGGACTCTGGGGAAACCGCATCTGTTCGCCTATTGCGGCGAAAAGAGCCGCAACGAGATCTGCGCCTACATGGCGACGCCCAGCATCTTTGTCGGCGGGGTGGAGACGACGTTCGGCGACATCACCGCCGAAGGGGATCGCGTCGCGATCGAGGCACAGACCAAGGGCGTCCTGCCCGACGGCCGCGTCTACACCAACATGTATCACTACCTGTTCACCTTCCGCGACGGGAAGGTCTGGCGGGTGAAGGAATACCTCGACACCCAGTCGGCCGCGGAGTTCTTCGCGAAGAAATGAGACCGCGCATCGTCCCGGACGCGACCCGGGGCGATGCGGTCAGGCCGGCTTCTTCTTCAGCAGCACCGTGCGCAGGCACGAAAGCGCCGTCTCGCCGCGCTGGTTGGTCAGCTCGTGCTTGAACACGACGATGCCCTGTCCCGGCCGCGACTTCGATTCGCGCATGTCGGCCACCTCGGTCGAACAGGTCAGCGTGTCGCCGATGAAAGTGGGTTTGGGCGTCACCACCTTGTCGAAGCCGAGGTTGGCAACGAGCGTGCCCACGGTCGTGTCGGCGATCGAAAGGCCCACCGCCAGGCTGAAGGTGAACGTCGAGTTCACCAGGATCTTCCCGAACTCGGACGCCTTCGCCGCCTCGGCATCGAGATGCAGCGGCTGCATGTTGTGCGTCATGGTCGAGAACAGCAGGTTATCGGTCTCGGTCACGGTGCGGCTGGGCTGATGGACGATCCTGTCGCCGACCTGCCATTCATCGAAATAACGTCCCGCCATAACTTAGCGCCTCCCGATCATTCCTCGCTCGCCTCGATCCGCGCCAGCAGAGCCTCGACCTGCACTTGCGCGCCGGCGCTCGCGTTAAGCTCGGCCACCGTGCCGTCGAACGGCGCGGTCAGCGTGTGCTCCATCTTCATCGCCTCGAGCGTGAGCAGCTTCTGCCCCTTGGTCACGACGTCTCCCGCCGCGACCTCGACCGCGATGACCTTGCCCGGCATCGGCGCGAGGATCGCGCCGTCGCCACTGACCGCGCCATGGCTGCCCTCCCTGCGCCAGGGCGTAAGCTCCCAGACCATGCCGCCCTCGGCGAGCAGCACCGCGCTCGCCGGCTCCTCGGCGCCCTCGCCCGCGAGTTCGACTTCGACCTTCTCGCCATCGAGCAGGAACGCAGCCGTGCGACGATCGGGCGCGTTCAGCCGGAAGCCGAAGCTCGCCATCGCGGGCACCATCGAGGCGGCCGCATCGGCCAGCGCCTCGACGGAGGGTTCCGGCTCGGCGGCCATGGCCTCGCCGTCACGGCCGATCAGCCCGGTATCGACCGTGCCGGAGGCAAAATCGGGATGCGCCAGGGCATTGATCAGGAACGCGGCGTTGGTCTTGACCGGCCAGACCGCGCTATCGTCGAGCATGTCGGACAGCCGCTCGCGCGCCGCATCGCGCGTGTCGCCATGCGCGATCAGCTTGGCGATCATCGGGTCGTAGAACGGCGTGACCTCGGCCCCTTCGTAGACGCCGGTGTCGATGCGGCCGCCATCGGTCTCGCCCAGCTCGAACAGTTCCAGCGTGCCGATGCTCGGCAGGAAGCCCTTGGCCGGATCCTCGGCATAGAGCCGCGCTTCCATCGCCCAGCCGCTTATCGCCAGTTCGTCCTGCCGTTTGGGCAGCGGCTCGCCCGACGCCACGCGCAATTGCCATTCCACCAGGTCGACCCCGGTGATCTCCTCGGTCACCGGATGTTCGACCTGCAGGCGCGTGTTCATCTCCATGAACCAGATGCGGTCGGCGCGCAGGCCTTCCGAACCGTCGGCGATGAACTCGATCGTGCCCGCGCCCACATAATCGACCGCCTTCGCGGCGCGCACGGCCGCCGCGCAAAGCGCGGCGCGGGTCGCCGCGTCCATGCCGGGCGCGGGAGCCTCCTCGATCACCTTCTGGTGACGGCGCTGGAGCGAGCAGTCGCGCTCGAACAGGTGGACGACATTGCCGTGCGTATCGCCGAACACCTGCACCTCGATATGGCGCGGGCTGAGGATATACTTCTCGATCAGCACGTGGTCGTTGCCGAACGAGGCCGCCGCCTCGCGCTGGCACGAGGTAAGCGCGTCGGCGAAGTCCGCGGCCTTCTCGACCAGCCGCATGCCCTTGCCACCGCCGCCGGCGACCGCCTTGATCAGCACCGGCCAGCCGATCTTGGCGGCCTCTTGCGCGAGGAAATCCGGGTCCTGCTCCGCGCCCATGTAGCCGGGCGTGACCGGCACGCCGGCTTCGGCCATCAGCTTTTTGGCCGCGTCCTTGAGGCCCATGGCGGTGATGCTGGCAGGCTTCGGACCCACCCAGACGAGCCCCGCGTCGATCACGCTCTGCGCGAACGCGGCGTTCTCGGATAGGAAGCCGTAACCGGGATGGATCGCCTCGGCCCCGGTCGCCTTGGCGGCGGCGATGATCTTCTCGGCCACGAGATAGGAGTCGCGCGCCGGCGCGGGGCCGATGTGCACGGCCTCGTCCGCCTGCCGCACGTGAAGCGCCTTGGCGTCGGCGTCCGAATAGACCGCTATCGTGCGAATGCCGAGCCGCCGGGCAGTGCGGATGATCCGGCAGGCGATCTCGCCCCGGTTGGCGATGAGGAGGGATTGGATCATAAGATACTCCCATTCCTCCCCGGAACGGGGAGGGGAACCAGCCCTGAACTTGTTTCAGGGGTGGTGGAGGGGCACAGGCGATGATCACCGGACCGCGCGACACGCTCAAGCGCGCCCGAAAGCTGCGCAGTGAGATGACGCTGCCGGAAGGTGTGCTCTGGCGCGAGTTGCGCCAGCGCCCCGGTGGGCTCAAGTTCCGCCGACAGCACCCGGCGGGCATCTATGTGCTGGACTTTTATTGCGCGGCTGCGCGGCTGGCCATCGAAGTGGACGGCTGGGCCCACGACGGCATGGATGCAGCGAAGCGCGATGCGGCGCGATCGCATTTCCTTCGTTCGCAAGGCATCGCAACGTTGCGCGTTCCCGCAACCGCCGTGCTTGAGGACCTGCCGCTCGCCGTGGCGCGGATCGTGGAGGTGTGCCTGTCGCGGGTACCCCTCCACCATGCTGCGCATGGTCCCCCTCCCCGTTCCGGGGAGGAATTGTAGCCCCGTCACATCCGGAACACCCCGAAGCGGGGTGCCTCCGGGATCGGCGCTTCCAGGCTGGCCGCGAGCGCCAGGCCCAGCACGTCGCGTGTCTGCACCGGGTCGATCACGCCATCATCCCACAGGCGCGCGGTGGCGTAGTAGGGATTGCCCTCGTCCTCGTATTTCTGCCTGACCGGCGCCTTGAACGCCTCGGCTTCTGCGGGCGTCCACTTGTCGGCGTCGCGGTGGACCGTCGCCAGAACGCTCGCCGCCTGCTCGCCGCCCATCACGGAGATGCGCGCGTTGGGCCAGGTGAACAGGAAGCGCGGCTCGTAGGCTCTACCGCACATGCCGTAGTTGCCCGCGCCGAAGCTGCCGCCGATCAGCACGGTGATCTTGGGCACGGTCGCGGTCGCCACCGCCGTCACCAGCTTGGCGCCATGCTTGGCGATACCCTCGGCCTCGTACTTGCCGCCGACCATGAACCCCGAGATGTTCTGGAGGAACAGCAGCGGAATCCTGCGCTGGCAGGCCAGCTCGATGAAGTGCGCGCCCTTCTGCGCGCTCTCGGAAAACAGCACGCCGTTGTTGGCAAGGATCGCCACCGGCATGCCCCAGATATGCGCGAAGCCGCAGACGAGGCTCGAACCGTAGAGCGCCTTGAACTCGTGGAACTCGCTGCCGTCGACGATGCGGGCGATCACCTCATGCACGTCGTAGGGCGCGCGCACGTCCTCGGGGATGATGCTGTAGAGTTCCTCCGCCGCATATTTCGGCGGGCGCGGCTCATTCAGCGGCAGGCCGTGCTCGTACCGGGGGCCGAAGTGGCTGACGATGTCGCGCACGATGGTCAGCGCGTGCTCGTCGTTCTCGGCGAGGTGATCGGTCACACCCGACTTGTGGCTGTGCAGATAGCCGCCACCGAGGTCCTCGGCGCTGATTTCCTCGCCCGTCGCGGCCTTGACCAGCGGCGGGCCGGCAAGGAAGATCGTGCCCTGCTCCTTCACGATCACCGTCTCGTCGCTCATCGCCGGGACATAGGCGCCGCCGGCGGTGCAGCTTCCCATGACGCAGGCGATCTGCGGGATGCCCTTGGCGCTCATGTTCGCCTGGTTGAAGAAGATGCGGCCGAAGTGGTCGCGGTCGGGGAAGACCTCGGCCTGGTGCGGCAGGTTGGCGCCGCCGCTGTCGACAAGGTAGATACAGGGCAGGTTGTTAGCCTCTGCGATCTCCTGCGCGCGCAGGTGCTTCTTCACCGTCGTCGGGTAGTAGGTGCCGCCTTTCACCGTCGCGTCGTTGCAGACGATCATGCACTGCCGGCCGGAAACCCGGCCGATCGCAGTGATGATGCCGGCGCCGGGGATGTTCTCGCCATACTTGCCGTAGGCGGCGAGCTGGCCGAGTTCGAGCAGCGGCGAGCCGGGATCGAGCAGCCGCTCGACCCGATCGCGCGGGAGCAGCTTGCCGCGCGCGGTGTGCCGCTCGCGCGACCTGGCGTTGCCGCCGAGCGCCATTTCGGCCACGCGGGCGCGCAATTCCGCAGCCAGCGCGCGGTTGTGCGCGGCGCGGGCCTGCGCCTCGGGACTGTCAAGAATGAGTGCGGTTTGAAGCACCGGCGCGCTCATGAAGGTCCTCTCCTGTCGCCCATTGCAAGGGCGCTATCTAGCCATGCGCGGGGCGTGGCGGAAATTGAAAGATTCGCGGCCGTGTAATAGACAGCATCTATGATAGACCAATATATGCTGCGCTATTTCCTGGCGGTGGCCGAGACCGGCAGCTTCAGCCGCGCGGCCAAGGCCGTCAGCGTCACCCAGCCGACGCTCTCGGCCGGGATCGCCAAGCTGGAGCGCCAGCTCGGCGCGCGATTGTTCGACCGCGACCGGCAGGGCGTGGCGCTGACCGCGGCGGGCAGTCGCTTCCTCGCCCGCGCACGGCGCATCGCCGCCGAGTACGAGCTGGCGCTGCAGGACTTCCAGCACGTGCCCGAGCCGAGCGTGCTGCGCGTCGGCGTGCTCGGCACGATCCCCACGGCGACGCTCGAACACCTGCTCGCCCGCCATCGCCAGAGCGGCGCGGGCGAGGTGCTGGAACTGCTCGACGGCGGCGAGCGCGACCTGGCCGAGCGGCTCGACCGCGGCCGGCTCGACATCGCGCTCACCGTCATCCGCCCGCACCACGCGCGCTTCCGGCCCGAACTGCTGGCGCGCGAGCGCTACCTGATGGTGCTGCCGCCGGACCACCCGCTGGCCGGCGCCGAGCGGGTCGAGCCCGAGGCGCTGGCCGGCGACCGCATGGTCGTGCGCCGCCATTGCGAGGCGCTGCCCGAGATCAGCCGCTTCTTCGCCACGCGCGGCGTGCGGCCGCGCTTCGTGCTCAAGACCACCAGCGACGCGCGCGTGCTGGCGGTCGTCCGCGCCGGCCAGGGCATCGGCATGATGCCGGAAAGCTTCGCCGAACCGCAGGTGTGCATGGTGCCCGTCGCCGACTTCGACCTGACACGGGATATAGGCATTCTCTATGCCCCCGGCGGCGGCCGGACCGGTGGCGACAGCCCCTTCCTGGCGCTGCTACGCACCCATTACGGGGCTTGCGGGCGGGTTGACAGCCGGTCTATGCGCCGCGTTCCTACCGCATAACCGGGGAGAGGGCGACATGATGGCACCATCGGATATGACCGGCAGGACCGCGCTGGTGACGGGCGCGGCGGCGGGGCTCGGACGGGGTAGCGCCGTCCGGCTGGCCGAGGTCGGTGCCGACGTCGCGCTGGTCGACATCGCCGAAGCCGGGCTTGAGGAAACCGCGCAGGCGATCCGCACGCTGGGCCGCCGGGCGCTGGTCCTGCCGCTCGACCTGTCGCAGCGCGCCAACTGCCGCGTGGCGGTGGAGCGCACGGTCGCCGAGTTCGGCCGGCTCGATGCGCTGTGCAACGTCGCCGGGGTGATGATCCCCGGCCCCGCCGCGACGATGACCGACGAGACCTGGGACCTGACCATGGCGGTCAACCTGGAGGCGCCGTTCTTCCTGATCCGCGCGGCGATCCCGCACCTGCTCGCAGCCAATGGGGCGATCGTCAACGTCACCTCGTGCGCCGCCTTCCAGGGCCAGGCCTACTTCGCCGCCTACTGCGCGACCAAGTCGGGGCTGACCAACATGACCAAGGCGCTGGCGATGGAGTTCATGAACAAGCCGCTGCGCGTCAACGCGGTGGCGCCGGGCGGGATGATGACCGGGCTGACCGAGGGCATGAAGCTGCTGCCGCCCGATACCGAATGGCCGCTCGTCCAGCGCATCGGCGGCCCGCGCGGCATGTGCGAGATCGAGGACGTGGCCGAATGCGTCGCCTTCCTCGCGACCGACGCGGCGCGGGGGTATCACGGCTCGGTGATCAACATCGACGCGGGCGTGACGGCGGGTTAGCGGTCCCGGGTCAAGCCCGGGACGACGGCTTCAATCCAGCGGTCCTTTCAGCACGGCATAGGACGGGTCCGTCTGATCGCGCGTGCTGCGCGGGCTGCCGGCGAGCGGCGTGACTTCGCGGATCACGCCATAGTCGACGATGCAGTCGCGCCGGTCGATGGCCCAGTCGCCGCCCTGCTTCGACCAGGTATCGACATAGCGCGCCCAGAACTCGTGCTGCAGCACGCGGTCGCCCTCCTGCCGTTGCAGCGAGGCGTAGACGTAGGATTCGCTGCCCGCCCGCTCGCCGTCCAGTTCGATGATGACGTTGGTGACCTGATGCGAATGGTGAAGGAATTCGCGGTGCTTCTCGCAGATATAGTCGATCCACCCGCGCCCGGTGCCGACGTAGCCGGGGCTGAAATCGGCGTGGCTCTGCTCGTGGAACACGCTGTGCCCCACCGCCACGTCGAGCCGGTCGACCGAGCGGCAATAGCGATAGATCTTGTCGGTGATCGCCAGCTTGTCGGCAACCTGCTGCGGGGTCGGGGTCATGGTTTCAGGCCTTTCAGGAAGCTGTACGAGGGATCGGAGGCGTCGCGCGCCGCGTGCGAGGCGCCGCGCATCGACGTCACCTCACGCACTTCGTCATGGTCGTAGGCAAGCTCGCGCCGGACGATCGCCCAGCGCCCGCCGCGCTTCTCCCATGCGTCGAGATAGCGTGCGCGAACGAAGATCTGGAACTCCTTGCCTTCGCGCTGCATGCGCATCGTGCCGGTCATGTAGGCCTCGCTCCCGGCCCGGTCGCCGTCGAGCACGATCAGCACGTTGGCGATCTGGTGCGAATGGCTGACGAGGTTGTCGTGGTCGCGGATGATCTTGTCGATCGCGCCGCGCCCCGGCCCCTGATAGACGTCCTGGCCATAGTCGGCGAAGCTGTCCTCGTGGAACACGGCGTGGCCCAGCGCCGCGTCGAGCCGGTCGACCGCGCGGCAATAGGCGTAGAGCGCCTCGCGGATGGCCTGCTTGTCGAGCAGCGCGCGGATTGCGTCCGGGCTTTCAGCGGCCCCGCTCATGCCTTGCTCCCCGCATAGGCGGCGGACATCGCCTCGATCGCGACGATCCGCGCGCGGCGCTCGTCGGGGGAGTTGGGCGCCATGCCGGCGACGTCGTTGGGCTGGCCCCAATTGTAGATCGGCCCGTGCGGAAGCTGGGCGAGGCCGACTTCGGCCACTTCCTCGGACGTCGCCATGTCGGCCGGGAGGGGCTGGCCGCTTTCCTCCAGGATCTTGCGGTGCGCGGGGGTATCCGTGCGGCCGAGCACGAGGTTGAGGACATCGACGTCGGAATGCCGCAACTCGGCCCAGAGGCTTTCGGCGAAGGCCAGGACGAAAGCCTTGGAGGCGCAGTAGGCGGCGATGCCGCTAAGCCCGCCGTAGCAGGCGCCCGAGCCGACCAGGATCATGCCCCCGCGCCGCCGCGCGCGCATGGCCGCGCCGAAATGGTGCGCCAGCCGCATGGTGGTGTTGACGTTCATCGTCACCAGCCCGTCCCAGGCGGCAAGGTCGGTATCGAGGAACATCGACCCATTGGGATCGGCGCCGGCGTTGGTGATGAGCAGCCCCACCTCGCGCTCACCCGCGACGGCGGCGATCCGCTCGGCCGCATCGGGCGCGGCAAGATCGACCGAGGCGGTGACGCATTCGCCGCCCGCGGCCCTGATCTCCCCGGCCAGCGCCGCCAGCGGCCCCTCGCGCCGGGCGATGAGGATCAGCTTGAGCCCGGCGTCGGCCAGCCGGCGGGCAAAGGCCGCGCCGGTGCCTTCCGACGCGCCGGTGATCAGCGCCCAGGGACCGTACTTCGCCGGAAACCCCGCTGATGCCAATTCGGTCGATGCCATCGTCTCTCCCTATGTCCGTCCCGGCTTCCGGGCCGAGTCCGGCGGGAGTGTGGCCAATTCCGGCGGGGCGGACAATGGCTGATCGGACGGACAGCGCCCCGGCGGTGCCGGCGAGCCGCGCTACGCCGGGACGGTCTCGTCCGCGATGGCCGGCGCGTCCTGCGCCGCGTCCAGCTTCGGCAGCAGCTCGGCGACGCGGGCGCGGAAGGCGGCGACGCCCTCATCCTTGACCGGGCCGAAGCCGGCGACGAGGTCCGCCGCCGCGGCGATCTCGGTCGCGGCGGGCAGCGTGGCGGGCACGACCCGGCCGGCCACCTCGCGCACAAGGTCGCGGTACTCGCCGATCAGCGCGCGCTCCATGCGGCGCTCGGCGGTGTAGCCGAACGGGTCGAAGGCGGTGCCGCGCAGGCGCTTCATCGGCGCCAGCAGCCGGAACAGCGCGAACACCCAGGGGCCGAAGGCGATCTTGCGCGGCCGGCCGGTGCGCGCGTCCTTCGCCCGCGCGATCAGCGGCGGGGCAAGGTGGACCTTGAGCTTCGCATCGCCGGCAAACTGATCGCGCAACCCGGCCATGAAGGCCGGATCGGCGTAGAGCCGGGCCACCTCGTATTCGTCCTTGTAGGCCATCAGCCTGCCGAGGCCGCGCGCGACTTCGGCAAGGAAGGGTTCCGCCCCGGCGATGCCGCGCCGCCGCAGGGTGCCCGCCACCTCGTCGAGGAAGGCGCGGTACTGCGCGGCATAGGCCTCGTCCTGATAGGCGGCGAGCAGCGTCGCGCGGCTTTCCGTCACCTCGGCGAACGTGCGCGGGAAATGCGGCGCGTGGCTGGGCGTGTCGGCAAGCTCGAACAGGTCGGCGGCGCTGTGCGCGGCAAGCCGGCCCAGCGCCAGCGCGTTGAGGTTGGCCTTGGCGGCGACGCCGTTCAGCCGGACCGCCTCCTCGATCGCGGCGAGCGAGACGGGCAGCAGCCCCTTCTGCGCGGCGAAGCCGACCATCATCAGGTTGGTGAAGATCGAATCGCCCAGCAGGCGCGTCGCCAGCGCGCCGGCGCGCAGCGTGGCGACGTTGCCGGGCGCCACGCGCTTGCCGATGGCGCCGATGAAGCGGCTGGCGGTAAGGTCGAGGTTGCGGTTGGTCTGGAACTCGCCGGTGGGGGCGACGTCCTCGTTGGCCAGAACCTGCGTATCGGGCCGCGCCAGCGCCAGCACGTCGGGACCCGAGCCGACGACGAGATCGCAGGCGATCACCACGTCGGCCTGCCCGGTGCCGAGCCGGGCCGAGGGGATCGCGGCGGTATCGGCGCCGATGCGGATATGGCTGGTGACGGCGCCGCCCTTCTGCGCCATGCCCGTCTGGTCGAGCACTTTGGCGGCCTTGCCTTCCAGATGCGCCGCCATCGCCAGGATCGCGCCGACGGTGAGCACGCCGGTGCCGCCGATGCCGGTGACGAGCAGCGCCTGCGGCTGCGCCGAAACGTCGCGCACCGCCGGCTCGGGCAGCGTCGTCACCAGCCGCGCCAGCGCCGCGTCGTCGACGCTGCGCTTGGTGAGCGTGGCGCCCGAAACCTCGACGAAACTGGGACAGAAACCCTTGATGCAGCTATAATCCTTGTTGCAGGTCGACTGGTCGATGGCGCGCTTGCGGCCGTATTCCGTCTCGATCGGCGTCACCGAGAGACAGTTCGACTGCACCGAGCAGTCGCCGCAGCCCTCGCAGACGGCGGCGTTGATGAACAGCCGCTTGTCGGGATCGGGATACTTGCCCTTCTTGCGCCGCCGCCGCTTCTCGTTGGCGCAGGTCTGTTCGTAGACGATGGCCGAAGTGCCCGTGACCTCGCGCAGTTCGCGCTGGACGGCGTCGAGGCGGTCGCGGTGGAGCACGCGGGTGCCGGGGGGCAGCTCGCCCGCCGAAAAGCGCGTCGGGTCCTCGCTCACCAGCACCACCGGCCGGACGCCCTCGGCCACCAGCTCGTGGATGATCTGCTGGGGCGTCAGCGCGCCTTCGGCCGGCTGACCGCCGGTCATGGCAACGGCATCGTTGTAGAGGATCTTGAAGGTGACGTTGCTGCCGGCCGCCACGGCCGCGCGGATCGTCAGCAGGCCGGAGTGCGTATAGGTGCCGTCGCCCAGGTTCTGGAACATGTGCGGCGTATCGACGAAGCTCTGCGCGCCGACCCAGGGCATGCCTTCCTGCCCCATCGAGACGGTCTGCATCGTCCGCCGCTCGGGCATGTAGTGGGCAAGGCCGTGACAGCCGGTCGCGCCCATCGCGTTCGAGCCGTCGGGCACCAGCGTGCTGGTGTTGTGCGGGCAGCCCGAGCAGAAGAAGGCGGCGCGGATGGCCGTGCGCTGAAGCCCTTGCGCGCCCGCCTCCAGCTCGCGCAGCGCCGCGTCGCGCGCGGCGGCCTCGTCGGTCAGGATGCCGTGCGCGGCCAGCCGCCGGACCAGCGCCTTGCGCACCGCGCCGGGATCGAGCACGCCGATCTCGGACATCAGCGAAGTGCCATCCGGCTCGACCTTGCCCGACAGCACTGGCGCGTCGGCGCGGCCGTAGAATATCCGCGCGAGCTGTTCCTCGACGAAGGCGCGCTTTTCCTCGACCACCAGCACTTCGGCGCTGCCGCCGCAGGCCTCGCGCGCGAAGGCGGCGTCGAGCGGCCAGACGAGGCCGAGCTTGACCACGCGCAGCCCGATCGCCCGGCACTCCGCCGCGCCGAGCCCGAGGTCGGCCAGCGCCTGGCAGACGTCGAGCCAGGCCTTGCCGGCGGTAACCACGGTGAGCCGGCGCTCCGGCGCGTCGTGGCTCACCCGGTCGAGCCGGTTGAGGCTCGCGAACAGCGGCACGATCGGCAGGCGATGCTCGATCACCGCCTCCTCCTGCTGCAGCGCCGACATGTTCTGCCTGAGGTTGGGCGCCGGCCGGCCGGCAAGGTCGGGCATGTGGATCGCAAAGCCGTGCCCCGGCAGCGTCACCGTCGTCGTCAGGTCGAGCGTGTCGGTCACCGTCTTCATGCCGACATAGAGCCCGCTGGCACGCGACAGCGCCCAGCCGAGCTGGCCCATCGACAGGATCTCGTCCGTCGTCGCCGGATAGAGCATCGGCACCATCGCCGTGACCAGCACGTGTTCGGACTGGTGCGCGGTAAGCGAGGACTTGGCGGCGTGGTCGTCGCCGCAGAGCAGCAGCGCGCCGCCGTTCCTGTGCGTGCCCTCGAAGTTCGCCGCCTTGATCGCCTCGCCCGCGCGCTCGACGCCGACGCCCTTGGCGTACCACAGCGCGAAGACGCCATCGACGCGGGGGCGGCCGTACCAGCCGAGCTGCTGCGTGCCGCGCACCGAAGTCGCCGCCAGTTCCTCGTTCAGCCCCGGCTCGAAACGGATGTCGTGCGCCGTCAGCAGCGTCTCGCTCGCCCAGAGCTGCGCGTCGAGCGTGGTGATCGGCGAGCCGCGATAGCCGGTGACGTAGCCGGCGGTGGCGAGCCCGGCGGCCTTGTCGCGCCGCGCCTGCTCGAGCAGCAGCCGCACAACGCCCTGCAGCGCGGAGAGCATCACCTGCCCACCGTCCTGCGTGTACTTGTCATCGAGCGTGACGACCGTCTTGGTCACGATTTTTCCAGTTCTCCAGCTTGCGACGTGGCTTCCCAGATGGGCACCGGCGATGCAAGCGCCAAGCCGCCCCTACGCCGCGGCGGTCAAGCGGCGTTGCATCGGTCGTCGTCCCGGGCTCGACCCGGGACCGCTGGCGGCTTGGCCAAACGTCGCGTCGACGAGGCCAGCGATCCCGGGTCAGACCGGGACGACACCCAAGCAAACGATAGCTTGCAATTGCCCGGTCGGCGGCAATGATGGCCGCGATCCGATGGGGAGATGACATGACCAAAGTGATGGAAGGCGTGCGCGTGCTGGAAGTCGCGCAGTTCACGTTCGTGCCGGCGGCCGGCGCGGTGCTGGCCGACTGGGGCGCGGACGTGATCAAGATCGAGCATCCGGTGCGCGGCGACGCGCAGCGCGGCCTCATCCGCGTCGGCGCCGAGCCGATCGACCCGGAACGCAACACAGTCATGGAGCATCCCAACCGCGGCAAGCGCAGCGTCGGCATCGACATCGCCACCGAAGCGGGGCGCGAGCTGATCTACCGCATCGCCAAGACGGCCGACGTGTTCCTGACCAACTTCCTGCCCGACGCGCGGCAGAAGCTGAAGATCGACATCGAGCATATCCGCGCGGTCAACCCCGACATCATCTATGCCCGCGGCAGCGCGCACGGCGACAAGGGCCCCGAGCGCGAGGTCGGCGGCTATGACGGCACCGCCTTCTGGACGCGCGGCGGCATCGGCTATGCCCTGACGCCCGAGGAACTGCCGGGCGTGATGGCGCAGGGCATCCCCGCGTTCGGCGACACGATCGGCGGCACCTTCATCGCCGGCGGCGTCGCCGGGGCGCTGTTCCACCGCGAGCGGACGGGCAAGGCCAGCGAGGTCGACGTCTCGCTGCTGAGCACGGCGTCCTGGGCCTATGCCTCCAGCATGGCGATGAGCATGGAATACGGCTTCCAGATCCGCTCGCCCTATCCGCGCTCGGGGGCGACGCCGGGCAATCCGTTCATGGGCAACTTCCTCACCTCGGACGGCGGCACGATCAACTTCTGCCACTTGCAGCCCGGCCCCTATATCCGCGACACCTTCGCGCATCTCGGCATGCCCGAGCTGGCCGACGACCCGCGCTTCTGCGAAGTCCACGCGCTGATGCGGAACTGGGAGGAAGGCGGCAGGCTGGTCGCGCAGGCGATCGCCAGCAAGCCCTTCGCCTACTGGCGCGAGCACCTCAAGACGCTGAAGGGCCAGTGGGCCCCGGCGCAGAGCGCCAAAGACCTCGCCGCCGACGAGCAGGCGCTGGCCAACGACATGATCGTCGAGGTGGAGGGCGCGGGCGGCAAGCCGATCAGGCTGATCCGCAGCCCCGTGCAGTTCGACCACGCCCCGCTGGAGACCACCCGCGCGCCGCAGGCCTCGGAGCATACCGAGACCTTCCTGATGGAGTTCGGGCTGGAGTGGGACGAGATCGAGAAGCTCAAGGCCGAAGGCGCGATCGCGTAGAATCGGGGGAGGGACCATGCAGCTCAGCGACTATCAGGACAAATATTCCAGCATCCGCTTCTCGCGCGGGGGCGGTGTGCTGGAGATGGTGCTCCACACGCGCGGGGGGCCGGCGAAATGGGGCTCCTCGGTCGACAGCCTGCACCGCGAGCTGGGCGACGCCTTCCTCGACGTGGCCCGCGATCCCGAGAACCGGGTGGTGCTGCTCACCGGCACGGGCGACAGCTTCATCGCCGATTTCGACCCGGCGCTCACGTTCCACGAAGACGGGCTTCCCGGCATGTGGCCGCGCATCTACGAGGAAGGTGTCGGCCTGCTCAACCACCTGCTGGCCGTGCCGGTGCCGATGATCGCGGCGGTCAACGGCCCGGCGCTGATCCATGCCGAGCTGGCGGTGCTGTGCGACATCGTGCTGGCGTCCGACACCGCCGAATTCGCCGACCTCGCGCATGTGCCCAGCGGCACGGTGCCGGGCGACGGGGTGCACGTCGTCTGGCCGATGCTGCTCGGGCCCAATCGCGGCCGCTATTTTCTGCTGACCGGCGAGCGCATCCCGGCGGCCGAAGCGCGGCAGCTCGGCGTCGTCGCCGAAGTGCTCGCGCCCGACGCGCTGCTGCCGCGTGCCCGCGCGCTCGCCGCGCAGCTCGCCGGGCTGTCGATGCCGGCGCTGCGCCACACGCGCATGCTGCTGGTCAAGGAACTGCGCCGCCGCATGGCCGACGAACTGCACAGCGGCCTCGCCCACGAAGCGCTGGCGACGCTGGTGCGGCAGGCGTAGGTCCTCCCCCGACGGGGGAGGACCTACGCCGCCGCTTTCGCCAGGTTCCCGGCCAGCCTGGGCACTTCGGCGAGCGCGCGCAGCGCGTCGTTGAGGTGGGTGCAGCCCTGCGGCCCGCGCAGTTGCGCCAGCACCGTCTCGCGCACGTCGCAGATGCGCGAGCCGATCAGTCGGCTCGCGTTGTGGATCGCCCCCGGACATTCCCAGAAAGGCAGGATGCGCGCCTCGGGCACGAGCGTCAGAATCTCCAGCGTGTCGGGATCGGCGGTGACGGCAAGGTTGTATTCGTGGATGGCCACGCGGCCGCCGTGCCTGCGCCGGGCGCTGTCCTGGAAGGCGGCGTCGATGCGGATGCGCCCGGCCGCGTCGCGGGTCACGTCGATGCGGCGCGCGCGGCGGAAGGAGGGACCTTCGACGTCGTGGAGCGGGTGCCAGCCTTCGGGATCGGCGGGGTTGCGCACGTCGCCCGCGTCGGCCTCGGCGACGTTCTGCGGCGGGCCTTCGGGGCTGACGCCGCTGTTGCCTTCCTGCAGGCCCCAGCAGACGTTGACCCGGTCCGACATCATCTGCTCGAACTCGGCCGGCGACATGCGCTCGCGCAGCCGCGCCGCCCAGTCGTCATGCCATTGCGACCAGGCGAAGGCGGAAACCAGCGCGGTGCCCGAGATGTCGTCGAGCGGCAGGTAGAGCGGCGCGCCCGATGCGATCAGCTCGGGCATCGTCTCCTTGATGAACAGCCGCAGGTGGTTGCCGCCGCGCACGCCGACCAGCCGGTCCAGCCGCGAGTCCTGCGGCTCGCCCGAGACGGCGGTGATGGTCTTGTCCTGCGCCAGCCGCGCGCGGTAGCCCGCCTCGTCCAGCACGCGGCCCGGGCCGCCGCCCGCCGGCGTGAAATAGTCGCGCGCGCGGCCGACGAACAGGCGGTCGCCCGTCTCGCCGTCGGGCCAGGATACGTCGATGCTGCTGGTCCGGCGGACCGAGCCGGCGGGGCGGACGGGCGCGGGATTTGCTGTCGATCGCGGAGGAGAGGGAAGCGTTGTCGAGGCCATGGCGATATGAATGTTCCCCCTGCGCGCCCCGATTTCAAGACGGGGCTTCAGGTAGGCCCTGCCACCTTCACCAGCAGCTTGCCAACAAAAGAATTGCCGGAGAACACGCTGGCGAACGCCTCCGGCGCGGCGTCGATCCCCTCGACCACGGCTTCGGGCGTCTTGAGCTTGCCCTCCTTGTACCAGCCGGCGATGTCGTTCAGCACCTCGCGGCTGGCCATGACCCCGGCGAAGCCCTTGATCTCCAGCCCCTTGGCCATGATCATGCGATAGAGGAACGGCAGCCGGTCGGGCCCCGGCCCTTCCATGCCGACGCCGTAATAGGCGATGTAGCCGCACATCGGCATGCGCGCGCCGCGGTTGAGCAGCGGCAGCACCGCCAGCGTCACGTCGCCGCCGACGTTGTCGACATAGACGTCGATGCCGTCCGGGCAGGCCGCCTTGAGCTGGTCGGTGAAATCGGGCGCCTTGTAGTCGGCCGCGCCGTCGAAACCCAGGTCGAGCAGCGCCTGGCACTTGTCCGGCCCGCCGGCGATGCCGACCGCCCGCGCGCCCAGGATCTTGGCGATCTGCCCGGCGATCGATCCCACCGCGCCGGCGGCGGCGGAGATCGCCACGGTCTCGCCCGCCTTGACCCGGCCGGTGCCGATGATCGCCGTATGCGCGGTCATCCCCGGCATGCCGAGCGCGCCCAGCGCGGTCGAGACCGGCGCCAGCGACGGATCGACCTTGCGCGGCGGCCCCATGTAGCCGCACTGCGCCGGGTCCACGATGGCATATTCGCGCCAGCCGGTGCGCCCCTCGACCACGTCGCCCACGGCGTAGTCGGGATGGTTGGACTGCACCACTTGCGACACCGTGGGGCCGAACATGACCTCGCCCAGTTCGGTATGCGTCGCGCCGGACAGCAGCGTCTCGTCGATCGAGAAGCGGATCAGCGGATCGAGCGCCAGCCACAGCGTCCTGAGCAGGATCTCGCCTTCCCCCGGCTCGGGAATCGGCACTTCCTCGACGCGGAAGTCGGACGGCCTGGGATTGCCCCTGGCATAGGCGGCGAGCACCACCTGCTTCATGGTTCCGCTCATAAGTCCTCTCGTGATGTTTGCCTCTGGAGTCCGGTCCACACCCGTCGCCCCTGCGCAGGCAGGGGCCTAGATGAGCTATCCTCATCGATGCGACGGCAGCATCAAGACGCTACGTTATCTAGGCCCCTGCCTGCGCAGGGGCGACGGATGAACCGCCGGAGCTACCGGAGCCGCACCGTCACCGCCGACATGCCGCGATGGTCGAGCCCGCGATAGACCGGCTTGGGCTTGTCGGGATCGAGCCGCATCTTCGGGAAGCGGTCCATCAGCCCGTTGATCGCGACGATCATCTCCTGCCGGGCGACATCCATGCCCAGGCAGCGGTGCGGGCCGAAGCCGAAGCCCATCTGGTGGCTCTTGTCGCGGAAGATGTCGAATTCGCCGGGGTTCTTGAATACCGTCGGATCGTGGTTCGCCGCCCCCAGGCACAAGTGGACGCGCACGCCCTCGGGCACGATGACGCCCTCGACCTCGGTGGTCTCGGTGCACAGGCGCGGGAACACCGGATCGGTCGCGCGCCAGCGCAGCCCTTCCTCGACCGCCTGGTCGAGCAGGCCGCGCTCCTTCACGCAGGCTTCCCAGAAGTGGTAGTGGTTCAGCAGCGCGTCGATGGTGATGCCGAGCTGGCGCCAGGTGGTGCCGCCGCCGGCGAAGATCGCCAGCTTGCAATAGCCGAAGATCTCGTCCTCGGTGAACGGGCGCTTCTCGCCGCTCTCCTCGTCGACGATCTCGGCCTGGAGCAGGCCGGCGATCAGGTTGTCGCCGGGCTCGCGGGTGTTCTCGGCGATCAGGTCGCGCAGCGTCTGGTCGACGATGGCGCGCGATTCGGCCGCTTCCTCGGGCTTGAGCCGGGCGGCGCCGAAGGTCGCGCGATCGAGCTGGTAGCGGAACTCGATCACGTCCTCGCCCTCCAGGCCGATGGCGCGGGTGACGGTGGCCATCGGCAGGCGGGCGCAAAGCTCGAAGTTCAGGTCGACCGCGTCCTCGTCGATCAGCCGGTCGAGCAGCGCGTCGACGGTTTCCTCGATCCAGCGCTTGTTCCACCAGTTCAGCACCTTGGGGCGCTTGAACAGCGGCTGCGCGGCCGAGCGCAGGCGCTTGTGCTCCTTGCCGACCATCGACAGGATGGTCTTGCCCACGGTGCGCACGCCGGGGCTTTCGTTGTAGCCTTCGGACGAGAACACCAGGTTCTCGCGGAAGCCGATCTCGCAGGCGCGGTACGAGAAGAACGTATAGCTCTCGCGCTCGACCGGCGAGAACGGGCTTTCCGGCACGCCCAGCAGCTCGCGCAGCGATCCCTTGTGCACCGGCGCGGCGTCGCGCAGCCGGTTCATGTCGTCGGTATAGTCCTTGTCGACATCGGCGCCCGAATTGGCCGACTGGGTGTTGACGTCGAACATCTCCTTGTAGCGCGGATTGTCCGACATCAGCGATGCCAGCGCGTTGGAGCCCTTGCCGGTCATGGGACAGGTCGCCATCTGTTCAGCCTCCTACCTTGCGGCCGGCGCTCAGCCCGCCGTCCACCGGCAGGTTCACGCCGGTGATGTTCGATGCCAGATCCGAGGCGAGGAACATCGCCGCGGCCGCGGTGTCCGCCGGGTCGATCGAGCGGCCGAGCGGATGGGCCTTGCCCATGCTTTCGAGGATCATGTCCTTGTGCGGGCTGTCGGGGTCCATGCCCGAGTAATGCGTCAGCATGCCCGCCGGGCACACCGCGTTGACCCGGATGTTGCGGTCCGCCACCTCGATCGCCAGGCTGCGGGTCAGGTTGACCACCGCGCCCTTGCTGGTGCCGTAGACAACCCCGCCGTAGCCGATCATGCCGGCGACCGATGCGGTGCTGACGATCGCGCCGCCGCCTCCCCGGCCATCGGCGCCCTGCTTCTCGAACTGGCGGATCGCCGCCTGGCTGCCGTAGATCACGCCGTTGATGTTGACGTCCTCGACGCGCCTGATCTCGTCGGGGGTGGCTTCGGTGAAGGACTTGAGCCCCTTGCCGGGCACCGGATTGATGGTGACGCCGGCGTTGTTGTAGATCACGTCGAGCCGGCCGAAGGTCTCGACCGCGAGCGCGACCGCCGCGTCGATCGAGGCCGGATCGGCGACGTTGCACTGCACCGCCCTGATCTGGCCCTGCGGCGCGCCGGCAAGCCGGACCGTTTCCTCGGCCGTCTCGCCGTTGATGTCGGCGGCGATGATCTTGGCGCCGTGCTCGGCCCAGAGCCTGACCGCGGCGCGGCCGACACCCGACCCTGCGCCCGTGATGACGGCGACCTTGCCTTCGAGCAATCCCTGCATCCTATCCCCCGATGTTGAACGTGGTGACCATCTGGAATTCGCGCAGGCCTTCGCGGCCGCGCTCGCGGCCAAGGCCGCTCATCTTGATGCCGCCGCCGCTGGCGTAGCTCGACATGACCGCGCCGTTGACGTTGACCGCGCCCGAGCGGATGCCGAGCCCGACCTCGAGCGCTTTGACCTTGTCCTGCCCCGTGACCCAGGCCGAAAGGCCGAACCGGGAATCGTTGGCCATGGCGACCGCGTGGTCGAGGTCCTTGTAGCCGATGACGGTGACCACCGGGCCGAAGATCTCCTCCTGCGCCGCAGGGTTCGAATTGTCGGGCACGTCGAGGATCGTCGGTTCGAAGTAGAAGCCCTTGTCGAAGCCCGCCGGGCGCCTGCCGCCCGCGACCACGCGGCCGCCGTGCTCGACCGCGGCGGCGGTGAAATGCTCGCACCGCGCGCGCTGGGCGGAGCTGATGACGGGTCCGAGCTGCGTCGCCGCGTCGCCCGCCGGGCCGATCTTCACGTTGGCGAGCGCCGCGGCCATCGCTTCCAGGATCTTGGGCTTGACCTCCTCGGGCACGAAAACGCGCGTGCCGAGCACGCAGCCCTGCCCCGCGTGCGCGGTGCAGACCTGGAGCCCGTGCGCCGCCGCGCGCTCTGCCGAATCGGGCAGGAAGATCGCCGCCGACTTGCCGCCCAGCTCCAGCACCAGCCGCTTGAGCGTGGGCGCCGCCTGCTCGGCGACCTTGGCGCCGACGGTGCACGAGCCGGTGAAGGACACCATGTCGACCGCCGGGTCCGTGGTCATCAGCCGGCCGCCTTCGAGCCCGCTCTCGATCACGACGTTGAGCACGCCGCTGGGAATACCCGCCTCCTCGGCCGCCTCGGCGAAGATCAGCGCGGACAGCGGCGTCAGCGGATTGGGCCGCAGGATCACCGAATTGCCCGCCATCAGCGCCGGCACGACCTTCCAGAAGGCGGTGTAGAACGGCACGTTGTAGGCCGAGATCGCCGAGACCACGCCCAACGGGCGGTAGAGTTTGAGGCTCTGCACTGTGAAATAGGGGTTCACCCGCTCGTGGATCGGCAGCGGGTTTTCCTCGTGCTCGGGCATCGTCAGGAACATGTCGACGATGTCGTCGGTCATGCGCAGCGGCGCATGGACCTGCGCGCCCATCACGGTCGACGAGGCCGGGCAACCCGCTTCGAGGATGGCCAGCTCGCGCAGGCGATCGGCATGCTTGCGCAGCGCCACGGCGTAGCGGCGCATGACCTCGCCGCGCTGCTTCATCGTCAGGCCGCTCCAGCGCCCGTCGTCGAAAGCGGTCCGCGCCGCCGCGATGGCGCGCGCGACTTGCGCCGGGCTGGCGCCGGTCAGTTCATCGACCACCGATTCGTCGGACGGGTTCTCGACGACGAAGCCCTGGCCTTCGCCCTGGATGAAAGCGCCGTCGACATAGCCAGCGTAGGTCACTCGGTCTCTCCCGCGCAGTGTTCCAAACTGCGAATTCTTGTTCGTATGGGGAGAATAACCAAGCCGCAGCGCGACGTCAATCGGAGTCAGGCGCGCAGGCGCGTCGTCCCGGCGAAAGCCGGGACCGCTGGCCTCATCGATGCGCGCTATAGCCGGGCCGCCAGCGGTCCCGGCTTTCGCCGGGACGACGACGACATTACGGCACGATCAGGCCCAGATTTCCGCGTCGGTCGGCACCGGTCGGTTGGCAATGACCATGCCGATGCGCGAGACGTTCATCAGGTGCTTGTAATCGAGGTTCTCGGAAATCGAGTTGCCGCCCCACGAGCCGCAGCCGAGCGTGGTCGTCGGCGCGAAGCCGTTGGTCAGCGAGCCGCCGGCGGTCAGCGAACTGGCCTGGTTGACCACCAGCCGGCTGATCGGCAGTTCCAGCCCGGCGTGGCGGATATTGCCCTCGTCGTGCGAATGCAGCGCCGCCGAATGGCCCGCGCCTTCGACCAGCAGATTCGCCTTGGCAAGTTGCACCGCCTCGGCGAAATCGCCGTAAGGCAGGATCGCGACGACCGGGCAGAGCTTCTCGCGCGCCAGGATGTCGTGCTCGCCCGCGCCCCGGGCCGGCAGCAGAATGATCCGCGCGCTTTCGGGAACGTCGATTCCCACCATCGCGCCGACCGCGCGCGCCGAGATGCCGACCACGTCCTTGTTGAGGTGCCCGCCGGGGAATACCAGGTCGCGCAGCTTCTGGATCTGCTCCGCGTCGTCGGTGAACCAGACCTGGCCCGTGCCGGTGAACGCCCGCACCGTCTCCTCGTAGATTTCGCGGGGCGTGAGGACGAACTGCTCGTGGCTGCATATGATGCCGTGGTCGAACGCGGCGCCGGCGACGATCTTGCCCACCGCATCGGCCAGGTCCACGCCGCGGTCGATGATCACCGGCACGTTGCCCGCGCCGACGCCGAACGAGGGCCGGCCCGACGAATAGGCCGACTTCACCATCGCCCCGCCGCCGGTGGCGACGACCACGTCAACCGTTTCCATGAGCTGCTGCGTGCGGGCGATCGAGCCGTTGCGGACGACCTGGATGAGGTCCTGCGGTCCGCCGTGGCGACGGACGATGTCCATGAAGGCGTCGGTCAGGTGTTCGGCGCACTGCTGCGCCTTGGGGTGCGGCGCGAAGATCACCGCGTTGCCGGTCTTGAGCGCGAACATACCGTTGCACATCGGCGTGACCACCGGGTTAGTGATCGGCGTCACCGCGCCGACGACGCCCATCGGCTTGGCGACGAGGACCATGTTGTTTTCCGCGTCCTCTTCGATGATGCCGCGGCTCTTCTTGCCCTTGAGGCTGTTCCAGATGGCGCGGGCCTTGCCCTTCTTCTTGACGACCTTGTCCTCGAAGTTGCCGATCCCGGTCTCGTCGACCGCCATGCGCGCCAGCGGTTCGGCGTTGTCGTAGACGTACTTGCCGATGTCGCGGACGATCGCGTCGACCTGCGCCTGCTCGAAAGGCTCGAAATCCGCCTGGGCGATCCGCGCTCGCGAAACGAGCGCCATGACCTCCGGGTCGATCGAGAATGCGCTGTCCGACGTGCTCATAGCCTGCTCCTCATCCGGGAAATCCGTCCCTGCCGCCGCATGGGGCAGGTGCCATGCCAAGGTGGTATGCCGCGCGTCCATACGCAACTACGCCCGATCGGCAAAGTGCCGATAAACGGCCCTCGAACAGCCTGTTGCCTCGGCCCGGAGCGGTCCCTATGCGGAGGCCAAACGGACTCGGGCAGCATCGCCGCTGCGAGCCCCGTGGGGAGCAAGAATATGAATTATACCGATTTCCTCCAGCAGCAGTGCTATATCGACGGCATCTGGTGCGACGCGGATTCGGGCGCGACGATCGACGTGAGCGATCCCGGCTCGGGCGCCAGGCTGGGCACCGTGCCGAAAATGGGCGCCGACGAAACGCGCCGCGCGATCGACGCCGCCGAAGCCGCGCTGCCCGCCTGGCGGGCGAGGACGGCGGGCGAGCGGTCCAGGCTGATCCGCCGGGTCTACGACCTCATGATCGAGCACCAGGACGCGCTGGGCGAGCTGCTCAGCCGCGAGCAGGGCAAGCCCTTCGCCGAGGCGAAAGGCGAGGTCGTCTACGGCGCCGGCTTTGTCGAATGGTTCGCCGAGGAAGGCAAGCGCGCCTATGGCGACGTGATCCCCAGCCACGCGGCGGACAAGCGCATCGTCGTCATCCAGCAGGGCCTCGGCGTCGTCGGCGCGATCACGCCGTGGAACTTCCCCAACGCGATGGTCACGCGCAAGCTCGCCCCGGCGCTGGCGGCGGGCTGCACGATCGTCGTCAAGCCCGCCAGCGCCACGCCCTATTCGGCGCTGGCCATCGCGCGGCTGTGCGAGATGGCGGGCATCCCGGCAGGCGTGGTCAACGTCGTCACCGGCAGCGCGGGCGCCATCGGCGGCGAGCTGACCGCCAATCCCAAGGTCCGCAAGATCACCTTCACCGGCTCCACCGAGATCGGCCGCCAGCTCCTGCGCGAAAGCGCCGACACGATCAAGAAGTGCTCGATGGAACTGGGCGGCAACGCGCCGTTCCTGGTGTTCGACGACGCCGACGTCGACGCCGCGGTCGAGGGGGCGATGATCTCCAAGTTCCGCAACAACGGCCAGACCTGCGTGTGCACCAACCGCTTCTACGTGCAGGCCGGCGTCTATGACGAGTTCGCCGCCAAGCTCGCCGCGCGGGTCAAGGCGATGAAGGTGGGCTACGGCATGGACGCGGGCGTCGACGCCGGCCCCCTGATCGACGAGGCGGCGGTGGAGAAGGTCGAGGAGCACCTGGCCGACGCCCTCGCCGGCGGCGCCACGCTGCTCGCCGGCGGCCGGCGCAGCGCGCTGGGCGGCACTTTCTTCGAGCCCACCGTCATCGCCGGCGTCAAGAACGACATGAAGCTCGCGCACGAGGAGACCTTCGGCCCGCTCGCCGGCGTGATCCGCTTCACCGACGAGGACGAGGCGATCCGCCTGGCCAACGACAGCGAATTCGGCCTCGCCAGCTATTTCTATTCGCGCGACCTCGGCCGCGTGTGGCGCGTGGCAGAGGCGCTGGAGGCGGGCATGGTCGGCATCAACACCGGCCTCATCTCCACCGAAGTCGCGCCCTTCGGCGGCATCAAGCAGTCCGGCCTCGGCCGCGAAGGCTCGAAGTACGGGCTGGAGGACTACATGGAGACGAAGTACCTCTGCATGGGCATCTGAAGCCCGGCCGGGCCCTGCCTCCCCCTCACCCCTCGATCGCCTTCGCCGCCGCGCACCATTCGCCGAAGTGGTGGATGCGTTCCCAGAACAGCGCGCGGGTGCCGGCGAAGTTGTGCATGTGGCCCATGCGCGGGCAGACGAACAGGTCGAAGCTCGGCGCCGAGCGGAAGGCGCGGGCCTCGCCGGGCGGATCGAGCACGAGATCGCGCTCGCCCATCGCGCTGAGCACCGGCACCGCGACCGCCGCCGCCTCGGCCGCGACGATGCCGGGGGTCAGCGTGAAGCGCGTCGCCTCGCTGGGGGTGGTGTAGGAATTCCACGGCGCCGGATCGTGCTCGCCCGAGGGGCGCGCGCCGGCGAGGATGCCCCGGGCGATGCCCTCGTAATGCGCGAGATCCTGTTCGACCACGTCCTGCGGCACGTCGTCGTAGTGGAAGCCCCAGGCCAGCGCCTTCCAGGCGGCGTCCTGCGCCGCTTCCCCCGCGGCGGCGGCGACCGCGGCGGCGTTGATGATCCCGCCCGGCCGATCGGGCGGGACATCGCGCGAGAACCAGGGCGTGACGATCGGCACGCCGCCGGGCGGCGACGCCGGATGGCTGTGCACCGCGCTGAAGCCCAGCACGCCGATGCCGTCGAAGCAATCGTGGCGCGCCTGCTGCACGATCGTCAGGCTGCCGCCGGTCGACTGGCCGATGCCGATCCGCACCGGCTGCAGCACCGGCGGATAGCCGGACGCGAGGATGCCGTTGGCCAGGCGCAGCAGCACTTCCTGCTCGGCCGCCAGCGCCGCGCGCGTGACGTTGCCGAAATCGAGCGCTTCCGGGCGGTGGCGCGAGCCGTCGCCCGAGCCGAGATGGTCGAGCGCGACGAAGATCCAGCCGCGCGCGACGTGGAAATCGGCCTGCGCGCGCCAGCCGGCGGCGGGTCCCGGCCCCGGCAGCGCGTGGGTGAAGTAGTGCCGCGTATAGCCGCCGCCCGGCTTGGCGAAGCAGACCACCGGCCGCGCCGGCAGGTCGGCCGGATCGGGCAGCGCCACGGTGAGCGCGATCTGCGCCGGCTCGCCGAGGTCGACCGCATTGGTCACGTCGATGCGCAAGTCGATTGTCCGGCCCATGCTCTCCCGTCCCTTTCGCGGCATTTGACGGGGCCTGTTTGACCGGGCTTGGGCCGCCGCGTCAAAGCGAATCCCGCCTGGCCGCCGCCAACCGCGTTGACGCCCGGCGGCAAAGGCATATCCTTTTCATATCAAGGACGGCGCCGCCGGGCAGCGGCCGCCGCGATCGGGAGATGCCGGGACCATGACGCGCAGACCTGCGGCCGAACACAAGTCCGTTTCGGACCTGTTGTCCGCGCTGGAGCTGCGCGGGCAGACCTGGTGCTACGGCGATCTCGGCCAGGACGCCGGCTTCTCGGTGCCGCCCTGCGACGCCGTGCTGTTCCACGCCGTGCTGCACGGGCCGGTGCGCGTCGCCTGCGCCAGCGGGGCGCGGATCGAGCTGGGCCCCGGCGACGCGGCGTTCGTCCTGTCGGGCGAGGCGCATGCGCTGCGCACCGGCCCGTGCAGCCCGGCGGCGACGCACGCGTTCCTGCGCGACGAGCCGAGCGTCGACGTGCCGCCGAGCCTCGCCATCGGCGCCGGCGCCCCCGCCGCGCGCGTGCTCAGCGGCAAGCTGCGCGCGAACTGGCCGGGCGAAGTCGACCGCGCGACGCTGCCCGCCCTGCTGCCGCTCGGCCAGGGCGACGCCGGCCCGCTCGCCGCGCTGCTGCGGCCGCAGGCGCTGCCGCTGGCGGGCATCGGCCCGGGATCGGCGGCGCTGCTGACGCGGCTTGCCGCGATGATGCTGGTCGCGGGGCTGCGCGCCGATCCGCGCTGCCGGCAGATATTCGCGCCGCAGCGCCGCGATCCCATCGCCGACGCGCTGCGGCTGATCGCGGCCGACCCCGCCGCGCCGTGGACGGTCGAGCGGCTGGCCCGCTCGGTCGGCATGGGCCGGTCGAACTTCGCCGCGCATTTCACCCGGCAAACGGGGCGGGCGCCGATGGACCTGGTCGCCGAGCAGCGCATGGAGCACGCCGTCGGCCTGCTGCGCCAGGGCAAGCTCAAGATCGCCGAGATCAGCGAGATGGCGGGCTACGGCTCGGAGGCCGCCTTCAGCCGCCGCTTCACCCGCCATTTCGGCATCTCGCCGAGCCAGATGCGCGAGCGCGCGCGCCACGGTGCGGCGGAGGACAAGCAGGCGGGCCCCGCGTTCCAGCCGCTGCTCGCCGGCCGGCTCGGCCCGGGCGCGGCGGCGCTGGTGCGCCAGCGGGGACGGTGACGCGCCGGCCCGGCGGCGGCTGGACGATCGGGCATGGCGCATGGAGAGGCGGCCATTGCCGCCCGGCGGCGGCCGGACGATGACGACGCTAACAAGAGCAAGAAGGAACCGGAGAGCATGTCCACGCAAACGCTCGCGCGCCCGCAGGCCAGGTCGACGATCAGGATCATCGACGCCGACACGCACCTGACCGAACCGCACGACATGTGGATCAAGCGCGCGCCCGCCGCGATCCGCGACCGCGTGCCGCAAGTGAAGATGCTGAACGGCGTGCGGAGCTGGGTAATCGACGGCGACAAGTCGATCGGCACCGGCGCGCATCCCAATTCCTCGGTACTCAGGCAGGGCGGCAAGGTCCGCGACCTCGACACTTTCCTCAAGCTCCAGTTCGAGGACGTCCACGCCGGCTCCTCGAACGTCAAGGAACGGCTCAAGGTGATGGACGAGGCCGGCATCCACGCCCAGATCGTCTACCCCAACATCCTGGGCTTCGGCGGGCAGGCCTCGGCCAAGGTCGACCCCGAGCTGCGCCTGGCCACGGTCAAGATCTACAACGACGCCATGGCCGAGTTGCAGGAGGAAAGCGGCCAGCGCCTGTTCCCGATGGCGCTGCTGCCCTGGTGGGACGTCAAGGAAGCGGTCAGGGAGACCGAGCGCTGCGCCGCGATGGGCCTGCGCGGGATCAACATCAACTCCGACCCGCACACCGTGCGCGGCGACGACGGCGAGTTCATCCCCGACCTCGGCACCGAGCACTGGTTCCCGCTCTACGAGCTGTGCAACGACCGGAACATCCCGATCAACTTCCACATCGGCGCGTCCGAGACCGCGATCGACTGGATGGGACAGCAGGGCTGGCCCTCGCTGCCCTACGACCTGCGCTCGGGCATTTCGGGGGCGATGATCTTCTTCAACAACGGCAAGACCGTCTCGAACCTGATCTATTCGGGCATCCTCGACCGCTTCAAGAACTTAAAATTCGTCTCGGTCGAAAGCGGCATCGGCTGGGTGCCGTTCCTGATGGAAGCGCTCGACTACCAGCTTGCCGAGATCGCCGAGACCAAGGGCTTCGAGAAGAAGCCCTCGGAATACTTCCGCAGCAACTTCTACGCCTGTTTCTGGTTCGAGAAGAAGGACATATCGGACATGCTGCACAAGGTCGGCGTCGACAACTGCCTGTTCGAGACCGATTTCCCGCACCCGACCTCGCTCTATCCGATCGACAACCTGGAGGAGCGCCTCTCCAGCCTCACGCAAGAGGATCGGGCCAAGGTGCTGAGCCTCAACGCGGCCAAGCTCTACAACATCGCGGTGTGAGCGGGCCGCCGCGCGTCGGCAGCCTTGCGGCCGGCGGCGGAATAGGCTTTCGCTTGGCCGATACGAAACGAGCGGGAGCGGCCCCATGAGCATCGAACTTCCTCCCCTGCGGCCGGGCCGCGCCGCGCCGCCCGATCTCGCCGAGCGGCGGGCGCAGATGCAGGCGGCGGTCGACGCGGGGGCGTGGAAAACGCGCAAGCCTCCGCTCGAGACCACGCTGGCCGGGCTGCGCACGCTGCGCTTCCGGCCCGAGGGAGCGCCGCGCGGCTACGTGCTGCAACTCCACGGCGGCGGCTTCCGCATCGGCCGGCCCGAGTTCGAGAGCCTGTTCGCCGAGGCGCTGGCCGAGCGCTGCGGCGTGGAAGTGGTCGTGCCGCAATACCGGCTCGCCCCCGAAGGTCCCTTCCCCGCCGGCCTCGCCGACGCAACCGCCGCGCTGGCCGGACTGCGCGAGGAGATCGGCGCGGCGCCGCTGATCGTCGGGGGCGATTCGGCGGGCGGCGGGCTCGCTGCCGGCCTCGCCGTGCTGGCCGCGGCGCGGGGCGGCCCGCCGATCGACGGGCTGGTGCTGCTCTCGCCCTGGCTGGACCTGCGCGTCTCGGCCCGCAGCTATGCGGCCAACGCCGCCACCGATCCCATGTTCTCTCGGGATTCGGCCGAGATCGCCGCCGAGCTTTATCTCCAGGGCTTCGACCCGGCGCACCCGCTCGTCTCGCCGCTGCTGGCGCCAATCGCGACGTTCCCGCCGACGCTCATCAGCGTCGGCACCGGTGAAGTGCTCTACGACGATTCGCGCCTGTTCCATGACAAGCTGGCCGCCGCCGGCGTGCCGTCGACGCTGAGCACCGTCTCTGGCATGGAGCACGTCGCGGTGGTGCGCGGGCTGGACATGCCGGGCGCGCCGGAAACGCTGGCTGCGGTCGTCGATTTCGTCGAGGCCCTGCTGCGGCGCTGACCGCGCTTTCGCCCTTCGCTGCGGGAAACCGCGCCGCGCGCATTGCCCCAACCGCTCGGCCGGTGCCAATAGGGGCGGCATGATCGCGCGCGCCCTGATCCCGCTCCTCGCTCTCCCTCTCGCCCTCGCGCTCCATGCCTGCAGCGAGCCGCCGGAACCGAAGCGAAGCCTCGTCGGCGATTTCGCCGCGCCGGGCGCCTATGCGCTCGCCGGCGACACCCTGACCGTGTGGAAGCGCGTCCAGCAGCCCGATGGCGCCTGGCGCTTCCATTCCTATGCGATCACGTCGGGCGGCGCGGTCGAATACCTGGAGGAACTGGAGCGCGTCGGCGCGCCGGACAATCCCGAGGCCGCGCAGGACTTCCGCGAGCATCGCCGCGGCTTCACGCTGCCGCAGGACGAGTTCGAGGCGCTGCGCGCGCAGGCCGCGCTGCTGCGGCCCGCCGCGCTGGGGCCCGACGATCCCGTCGGCGGCTATGGCGGCGAAGTCCTGCCGCGCGGCTGCGCCCCCGACGCCGCGCAGCCGCGCATCGCCGGGATCAACTTTCTCAACCGGGCCAACTGGGGCGGCTTCGTCCTGCAGCCCGGCTGTGACACCGTAGACGCCGCGGCCGCCGCCGCCGCAATGCGCGATATCTTCGACCGGCTGGAACGGGCGACCGGCGGGCAGGCGCACCAGGCGCGGCGATAGACTGCGAAAATCCGGCGCGCCGATCGGCCCGGCGCCGGTTGACCGTGCCCGCCCCGATCGCTAACAAAGTGATCAGCGCCGCTCTCCCCGCGCGGGGAGGATCGAGGATGGGGAGAGACCGAATGACCGACAAGCCACTCGCCGGAAAAGTCGCGCTGATCACAGGCGCCGGGCGCGGAATCGGGCGGGTGATCGCGCTGCGGCTCGCGCAGGACGGCGCGCGTATCGTCGCGCACTACGCGCACAGCAAGGCGGGCGCCGAGGAGACCGTCGCCGCGGTCGAGGCAATGGGCGGCAGCGCGGTCGCCTACCAGGCCGACATCGCCAGCCGCGCCGAAGTGCGGGCAATGTTCGCGCGGATCGACACCGATCCCGGCCGGCTCGACATCGTCGTCAACAATTCGGGCGTCAGCGCCGGCGGCACGCTGGCCGAGGTCAGCGACGAGGACGTCGCGCAGATCTTCGGGATCAACCTCTTCGGCCCGCTCTACATCGCCAGCGAGGCGGCGACGCGGCTGGCGGACAACGGCCGCATCATCAACTTCGGCTCCTCGGTTGCCAAGTATCCGCTGGCCGGCGCCGGGCTCTATTCGGCGGCGAAGAAGGCGATCGAGAGCTTCACCGAAAGCTGGGCGCGCGAACTGGGCGCGCGCGGCATCACCGTCAACACGGTGATCCCCGGCGCGACCAGCCCCGGGATGATCGACGCATCGCCCGAATATACCGAGTTCTTCGCCAGCTCATCCCCCTTCAAGCGCATCGGCACGGCCGAGGAGATCGCCGCCGTGGTCGCTTTTTTGGCTTCTCCGCAAGCAAGCTGGGTTACCGGCGGCAACATTCTCGCTAATGGCGCGGCCAACACCTGACCGTTGGAGAGACGAATCATGACCTATAGAGTAGCCCTCGTGACCGGCGCCGCCGCCGGCATCGGCGCGGCCTGCGCCAGGCGGCTGGCCAGAGACGGCGTGGCCGTCGGCGTGCTCGATCTCGACGAGGCGCGCTGCGCCGATACGGTCGAGGCGATCAAGGCGGCCGGCGGCAAGGCGATCGCGCTCGGCGCCGACGTCTCGCAGCGCGCGCCGGTCAAGGCCGCGGTCGAGAAGCTGCGCGACGCCTTCGGCCCGGTCACCATCCTGGTCAACAACGCCGGCGTCACCGACTTCACCCCCTTCGAGGAACTGACCGAGGAGCGCTGGGACTTCATCTACGCGGTGAACGTGCGCGGCCCCTTCCTGCTCACCCAGGAAGTGCTGCCCGACATGAAGGCCGCCAAGTGGGGCCGCATCGTCAACATCTCGTCCTCCTCGGCGCAGACCGGGGCGATCAACATGATCCCCTATTCCTCGTCGAAGGGCGCGGTCGTCACCATGACGCGCTCGATGGCGCAGGAATTCGGCCCCTACGGCATCACCGTCAACAACATCCCGCCCGGCTCGGTGATGGGCACGATCATGTCCGAGGCCAACCGCGACCGCTTCCAGATCCCCACCGAGGTGCTGCTGCAGACCGTGCCGGTGCGCCGCCTGGGCGAGCCCAACGACATCGCCAACGCCTGCGCCTGGCTGTGCCTGGAGGAATCGGGCTACGTCACCGGCCAGACGATCGGCGTCAACGGCGGCCGCGTGGTGAGCTGATCCGGGCACGGGCGACGAAGGCGGCCGGCACGTGCCGGCCGCCCCGCCTATGCGCGCCGCAGCCTGGGGCGCGGCGCGCGAAGGGGTGTCTGCAGCCACCCCGAGGGGCACGGTGCCCTGACGCGGAAGGGAGGGGCCGCGGGCCGGCACCGAGCTGACAGAAAAGTAAGCGGCCGCGCCGGATTTTCAATCGGTGCCCGCCCGGCATGGAACCCGCCTGTGCCGTTTCGCGACAGGTGACGATCGCGCGATACGCTCTTCCGCAAACCGGCGCGCGACGGCAAAAGACCGCCCATGCCGACGCTGATCCTGCTCGCCCTTTCCAACGTCTTCATGACCGCCGCCTGGTACTGGCACCTCAAGGGCGGCCCGCAGGTGGCGATGGCCCGGCCGCTCGCCTACGTCATCGCGATAAGCTGGGGCCTGGCGCTGGTCGAATACTGCCTGGCGGTGCCGGCCAACCGCATCGGCTATGCCAGCGGCTGGAGCGCCGGCCAGCTCAAGATCGCGCAGGAGGCGATCGCGCTGATCGTCTTCGGGGTGTTCATGGTCGCCGTGCTGGGCGAGACGCTCGGCTGGCGCCATTTCGCCGCCTTCGCCTGCATCATGGCCGCGGTCGGCTTCCTTTTCCTGGGGAAGTGACGCCGGGCGGCGGGGCCCGGTCCCGGTCGAGTTCCTCGAACGGGAAGCGGTCGCGGATGCGGGCGTTGAAATAGCGCCCCTTGGAAAACGCCTCGGTCAGGCCCTCGGCGACATGGCCCGGCACCATGAAATAGCGATAGCGCCGTCCGGTCACGAACGTGACCTCCAGCGCCGCCCCGGCGCGGTCATAGGCGAAGCTGCGGATGACGCTCGACGGCATGGGACGATAACGCGCAAGGCCCTGCCGGCGGTTCCCTGCGGCTTCGGCAGGGCCATCGGACCGGACTGCCCCTAATCCGCCCCGTCCACCTCCAGCGCGCCGATCCGCAGGCGGTCGATGCGCGCATCGCGCAGGCGCAGGCGGCCGATCGACAGGCGGCCGATGGCGACCGCGCCGATCGCCACCGCGCCCATCGCCAGCGCCCCGGCCGAGCCCGCGCCGAGGCTCGCCGCCGGCAGCGCGACAGGGCGGGCGGGCGGCGGCGCCGCGGCCGGCTCACTCGGCGGCGTCGGCTTGTCCGTCATCGCTGTTCTCCGCTTCGATCTCGGCCGCCTTGGCCTCGACCAGCGCGACGATATGGTCGAGCATGGCCTCGCTGGTCACGTGGTGGTCGGTCACGCCCGAAAGATAGACCATGTGCCGGCCGCTGCCGCCGCCGGTCACGCCGATGTCGGTCTCGCGCGCCTCGCCCGGCCCGTTGACGACGCAGCCAAGCACCGAGAGCGACAGCGGCGTCTTGATGTGCTGAAGCCGGGCTTCCAGCGTCTCGACCGTGCGGATCACGTCGAACCCCTGCCGCGCGCAGGAGGGGCAGGAGACGACGCGCACGCCGCGCGTGCGCAGGCCCAGCGCCTTGAGGATCTCGAAGCCGACGCGCACCTCTTCCTCGGGCTCGGCCGAGAGCGAGACGCGGAGGGTGTCGCCCACCCCGGCCCAGAGCAGGTTGCCGATGCCGATCGCGCTCTTGACGGTGCCGCCGATCAGCCCCCCCGCCTCGGTGATGCCGAGATGCAGCGGGCAGTCCACCGCGTCGGCCAGGCCCATGTAGGCGGCAACCGCAAGGAACACGTCGGAAGCCTTCACCGCCACCTTGTATTCGTGGAAATCGTGGTCCTGCAGCAGCTTGATATGGTCGAGCGCGCTCTCCACCAGCGCCTCGGGGCAAGGCTCGCCGTACTTTTCGAGGAGGTCCTTCTCCAGGCTGCCGGCGTTGACGCCGATGCGGATCGCGCAGCCGTTGGCCTTGGCCGCGCGCACCACTTCGGCGACGCGCTCCGACGAGCCGATGTTGCCCGGATTGATGCGCAGGCAGGCGGCGCCGGCGTCCGCGGCTTCGAGCGCGCGCTTGTAGTGGAAATGGATGTCGGCGATCAGCGGCACGCGCGCGGCGCGGGCGATGGCGCGGAAGGCGGCGGTGCTCTCGACATCGGGGCAGGAGACGCGCACGAGGTCCGCGCCCGCGTCCTCGCAGCGGCGGATCTGGTCGATCGTCGCCGCCGCATCGGCCGTGGGCGTGTTGGTCATCGTCTGCACGGTGATCGGCGCATCGCCGCCGACGGGCACCGCGCCCACCATGATCTGCCGGCTCTTGCGGCGCGCGATGTCGCGCCAGGGTCTGATCGAAGACATCGATTAGTTCCGCGTTTTAAATCAGAAGTTGATACAATTTACAGGGTCCCAGGATGGAAATCCGGAGCCGTCTCCGATCCTCCACCGCAGCGCGACTGGGCATGACAGCAAGGCGGACAGGACCGTTCATGCGGCGGCCCATAGCAGTTGGTAACGAATTAGGAAAACGACAAGCGGACCGGCGGAGGGACAGATCGCAGGGAGGCCACGCGCTAGCTCAGCCTCAGCGCGAACAGGAACTCCTCGTCCCGCTGCGCGCCGACCCGGAAATGGATGTCGGCGACCTTGGCGAAGCCGTAGCGGGCATAGAACCGCTGCGCGTCCGTGTTGCCGCTCCAGACCGAGAGCTGGACCGCATCCGCGCCCCATGCGCGTGCCTCGCCCAGCGCCCCGTCCATCAGCGCCGCGCCGATGCCCCGGCCGGTCATGCCGGGCGCGGTGTAGAGCTGCTTGATCTCGGCCGGGCGCACCGCTTCGTCATGCGCGGCGAGCGTGCTGGGGAGCGCCAGCTTGCAGTAGCCGGCCAGCGCGCCGTCCAATTCGCCGGCCAGCTCGGCCAGGCGATAGCGCCGCGCGGGATCGGCCAGTTCGGCGGCGACGGCCTCCGGCGAATGCGTCTCGGCCAGGAAGGCGGCGAGGTCCTCGGGCCGATACATGTGCCCGAACTTGGCGACGAAGCTGTCGCGCCCGAGCGCCGAGAGCGCCGGCACGTCCGCCGCGGTCGCATCACGCAGGATCAGCTCGCCCAATTTTCCGCCTCCCCCATCAAGCCTGCCCGGCCATCATGCGTGCTTGTCCGCCTTGCGCCGGCCCATGCGCATGCCCGTCTCCAGCCGCTGGCGCAGCGCGCGGTAGTAGGCTTCGAGGAAGGGCCGCGCGTCGCCGCTGCCCGAGGTCCAGCCGATCTTGCCGCAGATCGTTTCGTAGACCGCCTGCATCGCCTCGGGCCGGTTGCCGCGCAGCACGCGTTCCAGCATCTGCAGCTCGTACTCGCCATAAACCGAAAGCTCCGCCTCGCCGAAGCGATAGGCGCCGGCCGCGGCCGGGAGGGCCGCCGGCGCGGCGAGCGACATCGCCGCCTCCAGCCGGCGCCGGGGCGCCTCGACCACCCAGCTTCCGGCGATGAGGTCGCCCGCGCGCAGCCGGTCCGCGTTGAACAGCGGGAACAGCGCGAAGATCAGGAACCAGGCGACGGCGGCGATGCCGGCCACGCCCATGTCGCCGCCCCCTCCGTCATTGGCGCCGGCCTGCGCGAGGAACACGATCGGCAGGAACAGCTCGATATCGCGCAGCAGATTGCGGGCGATCACCATCTCGGCGGAAAGCCTGCCGCCATCGCGCGCGGCGATGCGGATGCCGGCGATGCGCTTGCCCGGCGTCGCGCCGCGCGGGCCCAGCTCGAAGAACAGGAAGTAGGCGTTGCGCAGCAGGAACATCGCCGCGATCCAGACGATGAACAGGAACTGCAGCAACTGGCCGAGCGGCCCCCTGGCGTTCAGGCTCGCGCCCACCGCGCCGCCCGCCACCGAGATCAGGATCACCGTCGTCGCGACCATCAGCAGGCCGATGAAGAACAGGTCGAGCAGCAGCGCGGCGGCGCGCGCGCCGCGACTGGCCAGCGTCAGCGGCAGGGTCACGCCTTCGGGCGTGACCATCACCCGGTCGCGCCCGCTGCGGCCCGCCGCATGCGCAAGCGGCCTGTCGGGGGCGGCGGCGGTCACGGCGTGCCGCCCTCGTCCGCGCGGCGGCGGAACAGGAAGAAGTAGCTGATCCAGAAGAACAGCATGAAGCCGCCCACGCCCAGCCGGCCGGGCGTGTGGTTGATGAGCTGGCGGCCGAAACCTTCGAGCAGCGCGGCGACGATCAGCATCAGGATCACCCCCGCCATCACCTGCGAGGCGCGGCGCCCGGCCTCGCCGGCGGCGTCGAGGATCGAGCGCTCGCCGGGAAAGGCCATCGACCGGCCGATATGCAGCCCCGCCGCGCCCGACAGCAGGATGGCGAAAAGCTCGGTCGTGCCGTGGATCGCGATCCAGGCGGCGAAGTCCAGCGTCAGCCCGGCGCCGTGGTACAGCCACAGCATCGCGCCGAGCACGGCGGTATTGTGCACCAGCAGCATCAGCGAGGGCACGCCGAAGGCGAAGCCCAGCGCGAAGGCGAGGATGGAAACCTGCGCGTTGTTGCCGAACAGATAGGCGGCGAAGGCGGCGAGCGGCTCCTGCGTCTGGTCCGAGAACAGCGTATCGTGCAGCACCTGCGGGCTGGCGCCCGGCGCGCGCGCGTCGGCGAACTGGCCGGGGATCAGCGCGTGGTACCATTCGGCGTCGCCCGCGACGAGCAGCCAGCCGACCGCCGTGCCCGCGACCATCACCGCCAGCGCCAGCAGCACGTCGAGCCACATCGCCCGCACCGCCGCGCTCCAGCCGCCGCCGAGGAAGCGCCGCAGCCACGAGCCGAGCGAGGCGCGCGGCCCGTAGACGATGAACCAGGCGCGCTGGACGAGCGCTTCGAGATAGGCCAGCGTCGCCGCGTCGAGCGAGGTCTCGCGGGCGATCGACAGGCTGGAGGCGACGGTGCGGTAGAGCACCGGCAGCGCCAGCACGTCCTCGTCGGAGAGCTTGCGCAACTGCCCCTTCTCCATGCGCGTGACGATGGCCTCCAGCCGCTTCCAGTCCCCCTCGCGCTCCAGCCGGAAGCGGTCCGAGCGCAGGGCGGCGGCTTCGAGGGCGGCGATGTCGGGCCGGGCGGCCATCAGTGTTTGCCTCGCGCAGAGGCGCGAACAAGCATCATCATCCGATCGCCCCCGCCCGCTTGATCGCCAGGTACGCGTCGATCAGCCGCGTGCCGATCTGGTCGTGCGGCGCCTCGATCACGTCGACGCCCAATTGCTGCAGCCGCCGCGTCACCAGCGCGCGCTGGCGCAGGAGCGAGTCGGCGGTGACCGACATGGCGAGCGCCTGCATGTCGGCCGGCTCGGCGGCGGCGATCTCCTCCAGCTCCGCGTCGGCCATGGTGACGAACAGGACGACATGGCGCGCGACGAGCCGGCCGATCGATTCGATCATCAGCTCGGCGCTGGTCGGGTCGGTGAACTCGCTGAACACGACGATCAGCGAGCGGCGCTGCAACCGCCCGGCGAGCGTCGCCAGCGCCAGCGTGAAGTTGGGTTCCTGCGCGTGGTAGTCGAGCCCGGCGGCGGCGCTCTGCAGGCGGTGGAACTCGCGCGCGTCGGCCATGAAGGGGGTGGACACCTCGGGCCGCGCGGCGAAGCCGAACAGCGCCACCCGGTCGCCGCTCTTGAGCGCGACATAGGCGGTGGCCAGCGCGGCCGAGACGGCCCGGTCGATCCGGGGCAGGCCCTTGACCGGCTCGCACATCGCCTGGCCGCAGTCGAAGGCGAAGACGATCTGGTTGTTGCGCTCGGTCTCGAACTCCTTGGCATAAAGGTGGACGTGGCGGGCCGAGCTTTTCCAGTCGATACGGCGGCGGTCCATGCCCGGCCGGTATTCGGTCAGCGCCTCGAACTGCGTGCCCTCGCCGCGGATGCGCCGGGCGATGAGGCCGAACTGCGCGTCCTTGAGGAAGGTCTGAAACGCGGGCGAGCGGATGTCGGCGATGTTGGGCCAGACGCGCACCGCCCGGTCGAGCGAGCGCGTCGCCTGCCGCGCGCCCAGCCCCAGCGGCCCGGCCCAGCGTAGCCAGAGGCGCTCCACCCGGCCGGTGCCGCGACGGCCCGCCGCGAAGGCGAACGCGCCGCGCCAGGTCGCGCCCTCGCGCTGGAGCGCAAAGGCGGCGCGGCCGCCGGGCGCCAGCCGGGGATCGAGCGAGACCGCCGCCTCGACCCGGCTGCGCTGGCCGCCGGCGAAGGCGGCGTCGACCAGCAGCTCGTGGCGCGCGCCCACCTCGACATCGGCCGGCACCGTCACCTCCGCGTCGCGCAAGCGCCCGGCAACGAGCGCGTCGGCAAGCACCAGCAGCAGCAGCGTCCCGCCCAGCGCCGGCGCCGCGACCCACGCCCCCGGCGCCGCCGCCGCGACGACCAGCGCCACCGGTGCCGCCAGCGCGACGAGGATCGCGGCGCGGAGCGTGGGAACGATCATGGGCCGGACGGCCGTTGCGCGTGGCCTTCGACAAGCTCAGGCTGAGCGGATGTTCTTATGTAACCCGAACCCGCTCGTGCTGAGCTTGTCGAAGCACACGCGCCGGCTTGGCCCCGGACACTCCTCACCGCGGCGCCTCGGTCTGGCGCACGAGGTCCTCGACCAGTGCCTCGACCCGCTTGCCCTCGATCTCCGCCGCCGGGCTCAGCAGCAGGCGGTGGCGCAGGACGGCGGTGGCGAGCGTCTTGACGTCGTCGGGCACCACATAGTCGCGGCCGTCGAGCGCGGCGCGGGCGCGGGCGGCGCCGGCGAGCAGGACGGCGGCGCGCGGCGAGGCGCCGCAGGCGAGGTCGGCGCTCTCGCGCGTCGCGCGCACCAGCCGCACGACATAGGCGGTCACGCTTTCGGCCAGCGTCACCCGCGCGACCGCCGCCGTCGCCGCGTCGAGCTGCTGCGGGCTCGCCACCGCGACGATGCCCAGCTCGCGCGGGCTCGGCAGCCCGCTGCGCTCGCCGTAGCGCGCGACGATGCGCGTCTCCTCCTCGATGGTGGGATAGGGCACCAGCAGCTTGAACAGGAAGCGGTCGAGCTGCGCCTCGGGCAGCGGATAGACGCCCTGGCTCTCGATCGGGTTCTGCGTCGCCACCACCATGAAATGCGGCGGCAGCGGGTGCGGCGTGCCGTCGAGCGTGACGCGCCGTTCCTGCATGGCCTCCAGCAGCGCGGCCTGGGTCTTGGGCGGGGTGCGGTTGATCTCGTCGGCGAGCAGCAGGTCGCAGAAGATCGGCCCGCGCGTCAGGGTGAACTGGCTGGTCTGGAAGTTGAACAGGTTGGAGCCCAGGATATCGCCCGGCATCAGGTCGGGCGTGAACTGGATGCGGCCGAAGGCCAGCCCGGTCGCCGCCGCGAAGCTCTGCGCGAGGAAAGTCTTGGCCGTGCCCGGCGGGCCTTCGAGCAGGACGTGGCCGCGCGCCAGCAGCGCCGCCAGCAGATGCTCGATGGTCTCGCTCTGGCCCACGACCGCCTTGGCGACCTCGGCCCGGATCGCGTCGGCGAGGCGGCCGACGTCCGCCAGGCTCATGGCAGTGGAATCGCTCATCGCGTCAGTGTCCTTTCAAGCGCGTGCAGATCCTGCGCCGCGCGGACGATGTCGTGCGGCGAATGCGCGCCGCGCAGCCGCGCGGCGATGACGGAAAAGGGCGCCGCGCCCGGGTCGCGGGCGGCGAGCGCCCGGTCGATCGCCGCCTCGGTCGCGGCAACGTCGGCCAGGCGCGGCAAGGCCAGCGCCCGCGCCAGCCGGCCGCGCGCGCGCGCCGCATAGGGCGCGGTGACGAGGTGCAGCCGCCGGCTGCGGCGGATGAGCCCGGCCGCGTTCGCCACCAGCGCACGCTTGCCGAAGGCGATCGCGCGGGCGCCGGCGCGCGGCGGGCCGAAGCGCAGGAAAGCGCGCCAGCCCACGGCGAGCGCCGCCAGCAGCAGGCACAGCGTCGCGGCGAGGAACGGCGGGGTGAAGGCCAGCGTCAGCAGGTTGGGCGCGCGCGCGAAGCCGTTGAGCGTCAGGTCGAAATGGACGACCCGCGCGCCGCCGGCGGCGGCATGAACCAGACGCTCGGCCAGCAAGGCGTTGGGCAGGCTGGCCATGCCGTAGTTGTCGAGCAGGTCGGGCTCGAAGACGAGAACGATGGCATGGCGCCCGTTGCCGTTGCCGGCGGGGTCCCCCGGGGAAACCGGCCGACGCGCCATGACCTCGAGCGCCGGATAGGAACCGCCGTCGGCGACATAGGCGGCAAGGATGCGCCCGTCCCGCCCGCCGACGACCAGCGGCACCAGCCGCGCGCCGCTGCCCGACTGCACCCGCGCGGCATCGGGCAATGCGCCCGCGATGCCGGCGCCGGACCAGTCCGCGCGCCGGCCGTCGCCCGCCGGCCCCAGCCGGACGCCGCCCGCCGGCCCCAGCCGGACGCCGCCCGCCGGCCCCAGCCGGACGCCGCCCGCCGGCCCCAGCCGGACGCCGACATCGTCGAGGAAACCGCGCCACACCGGCGGCTGGGTGCCCGCCAGCTTCACCCAGCCGCGCCGGGCGTCTTTCGCGTCGCGGGGGGCGGCCACGGCGGCCCACTTCGGCGCGATCACCAGCGTCGGCCCGACCCGGCGCCGCGCCGCGACGATCCTGTCGATTTCCGCACCATCGGCCAGGGCCGGCGGCGTGAGCACGAGCAGCCCGGGGTCGTCGAGCCCGCCTTCGCTGTGCACCCGCCGCACCGCATAGCCGCGCCGTTCGAGGAAGCCGGCAAAGGCCGCATAGCCGTTGAGGCCCTTGCCGCCGGCATGGCCGCCGCCGTCGTTGGTCGAGCCGCCGCCCGCCCCCGAACCGATCATGTAGAGCAGCGCGACGAACACCACCGCGCCGAACGCGATCAGCGCCAGCGCGGCGCGCGGCGAGAACGGAATCGCGCCCGGCGCGCTCATGCCGCACCCTCGGGGAACCGCTGCAGCGCGAAGTCGGCATAGGCGGCGCGCGCCGCCTGCCAGTCGGCCGCGTCAAGCTCGCGCAGCGCGAAAAGGCTGCGCTCGACGCGCACGGCGATTGCGGCGAAGGCCTGGCGCGCGCGCTCGGGCAGCAGCGGCAGCACCGCGATCTCGCGCGCGGTGCTGGCCGGCTGCAGCCACTCGGGCCGCGCCTCGGCGATGTGGTGGACGCTGCGCCGCAGCAGAAGGTGCGTCGCCTCGCCATAGCGCCCTGCCGCCGCCAGCCGGTCGGCATCCTCCAGCAGCGCGACGGCGGCGGCCCGGTCGGGGTTCCAATCGGGCGCTTCCGCCTGCGGCCGCTGGCGCCGGGCGGCGAGCAGCGGGCGCAGCACCCAGAACCACAGCACGGCAAGGACGACGAGCGCCGCCAGCGCGATCCCGACCTTCTGCATGACCGGCCAGGACAGACCCAGCGCCTCGCCAAGCGGGTGGAACAGGCCGTCGAGCAGCCGGCCCAGCCATTCGGCCAGATCCTTCAGCCATTCGGGCGGCCCGGCCGGCTTGGGCGGCTCGACCGGCGGCAGCGGCGCATACTGGATGTCGCCGTCGGCGCGCAGCGCCTGCCAGTCGCGGACGGCATCCCGCGCGGCCGTCGATCCGGCGATCTGTGCCCCTGCCGTCGTCACGCGCGCTTGGTGACATGGGCCACGGCGAAGGGCAAGCGGCGGTGGAGAAACGATCCTCCCCGTACCGGGCGGGTTACCCCCGCTTGCGGGCCTGAGGGTAGCTGCCCAGCATGCGCAGGTCCTTGCAGTGGAAAGCCAGCTCCTCGATCGCGCGATCGACCGCCGGATCGCCGGGGGCGCCCTCGATATCGGCGAAGAAGGCCGTGGCGGCGAAGCTCGCGCCCTTCTGGTAGCTTTCGAGCTTGGTCATGTTGACGCCGTTGGTGGCGAAGCCGCCCAGCGCCTTGTAGAGCGCGGCGGGGATGTTCTTCAGCTCGAACACGAACGTCGTCATCGCCTGCCGGCCGGCCAGCTCCTCCGGATCGAGCGGCCGGCGCGCCAGCACGACGAAGCGCGTGGTGTTGTCACGCGCGTCCTCGACGTTCTCCTCGACGATCCTGAGGCCGTAAAGCTCGGCCGCCAGCGCGGGCGCGATGGCGCAGGCGGCCGGATCGCCCTGCTCCTTGACGAAGGCGGCGGCGCCCGCCGTATCGGCATAGGACATCGGCACGATGTCCCGCTCGCGCAGGTAGCGGCGCGACTGGCCGAGCGCCTGCGGATGGCTGTAGGCGGCGGCGAAGGGCCCGTCCGCAAGCCCCATCAGCGCATGGTGGATCGACAGGAAATGCTCGCCGACGATGTAGAGCCCGCTTTCGGGCAGCAGGAAGTGGATGTCCGCGACGCGGCCGTGCTGCGAATTCTCGATCGGGATGATCGCCCGCGCGGCGCGCCCTTCCTTCACCGCGTCGAGCGCGTCCTCGAAGGCGAAGCAGGGCAGCGGCAGGCAATCGGGATCGTATTCGAGCGCGGCGCGGTGGCCGTTGCAGCCCGGCGCGCCCTGCAGCGCCACCGCGCGCGCCGGATCGGCGGCGGCGGCGCGGGTCATCTCGGCGACCAGCGCGACGGCGGGTTTGGGAAAGCTGTGCATATCGGAGGCAGCGCTTACGCAGCGAAAGCGAATCCCGCAATGGCCCTTGCGCTCGGCAGTCCGCCTGACTAGAGCGGCGCGCAAACCACAACAGGTACTTCCCAACGGGGCATCTTCGATGGACGATCGTTTCAACACCATTGCCGGCTGGGCGCTCTTTTCGGCCATCGTCGCGTTCGGCGCGTCGAGCGTAAGCGGCCATTTCTTCCAGGCGGACAAGAACCATCGCCCCCACCAGATGGGCTATGAGATCGAAGGCGTGGTCGCGGGCGGGGGTGCCGAGGCCGAGCAGCCGATCGAGGCTTTTCTGGCAAACGCCGATGTCGCCAAGGGCGAGATGGTGTTCAAGAAGTGCACCTCGTGCCACACGATCAACGCGGGCGGCGCCAACGGCATCGGCCCCAACCTGCACGGCATCATGGGCGAGGGCATCGCCGAAGGCCGTGGCAGCTTCGCCTTCTCCGACGCGCTCAAGAATCACGGCGGAAGCTGGGATTGGAAGAACATGAGCGACTGGCTGCACAACCCCAAGAAGTTCGCGCCCGGCACCAAGATGACTTTCGCCGGCCTGTCGAAGCCCGAGGACCGCGCCAACCTGATCGCCTGGATGAACGCCCAGGGCTCCAACCTGCCGCTGCCCGCCGCGCCGGCCCCGGTCGAAGCCGCCGCGGGCGAAGAAGCCGCGACCGCGGACGCTGCGGGCGCCGCGGACCAGACGGCCGCAGCCGCGGCCGAACCGGCGCAGGACAAGGCGGCCGAGGCCGCGCAGTAAGCCACGGCAAACTCGCCGCAACCCGTGTTCCCGCGCCGGCGGGGATGCGGCCTATGCCGCGCCCTTGAATCCCTGAGCGATCACGTACCACTCCGACGAGTCCTTGCGACTCGCCGGCGGCTTGGCGTGCTTGACGCTGGCGAAGTGGCGCTTGAGCAGCGCCAGGAGCTGCGCGTCGGTGCCGCCCGCCAGCACCTTGGCGACGAAAGCGCCCCCCGGCGCCAGCGTGGCGATGGCGAAATCGGCGGCGGTCTCGACAAGGCCCATCGTGCGCAGGTGATCGGTCTGCTTGTGACCGACGGTGTTGGCCGCCATGTCCGACAGCACGAGGTCCGGCGGCCCATCGAGCGCCTGCGCGAGCAGAGCCGGCGCCTCGTCGGCCATGAAGTCCATCTCGAAGATCGTCACGCCCTCGATCGGCTCGGTGGGCAGCAGATCGATGCCCACCACCCTGGCCCTGGGGCAGCGCTGGCGCAGCACCTGGCTCCATCCCCCCGGCGCGATGCCGAGGTCGACCGCGCGCGTGACGCCCTTGAGCAGGCCGAAGCGCTCGTCCAGCTCGACCAGCTTGTACGCGGCGCGGCTGCGATAGCCCTCGGCCTTCGCCTTCCGGACATAGGGATCGTTGATCTGCCGCGACAGCCAGCGGGCCGAGCTTGCCGTGCGATTCCTGGCGGTCCGCAGCCGCTCGCCGGGGTCCCGGCCGGACCTGCTCACGCCGGGTCCCGACGCATGCGGCGCAGCTCGGCGCGCAGGCGCTCGCCCTGGCCATTGGCGGCGATGAGGCTGCGCAGGATGCCCTCGCGGATGCCGCGGTCGGCCACGCCCAGGCGGTCGGCCGGCCAGACGTCGAGGATAGCGTCGAGGATGGCGCAGCCGGCGACGACCAGGTCCGCGCGCTCGCGGCCGATGCAGGGCAGCTCGCGGCGCTCGGCGATCGACATGGCGGACAGGCGCGCGCTGATCTCGCGCATCGAGTCGGCCGGGACGATCAGCCCGTCGACCGCGCGCCGGTCGTATTGCGGCAGGGCGAGGTGCAGGCTGGCGAGCGTCGTCACCGTGCCGCTGGTGCCGAGCAGGCGCAGCGGCCCCGCCCGCCCCTCCTGCATGCGCGCGCGCGCGGCGCGATCGGCGAAAGGCGCGAAGCTGTCGCCGACAAGCTCGCGCATGCGCAGGTAGCGCGCGATCCGCTCCGCCTGGCTGTCACCCTCCGGCCCGCAGGTCTCGGACAGCGAGACGACGCCCCAGGGCACCGACTGCCAGTCGAGGATGCGCGGCACCGGCGCGGTGCTGTCGATCAGCACCAGCTCGGTCGAGCCGCCGCCGATGTCGAAGATCATCGCCGGACCCTGGCCGGGCTCCAGCAGGATGTGGCAGCCCAGCACGGCAAGGCGCGCCTCCTCGCGCGCGCTGATGATGTCCAGCGCGATGCCCGTTTCGCTGCGCACGCGTTCGATGAACTCGGCGCCGTTGCCGGCGCGGCGGCAGGCCTCGGTGGCGACCGAGCGCGCGAGCTGCACGTTGCGGCGGCGCAGCTTGTCGGCGCAGACGTGGAGCGCGGAAAGCGCGCGGTCCATCGCGGACTGGCTCAACTGCCCGTTCTGCGCCAGCCCCTCGCCCAGCCGCACCACGCGGCTGAAGGCGTCGATGACTATGAAGTGCTCGGCCGAGGGGCGGGCGATCAGCAGCCGGCAATTGTTGGTGCCGAGGTCGATCGCGGCGTAGGACTGACGCGGATGGTAGGCGGGCCGGGAAGCCTGCCCCTGCGCCGGAACCGCAATCGGTTCCGCGCCGTTCCTCGTCCCCACCCCCGACTGCGGCAAGGGCGGGGGCGCCGGAGGCGCTCCATCGGTATCGTCGGCATTGCACCCGGCCGGTGACGCGTCGCTGCCGCCCGTCATTGCCGCGCACGCTGCCGGCGGAAGCTGATCCGCCATGGTCAAAGCACTCGTTATCATTTTCCCGCCGGTCGCGACGGGTACCTGACAAAGATGCTAGCCGCAGCGCGGCGAAGGAGCAAGTGCAGCGTCTTGACGGACCCCGTACACCCGCCTAGAGGCACCCCCCTGTTGCCCCGTCGTCTAAAGGTAAGACTACGGACTCTGACTCCGTCAATCGAGGTTCGAATCCTCGCGGGGCATCCAATCACCCGGCGCACCTCGACGGCCACGGGCCTTTTCCCGACCGGGAAGCCGGCGCGGGGGCGCATCAGTCGGCCGTCGATAGTATCCGATTTCGTTCGCCAGGCCGTCGCAATCTCGAAATGGCACGAACCCGGCCCCCGCTTGCGGCCGATCCGCCTTGCAAAACGCGAGTTGCGCCTGCAGAAATGCATACGGAACCGGCTGCCGATAACTTCGGCCAGCCGTGCTGTCTGTTTCTAGACGTGAGTTTCGATGCTCAACAAACCGATCGATCTCGGAGATGCCGGCGGCGATGGACACCGTATCGCGTTGACGCTGTTCGACACCGGCTCGATGGTGCTCTCGTCGTTCAATCCCGATTCCGGGAATTCCGACAACGTCGTCATGCTGCCCGAGCAGTGGCGGGCCGCGATGAAGATGCTGATCGATTCGTACGGGACGGACGCCTGCCCCTATTTTGTGGCGCCCGATTCCTGCCGGGCCGAACAATGCAAGGATGGCTGCCCCCCATCGACGCAGGCCTGATCGGGTTCAGCCCCCATCCACGAACCGCGCGGGGGCGAGGCGCTCGAGCGCGTTCAGGCAGACCGCCTCGTAGCATTCGCAGGCCTGCGTCTCCAGCAGGTCCCGGTCGAGGACCGAAAGGTTCCCGCGCGAATAGTGAATGGCGCCGGCCGACAGCAGCTTGTTGCACGCTTCGCTGACCGTCGCCGGCCGCAGGCTGAAGATATCCGCGAGCATCCGCTGCGTGATGTCGAAGCTGTCGCCGTGCACCCGGTCGTCGGCGTGCAGCAGCCAACTGGACACGCGCTGGGTCGCCGAATGCACCGCGGCGCAGGCGACGCTCTGCATCAGACGCCGCATCATCTGCGCCATGCAGGTCAGCAGCGCCGGGCGCAAGCAGGGGAACCTGTCCGCGGCGGCTGTGAAATCGTGCATCGGCAGCCAGGCCGCGGTGCCGGAGATGACGGCCATCGCAGTGCATATCTCGCGGGGCTGCCCGACGAGGAACAGGCCGCCGACGATCCCGTCGCACCCCACCGCGGTGTGCTCCACCAGCCGCCCGTCCCGGAGCGCAAGCCGAAGCGAAATCAGACCGTTCAGCGGAAAAATCACGTTCTGCGCCGGGGCCCCCGCCTCGAACAGGATTTCGCCCGAATGAATCGGTTTAGTCATAACCCGATCAGCGAGGAAATCCCGGCAGGCCGGGGACAGCCCACGCAAGATCCAGTTTGCATCCATGCAGTTAGACTAGAACTGCAACCTTGGGTTTACAAGAGAACAGCTCCGGCCCTCCGTTTACTCCATATTAACCCTCCATATATACGGTACCGTCTTTAGTAGAACTGATTATCGTACTTTTACGTACTCGGCAAAAGGTACCGAAATCCACGGTGGAGTGTGGTTGCCCCATGCCCAAATGTCGCTCGAGAAGGCCGAAACGGCCCGCGCGGGGGGAATATCCTGATGAAACTCGAAGCATTCGACGCCTTCCGGACAGAGGGGCCCCTCCCGCCCGAGGGTCCGCCACGCCATGGCGGGAAAGCGCGGCCGCGGCGCATCGCCGAAGCCCTCCTCCCCGCCTGCGGCCGCCCGAGCTGCAAGACCGCGATCGACCACATCGCCATGGCGCTGGTCCTCAGCCGGCACGGCACGATCCTGGAAGCGAACGACAAGTTCCACGAGATCAGCGGTTTCGCTCCGCGCGACATCCTCGGCCACGCGATCACCGATTTCATGGCCGAAGATCCCGCCACGCTGGGCCGCGACGTGCTGACCGCGCTGCGGCATGGGGCGGTCTGGCGCGGCGACATCAGCTTCGTGGCCCGGCACGGCGGCGTGCTGTGGGCGGACCTCACGCTGGTGCCGCAGCGCGGCGGCTGTTGCACCATCGACAGCTTCACCCTGCTCGGCCTCGACATCACCGATCGCAAGCAGGCCGAACTCTCGGCCGTGGAGGAGCGCCGCCGGCGCGAGGACATGGAATGCCTGGTCAAGGACATCGTCGATACGGTGCCCAACGGCATCGTCGCCTATGACGAGGCGGGCAAGGTCATCTTCTTCAACGACGCGCATACCCGGCTCTACGACAGCGTCGCGACCGGCATCGCCATCGGCCGGGACCGGTCGAGCCTGGTGCCGCCGCAATACCGCAAATTCCTGCTCTCCCCAGACTCGTCCGGCGGCCGGGTTTCGGACCTGGCGACGCACTGCTCCCGCTCGTTCGTCCAGAAGCTGCCCGGCGAGCGCTGGATCCAGGTGCAGAACCGGCGGTCGACGGCCGGCCGGCTGATTTCCGTCCAGACCGACGTGACCGGCCTGAAGCGCGCCGAAAAGCATATCAAGCACCAGGCCACGCGCGATCCGCTGACCGGCCTGTGCAACCGCACGGTGCTGTTCAACCGCCTCGCGCGCTCGTCGGCCGACAAGGCCGAGGCGGCCAGGCCCTATGCACTGCTGCTCATCGACCTCGACGACTTCAAGGGCATCAACGATTCCTACGGCCACGACGCCGGCGACGCCTTCCTGCAGCAATTCGCGCACAACCTGCGCGCGGCCGTGAGGCGCGGCGACATCGTGGCGCGGCTGGGCGGCGACGAATTCGCGGTGGTGCTGCGCGACCTGCACGCTCCCGACGACATCGTCGCGATACTGGAAAAACTGAAGCGCGAGATCTCCGGGCCGCTTGCCATCGGCAACCGGACGCTGATCCCCTCGGCGAGCATCGGCGTCGCCTGCTTTCCGCGCGACGCGATCGAGCCCAAGGAACTGATGAAAAGCGCCGACCACGCGCTCTATCACTGCAAGCAGAACGGCCGCGGCGGCTTCTCGCTCTACGACATGTCGATGCGCCGCCGGCTCGCGCGGCGGGCCTATCTCTGCGAAGAACTGCGGCTGACGCTCGATCGCCAGGAAATCGGCGTCGTCCTCCAGCCGCAGCGCGACATGACCAACGGGCGGCACTTCGGCTTCGAAGCACTGGTGCGGTGGAGCGTCATGGGCGAGGCGATCCCCCCGCTCGAACTGATCTCGATCGCCGAGGAAGCCGGGCTGGTCCGGCAGCTCAGCTACCAGGTCATCGAAAAGACGCTGGGCATCGTCGGACGGCTCAGGCAGCACGGCCTCGATCCGGGCATCATGGCGTTCAACATCGCCGCCTCGCAGCTTTACGACCCCGCGTTCCCCGCAAGACTGGGCGAGATCCTGGATACCCACGGCACGTCGCCCGCCGAGATCGAACTGGAAGTGACCGAGAACGTCATCCTCGACCGGTCGGCCGACGTCATCGCCAAGGCCATTCACGACCTGCACGCCATGGGCTTCGCCATCGCGCTCGACGATTTCGGCACGGGCTATGCCTCGCTGACCCATCTCAAGCGCTTTCCCATCGACCGGCTCAAGATCGACCGCTCGTTCATCAGCGGCTTCGAGCAGCGCGACCAGATCGCCCTGCTCGACAACGACGATTTCATCATCTCGCGGACCATCGTGTCGCTGGCGCACAACCTGGGGCTCAAGGTGGTGGCCGAAGGCATCGAGACGCGCCGGCAGTACGAAGAGCTGTCGAACATCGGCTGCGACTTCGCGCAGGGCTACCTCATCGGCCGGCCGATGAACGAGCAGACGACCACCGAATACCTCTCCAGGATCGACAAGTCCTATTTCATCTAGGAGGACCACATGCACGCTGCACTGCCTGTCGCGACACGTCCCTCCGGCGGATGCCCGGCCGACGTCATCGCCTTCACCGGGCCGGGAGCGGCCGGAAAAGGCAAGGCGCCCCGCCAGGCGGGCCAGAAGGCGGCATCGCCGCCCGCCCACGATCTGGTCTGCACCGTCGACCGGGACGTGAAGCGCCGGGCTTCGATCTCCTACTACCTGAACAGCGCCGGCTTTCTCGCCGAACCGTTCGAGACCGTCGAGGAACTCATCGCGCGCCGCCCCAGGACGGGCGTCGTCCTGGTCCATGACGACGAGCGGACGGTAGGGCCGCTGATCCAGCAGCTTTGCCGGCGGCACACCTGGCTGCCGGTCGTCGCCTTCTCGGAAGCGCCCGCGACGGCGCGGGTGGTCGAAGCCGTGCTCGACGGGGCAGTCGGCTATGCATCCTGGCCGGGATGCGGCGAGGCGCTGACGAACGCCATCCGCCATGCCGCCACCCGGCGGAACATTGCGGCCGGCGGACCGCGCCGGGCCATGGCACTCGGCCAGATCGACAAACTCTCCAACCGCGAGCGCGAGATCCTGGCCGGCATGGCCGAAGGGCTCAGCAACCGGCTGATCGGCCAGCGCCTGGCGATCAGCCCGCGAACAGTGGAACTGCACCGCGCGAACATGCTGGCCAAGCTGGGCGCGCGGCACAGCGCGGACGCAATCCGCATCGCCATCGAAGCTTCACTCACGACATTGGACTGCAAGATGCCAGCTAGCTGATCTCTTCTTTTTTGGGGGACGATGACATGACCGATACCGAATTCCAGGATCGCCTTGATTTCTACGAATTGGACCGCCTGAACAGCCGGGACTTCGCCGGCGTCCGCCGGGCGCTCGAACGGCGCATCGACACCGCGCTGGAGCGCTTCTACGGCAGGATCTCCAGCACCGGGGCACTCGCGCATTTCTTCCGCGACTCCCAGCACATGAGCCGGGCAAGGAATGCGCAGCGCGACCACTGGATGGACGTGTTCAGCAACGGGGTCAACGAGGCCTACCGCCGGCGCGCCGTCCACATCGGCCAGGTCCACGCACGCATCGGCCTCGAGCCTAAGTGGTACATCGGCGGCTACACGCTGGTGCTGGAGGACGTCATCGCGGTTCTCGTCGCGCCCGGCCTGTTCCGGCTCCTGCCCTGGCGCCGCGCGCTGGCGCGGCGGCTCGCCACGCTGATCAAGGTGTCGCTGCTCGACATCGACCTGGGCCTGTCGGGCTATTTCGTCGATTCGGAGGAAAAGCTGCGCGGCGTCGTGCGCGACCAGCTCGGCGAGGCGCTCGAAGCGCTGGCCCGGGGCGACCTGACCCGGCGCACCAGCGGCCTGCCCGTCGGATACGCGAAAGTGGAGCA
>Ga0172382_10000733_pt1 | contig 61149 bp, 59 predicted proteins | sample Leawel138RmetaG_FD_122245 | JGI IMG/M metagenome (GOLD analysis project Ga0172382, IMG submission 122245) | Leachate microbial communities from a municipal landfill in Southern Ontario, Canada - Leachate well 138R metaG | ecosystem: Engineered > Solid waste > Landfill > Unclassified | place...
AGCAGTTCCGTCCCCGGCCCGGTCCAGCCCCCTCTGGTTTCCTTTCCAGGCTTTGAAGGGGGTCCCCCCGGGGTCCCGCCCCCCCCTTGAGTACCATTCGTTCAGGATGGAAGCCAATTCCCCTGGGTCCATGTCGAGACGGTATTTGCTCTCCTCCCCCCCTGACACAAGAACCCCTTGAAAAAACCCCCTGACGAACCTTTCCCAAAATGTCGCCGCGTGTAACCCGTCCGGGGACAGGTCGCTCCCCTCCTCCCCATCCTGAAGAGAGAATAAGCCGTAATCGATCAGGCGGGTTTGAAGGTGGCGGACGTTTTCCCTGGCGAGAAGCGCCTCAATCCCCCCCTCCCGCTGAACGTCATTTCTTTTTTGCGAGATGATGCGGTTGAACGCCATCAGTTCCTCTGTAGCGAGACCCTTTTCGAGGATCAAACCGATGATCCCGTGCTCGAAGAGGGTTCCGGCAAACCGCGCGAAAATCGGGTTCTGCGGGTCCAGGGTCGAGGACCCCACCACGATGGTGTTTTTTGCGATCTTCAGGACCAGGCGGGGCTGAATGGCAAAAATCTCGTCAAGAATTTCTTCGACCTTCTCAAAGGATTCCAGAACAAAGGGGTGTCCGGAGGGATAGGAGGCAAGTTTGCTCACAGCCATGTTCAGGGCATGGATCAAGTCATGAATGATTTTGACATACATCTGACGCTGCATACAGATCCTTTCCTTACCTCCCGCAACTCCCAGGGAAAAGAGGTATGGCATCAAAAACCGGACGGCACGTACAATCGAATCGTGGAGCCATCCTTAAAGAGCTTGTCGTTTTCATAAGCCGGGCACCGGGAACCCTTTTTTCTGGTTGAGGGGGACGGGCCAGGCAACGAAAATCCTCTCGGCCTGAAAAGCCATGGCGGGGATTTCCGGTAAAGAACCGATCCGCGATCGATAACACATTTCGCTTATGAAGCCGTTTCCCCAGCACCGTTTCCTGACGACGGACCTCGTTTAGTCGCGTCATGTACCCGCCATGGTTCAGTATCGACCAAATTGACGCTAAACTTTAGGATAAAACACTGAAACCGTCGTAAAACCTGTTGGATTTGCTCCCTGAGCGGAATCAATTCAGATTGATATAATGCGGCCGTCTGTAAGAATTGGTGTCAGGAAAGGATAAACTGAAGCGTAACCGGCATTACAGGACCGGCCTTCCCGACATGAAACAAAAAACGGTGAGACCTGTACCATCCTGGTTCGATTCTGGAGCGGGCGACGGGAATCGAACCCGCGACTTTCAGCTTGGGAAGCTGACATTCTACCGCTGAATTACACCCGCTCGCTATGTTGCCGGCTGTTTTTTGAACCTTGAAAAAGAGCTGCCATCTTATTCTTCGCGGCTCTTTTGTCAAGATATTTTTACTTCAAGCGGATCGTGACGGCCTTTTCGTGGGCGTCCAGACCTTCCATGGCGGCAAACCGGGCCGCATGGCGACCGTAACGGCCCAAGGCTTTCTCCGTGAAGGAGATGACGCTCATCCGCTTCACGAAATCATAAACCCCCAGGGGTGAGGCGAATCTCGCCGTCCCTCCGGTCGGGAGAACATGGTTGGCTCCGGCCAGGTAATCCCCGAGGGTTTCCGGTGTGTGGTGTCCCAGAAACACGGCCCCGGCGTGACGGATATCCTTCACAATTTCCCGGGGGTTGCCGACCATCAGCTCGAGGTGCTCCGGGGCAAAGCGGTTGGCTATTTCCACCGCTTCGTCCATATCGACGGCGATCATAACGGCGCCGAAGCTTTCAAGGGCGCTTTCGGCCACCTCTTTCCTGGAAAGTTCTCCCAGCTGGCGATCCACCTCATCCGCCACCTTACGGCCGAAATCTTCGTCGGGCGTCACCAGTACGGCACTGGCCATGTCGTCATGCTCCGCCTGGGACAAAAGATCCGCCGCCGCATGAGCGGGATGGCCCGTACCGTCAGCGATGATCAAAACCTCACTGGGTCCGGCGATCATGTCGATGCCGCACTGGCCATAAACCATCTTCTTTGCCGCCGTAACATAGGCATTGCCCGGCCCGACAATCTTGTCCACCCGGGGAACCGATTGCGTACCGTAGGCCAACGCCGCCACAGCCTGGGCCCCGCCGATGCCGAGGACCCTGTCGGCACCGCTGATTTTTGCCGCCGCGGCGATCAGGGGGTGAACCCCCTGCCCTTTTGTCGGTGACGCCAGGATGATCTCTTTCACCCCGGCAATCCGCGCCGGGATCACCGCCATGAGGACCGTTGAGGGATACGGATTCCTTCCTCCCGGAGCGTAAACCGCCACCCTGTCCAGAGGCAGCACCCGGCTTTCCAGTTCGATCCCTTCGGCATCCCTCAAAACCCAGTCTTCCATGACCTGTCTCTCGTGGAATTTACGGATCCGATCGGCAGACAGTTCAAGAACAGCCCGGTCCTCCTGGCCGAGTTTCGCCGCCGCCGCATCCAGCTCGGAAGGGGAAATCTCGATATTTTCTTCATTGACCACATGATTGTCGAATTGGGCCGTGTATTCAAACAGGGCGGCATCACCTCTTTGGGCGACATCATCGACAACGGTTCCAACCTGCCTCCAAAGTTCGGGATCGAATACCTTGCCCCGTTGATGGATCAAGCGGAACGTCTCTTCAAAAGACGGGTCTTTGGTGTAAATCACCCTCATCTCAAGCCGACTCCCTCCTTATTCTCGCCCCAAGGGCGGAAAATTTTTCCTCCATTCTCTGGTAGCCGCGATCCAGGTGGTAAATGCGCGACAGATCCGTTCTTCCTTCCGCCACAAGTCCCGCCAGCACCAGGCAGGCCGACGCACGAAGGTCCGTCGCCATGACCGGGGCGCCCTTCAATACGGGAACCCCCTGGACAATAGCGGCTCCTCCCTGAATGACGATGTTGGCCCCCATCCGGACAAGCTCTGCCACGTGCATGAACCGATTCTCGAAAACCGTTTCCGTCACAACACTGAGGCCATTTCCGATGGAGAGCAGAACCATCATCTGGGCCTGCAGGTCCGTCGGAAATCCCGGGTAGGGAGCGGTCTTGATGTCGATACTCCGGATACCGTCCCCACCCCGTACCCGCACCCCGTTCGAAACAGGCTCCACCAAAATACCGGCATCGACCAGTTTGACGATGAGCGCATCCACATAACGGGGATCGCACCCCCGAATGGTGACGTCTCCCCCGGTAATGGCCGCTCCGATCATGTAGGTACCGCATTCGATCCGGTCGGGCATAACCGTTCCTTCCGCACCGGTCAACCGGGTTACCCCCCCTATGGTGATTGTTTCCGTCCCGGCTCCCGTTATTCTGGCGCCCATGGCGGTGAGCACGTCAGCCAGGTTGACGATTTCCGGTTCCTTCGCCGCATTTTTCAGGACCGTTGTCCCATCGGCCAGGCAGGCCGCCATCATGATATTTTCAGTTCCCGTGACCGTCTGGATATCGAAGTAAATCGTCGCCCCCCGCAAGCGCGGAGCCGTTGCCTCGATATAGCCGTCCTGCAGCGTCACGGTAGCTCCCATTTCCTCCAGAGCCCTGATGTGCAGATTCACCGGCCTGGCGCCGATGGCGCAGCCGCCGGGCAGCGATACCCTTGCCCGGCCCATGCGGGCCACAAGCGGTCCCAGTACCAGAACAGAGGCCCGCATGGTTTTCACCAGTTCATAAGGGGCCTCAACGTGATTGATGTGCCGGGCATCGATCCTGACCGTGCCGGTTCCCTCAACCTCCGCTCCAAATCCACGGAGCAGTCTGTTTGCCGTTCGGATATCCATCAGTTCCGGCACATTATGGAATGTGCAAGGCCCCTCGGCCAACAGGGAGGAAACAAGAATGGGCAAGGCGGCGTTTTTGGCCCCGCTGACCTCGACCACTCCCTGCAGTCTTTCCCCGCCCTCGATGATCATTTTATCCACGAGTCATATCCTCCTGGCCCGGATGACCCTTTCCATACCGCCGTAATCGGAACGGACGGAAAGATTTTCATACCGGCCCCGCTTATTGAAAAGCCGACGAAGCGTACCAACCTGTCCCCCATCCATCTCCATCAAAAGCCATCCACCGGCGTACAGGAAGGACGGGCTTTCCTGAATCAAAATCCCGTGGGCCTCCGTTCCTTCCGGTCCGGGCACCAGGGCGTCCATCGGTTCATACTCCCGAATCCCGGGCGGAAGCGAATCATAATCGTGACGGGAAATGTAGGGAGGGTTTGAAACGATGAGGTCGAACCGTCCCGAAACGGGTTCCAGCATGTTACCCTGCAGAAACGTTATGCGGTCCTTCACCCCGTTCGCTTCGGCATTGGCCCGAGCGATCGCCAAAGCCTCCGGGGCGACGTCCGTCGCCGTAATCTGAATATCCGGCCGCTCCGACGCCAGCGCCACGGCAACGGCACCGCTGCCCGTTCCAACTTCCAGGACCTGCCAGGTTTTCCCGGCCTTCGACGGCATGCAAGCCAGCGTTTCCTCCACAAGCACTTCCGTTTCCGGCCGGGGAATCAGCACGGCCGGCGTTACCAGAAAGGGAAGAGACCAGAATTCCTTCGTTCCGGTGATATAGGATACCGGCTCGTTTCCGCCTCGCCGTTGCAACCACCCCTTATACCGACACACGGCGTCCGGGTTCACCTCATCCTCGGGATGGGTTAGAAAGAGGAGCCGGTCAAGCCGCAGACAGGCTGCAAGCAACACCTCCGCATCCAGGCGAGGCGTCGGCGAACCCGCATCCGCCAGGAAGACAACGGCTTCGTTCAGAATATCCGCAACCGTCATGCTCTCCCCTCATTTGCCGCGGCCTTCAGCATTTCCGTCTGGAAGTGGGTGTGGAGTCCACCCAACACGTCATCTATGGCTCCGTCGAGAAAACCGTCCAGATTGTACAGGGTCATACCGATCCGGTGGTCCGTCACCCGTCCCTGGGGGAAGTTGTAGGTTCTGATGCGTTCGCTGCGGTCCCCTGTTCCCACCTGGCTTTTGCGCGTCTCGGAAATTTCGGAATTTTGCCTGGTCGCGGCAATATCTAAAAGCCGTGCCCGAAGCACCTTCATGGCCTTGGTCTTGTTCTTCAACTGTGATTTTTCGTCCTGACACGTTACAACCATACCCGTCGGCAGGTGCGTGATGCGTACGGCCGAATCGGTGGTATTGACACTCTGGCCTCCATGGCCGCTGGAATGATAGACATCGATGCGCAAATCATTCGGTTCGATGTTCACCTCGATCTCCTGCGCTTCCGGTAAGATCGCCACGGTGACAGCGGAGGTGTGGATCCGCCCCTGCGCTTCCGTCACAGGCACCCGCTGGACCCGATGGACGCCGCTTTCGTATTTCAGACGGCTGTATGCACCCGCCCCGGTGATCATGGCGATAATTTCCTTGAACCCGCCGACCCCGCTGGACGGTGTGCTACTCACAACCTCGACTTTCCACCGCTGGGTCTCGGCATATCGGGCGTACATGCGGAAAAGATCTCCGGCGAACAAACCCGCTTCATCCCCGCCGGTTCCGGCGCGGATTTCCAGGAAGACGTTCCTTTCATCATTGGGATCTTTGGGAAGCAGGAGAACCTTCATCCGCTGTTCAAGGTCGGACAACCGTTCCTTGAGTTCCGGCAATTCCTCCCTGACAATCTCGATCAGTTCCCGATCCGTTCCCCGAAGGAGCTCTTCCCCCTCGGCAACACGTTCCTCCACGATCACATAGTCCCGATACGCCTCGACAAGTTCACGCAGATCCGAGTGTTCTTTGGCATACTTCTGATAAAGCTGCGTTTTTGCGACCACGTCGGGGTTGGCCAGGAGACCCTCGAGTTCCCGATAGCGTTCTTCGATATCCTTCAGTTTTTCGAGCATATGCTTACACTTGTCAGATTATTTCTGGTTTTCAGGAGATCTTGTCCGACCGGTTACGCCGTCACGGAGGTAAAACGGGGCATTTTTCGCAAAGGGATTCGTTTCCCTAATGAAAGGAAAAACCCCGCGTCGAGGGGGGAATGAACAGCGGTGATCAAACACAACTTTCCCCCTACCCGGTCCGTCAGAGATGAAATAGGGGAATCGCTGCAGGGGGTTATTTCTTGGTGTCCTTGTCTTTCTCGGCATATCTCCTTATGAACCGTTCCACCCGTCCCTCCGTATCGACAATTTTCTGTTTCCCTGTCATAAATGGGTGGCACTGGGAACAGATCTCAACCTTGATGTCTTTCCTGGTTGATCTCGTGGGGATGATATTTCCGCACACACAGGTGATGGTCGTTTCCGTATATTCCGGATGAATTTCCTTCTTCATGATCAGTTCTTCTCCTCGTGATTAAGTTTATCTCAGGCTCTCCCCTGTCGGGAGAGGGAAGTTATAATGATTTTTTGAATAATATCAACAAAAAATCACTCTACTGGTTCATCGAATCCAGAAATTCCTGGTTGGTCTGCGTTTTTCGAACCTTATCAAGAATAAATTCCATGGCATCCACGGGATTCATTTCCTGCAACAACCGACGCAGAATCCAGATCCGGTTCAGGTTGTGTTTCGGCGTGAGCAGTTCCTCTTTGCGCGTACCGGAACGGATCAGATCGAAAGCCGGGAATACCCTCCGGTCGGCGATCCTGCGATCGAGATGGAGCTCCATGTTGCCCGTTCCCTTGAATTCTTCAAAGATGACCTCATCCATGCGGCTCCCCGTATCGATGAGCGCTGTGGCGATGATTGTCAGGCTGCCTCCGTTTTCGATGTTTCGGGCGGCTCCGAAAAAACGTTTCGGCTTGTGCAGGGCGTTCGAGTCGACACCTCCCGAAAGCACCTTCCCGCTCGGCGGAACCACGGCGTTGTAGGCCCGGGCCAGCCGGGTGATGCTGTCCAGCAGAATGACGACGTCCTTTTTGTGTTCGACCAGGCGTTTTGCCTTTTCGATAACCATCTCCGCGACCTGAACATGGCGGGATGCCGGCTCGTCAAAAGTCGATGAAATGACTTCACCGGCAACACTTCTTTGCATATCGGTCACCTCTTCCGGCCGCTCGTCGATGAGAAGCACCATGAGGGTAACGTCCTTGTGATTTCGTGTAATGCTGTGGGCAATGTCCTGGAGAAGGACGGTCTTGCCGGCTCGGGGCGGGGATACGATGAGACCTCGCTGCCCCTTGCCGATGGGCGTGAACATGTCCATGACCCGTGTCGAAAGATTCTCCGGATCCGACTCCAGTTCTATCTTCTCCAGAGGATAAAGGGGGGTCAGGTTGTCAAAGAGGATCTTGTCCCTTACCGCGTCAGGGGCTTCGAAATTCACGGAATCAACTTTCAGGAGGGCAAAATACTTTTCCCCTTCCTTGGGTGGCCGGACTTCACCGTAAATGGTGTCCCCGGTTCGAAGGCTGAAACGCCGGATCTGGGAGGGAGAAATGTAAATGTCATCGGGACTGGGCAGGTAATTGTAATCGACCGCCCGGAGAAAACCAAATCCGTCGGTCAGAATCTCCAGGACCCCGGCACCCGAAATTACGCCGTTTTTTTCCGCCTGGCTCTGTAGAATCGCAAAGATCAGATCCTGGCGCCGCATACCGCTGGCACCGGCCACATTGAGATCCTTCGCCAGTCTCGTTAACTCACTGATCGGTTGCCGCTTAATTTCTTCAATATCCATGCTGAAGTTCCTTGTCTATATTTATTATAAAATGCACCCTTTCGGGAATTCATTCAAAGAATTCCGTCCGTTCCAGAACGCCTTGGCTCAGAGCCGAATCCAAAAATACCTGAGACCGAGTCGGGACATGCGCCTGGAGGTCTCGCCCTGTTGAGGGCAAGATCAAAACACTGGAACGCCCGGAAAGCGCTTGTTGCGGCGGACAAATTGACAGCGATGGGCAAAAATCGTATTGTTTCCCGGAGATTCGCGGTACGTCCCCCTGTATCACCCGGATTTCGACGGGCCGCCTTGTGAGCGAGTTTGTCTGTTTTCGACATAGTATCCCGGCCTTCAATCTGCCGTGGGTTTCCCAAGATGAAATGCAATATCAATATGTTTCGAGCCGGAGAAAAGGTATTTTGAAAACCCTGCGTTTTCGACACGCAAAAGGGCATCGGGAGGGTATTCCTTGTTGCCGGTCGTTTCCTGATTCATTTTTTCGATGAATTTTATTGAATCAAACGTTAAAAACGGCACCACTGATGCACACGAACCATTCGTCTGGGATTAAGTTTAAATACAATGGGTTGCTTCATGAGAACGATTGGATTCTTCTTACGGCAGGAACCTTGCGTGCGCCCATCCAAAGTTGATAAAAAAGCCCTATCCGAATCCGAAATATCTGTCAAGCCCTTTTTGAGGGCCATGTCAATCAATGGGTGGGGCCTTTTGTTATCCAAGGCCGCTTCAACCCGCCAAAGATCAATAATCACGCGATGTCTGACGTTTCCAAAAAACTGTTCTCCCCAAATATTTAAAACGTCGATACCCCGCCCCGTCCGCCGTAAGGAAAAAACTTTTCTGTAAGTAATCGAACATTCCGCCGCTTATCCCACAACATACCGGGATAGCCTGACGTGCGTCATTCCCGAACCATAATGAAGTTGAGCTGGCGTCCCGTCGTTTCACCCTCGCCCCGGTGGGAAAAGAATAAATCGCGGCGACAGGACGTACAGACCCCGGACGTGCCGATCCGGCCTGATGAGACGCCCGCCCCTTCCAGTTGCAGCCGGTTGGCCAGGGCCAGATCCATCATCCAGCGGCCTTTTTTCCCCGAGGCTTTCAGAAATCCACCGTCCTCCGTTCGATTCCCGAACTGATGGCAAACCCTCTCGTCCACCTCATAACAACAAGGCCCGATGGCCGGACCGATGGCCGCCCAGAGGTCCTCCGGGGCCGAGGCAAACCGTTCCCTGAGTACGCGTACCGCCTTTCCGGCGATGCCCAGGGCCGTCCCCCTCCATCCGGCATGAAGGGCCGCCACGATTCTCTTTTTCCCGTCCGCCAGAAAAACAGGAACGCAGTCCGCCGTTTTAACGCACAGGACCAGCCCCGGCCTGTCGGTAATGAATCCGTCTCCTTCGAACATATCACCTGCAGGGAGGTTGTATCGGGCGGCCAGAACATGAAGGGTGTCTCCGTGAACCTGGCGTCCCAGAATCAGGTCCTCGACGGCAAAACCGAACGACTGCGAGATGATGTGGAGATTTTGCCGGACATTCGCCGGTTGATCGCCCTGTCCGGCATCGACGTTCAGACTCGCGAAAGGCGCGGGACTTGCCCCTCCCAAGCGGCTAAAAAACGCATGCGACAAAAAATCGAACCGGTTCAGCGCCGTGGATTGAAGATAGACCAAGGCACCCCGGTCACGGAAATGAAACATCTTGCTCCCTTTAGCAAAAGGGGCCGATTACGCCCCATCTGATCCTCCACCCACCCCCATGCCCGCGGCGGGTACAACGAACAATGGGAACGGTATCGACATATGCCGCGCAAATCCAGTAACTTGAAGTCATTTTGACATAAAGCGTAACGAACCATCAGCGGCACTTGGATTCCAAATAACATAGAATACCTTGCAGATCGTCTGTCAGGGGCGCGCTGAAGATCATCTCCTCGTCAAGGGCGGGATGGAGGAAGGCGATCCGCCAGGCGTGAAGGGCCTGCCGCGGAAAAGCGTCAAGACGCGCCCTGAGGGTCGTGTCCCTGACGGATTTTATCCTTCCGCCGCCGCCGTAAACCCGGTCCCCCACAACGGGATGGCCTATGGCTGACAGGTGGACTCGGATCTGGTGCGTACGGCCCGTTTCAATCTCCACATCCAGCAGGGACACGTCGCCGTAACGTCTCATGACCCGCCAGTGAGAAACAGCCTCCTTTCCCCTATGACTGCGGATGGACATTTTTTTTCGGTTCTCCGGGTGCCGTCCCACGGGTAGAGCAATCGTCCCCTCGTTTTCCGCCGGGTTTCCAAAAACCAGGGCCTTATAGGTCTTCTTGACATGATGTCCCTTGAATTGCCTGGAAAGGTGACGATGGGTCTCGTCATTTTTCGCGACCAGCAGAACCCCCGATGTATCCTTGTCCAGGCGGTGAACGATGCCCGGACGGACGACCCCGCCGATTCCCGACAGATCGTCGCAATGATGCAGGAGCGCATTGACGAGGGTCCCTTCGCGATGCCCGGGCGACGGATGGACCACCATGCCCGCGGGCTTGTTCATCACCAGCAGGTTCTGGTCTTCGTAAAGGATCTGAAGGGGTATGTTTTCGGCGACGACCTCCCAGGGCCGCGCCGGCTGAACGGTGAAATCAACCCGGTCACGGTCCCGCAGCCTGGCCCCCGCCTTGTCGGCCTGAACGGTGTTGATCCGTACATTCCCCTCTTCGATCATCCGTTTCACCTGGGAGCGGGAAAGTTCAGGGGCTTTCGCCGCGACGAAAAGATCGAGACGGAGTCCTTCCTCCTCCGGGGACACCATGTAATGCCGCCTGACAGCATTTTGTTGATTTGGTTGTGATAACGGCCTTCGCGTTTCCATGGAGGAGTGCGGCAATATCAGAGTCTCCCTGCGGCGATGGTTCTCAAGCCATCGCGAATGACGGAGAATTCGTCATCCCGTACGGTGCGCACATCGAAAAGGACGGCGTCTTCATCGATACGGGCGATAACCGGAATCTCCACACGACGCAACGCTTCCTCGAGCCGTACGGCGGTGATTCCTTCACAGGCCACTGCAACGACCATGGTTTCGATCTCCCTGAGCGGCAGGGCCCCGCCGCCGACAGCAGAGACGTTCTTCTGCAGGAACACGGTCAAGCCGGGAATCCCCGACCTTCTCAGCATGGCGGCCAGCCGTTTTGCTCTGGTTGTCACCTTCGACAGGGGCTCCGTCAGGGTACGGAGCGTAGGAATTGCCCCGGCAGCCTGACCGGGATGAAGATACTGGACGAGTGTCGCCTCCAGTGCGGCGAGGGTCAATTTATCGATCCGGAGGGCCCGGTTCAGGGGATTGCGCATCACGTCGCCCATGATTTCCCTCTTCCCCAGAACAATGCCCGCCTGCGGCCCGCCCAGAAGTTTGTCGCCGCTGATCGTGACCACGTCCACCCCGGTCGCCACAACCGCCTTCACCGTCGGCTCCCCTCCCAGACCAAAGGGCGCGAAATCGATCATGCATCCGCTCCCCAGATCATGCATCACCGGAATCCCGTATCTCGCCCCCATAGAAACCAGGCTCTCCAGAGAAACCTCTTCCGTGAATCCCACAATTTTAAAATTGCTCGTGTGAACCTTCATGATCAGCCCCGTACGTTCAGAAACGGCCCGCTCGAAATCCAGGGCACGGGTCCGGTTGGTGGTGCCGACCTCCCTGAGCAGTGCGCCGCTCCGTTCCATGATTTCGGGAATACGAAACTCCCCGCCGATTTCCACCAGTTCGCCTCTCGATACGATGGCTTCCCGGCCGCGCGCCAGCGTATCGAGCACCAGCAGCACCGCCGCCGCATTGTTGTTGACGACCAGAGCCTCTTCGGCGCCGGTCAGGATGCGGAGCAATTCCCGGACGTGGCTGTAACGAAGTCCCCGTTCCCCTTTTTCGAGATCGTACTCCAGGTTGCAATATGAACGGGCCACCCCGACCATGTGCGCCAGGGCCTCCTCGCACAGGGGGGATCTCCCCAGGTTGGTATGAAGAACCACCCCCGTGGCATTCACAACCTTTCTCAGGCGATACCGACGCATGGCGTCAAGTTTTTCTTCCACCCTTGCGGTCAGTTCCTCCAGGGGCGGCATCCCGGCGGCCCCGTCACCCGGAGCGAGAATCGATTCCCGGAGCTCCGCAACCACTGTCCGGCCGGCGGATAGAATAAAATCCCTGCCGTACCGGGCAAAGGTCCCCTTTTTCTCCAGGGCCAGAAGAATCTCATCCATCTTGGGAAGCTGTCTCAGTAAGTGTTTTTTCTGGTCATCCATGTTCCGCCTTCTCTCCATATCGTGATTTCCCTGTTCAGGCTGCGATTCAGGTCTGTTGGGGCCGGATATACGCGCAAATTTAGCATATTTTACCGGGGGGGACACGGAAATCTTCTCTCTTGCGAATAAACGGCCGTTATTACAGGTATTTATATCCTTAAAGGCATCCGGAGACGTTTTTTTCCTTGCATCCACCGTTTTTTTTGGATATGTATCCCGGACCCGTAAAGCGGTCTCACATCATTTAAGTCTCATCCTGCGTTGGGATGAGTTCGTCTGGTCCTCTTTTCCCCTCACCGAAAAAAAATATGAACCGGTCCAGACGGACGAAGGATCTTGAAAGGCGCCTCGTGTTCATGTGTTCCTTTCAGATCGGCTAAGAAAGGAGGATTTAAATCCATGAAACGCTCCAGGGTCTTTGTCGGTGTTTTTCTCTCCGTTCTGGTTATCGAATCGTTGCATGCGACGAACCTTTCACCATCGGGCCTCTGTTGGGGTGCCCAAGGAACCGGGGCGGCGACGATCGAACAGATTTCCCAGCATTTGAAAGCCAAGGGGGTTCGGATGCCCCAGGAAAAGCTCAACCTCGTGGCCCAAACCGTCTATGAAGAGTCGTTGCGTTATGAGGTGGATTACCGCCTGGTCCTGGCCGTCATGAAAGTGGAGAGCGACTATCGCCAGCATGCCGTTTCGCCCGACGGTTCCCGGGGTCTCATGCAGATACACCCTTCCCTTGCCCGAGGACTGGCCAAAGAAGCGGGGATACCCTATGACGGGTTGAAAGATCTCTTCAATGTCCAGAAGAACATCCGCCTCGGCACGCATTATCTATCCAAGGTGATCGAAATATTCGACGATATTCCGAAAGCGCTTTTCGCCTACAGCGTTGGCCATCACAAGGCGAAACGCCTCCTCGCCTCGGACCGGACACCTCATACAGGCTACACCAAACGCGTCATTGCGGAATACAAAAGGAACACGGAGAAAATGGTCAGTCTGTAAACCGTCGCGCATCGGGTCCCGGTCAAGGGTCGCCCCATTCCATCGATGCGGTGAGGCTTCACCCTTCCTCCCCCCATTCCGGGTCCACGGGGGTCTTTGTGTCCGTATACCGACCGAAATTCGCTTTCCCCCGTCGGTCAGGGCAGGTTGACGGTTGCTCGCGGAGACTACGCAACAAGACAGGAAACTCCCCTGGCCGGTCATTCCGACGGGGGATACTTGGTGCGCCCTCGTGGCGGGCGGGCAATTCCGGGGCCGTTTTCGGTAAGAATCGATCCCTCGTGCCGTGAAACCGCTGAACAGCGGCGCAAGCGGTCCAGTCTTCCCCGTCAGTCACCGTTTCCCGGCCGGGCACGCCACGACACCCCGTATCTGCCTTAAGTACTCGATGAACACCTCCGCATCAACGAAGCCGGTATCCTGACGATACCGTGTCGCCCCGGCCAGGGTCTTGCAGCCATCGCCGCCGCGTGCCAGGTAATCCTGCACGGCAATACGATAAACGGCGTTCCGTCTTACCCTTTCGTACCCCCCATCTCCGTCTTTCCTGATGCGCAGACCGGTCACTCTTTTCCCGAACGGAGCCCCTGGCTTGACATGAAATGTCAGACCGGCCGTGTAAACACCACTCCCTCGCCGGCCCCTCATCTGTGCGCGAATCAACTCCTCTACGGTCCGGTGGAGTTGAGAGCCCGTCAGGTCGATGACATGGAGGGTGTTGTCGAAGGGGAGTATTTCATAAACCATTCCGATCGTGATCTCCCCGGCGGGCATATCGCAACGAACACCCCCCGCATTCTGCAGAGCGGCCCGCGTTCCCAAGAACCGGGTCTTCCAAAGCATCGATTCCGCAACCAGACGGCCCGGCCCAAAGGGTGCCCTCCTTTTGCAATCGTCCTCCGATGTCGCAATCGACGTATGCCGAAATGCGTTCAGGGGGGTTGCATAAACATCCAGGCGTTCCTGGACATGCGGGTCTTTCTCATATTGCCTTACTCGGGGCGGCAGGCAGGTCCCGCCATCCTCGCTTCCCCCGGACAGGAGTGTTTCCCCCCTTTTTTCCCCTTTCGGTGAACCGGGGATTGAATCTCCCGCCACCACAACAGGCTGGGCCCGCCACGCCGTCACATCGCCGCGAACATCGAAAGAGACTTCCAGATTTCCCAGTAATTTTCCCCACTCCCACGCCTGAACGACCAAAACCGTTTTGCCTTCGGGACCGCGCACCACCGTCGGATAATCGCCTGACGGAGTCAGGCATAACCCATCCCGTCGGCAGAAATCCCCCCGCCGGCCGAGGAGCGTGTGGCTGTGACCGCCGACGATGACATCGATCCCCGCCACGGTCCGGGCCAACCGCAAATCTTCATCGTAACCGATGTGAGAAAGGACAATGATCTTCTCCACGCCCTTCGCCTGAACCTCCCGCACGGCCGCGGCCACTCTGGGGACAACCTTTCCGAAGGACACCCCATCCCCGGGCTGGGCGATATACGCCGTACTGGGCGTCGTGACGCCGATGACGGCGACCTTTTTCCCGTCGAAAGACCTGATGATATAGGGTTTTATTTTACCGGCGAGAGAGGGTTCCCGGGACGCATCGATATTGGCGGAAACGAAGGGAAAGGACGCCTTCTCCATCAGCCTGGATACAACCTCCGGCCCCTGATCGAAGTCATGATTTCCCAGGGTCGCGGCATCGAGGCCTATGGCGTTCAGCAGATCCACATCGGCCCGCCCCCCATATCTGGTAAAGTACAGGCTGCCGCGCACCATATCACCGCCATGGAGAAAAAGAAGGGGCTGCCCTTTCTCACGGATGGACCGGACCGCCGTGGCCAGACGGGGAAACCCGCCCAGCTCCGTTTTCAGGTCGCCCTCACCACAGGGATGGGACACCCATGTCGAATCAAGATGGGAGTGGGTGTCGTTAAGATGGAGAATCGTCAGCGTAAAATCGCCGGCGAGGCCACCTCCCGGGAAAAGGACGGACCCCGGGATGCCGGCGAAACAGAGAAGAAACAGGAGACAGGCGCCGATCAGCCCTCCCCTCATGACCTTAATCATCATTCACTCCATGCGTTGTTGTTCGGTTCCTGTTATAGCAGAAGGCGGATCGTCCCGCATCCAAATTATCCCCGTCCTCCCCGGGCAAACCGGGATTCAGGGGGACGTGGATGGTCTTGCCGCATCGTTTATATCACTGCCGGCCATAATATTGTTTGACAGGGCAAACCGCACCGTCGTATGCTGGCAAGCAAAAATAAGGAGTACCCTTCAAATTTTATTTTATGAAAACACGTAGTTACTTTTTTTATCTTTCGGCTTTGTTCATATCCGCTGTTTTGGCCCTTCTGATTTACCGACCTGCGGCGGCCCTGTCACCCTCGGTCAATCACGGTGACACCAACGAGGCGGCCATGCGTCTGGTCAGATTCTGCATGGATCCCCGTACGGGCTTCGATGAAAAGGCGGCGGCCGTTCTGATCAATCATGTCCTGACTCCCAAAAAAGCCAAGGAATGCGCCCTGTCGGAACTTATGACCTGTCCCGGCGCCTATTATGAATTTGACACAAAAATCGCCTTCCCCCGGTTTATGAATTATTCCTACACGTCCCTTGTCCCCTCCGTGATGACCCGGCCTTCTTCCCTGCGTTACTCCTTGTGGCGCGGTCCCCGCGGAGAATCCCAGTCTCTGCCCGCCGCCTGGAAAAAGGTTCCCTCGAACGCCCCTCCCGTGATTCTTCACGGGCTCCAGCACGACTCCAACACCCCGGACCTCACAACGGGTGTGTATTACGAATACGATTTGAAGCGAACCCTGATCCTCCTCAATCATGAGGGGCGACAGGTACTGATCTCCATTTCCAAGCAGACGAATCAATCCAATGTGGGTGAGCAGGGTTTCATTCTCGGTCATGACAATGACTGGAACTACTATTACTCCGGCAGGCCCGGCTCTGCAAGAACCGGCCTCGGATGGGTCAAGTCCTACATTTACGATTACTTTTCCGTAAATATTTATGTGGAATCCGGCACCTCCCCGGCCATGGTCAGAACCGGTGGTTTTCAATGGATCAAAGCCGGCTGGTCGGGCATCAACTTCGTCAAACCATCCCATATTATCCAGGGTATGAAACGTTTCGCCCAAAACACCCGCATGATTCTGGAATCGCCCCGCCTGCCCGCCTCGAATCAGATGGCCTCCGTATTTCACTGGCTCACGAACCTTCCTGACGGTGATCTGTCCCATAAATACATGACCTTGCAGCGGGCCCAGCGTGTTTTGGCGGCCCAGACCGGAAAAATCAACAAAACCGAAGCAGAGCGGCCCATTGTCCTGAAAAAAACATCGAAGGAACAGATGATCGAAGAGTTGATGCTGGAATACCTCAAACTGGTCCTGGGGAAGCCCACCTCTGTGGAGAAACACTTTTCCTTCATCCCTCCCGGGCCCTTGTCGTAAACAAACGCCCATATCGTTCCCGCCGGAAACGCCCGCACCCGCTTCTCGGGCGAAAGAAAGGGACCGACACGGCGCACGGGGGCCATCGGGGATGTCCGGGCATGACCCGTCGAAAAAGACGAGGTCCCGGAAACCCACAGCAGAAAATGGAGGAACGGCGGCACCACTCTGGAAGCGCGGCACACCCCTTCCGGCCTGCAAATAGGTCAAGGCCGTCCGCAGCGGTTGGGCCTTCCCCTCCATGAAGGTTTTTTAAAACGCCGATCGAAAGAGGCTTTCATGAAAATCATCCTCGCGGGCTGTAATGTCGATTATGAAACGATCCTGGACGCAAAGGACGCGCTTCCGGACTCCCCCCCTCTGACACCGGAGACCATTTCCGCCGCTTACGCCCGTATCAGCCGCAGCCCCAAATCCGTCGAGACCTTGCGCACCATCGCCCGCATGGAGGTGGAAAAGGCCCGCCAATCGAACCAGAGCATCGTCTTTGAGATGGGACACAGTTCCATTGCCGAACATGCCGTCTTCAACATCGATATTATCGCTGTCTCCCGGCTCCTGGCGGAAGAAATCGAAAAGTTCCGTCTCTGTTCCTACACGGAAAAATCCCAGCGCTACGTCCTTTTGTCCGACGATTTCGTCATTCCCGAGGAAATCCGCGCCGCGGGCCTTGTGGAGCGGTTCAAGGGACTGGTACAAAAACAGAACGCCTTTTATCATACCCTGTACGGCCGGTTGCGTCCCTTCGTTTTTGCCGCGCACCCCGACCTGGCCAAGGATTCAAAAAACCGGGGTCTCCTGGAGGGCTGGGCGAAGGAAGACGCCCGCTATATTCTCTCCATGGCGACCCAGACCCAGCTCGGCATGACCCTCAACGCCCGGAACCTGGAGCTTGTCGTACGGCGGATGGCCGCCCATCCGCTGAAGGAAGCGAACGAATACGGACGAAAACTCTACGAAGCCGTCAAATCCGTGGCACCCTCGCTGATTCGCTATACCGAAAAAACAGATTGCGACGCCCGGACCCGGACGGAGTTGAAGAGCATCCTCTCCGATTACCTGACTACGGACCCCGGAGGGAACGGGGCCCCACCGGTCACGCCCGGTCATGGGCCGGAAACGGAGCCGGTGAAGCTGATCCACGTCACCCCCGGGGGAGACGAGCGGCTCCTGGCCGCGTTTATCCACGGCGTCACCAACCGGGACAACGCGGATTGCCTGAAGGCGGCGTCCACCCTTACCCACGGCCGGAAGGAGGAAATCTTCCGGACGGCATTCCGCCACATGAAAAGCCATGACGCAGCCCCACGGGAACTGGAATGCGTCGACTTCATTTATGAACTGATCGTGAGCGCCGGCTGCTTCGCCCAGTTAAAACGCCACCGGATGGCGACGATCCTCAGCCAGAATTACGACCCCGCCCTGGGTGTCACCATTCCCGAATCGATCCGGGAAATCGGCATGGCCCCGGCCTTCCGGGATATGATCGCCCTGACCGAGGATTTTTACGGGGATCTGCTGACCTCCGTGCCCGACGCCACCGATTACTGCCTGACCAACGCCCACCGAAAACGGGTGCTCATGAAAATCAACGCGCGGGAGCTTTACCACATGGCCCGTCTCCGAACCGACCGCCATGCCCAGTGGGATATACGGAACCTGACCCGGGAAATGCTCGATCGGGCGCGGATGGCCATGCCCCTGACGCTCCTCATGGCGACGGGGAAAGACGACTTCGAGCAGCGCCGCCGGGAAGTCTTTGACGGCACGCCCCCCCTCCTTCCCGACAGGGATAAAACGATCTGACCGTTTCCGGCTTCCCGCCCGCACGATAATCGCCACCGTAAAATTACACCCAAAATTATTGACATTGCTTCTTCCATTGGTTAAGAGGGCCTTAAACTCAACAAACTCGACCAGCAGGGAGATTTATGAAAAAGAAAAAAGACTACCTGAAGAAACCCATCCAACACATCGATATCACATCAATTCACGCGGTTCCCATCATCGACGCGATGCGGGAAATGTCCTTCACGGCCCGGGAACTGGCCAACGCGGCGGACATTTACAACCGGATGCTCGCCGACCCGGATTGCGCCATCATGCTGACCATCGCCGGTTCCACCAGCGCCGCCGGCTGCATGCAGCTTTACGCGGACCTGGTCAGATACAACATGGTCGATGCCGTGGTGGCCACCGGCGCCACCATTGTGGACATGGACTTCTTCGAGGCCCTGGGTTTCAGACATTACCAGGGCACGGCGACGGCCGACGACGGGGAACTCCGCCGCCTTTACATCGACCGGATCTACGACACCTATATCGACGAAGAGCAGCTTCAGACCTGTGATAAAACCATTGGAATCATCGCCGATAAACTGGAGGCACGCCCCTATTCTTCCCGGGAATTCATTTCCGAAATGGGGAAATATCTGACGAAAAAAGCCAAAAAGAAAACGTCTCTCGTCCAGACCGCCTACGAAAACGACGTCCCTGTTTTTTGCCCCGCCTTCTCCGACAGTAGCGCGGGTTTCGGCCTTGCCCTCCACCAGCACAACTACCCGGAGAAGCACGTTTCCATCGATTCTGTCAGGGATTTCATGGAACTCACCCGGATTAAAATGGCGACACCCACCTCGGGCCTTCTGATGATCGGCGGGGGCGTTCCGAAGAACTTCGCCCAGGACACGGTGATTCTGGCGGAGGTTCTCGGAAAGGAGGTGCCCATGCACCAGTACGCCATCCAGATCACCGTCGCCGATGTACGGGACGGGGCCTGCTCCAGCTCAACCCTGAAGGAGGCGTCCTCCTGGGGCAAGGTTGACACGACGTACGAGCAGATGGTCTACGCGGAGGCGACATCCGTCCTCCCCCTTTTGGCGGCCTACGCCCACGAAACGGGGCACTGGAAGAAGAGGGAAAAGCGGCGCTACGCGAAACTGTTCGCCGGGTAACTGCGAAGGGAGCCCGGTTACGCGAATGAGGAAAATCATTCCGATCCTTTTTTCGCTGTCGCCGGTCCTGGCGTTCTGTTCGGCCGGATCTTCCGGGGAAGCGGATGCGTCGAAGCGCGTTGTTCCGGATTACCGGACGGGGCCGAACCTGACGGCGGACCAGGTGTCCGGAATCGAGGGATACCTGGCTGAATGTAAAAACCGGGCCGGCAATCTGTGGGAACGCATCGCCGGCCTGGGAAAAGAAATACGGCGTATTCGACGAAAGCTGGTTCAAGGCCATCGCCGGGGGTTGCAAACAAAGGGATTGGGTTTTTCGTGAAATTCAACCCCTTTCTGTTATGCTTCACCGCGGGCGGGCCGGGGACAACCCGGAGCCGAAAATATCAAAACAGCGGAGTTCGGAAAGCGATTATGCATGACCACTATCTGACCCGGGCCCTTGAAGAGGCCTTTCACTGCATGAGAAACAACCTCGGCGGCCCTTTCGGCGCCGTGATCGTACGGGACGGCAAGATCATCGGGAAGGGCTGCAACCAGGTTACGTCCACCCATGACCCGACGGCCCACGCGGAAATCGTGGCCATCCGGGAGGCGTGCCGGGCGGCGCAGAGCTACCATCTCCCCGGCGCCGTCATGTACGCCAGTTGCGAACCCTGTCCCATGTGCCTGGCGGCCATCTATTGGGCGGGGATCAGAACCGTTTATTACAGTACGGACCGGGAGGACGCGCGGCGCATGGGCTTTGCAGACGGATTCATTTACGAGGAATTGGGTCGGCCCGCCACGGAGAGAACGATCGGCATGCACCGCCTGGAAACGCCCCTGGCCGAGGAACTCATGGAGGAATGGGAAAACAAGAAGGACAGGATCCTCTATTGATTTGCTTCGGCGCCCTGCAAGGCTTTGAAGCGCCTGCCATGACAGAGGCGGAACCCGGAACAACTCCCCTCAGGATTGTGACGGGCAGGGTAAAAGCGGAAAAGACGGCATGAGCGGCCGGACTGAAAAACGGCTGACCGGAGACCCTAACGCCGATGCCTGGAACCTCGAAAACGCATCATGAGGAACATTGGCCCGTTGAATGGGCCCGGGGGGGCTTTGAGGATTCATCATGAAGGATATCGACCGGTGGGTTGAAAAAATCATCATAAATTCAGGGATTTCAGAAGGAATCGCCCCCTATCTGAGACTGCTTTCATTGCTGGCCATTACGGGACTGTTGGCATGGGGTTCCTTCTATATGACCAAGCGGATCATAAACGGCGCCTTGAGCAGATATATAAACCGATCCCGCACATCCTGGGGCACCCTTCTGTCGGACAAGAAATTTTTCTCCGCCCTGGCTCATTTCGTACCGGTACTCATTGTCCGTGTCGTTGCGCCTCTTTTGTTTCGTGATTTTGAAACGGTCCTCCCCCTGGTGATCAAGCTGACCGACATCTATCTGATCATGGTCATTCTTATGGCGATTATCGCGTCTTTGCATGTAGCTGAACATGTCCTGTCCGGCTCCGAGGCGTTCGTTGACAAACCCCTGTCCAGTTACTTTCAGCTTATCCGGATCGTTCTCTACATTGCCTCCGGGATTTTTATCCTGTCCATACTGATGGGCAAATCCCCCGTTTATTTCCTGAGCGCCTTCGGGGCCATGACGGCCCTGGTCATGCTGATCTTCAAGGACACCATCCTCGGGCTCGTCGCCAGTGTGCAGATATCCGCCAATGACATGGTCCGGGTGGGGGACTGGGTGGAGATGCCCAAATTCAATGCGAACGGGGACGTCACCGCAATCAACCTCAATACGGTGAAGGTCCGTAATTGGGATAAGACGGTGACCACCATTCCCACTTATTATTTCGTCACCGACAGCTTCAAGAACTGGCGGGGCATGAAGGAAAGCGGGGGCAGAAGGATAAAGAGGGCCCTGTACATCAATGCCGCGACCGTCAAATTCATTGACCCCGAAACAAGGCGGCGATACCAGCATTACCACCTGCTGAAAGACTACCTCATAACACGACAGCAGGAAATTGATCGGCATAACGTGAACCACGACATCGATACCTCGGTTTTGATCAATGGGCGCCGCATGACAAACATCGGGGTGTTCCGCCATTACGTAGAGAGTTATGTGCGAAACCACCCGGGTATACGAAAGGACATGGCCCTGATGGTCAGGCAGCTGGCCATGGAAGACCGGGGAATTCCCATTGAAATATACTGCTTCACCACCACAACCATCTGGGTGGATTATGAGGCGATACAGTCCGATATTTTCGATCATCTGCTGGCGGCCGTCCCCTTTTTCGGCCTGGAAGTGTTCCAGCAACCCTCAGGCACGGACCTGAACCGGGCATTCTCCTCCCTCAGGAATAATTAGGGGGACAGATCACTTAATTATCAAAAGCATTCGACTGTTTCATGGATTTACGGACAGCCCCCGCATGGCCACCATGAGCGGAATGTCCCGTCTCCGCCACATTCAATAGGGGAATTTGGAAATCATCTCTCCCATGACGAATCAACTGAATAACACCTCAAGGCGGTTTCCACTTTTTTGTGGCGGGATCCGTTGCGTCAGCCGTACATTCCCGCAAAAGGGGGATCAGTCGGAACGGAGGGAAGAAGCAAGATGAAAGCAAACGGACCAAGGCAATCCAATGTTGTATTCCCCGATGATCCCGGAGCATCAGGCTGAGGGAGAATAGTGAAGGAGAAACAAATGATCTGGCACAGCATGGAAGTCGAGGGCGTCTTCGCGAAGCTGAAATCCTCACCCCGGGGACTTTCCTCCGGAGATGCCGCCGCACGGCTGACTCAGTTCGGACCGAACGAGTTAATCGAAAAGAAGAAAAAATCCCTCTTCCGGATGTTTCTCGACCAGTTCCTGGATTTCATGATTCTCGTCCTGATCGCCGCCGCCCTGATCTCCGGGTTTATCGGAGAAGTAACGGATACGATCGCAATCGTTGTCATCGTCATCGCCAATGGGGTGATCGGCTTTGTCCAGGAATATCGAGCGGAAAAGGCCATGGAAGCCCTGAAAAAAATGGCGGCCCCCACGGCGACGGTCCTTCGGGACGGACACCCGGAGACCTTGCCGGCCTCTGTCCTGGTTCCCGGCGACATGGTGGTTCTCGAGGCGGGAAGAATCGTGCCGGCCGATCTTCGGCTAACGGAAACGGCATATCTGAAAGTGGATGAGGCCACCCTCACCGGGGAATCGGTGCCGGTGGAAAAAAGCATCGAAGTTCTACCGGACAAGGAGATCCCCCTGGGAGACAGGAAGAACATGGCCTATAAAGGGACCTTCGTGACCTATGGACGGGGAACGGGCATTGTGGCTGAAACCGGTATGAACACGGAGTTCGGCAGGATCGCCTCCCTGCTTCAGGATACGGAAGAGGGTAAGACCCCCCTTCAGAAAAGGATGACCGTCTTCGGTCGGAAGCTCGCTGCAGCCGTGCTTGTCATCTGTGCCGTGGTCCTGGGAATGGGCCTTTTACGGGGAGAGCCCCCGTTGCTCATGTTTCTGACCGCCATCTCCCTGGCCGTCGCCGCTATTCCGGAGGCCCTTCCCGCCATCATCACGATTGCCCTGGCCCTCGGGGCGAGAAAGCTCATCCGCCTGAAGGCCCTGATCCGCACCCTTCCTGCCGTCGAAACCCTGGGTTCGGTCACCTACATCTGCTCCGACAAGACGGGTACCCTGACGGAAAACCGGATGACTGTGGAGGAATTGTTCTTCAATGGCCGCCTGATTTCCGCAGGAGATCTTGCCGGCGGGAAAGGGAAGGAGGACACCGGTTCCGTTTTTCTGGCCGCCCTGGCGTTGAGCAATGACGCCCAGGTGGGCAGCGATGGAGAACTTCTGGGCGACCCGACGGAAACCGCTTTCTTCGATATCGCCATGAAGCGCGGATTTGACAAGTCGAATCTGGAAAAAACACATCGGCGCGTAGCGGAAATCCCCTTTTCCTCCAAAAGAAAGTGCATGACGACCTTCCACGAATGGAAGGATGGTTTTATCTCCTTCACCAAGGGGGCCGTGGATGTTCTCGCGGAGAAAACGATCGACGCCATGATGCCCTCCGGGCCAATCGCCATGGATCCAGAGGAAATGAGAAATCTCAACAACTCGATGGCCGCCGAGGGGCTGAGGGTGCTCTGCTTTACCATGCGGAAATGGGACCGCATCCCCGAGGACCTGTCACCGGAAAACGTCGAACGGGAACTGACGATGATCGGCCTGGTCGGCATGATCGATCCGCCCCGTCAGGAGGCGGTGGAGGCGATCTCATTGTGTCGGAGTGCGGGCATACGGACGGTCATGATCACGGGTGACCATCCTGCCACGGCCCGGGCAATCGCCGGAAAAATCGGAATGATGGAAGATGACGCCGAGGCCGTGATCACCGGAATGGAGCTTGAAAAACTTTCCCTGGCGGAGTTCGAGGACCGCGTCGAGCACATCCGCGTCTACGCCCGGATGGCCCCGGAGCAGAAGCTGAAGATCGTCGAGGCGTTGCAGGACCGGGGGCAATACGTCGCCATGACCGGTGACGGGGTCAACGACGCCCCGGCGCTGAAGCGTGCGGACATCGGCATCGCCATGGGGATCACGGGAACGGATGTTTCCAAGGAGGCGTCGGCCATGATTCTCCTGGACGATAACTTTGCCTCCATCGTCTACGCCGTTCGAGAGGGACGGAAAATCTACGACAACATCAGAAAATCCATCCGTTACCTGCTGTCAACCAATTCAGGCGAGATCTGGACGCTCTTTCTTGCCTCCCTGGTCGGCCTGCCCATTCCGCTGCTGCCGATTCATATCCTCTGGATCAATCTCGTCACCGACGGGCTCCCCGCCCTGGCCCTGTCCGTCGAACCGGCGGAGGAGGAAGTCATGAACCGTCCCCCCCGCCCCCCGGGGGAGAGCCTCTTCGCGGGCAATCTGGGCTTTCATGCCGTCTGGGTCGGCCTTCTGATGGGCGGCATCGCCCTGTGCGTTCAGTTCTGGTCCCTTCGAGTGGAAAATACGCACTGGCAGACCATGGTCTTTACGGTCCTCTGTCTGACCCAGCTCGGTCACGTCCTGGCCATCCGTTCGGAAAAAGAGTCGCTTTTTAAAATCGGCCTGTTCTCGAACAAATATCTCTTCGGCGCCGTGATGCTGACTTTCCTTTTGCAGTTGGCGACGATTTACGTGCCTGCTTTGAACCCGATATTCAAAACGTCGCCCTTGACGGCGCAGGAACTGGCCGTCACCCTTGCCCTGTCGTCCCTTATCTTTATTGCAGTGGAAATCGAGAAATTCTTCATCCGGCGAAAGGAAAACCCCCGGACGACACGGTGAGATTGAAGAAAATCCTTTCACTCAAACAAGGGAAATCGAGCCCTCCTGAATATGACGAAATGAAACGCCATGTGGAGAATACGGAGCCGACAGCCGTTGCCACCCATATCGATTACGACGCTGTTTTTTTGTGGCGGAAACCTGTACTGGCCGGCACCTTGATCCAGAAGGCGGAAACCAGGTTCAGAAGGGCTATAAAGGCCCCGAATATGAATACCACCTGATATCCCCAGGCAACCCATAAAAGCCCCCCCGCCAGCGCGACACCGATGGAGAAGAGGTGGTCGATGGAAACGGACATGGTAAGTGTCGGGGTGACATGTTCGGGACGAACGGCTATTTTTTTAAGATATGTTGCACGGGCCATGTTGACAGACATCATGAGCTGATCAATAACAAAACATGCGCAAGCAATCAAAAAGGCCGTATATTCGGAAAAAATATCTCTGGCAAAACCATATCCGGCACAGATAAAAATCAGAACCACCGCTTCGAAAATCAGGACTGCCCGTTCGCCGAAACGATCTATGGACCTTCCAAGCAACGGCTGGAACACAATCCCGGAAATCCCCGCGATCGTAAGAAGAGTCGCGAGGACCTGGGTTGGCTGATTAAAAACCGTCACAAGCACCCAGGGCGCAAATGTCAAAAATATCTGTTTTCTGGTGCCGTACAGAATTGAAAGCCAGTAGTAGAGACGATATTCTTTGTGGAGTTTGAGATGGAGTTTCGGCCTGTGAGCTTCTCCCGGATGCATGGAGAAAATAATTGCACCACCGGCAAGATAAAACAGGGCGGCCAAAAGAAAAGCCTGTTGGAAATTGAATTCAAAGTATTTGAAACAGAGTACGATTGCAAAGCTGCCCACAATCATGCTGGTATTGCGAATCGCGTTAAGCTGGCCCAGGCGCTTGCCGGTTTTACCCTCCCGGGCAAGCTCCATTCCTATGCTTGTGCTTAACGGCAAAAAAAGATGCTGCCCGAGACTCAGAATAAACAGCCAGGCAAACATCCAGTGAAAGGTAAAAGAGAAGAAGGCCATTAAAATGAGACCAGAGGCCCCAAGCACGCTGGCTATCACTGCAAGCCTGCGACTTCTTACAAAAAACAGCGCTGCAGAGACAAAAATGATCAAGAATCCAGGCAATTCTCTGGGCAGCTCCAAAAACGTCCGCTGAAGACTGTCAAGATGAAATGTCGCGTCAAGATAGTTATTAAAAACTGAATTGACGACACTCTCTGCAAAACCGAACATGGCGACAGTTGAAATAAAAAGAAGCATGTCACGGTGAAATCGAGAATTAAAAATACGCTTTTTGGGTTTCATTCACTGTTGTCCGGAGTCATGATGGTTACTGCCACCTAACATATTATCGATAAAGCTTAACAGGAAAAATCGGCCGTAACGGCCTTGCGAACCACCTTTCCAGGCCGTTGGCGGCCCGGACGGCGCTGGTGAAAAGCACGTCATAACCGGTACGGATAGCGCAACGGTCGAGAACCTGGGCGATATGGCTTTTACCCGTCCCCCGGGGCGGACGATCAGAACGGAGACCTTTCAGAACGACGGAAAAGCGCACCGCTCCCTTGAAGTCACGGCAGTAAAAAACCCGCTATTTTTAGCGGGTTTTGGACTCCGATGGACATCATCGGATTATGTTCTGGTGGAGATGAGGGGGATCGAACCCCTGACCTCGGCATTGCGAACGCCGCGCTCTCCCAGTTGAGCTACATCCCCGGAAAAATAAGGACCATGAACGTTCCCTCGCATGCCATGATCCGGGAAAAACGATGGGAACATACCTGAAGGACCGATGAAATGTCAAGCATTTGTTCAGCTACGAATTGACATTTTCATCAAAAAACAGTACGAGGCTGTATAAAATCCATACCGCCTGACATGGAAGCGGCCCGTCGGCGAAAAAGCGATCATGAAAAAAAAACCCTCCAGGAAAAAACAACCCTTACGGACAATCGAAAAGGAGATTGCCGACCGTACCGGCCGACACAACCTCTTCCTGGCGGGCATTCTTCTTCTCGCCCTGACGGTGAGGCTCATCGCCCTGGCCGATTTATCGGAAACGCCCTATTTCAGCTTCATCCTCTGGGATGAGAGCGTGTACCATGAGTGGGCCAAAAAGATCGCCGAGGGCACCTTCTCCTCCCGGTCGGTCTATGAATTCGCGCCTCTTTTTGCCTATATCATGGCGTTTTTGTATAAAATCTTCTCGGCCGACCTGATCTATGTCAGGGTCATGAACATCATTCTGGGCACCGCAACATGCTGGCTCGTTTACCTGATCGGAACAGCCCTGGCCGACCGGAAAACGGGCCTCTGGGCCGGGCTGGTCGCCGCCCTCTACGGTCCCCTCATCCTTTACAGCGTCGTCCCCCTCAAGGAGGCTCTGTCGGCTTTCTGTTTCGCCTGGGTCTTGTACGCCTTTCTCGATTTGATGGATACCCTCGCCGGGGCAAAGGAGACCCCTGGAACGGACGGCGCAACCATGACAAGGCGTCTGTCCGTTGCCGCGGTTTCGCTTGGCCTTGCCACGGGCCTTTTAATCAATGCGAGGCCCAACGCGCTGGTGATCGTTCCCATTCTTTTCCTGCTGCCCCTCTGGCACATCTATCGGGACCGTTTCCCGCCCGGGCGGGTCGCAGCGGCTCTGTCCCTGGTCCTGCTGGGAACGGCCCTTACCCTGTCCCCGTTCATGATCCGCAACGGCCTGGTTGCGGGAAAGGTCGCCCTGACCACCTCCCAGGGCGGTTTCAACCTCTACCTCGGAAACAACCCGGCCAACCCGGACCCCTACTATCGCCCCGTTCCCTTTGCCACATCGTCCCCTTTCGAACAGGGCATCCAGTTTACCATCGAAGCCAGCCGCCGGGCCGGGAAAACCCTGACCTCCGAAGAGGCGTCCCGCTACTGGACGAGAGAGACCTTGAGGGAGGCGGCAAACCAGCCGGACGTATTTCTGTGGAAGATGTGGCGCAAGGCCCTCGTCATGGTCCACCGTTTCGAGGCGTGCGACCACTACGACATCGGCTTTCTGGGACAGTTTGTGAAAACGTTCGGGATACCCTTCGTCGGTTTCTGGCTGATATTTCCCCCGGCCATGGTCGCTTTGATCACCGGACTCAGGCGCGACAGGAAACAAAGGGCCGTCTTTCTCATTCTGGCCGCCTACGCCTCGACAATGGTTCTGTTCTTCTCAAACGGGCGATACCGCCTGCCCTTTGCGACCCTCCTCATCCCCTTCGCCGTAATGGGGGCCATGCAGATTGTCGAAGCGATCCAAAAGAGGAACTCTCGCCGGAGCGCCGCGTTGATTGCTCTTGCCCTTTTTTTTCTCGTCCTTGGAAATCTGCCCGTCCGGGGAACGGACGATAGAACGGCCTACTACAACACGCACGCCATTGTCATGAACTCCGTGGGGGGAGGCAGAGAAGCCCTGGAGTACTGGCGGTTATCGTCGGACATGAACAAGCCCTTTTCCGCTTTCGCCAATACGGCCCTGGCGACGCACTATTTCATGAAAAGAAATTTCAGACAAGGTTACGCTTATCTCAATAAAATCGGGGATGATTCTTTCGCCGCGGCCAGAAAATTCGACATGATCGGCGATGTCCTGTGGTCCCAGCGGAATTATACGGAGGCGGCCCGGAACTACGAAAAATCACTGGAGATCAACTCCGGCCAGACAATGGTTCTGGCAAAGCTGATCGGTCTCTATGAAAAACGGGACCCGGCTCGTGCGGACCGTTACAGGGAACGCCTGAAATACGTCTCTTCCTTTTATGATTTGATGTAGGACCGGTGTTTATCGCCAGAGACACAAGCGTCTCCCTTCCTTACGGCGGCCGCCTGGCGGGTCCGCCTCGTCACCTGTTTACGAGCGGCATGGAACGGCCGTGTTCTGAACGACGTGGAGGAAATGAAATGAGCGAGGGTCCACGGATTCTTCTGTTTACCGGCGACGGCAAGGGCAAGACGACCGCCGCCCTGGGTATGGCCCTGCGGGCGGTGGGGCACGGTCTGCGTGTTTTCATCGTTCAGTTCATCAAGAACGATCCCCGCACAGGGGAAAAGCGGGCCCTCCAGCTTCTTCCGCATGTGGAATTTCATCAGGTGGGACTCGGATTCGTCCCGACCGGAGCGGACGACAGGCAAGCCCTGGCGCCGCATCAAAAGGCCGCCGAAGACGGTTTGAAAAGGGTCGGGGAACGGCTGCGTAACGGCGCCTGCGATCTCGTGATCCTCGATGAAATCTGCACGGCCTGCGCGCTTGGCCTGGTTTCGGAAACAGAGGTCTTGGAATTGCTTTCCAATTCCCCTCCCGGGCTGACCTGGGTCCTGACGGGACGGGACGCCCCGGAGTCCTTCGCCGCCATGGCCGACACGGTCACGGTCATGGTCTGCCAAAAACACGGCTTCGACACGAAAATGAGAGCGAAACGGGGGGTGGAGTTCTGATTGAATGAACGGCATCGTTCTGCCTCTGAAGCCGGAAAAACCGGAAAATAAGGGGACATAAACCTGAACAGAGGAAAACCGAATGACGAAAGAACAGGAACGCACCGAGCTGCACCGCGCCATCTGGCAGATCGCCAACGATCTGCGCGGCAGCGTGGACGGCTGGGACTTCAAACAATACGTCCTGGGGATGCTTTTTTATCGCTTCATCAGCGAAAATCTCACCCGCCACATTAACAAACTCGAACGACGCGGCGCCAATAAAGAATTTGACTACGCCAAACTTCCGGATGAAAAGGCGGAGTTCGGCCGCGCCGAGATGGTCCATGAAAAGGGGTTCTTCATTTTGCCGAGCGAGCTTTTTATCAATGCCCGCGCCAAAGCGCGCCAGGATGCCAACCTCAACGAAACTTTAGCTGCGATATTTCGCAACATTGAAAGTTCGGCCAAAGGCGCGGAAAGCGAGGATGACCTCAAAGGCCTGTTCGATGATCTCGATGTGAACTCCAACAAGCTCGGACCGACGGTTGAAAAAAGAAATCAAAAGCTGGTGAAACTTCTGGAAGCGATCGGCGATCTGCGGCTGGGCAATTATCAGGAGAACACGATCGACGCCTTCGGCGACGCCTACGAGTTTTTGATGACCATGTACGCGTCCAACGCGGGCAAGTCGGGTGGCGAATTCTTTACGCCGCAGGAGGTGAGCGAACTGCTGGCCTGCCTCACGACCGTCGGAAAAAAGGAAGTCAACAAGGTCTATGACCCGGCCTGCGGTTCCGGTTCGCTGCTTTTGAAGTTCGCCAAGATCCTCGGCAAGGAAAATGTCCGGCTGGGTTTTTTCGGTCAGGAGATCAATCTCACCACCTACAACCTCTGCCGCATCAACATGTTTCTGCACGACATCAACTACAATCACTTCGATATCGCCCACGGCGACACGCTCATTGACCCGAAGCACTGGGATGACGAGCCCTTCGACACCATCGTCTCCAATCCGCCCTATTCCACCAAGTGGGAAGGCGACAGGAATGCGCTTCTCATCAACGACCCGCGTTTTTCACCGGCGGGCGTCCTGGCGCCCAAGAGCAAGGCCGATCTCGCCTTTACCATGCACATGCTCTCCTGGCTTTCCACCAGCGGCACGGCGGCGATTGTTGAATTTCCCGGGGTGCTCTACCGCGGCGGGGCGGAGCGGAAGATCCGCAAGTATCTAGTGGACAACAACTACATCGATTGCGTGATCCAGCTTCCGCCCGATCTCTTCTTCGGCACGACCATCGCCACCTGCATCATCGTCCTCAAAAAAAGCAAGAAGGACAACAAAACGCTGTTTATCGACGCGTCCGCTGAATTTGTCCGCGGAGGCAACAAAAACAAACTGAGCGATGAAAACCGTGAAAAGGTATTGAACGCCTTTAAAAAGCGCGAAAATATCGACCATTTCGCCACATTGGCAGCCAACAAAACCATTGAAGAAAACGACTACAACATCGCGGTGTCCACGTATGTGGCGCAAAGGGACACCCGCGAGGTCATCGATATCAAAAAACTCAACGCGGAGATCAAAGGCATCGTGGCCCGGCAGAACGAACTACGCAAGGCGATTGATGAGATTGTGGCGGATATTGAGGGTAGCCATGACTAAGCCTATGAACAAAGTTGAAAAACTGATTGCCGAGCTTTGTCCGGATGGGGTGGAGTTTAGGAATGTTGGTAAAATTTGCCAAATCAATCGTGGCAGAGTTATGTCAAAAGATTACCTTAGAAGTAATGTTGGCGAGTATCCGGTGTATTCATCTCAAACAACCGATGAAGGTGTTTTTGGGCGCATCAATACTTACGATTATGACGGAGAATACCTAACATGGACAACTGACGGAGCAAACGCCGGCTCAATCTTCTACCGCAATGGCAAATTTAGCATTACAAATGTTTGCGGTCTTTTGAAAGTTAAAGCTGACAGTGTAAATACGAAGTTCCTCGCATATATCTTGGCGACAGTTTCTAAAAAATACGTTAGCGCTGGGATGGGAAACCCAAAAATCATGAGCAATGTAATGGAAAAAATCAAAATCCCCATCCCGCCCCTTACCGTTCAAAAAGAGATCGTGAAAATACTGGACACCTTTACCAAGCTGGAGGCGGAGCTGGAGGCGGAGCTGGAGGCGGAGCTGGAGGCACGAAAGAAGCAGTATGCGTATTATCGCGATGAGCTTCTGACGTTTGGGGAGGATGTGGAGTGGAAGACGCTGGGGGAGGTTGGAAAAGTATCTATGTGTAAACGAATATTTAAAAATGAGACATTAACAAATGGCGATATACCATTTTATAAAATTGGAACTTTTGGCAAACAGCCAGATGCCTTTATTTCACGAGAAGTATTTGATGAATATCGCAGAAAGTTTTCTTACCCCAAAAAGGGCGATGTGCTTTTGTCAGCTTCTGGAACAATAGGGCGCCGTGTAATTTACAACGGCGAGCCAGCATATTTTCAAGATTCAAATATTATTTGGATTGATAATGACGAGAGCAAGGTATTAAATAAATTCTTGTATTACTTGTACGAAATCATTGAATGGAAAACTGAAGGCGGAACAATCCAGAGGCTTTATAACGACAATCTAAAGAAAATCAAAATCCCCGCCCCGCCCCTCGCCGAACAGGAACGCATCGTGGCCATTCTCGATAAATTTGACGCCCTGGTGAACGATATTTCTGTTGGCTTGCCTGCGGAGATTGCCGCGCGGCGCAAGCAATATGAACATTACCGGGAGAAATTATTAACGTTTCAGGAGAAACAATGAAATACAATCCGGAAATTCATCACCGCCGTTCAATCCGGTTGAAAGAATACGATTATTCGCAAAACGGCGCGTATTTCGTGACGGTGTGCGCACGTAACGGGAAATGTCTGTTTGGGAATATTGCAAACGGTGAAATGGCGTTGAACGACGCGGGCAGAATGGTGGAAAAATGGTTTTATGAATTGGAAAACAAATTCGCCGAAATCCAATGTGACGAAATGGCGGTAATGCCCAACCACATTCATTTTATTGTGAACAACATTGCCACAGGTACCGATAATGTAGGGGCAGACCTGCGTGTCTGCCCTCTTCTGCGTGTTACGGGCACCCCATCGGGTAAACCGGGCGTTACGGGCGAACACATAGGTTCGCCCCTACGTTCGCCCCTACGTTCGCCCCTACATTCGGTTGTGCGATGGTTTAAAACGATGACGACCAATGAATACATCCGTGGTGTGAAAAACCATGGATGGCCGCGGTTCGACGGGAAATTATGGCAGCGCAATTATTACGAACACATCATCCGTGATGAACAATCCCTGGAAAATATCAGAGATTACATCACACACAACCCTGCAAAATGGGCTGAAGATGAGAACAACATCCCGCCATTGGGAATAGAATATGAATAAAATTTCTATCCGTTTTTTTGATGATCGCGAAGTGCGCGCCGTTTGGGATGAGAAAAATGCCAAATGGTGGTTTTCCGTGCTGGACATCGTGGCTGTTCTTGCCAATCAAGACGATTACGGCAAAACGCGTAATTACTGGAAATACCTCAAAGCCAAGCTTAAGAGGGAAAACAGTGAAGTGGTTAGCGCCACTACCCAGTTGAAGATTCTTGCGCCCGACGGGAAAAGCCGTCTGACCGATATGCTTGATTACAAAGGCATTATTGCCTTAGGCAAGCAGTTTCCGTCCAAATCGGCAAACCGCTTTATCGAATGGTTCACATACAGTGATCAAACCATCGATGGCAAAAGCAAGCAGAAGGCATACAGCCTGTTTGAAAGCTCTTTTATTGACAGCATAGAGCTGGGCACAACCCAAGGCTTGCAGCAGATTCACGCATACCTGTTTGGAGGCTTATACGATTTTGCCGGACAGATACGGCAAAAAAACATTTCCAAGGGCGGTTTCCAGTTTGCTATGGCGCGATACCTGGATGCCACATTACAGCGGATCGAACAAATGCCGGAAAACTCCTTCAATGAAATTGTCAATAAATATGTAGAAATGAACATAGCCCACCCGTTTATGGAAGGCAATGGACGCAGCATCCGGATCTGGCTTGATATAATGCTGAAAAAACGATTAAAAAAATGCGTGGATTGGAGCAAGATCGGCAAGAAAGAATATCTTGATGCTATGGTAAAAACTGCAACCGACAGCGTCGCGATCAGAAACCTGCTTGAAAATGCCCTGACGGATAAAATCAACAGCCGCGAAATCTATATGAAAGGGATAGACTATTCATATTATTACGAGGAAAATAATTGAATACACCAGGCAATAAAAAATACAATTTGGTGGCAGAATATGTGTCCACCTACCGTACTGCTCAAACATACCAGAGCGAAGCAGAACTGGAGTGCGCTTTCATTAAACAGTTAAAGTTACAGGAGTATGAATATCTGCCCATTACTGCTGAAGCCGACCTTGTTCTCAACCTGCGTGAACAGTTGGAAAAACTGAATAATTTCACATTTTCCGATAAAGAATGGGAAGCGTTTTTTTGCCAGCGAGATCACCAATTCCAACCAGAGCATTGCTGAAAAAACAGCCACGATTCAGGAAGATTACATCAAAAACCTAAAACGGGATAACGAAACGGTTAAGAATATCTATCTACTCCGCAAAGATAAAATCCATGAAAACAGTTTGCAGGTGATCAATCAGTACGCACCCACCCCGGCGCTTTGCGCCACCCCTCCGAAGGGAGGGGAATATACCTGCCCTAACAGGCACATTTACTGTTTATGGAAGAAAATCAGTGGGCTAAAGAGTTTTTTGATATTATCCTAACCATGCCAACAGGAAGTGTAAACCATGTGCTCGGAATATTGTGTTAAGGATGTGCTCGGAATATACCAAAATGGCTGGGGGACTAGGATTTGAACCTAGACACTCAGATCCAGAGTCTGATGTCCTACCATTAGACGATCCCCCAAAAGAACATTTTTGTATCAGAATACTCTTTTGATATACTTTTTCGTTTCAGGAAGAAGGATAGAAATTATAAATATCGTGTATAGTACTCTCTTTTCTTTCTGTCTGCAACCTCTATTATAAAAACCTGAAAATATCAGCTTCTTCTCAATTTTACAGTGCGCTTTTTCCCCTTCTTTTGCTCTACAAGCACATGACCCTCGCGCGCAAGCCATCCCAAACTCATTAATACAATATCCCGTTCCTTATCAATAGCCTTTACAAGATCCTCGCATTTTACTTCTCCATGCTTATCAAGATAATGCCATATATCGCCGGCAACAAGACCTATCTCGGTAATCATACTGCCTCCTTCTGTTAATTATTATCTCCCGTTCGCCTTTATTGTACCTTTTTTCCCGCAATCTGTGAAGAGTAAAAAATACCATAGCTTCTATGGTATACTGTACCAAAGAGCCTGCTCAAGCATACAATATGGGCATACGAGTTGGCTTTTTGCTACTATTATTACAACGCAACAGGGAGAAAGATGAGTAGTATGGCATTTCTCGTTAAGGGCGGTCCTGTAATGATTCCCATTTTGCTCTGTGGCGCATTGACTCTTGCAATTATCATAGAAAAACTTCGCGCATTCCATATAGCGGAGATAGATGCGGAATCCTTTCTTGTACGCATAGAAGAAGTCCTTAAAAAAAGAGAAATTCGCAAAGCCCTTGAAATCTGTGATGAAACATCAAAACCAGTTCCTAACATTATTAAAGCAGGTCTTTTAAAATCAGACAGGAACCGCGAAGAAATCAAGGAAGCAATCTCTGATGCGGCTGCGCATGAAGTTCCTCAATTAGAACGTTACCTTGGCATACTCGCCACTATTGCGACCATTGCTCCTTTACTCGGGTTTTTCGGCACTGTTACCGGTCTTATCAAGGCATTTATGGTTATTGAACAGATGCATGGATTCGCCAGTCCGGAAAAGATCGCGGGAGGAGTATGGGAATCTCTTATTACTACTGGCGCCGGAATTGGCGTTGCTATCCCCGCCTACCTTGCCTATAACTATTTTGTAAGCCGTGTACAAAACATTGTGCTTCAAATGGAAAAAAGCAGTAGTAGACTCCTTGATATCTTCTTTCTTTTGAAACCAGATGAGGAGGCATAGAAACTTTTATGCAATTTCATAGACAGTACAGCCGTATTTCAGGAAAAATGGATCTTGTTCCCTTTGTAAATGTTGTTCTTCTTCTTCTGATTTTTCTCTTTCTCTCTTCCTCCTTTACTCAACCAATCTCTCCTGACAATTCTTCCATACAACCAGAATCTGTTCACACTCTCACAATAACTGTTGGCAACGCTGGAGATATTTGGTATAATAGAAATAAGATTCATCCAGATAAATTTGCAGGGACTCTTGAAACGGAAATAAAGCAGTACGGAACAACCGACCTGATCATAGAGGTAAGTGATGATGCGCGCCATGGAGAAATACGAGAACTCATGGCGGAAGCAATGCGTGCAGGTATACGTAAAATAGAGTTTGCTCAACCTGTTACGAAGGAGGCGCCGTGAAAAGAGAACATTCATTAGCGAAATGGTTCCTTCTAAGTATATTTTCTCTTATTGGGGTTCTTCACTTCTTTTCATTGACAGCTCCACAGGGAACCGAACAGAAAAAAATAGCTACTATTGAAGTTTCCCTGCTATCTCAACCTTCTGTTCCTGCTGAACCAACAAGAGCTCTTGCTCAGCTTCCACAAAAACTCTCGCCATCCAAAGGTGAAACCAAAACATTACTCGCGGGAAAATCCAGTTCATCAGGAACAAAGATCGCCTCATTAAATTCTACAACTTTGAAGGAAAAAAATGCTGTGGAATCAGTACAAGAAAAGGAATCAACACCCTTGCAGAATCCACAGACACTTCTCTCTCAGTTCCGTATAGAAGAGAAAAAACCAATGCTGTTGGCAGGGTTAGACTCAAATTCTTCTTGGAAACATAGCCAACAAACTTTACATTCACCACCGAAAAATACCACGGCTGAGAATACCTTCCCCAGAAAAAATGAAGCAATCCGATATGCAATAGCTGCCACAACGCAAGAATACGGAGACCCGCAGGGAGTTCAGAAACTTCCGCTAGACTCTTCCCAGAGCACAAAAAAGCCACAGGGCATTGTTATCTTACGCTTTTAATGTTACAGACAAGAAGAACATATTATGATCCGTCTTGAAGTTACAATCGCCGCAGTACTTTATATAGGAATAAGTCTTCTTCTTCTCCTTGTCTGGTTCTTCTTTGAAGGGAAACGCACCTTTGTAAAAAGACATAACTTTAAAGAGTCTCTCTGGCAATGTTCTCTCTGTTTTTCGTTTTATATTGACAGCAAAAGAGAAACTATTTCTCAATGCCCACAATGTAAAGCATTGAATTCACGAAAAGATTTTTTTGATGTTTCTGAAGAACCTCGGATCGTAAAACATCAGCACTCTTAATCATTCATTGTATCTCCCTATCTACGACAATCTTTTCTGCAAAAAATTCCATAATAGGTTCCATGTAATCTTTTATGCGCTAATATAGAACGTATTGCAGAAAAAAGAAGAGAAGAAGAATCGTTTAAGGAAAGGAAATAATGGAACGGATTGTGCAAGAAGAATTGCACTCCTGTTCCAGAGGGATTAAGAGTGGAAAAAGGGGGGCGGAAATCCGCCCCCCGATTCTTTTCGTCGGTTTATGCTTTTGTAACGTTTGTTGCCTGGAGACCTTTCGGTCCTTCGGTTACTTCGAACTCAACAGCCATACCCTCATCAAGGGTCTTATAGCCGTCTCCGCCGATTGCCGTATAATGAACAAAAACATCCTGTCCATTTTCCCGGGCAATAAAACCATATCCCTTCGAATTATTAAACCACTTCACCGTACCTTTTTCTCTCTCTGCCATGCTCTGCCTCCTGTACTGCTTTTTCTGTTGTCAGGAATGTAAGCGGAGAGCAACGCGCCCTCCTGAAAATAGCCTACATCCTGGTGACATATACAATTTATACCTTGGTAACATGAATTGCCTGAAGACCTTTAGGTCCTTCTGTAACCGAAAATGCGACAACCTCTCCTTCTTCAAGGGTTTTATAGCCATCTCCTCCGATTGCCGTATAATGAACAAAAACATCCTGTCCATTTTCTCGGGCGATAAAGCCATATCCCTTTGAATTATTAAACCACTTGACTGTACCCTGTTCTGTAGGAAGCTTATTTCTCTTCCATAGTCTTGCAAATACTTTACCTATACCCATATCAACACCATATCAGCGTAAAAGAAAAGATAGATTGAAATACGATTGGATGTGAAACGAAAATCATGAACAGATATCTCTCCCGGGGAATTGAACAAAAGGATGGGACTGATACGAAAAAACCCTTACTGCATACAATGTGTCAGTTTGAAACTCTTTTTGCCTACACCTTCTCATACAACCACCCACCTCCATTACAATGCTTCTTGGCTATTATTTTCTACCAACTCAAGAATTCTGTCAAGTCTAAAAATTTTTTCCTCTCGGCTTTCCAAACATAGTGCCACAAGATAAGTAAGATCACTCATAATTTTTACCTCCCGAGGCTCTATGTCATATTCTCCCATAACCCCTTCTCGCGGCATATAACGGATCTTCACTGCGCTTCTATTCTTTAGTGCCACCGCAAGCCACGGAGGAAGGTTCTGACCAGGGCCAGGCCGCCTTTCAAGCTGATCCGGAGTTAAAAAAAGGCTTTTAAAGGAGGTGGCGGGACCCATTCTTTCCATAAGAACTTTTAAAAGACGGTAGGTAGAAATAGCGTCGCCTTCCGCTCTGTGAAGTTTTTCAGGAAAAGGAATATTAAGGGAAGCAAGAAGTTTTCCAAGGGCATTACTTTCAAACTGAAAAAAGTTTCTTGCAATTTTAAGAGTATCAACGATTGGATTCTGAACCTGTCCATACCCGCAAAGGGCAAACTGATTATTAAGAAAAGAGAGGTCAAATGCGGCATTATGCGCCAGTAATGGCTCTCTTCCAGCAAGGAAACGAACAATACGCGGCGCTATCTCGGAAAAACGGGGAGCGGCCTGTACCATATCGTCAGAAATGCCGGTAATACCTGTTACTTCCTGAGGAATGGGGCGTTCAGGATTTACAAGAGTAGAAAAACGTTCCACTATCTCATCTTCCACAATGCGCAAGAAACAGAGTTCGCAAATACGTGCACCCTGTTCCGGGTAAAGACCTGTAGTTTCCAAATCAGTTGCAATTAAAGGAGGGAGATCAAAACTCATCCAACCAGCTTTGTATATTTATCAGGCTCTTTTTCAAACTTCTCCTTGCACCGAGGAGAACAGAAGTAGTAGGTGATAGAATCTTTTTCCGCGCTATTTTTCGTTTCCTTCTTCAACCATGCCCTGCATACTACATCTCTAATCTTCTTTTTCATCATACTCTCCTTTCATACATCATATCTATTGTACCAAAGAATCTTCCGAACTTCCACTATTTTTTTCAGCTCTCCTGCTTTTATAGGAAAGTTAAAATTTTACAGCAATTTCTCCTCGTACAAAAACCGCGGGATCCGCGGAGGGAAAATAAAAATTTCCAGGTGAAAAATATTCTGCATGCACAGTACCATCTAAATATTTGTTGAATGTATGTTTCAAGGTCCCTTGAAACAAATGGCCGCGTGTCTTTCCTGTATTAGAAAGAATAGGCGCGGGTATATTGGTTGATTCATTGGCCCGTAAAAGATTATAACGAAGCGTTAATGTTGTGGCCGCGGGAAGATCCAGTTTTACGCCCAGCCGAAATATCCCAGAATTGGTAGAATACCAAGGGATCCCTGTTTCTGCAACATAAAGAATAGGATACAGATCGCTATAAAAGGGATATCGCGCAAAGAGAGGGTTCCATTCTTTCCTCTTAGAAGAGGTTCCATCATCTCCGGACAGATAAATATATCCTGCTTCAAGTTCAGGTTTCAAAGGAAGAGAGTCAAAAGTACGGGTTGCAAAGAAATAGGCGCCGAGCCCCTCTCTATCAGTTCCATCCGCATACTCTCCAAACTGAACCGCACACTCTCCGCGAACTTTCCATGGCGCAGAAGTATACAGTATTCTTGTTCCAATGGTATTCAAATCAAGTTCAGGTACCAATACAGGTGTTCCGCCAATCTTTACCGTCATACTTTCTTCTGTCTTTCGGATATAGTATGGCTCAACAAGAAGCTTTGCATTGGGTTTTATTTTTCCATAGATAAAGAAGGCATTTTCATCCGAAGGACCTAAATTAAGCTTCTGGTCGTTAATCACAAAGAAATGATCCTTCATACAGGTTTCCAGATATCCAAAATCAATGGAATTCGCTTCGTTCAAATGCCATGTAGCCTTAATCGCATTAAAGTAAATTGTTCTTGATCCATCCGCTCCATTGGTTCCTTCAAGTAGAACAAAACCTTCTCCATAAGGAAGATCTTGTCTGCCAATCCTTACATCCACAGGAAGAAAAAAGATATTTTTCAAGTCAAGGTATAAGTTATCAAAAATGAATTCCTGATTCTGATAAGGTTTATTCTCACGTAAATACCACCGTGGTTCACCGGTAAGTTTAATAAACAAGGAATTGTTATCTGTGATATTCCACTTTCCCCACAGCGATGTGCGAAGTCTGAAGTAAGAGTCGTTTGTTCCGATCTGTTCATTCAAATCCGCGGCATTACGGTAAAACTCATACCTGAACCGCGCAGTTCCTCCAAAGGAAAAACGTTCGGTCTCTGCATTGCAAACCATTGCAAAAAGAAAAAATATCCCCGCGCACAAGATTCTTTTTTTCATGATCTCTCCTCTATTAGGGAAAAAGCGCATATCTACCTTATTTCCCCTTATCTATTGCCAACTATTGTAAAAAGAGAATCTTCGGTTGTCAAATATCTCCAATGCTTGTATCAGGTCCTCCCGATACCTTAAGATATTGACGCATTCCCTTTGTAATAATTTCCATTGTTTCAAAATTAAATGTCTCTGGAAGAATCCTGATATGCGCAATGTTTTCTCTGGGAACCATAATAGTCCTTATATCTTCATCTATATCCGCAGACTTAATCTGACCTTTCAACGAAATAATCGCTTTTCCTTCCAATACAAACCAATCATTAGTGCATTCAATCACTTTCCCGATAAAAACCCAGAGTTTTTGTTCAACAAAATGGCGTTGAAAACGCACCTTAACAATCTTTCCTTTTGCTATGCTCTCCATATTCTTCTCCTCTGCGCCGCAATAAGATCAATCAGCAATCTTTCATGGCCTCTCTTATATCTACAATACCATGATAGACAAAAACAAAAAAGCATAGAAGACATTCATATCTTTTCACGATGATTCACCACAAAAAAATAGAAACAACCAAACCCTACCTCTTCGGCAAAAATCTATACCCGAAAGCAACAATGTTATCATAAGTTTTTATACGGTAAATCCTCTTCCTTCCGCACATCTCGGCTCTTACTTCTATGGTTTTTATTCTTTCTTTAACAATCGTGAGGAATTAAGAAATACCGCTATATCCGGAAGAGAATGCGCCATTGCCGCAACAAGGGGAGACAAGAGACCTATGGCGGCAAGTCCAATACCTAGGATATTAAAAAGAATACTGAACCCAATGTTCTGACGGATAGTAAAAAATGCCCTCCGCGCAGAGATGATTGCTTCGGGAATCTTCCGCCATTCATCTCCCATCAGTGCAATATCAGCAGATTCAATCGCAATATCTGTACCGGCAACTCCCATGGCAATCCCTACATCTGCCGCCACAAGTGCGGGCGCATCGTTAATACCATCGCCAATCATTGTAACAATATAGCCCTTCTTCTGATATTCCCGCACAATCGCAATTTTATCCTGCGGAAGAAGGTTTGCCTGATACTCTATCTGCAAGGTTTTAGCGATATATTTTGCGGTCGCCGCATTATCACCGGTAATCATAATAATTCTATGCATTCCAAGAGAAGAAAGCCTCTGCAAAGATTCTCGTACACCGTGTCTAATCGTATCCTGTACAGCCACGATTGCTTCTAACCTTCCATTACATGCAAGAAATATCACTGTTTTTCCCTTATCTTCCCATTCCACAGCCCTTGCTTCATGCGATTCTAACAGTACAATTTTCTTTGTTTTCATCAATCGCCTGTTTCCCAATAAGACCACAGAGTGATCCACCTCTGCCTGAATACCCATCCCCGGATAAACAATAAAATGCGATGGAGAAAGTATGGAAATATCCTTCTCTTCCGCCTTGCGAAGAAAGGCCTTCGCCAAGATATGTTCCGACTGTTTTTCTGCGGATGCGGCAAGAAAGAGTATCCTCTCTTCAGAAAATGATCCAAAACTTATACTATCGGTAATCTCTGGCCTTCCAAAGGTAAGAGTTCCTGTTTTATCAAGAAAAAGGAGATTGCTTTTCGCCAATAATTCAAGGTGCTTTCCTCCTTTAATAAGAACTCCCTCTTTTGCATTGCGTCCAATACTCATGACCACCGCCAAAGGAGTAGCCAGCGCAATAGAGCAGGGGCACCCCACCAGCAAAATCGCAATCGCCGCAGACGCTTTTCCGCTTATTAAAAATGTAAGAAGCGCAATTCCTACAATTACCGGCAAAAAATAGCCGCTAAAACGATCCGCAAATCGCTGTACAGGAGCTTTTGCGGATTCTGCCTCTTCCACTAAACGAATAATCTTTCCAAGCGTGGTATCATCGCCAAGGTGTACAACCTCTACCGTAAGAACACCCTGTTCATTGATTGAACCAGCAAATACCTGATCGCCTCTATTCTTCTCTACTGGGATGGATTCGCCGGTAATAGGCGCCTGATTTACAGAGGCACTTCCAGAAATCACAACTCCATCCACAGCAATGGTGTCGCCTGATTTAATAATCGCCACATCTCCTTTCTTCACTTAAGAAATATCTACAATTTCCTCGCCTGTTCTCCGTTGGATACGGCAAGTTTTTGGAGAAATATCCATTAACTGCTGAATCGCGGATCGGGATTTATCAACTACAAATTCTTCCCAGAAATGGGCAAGACGAACAAAGAAAAGAATCAACAATGCAGAGGAAAATTCTCCTACAAAGAGTGCACTTACCATCGCAATAGTAATGATTAAATCTGTCGTAATATTTTTTCTGAACAATTGAAAAAGAGCATTTTTTACAATGGGATACCCGCCAAAAAAGAGAATAAGTAAGAAAAACGGACGGGAAATCCTGGCAATATAATGGCCTACTCCCCTTATTCCCAGCACCATATCCATAAGTATCAAAAGAGGAAAGAGCGCTAAAACCGCAAGAACTGCCAAATGCGGACCATACCTTCTTCCTATGGGAAGATCTTCCTTTGCAAAAGAAGGTGCAAATCCCCTCGCCCTGATACCTGCAACAATCTCTTCTTCAGAAAGTATTGCTTCATCAAAGACAATCACCGCCTTGCCTGAAATAAAATGTACCTTACAGCTTTTTACGCCATGCAAGCGTTTCAAACTGTTTTCAAGGCCTACAGCACATTCCTGACAGTCCATTCCTCTGATTCTTACCTCAATGGTACGCATAGCAATCCTTACCTGTAAAAGAGATCTTTATTCATACCTTGTATCACAAAAGAGAACAATGTAGTATATCGCACTATCTCTTGTTGGAATACTTTTCTCTTGCGAGAAGGAAAAAAAGGAGGAAAAAGGTTAAGAGATTTTACTTTCTGAAGAGCGTTTCATCAATCTTAAAGCGGAAGATCACATAAGGACCTTTGGCACTATACAAACTTCCAGTAAGATCTTCATCACTGGTAGTCGCACGATGCCAACGACGAAGGAAACGAAGGTCTGCGGATGAAATCAGACTGGGAAAAGAGGAAGCAGGGGAAGGTTCCGCGGATGAAATCAGACTGGGAAAAGAGGAAGCAGGGGAAGGTTCCGCGGATGAAATCAGACCGGCAAAAGAATCCAAATTAGCTTACCAGGATAAGTTCGGCGCAGAACAAGGCAACAAGGAGGAGGCGAGAAGACGTACTAAAGTACGTCGCACGATGCCAACGACGAAGGAAACGAAGGTCTGCGGATGAAATCAGACTGGTAAAAGAGGAAGCAGGGGAAGGTTCCACGAAACCATGTTCGAATCGACCTCCACTATTGCCACAAACCGGCAAAGGAATCCAAATTAGCTTACCAGACTAAGTTCGCCGCAGAACAAGGCAACAAGGAGGAGGCGAGAAGACGTACTAAAGTACGTCGCACGATGCCAACGACGAAGGAAACGAAGGTCTGCGGATGAAATCAGACTGGTAAGAGTGGACCCGGCCGGATTCGAACCAGCAACCAAAGGATTATGAGTCCTCTGCTCTGCCCTTGAGCTACGGGTCCTGCTTTCTTACTAACCTTAACTCTCCAAAAGGGTATCAATACCTCTCTTCTTTGTCAATATTCATCAAAAAAAATCTTTTGCAGATCTACTACATTGCATATATTTCTTCCGCGGAAAGAACGGTTACCTGATTTGCTTCAAGAATCTTTCTTCCTGCCTCTACATCCTCCACTCTAAGGATAACCACTGCTTTTTCTGCGCTCTGTTTCACAAAAGCATAAAGATACTCTACATTAATATCTGCTTTGCGAAGAATATCCAATGCACCTGAAAGCCCGCCCGGTTGGTCAGACACACCTATTGCGATCACCTCGGTCTGTCGTACGGTAAAATGGTTCTCCGTAAGAAGAGCAACCGCGCGATCAGGATCTGTAACAATAATTCTTAAAATACCAAATTCTGAGGTGTCGGCAATAGCAAGCGCCCGTATATTAATCTTTTCACGCGCAAGAACCGAGAGCGCATCCTGAAGGCGTCCTGCTTTATTTTCAAGAAATATTGAAATCTGTTTCACCTTCATAGAGACCCCCCTATCGTAAAAAAACTTCTTACATCTCACGCTTATCAATAACACGCATTGCTTTTCCTTCACTGCGAGGAAGGGTTTTCGGCTCCACAAGAGTTACCTTTACGCGAATCCCCAACTGACTATCAATATGTTTTTCAATCTTCATCCTCATCTCTTCAACTCTGCGTACTTCATCAGAGAAAATCTCACCCGCGGCCTCTACCTGAATTTCAAGTTCATCAAGATGATGTGGTCTGGTAACAATAATCTGATACTGTGGCTCCACTCCATCCACCTCAAGCAATGCCTGTTCAATCTGAGAAGGAAAAACCATTACTCCCCTGATTTTCAACATATCATCCGCACGTCCGGTAATCCTCTCCATTCTTACCATCGTTCTTCCGCATTTACATTCTTCTCTATAAAGTTCAGTAAGGTCCTTGGTCCGAAACCGTATCATCGGCATTCCTTCTCTGGTAAGAGTAGTAATAACCAATTCTCCTTTTTCTCCTTCATGAAGGGGATTCAAGGTAGAAGAAGAGATAACTTCAGGATAAAAGTGATCCTCAAAAATATGGAGCCCGTTTTTCTCCCTGCATTCATGTCCAACGCCAGGACCAATAATCTCGGTAAGACCATAAATATCAAGCGCAAGCACATTAAGCCGTTCTTCTATTTCTACACGGATACTATCGGTCCACATCTCCGCGCCAAAACAGCCTGCTTTGAGCTTGAGACTTGAAAGGTCTATTCCTTCCGCCTCTGCGGATTCGGCAAGATATAATGCATAGGAAGGAGTGCACGTAAGAATCGTGGTACCGAAATCTCTCATTACCTGCAACTGACGCCGGGTATTTCCCGCGGAAACAGGAATCACGGTTGCGCCGATTGTAGAAGCGCCATAATGTACTCCAAGGCCACCGGTAAAAAGGCCATAGCCATACCCGTTTTGTACAATATCGTTTTTATCAGCGCCTGCCATTGTCAAACAACGCGCCATTACTTCGCCCCACAAAAAAATATCATTGCGCGTATAACCGGCAACAACTGGTTTTCCTGTTGTACCAGACGATGTATGGATCTCAACAATATCTTTCAAAGGCACTGCAAACATTCCAAAAGGATAGACCTCTCTAAGGTCGTCTTTTGTGGTCAAAGGAAATTTTGCAAGATCTTCAAGGGATTTCAGCTGATTCGGAAGAATACCGGCCGCATCAAAAGTTTTACGGTAATAGGGAACTGTCTCATAGGCGCGAGCAAGAGATATCCGAAGCCGTTCCAACTGAAGCTCTTCTCTTGCGGCACGCGACATACATTCAACTGTCGGGTTCCATATCATAGGACACCTTCTTGTGGATTTTTATCCACGGTATCTTTCTTATAGAATGAAATCCCTTCCTGTTGCAAAAGAGTTTCCGCATTTTTTACATCTTTAACCTCAACTAACAGGTACGACCGAGTGCGTGAAGATTCAATAAAAACATAGGCATTTTCAACATTAATGCCATGACGGGTAAGAACCTTTACAATATCATGAAGCCCGCCAGGACGATCTTCCATCGCTATTGCGAGAACCTCGCTGGGAGAAACCATAAATCCCGATTCTTTCAATAACCGCAAAGCATCGTCATACTTATCTACCATAATTCTAATCACTCCAAAATCTCCGGTTCCCACAATATTAATGGCAAGAATATTAATCTCTGCCTCTGCAAGAATTCCAGTAATCTTTTCAAGACGTCCCGGCTTGTTTTCGGCAAATATAGCTATCTGCGTTAGCCCGCTCATAATCCCTCCATTCCGAACAGGTTCAAAGCGTTCTCTGATCTACAACTCGTTTTGCTTTTCCTTCGCTTACAGGAAGTGTTCCCGGTTCAAGTATTTCTACCTTTGGACGTAGCGCAAGATCTCCGCGCAATGCTTCACAAATACGGTTCTTTAAATCCTGAACATATTCAAGACTTCCGTCAAATACATTCTTTTCAAGTTCAACCTGTACTGTCATCACATCGTATGATTCAAGAAGAATACGGTAATTTTTTCCAACTCCGGAAATGCCCATAAGAATCCGTTCAATCTGTTGGGGAAAGATATTCACTCCTCTAATAATAAACATATCATCCGTCCTGCCAAAAATTCTGGATATCCTTTGATGAGTACGGCCGCATTCACAACATTCCGTGGTATAGTCGGTAATATCTCCCACCCTATAACGCAATATCGGCATTGCCTCCCGATCAAGGGTTGTCAGAACCATTTCTCCGCGGGTTCCTTCTGGAACAGGAGTGCCGGTTTCAGGATCCACAATTTCAAGAAGGTATTGATCCTCCCAAAGATGAAGCCCCTGTTTCTTCTCACATTCAAACGCAACCCCGGGTCCATTCATTTCTGAAAGACCATAACAGTTAAATACATCTATTCCAAGCAAAGCTTCAATCTTCCTTCGGGTCTCTTCAGTATAGGGTTCTGCGCCCACATAGGCACGTTTTAATACGAGATCTTTCTTAGGGTCCACGCCTCTCTCTGCAAGAGCGTCAATAAGATAGAATGCATACGAAGGAGTAAGATGAAGCGAGGTGGTGCGGAAATCCCGCATCAAAGAAATCTGCCGCTCGGTATTCCCCGGACCCGAAGGAACCACCATTGCTCCTAATTGTTCGCATCCGTAATGCATCATAAAAGCGCCGGTAAAAAGACCATAGGTCATCATATTTTGAAGAATATCCGAGGAGTTCATTCCTGTCATCACAAGACAGCGCGCCATATTGTTCGCCGCACGCTGAATATCCGCAGAAGAAAAGAAAATTGCCTTGGGTTTTCCAGTGGTTCCGCTTGAGGTATGCAGACGCACCACCTTTTCTCCCGGTACCGCAAGCATTCCATCCGGATAGTATTCCCGAAGATCTTCCTTGGTAGTAAAAGGGAATTTTGCAATATCTTCCAATTTCTTGATATCCGAAGGAAGAAGCCCCGCGCGAGTTAATGCATCCTTATAAAAAGGAACATCTGAATAGAGACGTTCCACCGTCTTTTGCAATTTACGCAATTTAAGTGCGTTGAGATCATCCCGTGAAGCGGTTTCTATCTCTTTTTCCCAAAACATTGCTCTTCTCCATAACAACATTGTAAAAATTTCAAAAAAAGACTCCCCTGCTTCAGATCTTTTCTCTTCTGAGATTCAACAGAACATTTCTCTTGTCGTCTATTCTACATAGAAGATACTATAGAGATATAGTGTCGCGGCCATGAGCAAATGCCGCTAAATTCACTGGAATCGTTGAAGCCGGCACTAAATCCTGTATAACTTTTTCCCATATTTCTTTTTCAAAGGAGAGAAGCCGCGACATTACGCCAAGAAGTACCATATTCTCCGCCTTCTGGTTGCCAAGATTTTTAGCAATAGTATAGCCATCCACTGGGAAAAGACGAAACCCTTTCTCTAAAAGGATTTCCTGCACATTTTCCGGATAAGATTCTTTTCCTCCCGAAGGAATAATACGCCGAGTATTAAGAATAACAGATCCACTATATTTCAGAAAACCCATACAGCGCAAGGTTTCCAACTCTTCAAATCCAGCAAGAATATCTGCATCTCCACGATGCACAGAAGGAGCGTACACACAAGGACCAAACCGTACATGTCCCTCCACGCTTCCGCCTCGTTGCGCCATTCCATGGCTTTCGCTCTGTTTCACTTCAAAGCCCGCCAAAAACGCGCATTGAGCAACAATTCTGCTTGCAAGAACAATACCCTGCCCCCCTACTCCCGCAAAAACAATATTTACTTGTGCCATACCTTATTCTATCATATTTTTGAAAAGATTTTTCTAAGACTTTCTCCTCTTATACCATCATGCTACAATAATATAAGGAGATTAAAGAAAATGTCTACTCAACAAAAAAAATGGAAGAGTTCTTCTCAGGTCGCAGATGTATGCGTGGTAGGAGCAGGTATCGCAGGAATATGTGCCGCAATTGCCGCGGCCAGACATAATGTATCCGTAATCCTTGTGCATGACAGACCTGTTCCGGGAGGAGCATCATCCAGCGAATCGCGAATGCATATCTGCGGAGCCGACCGCCATAATCACCTCCCTTTCCTTCGGGAAACCGGCATCCTTGAAGAATTACAACTTTCCAATCTACAACAGAACCCCTTCCGAAACCATTCAATATGGGATACCGTACTCTATAATACCCTTGTTACACAACCCAACCTCTCGTTCCACCTTAATACTTCCTGTATGGAAGCCTCTCTGACAAGCGATGGATCTACTATTAAAGAGATCTCATGCCTTCAACTTACCACCAACACCATACTTCAGATTTCAGCGCGCACATTTATAGACGCTTCGGGAGACGGTGTTCTCGCTCCGCTTTCCGGCGCACTCTTTCGACAAGGGAGAGAAGGAAAAAAAGAGTTTAATGAACCTCAAGCGCCTGATATTCCAGATAATAAAACCATGGGAAATAGCGTGCTTTTTGCCGCGAAAGACACCCAAATACCCTGTTCATTTTCTCCTCCTTCTTGGGCATACTCCTTTCCCCACGAAGAAGATCTTCCCTTTGGAGCGCCTGGTCACAGCCATCTTGATATGGGATACTGGTGGATAGAAACAGGAGGAGAAGAAGATACTATCGCGGATGCGGAAAGTATTCGTCATGAACTTCTCAGGATTCTCTTCGGAGTATGGGATCATATAAAAAACCACTGTATATATAAAGATCGCGCTTCAACATGGACTCTTGACTGGATCCAATTTCTTCCTACCAAACGAGAAAGCCGCCGATATATCGGAGATCATATCCTTACAGAAAATGATATTCTTTCCTGTCAGCCCTTTGAAGATATTGTGGCATACGGAGGATGGTCGCTTGACGACCACCAACCCGGAGGATTTCACGATAAGGATTTCAAAAAAATTCCTAATCCTAATGATGAAAAATATCTTACACCAAGTCCGTATGCTATCCCTTTTCGTTCTCTCTATTCCCGCAATATTAACAACCTTATGTGCGCAGGCCGTTGTATCAGTTGTACGCATAGGGCGCTTAGTTCTACCAGAGTCATGGGAACCTGCGCCGCTATCGGACAAACAACAGGCACTGCCGCGGCCCTTGCAATACATGCCAACTGCTTACCACGCAAGTACGGAACAAAACATATCCACGACCTTCAACAAACTCTTCTTCTTGATGATTGTTGGCTTCCCGGGAAAACCCTTGAAATGGCTGATTTTGTAAAAAAAGCCGATCTTCTTGCAAGCGAAGGAGATCCTGAAACTCTTCGTGACGGAATCAATAGACCTGTAGACAACATCAGCCACCGATGGCAATGCGACCCTGGAGGAAGCGTTGAATATCAATTTCAGAAAACCTCATTTATAAAAGAGGTTATCCTTATCTTTGACAGTAGCCTTGATAAACTTATTACCATGAGCAAACTTCAGCCCGATAATCAACTTACTGTTCCGCCCGACACCTTATGTAAATCATTTCGTCTTGAAACATCCATATCAGGAAAAAAAGTTCTCCTCTTTGCGGAAAATAATAATTATCAAAGGTTCGTACGAATCCCACTTCATACTTCCCTCTCTACTCTCACATTAACCCTTCTTGCCTCGCGAGGAGATGATACAATCAAACTCTATGGGTTCTATCCATTATAAAAAAGTTAGATGCAATAGTGCTCTCTCTTTTTTCTAAAAGACAAGGAGAAGACTATCATGCCATCAAAATATGGTGATGCACCACAATTGCTGGATAACTTTCTTATCCGTTGGGCAGAACGTACCATTCCTTCTATGGCTATTGACCATATAGAGATTTCTTCTCCCGCGCATTTTTCGCAATGGAGAGAAAGATTAAAAAAGAAGATATGGGAACTTCTCGGAGAATTTCCCGTTCCATCAGAGCTTTCTCCCACAATCTGTTCAGTAGAAACAACTAAAGATTTTATACGGGAAAAAATTATTATTGAAACAGAAAAAGATTGTTTTATGCCTTTTTACCTCTTAACTCCTCACCATAATCCGGGAGAGAAACTTCCTGCAATCCTCTGTTGCCACGGACATGGAGCCCATGGAAAAGATCCTATCGCGGGAGTAACATTCAACCAATCTTCAAGGATTACTGAAATTCAAAGATTAAATTATAACTATGGGGAACAGATGGCACAACATGGATACATTGCCCTTTGCCCTGATTGGCGAGGATTCGGAGAAAGAGGGGGATACCAAAACCCATTTCCAGGACGCGACAAATGCAATGTCTACCTTCTGGAACATCTTCTCCTCGGCAGAACACTTCTTGGCGCTAATATCTTTGATGGCATGCGAGCCATTGATTTTCTTCTTACCCGTAAAAACGTAAATCCAGAAAAAATAGGGTGTATGGGGCTTTCGTTTGGCGGCACAATGACCACCTACCTTACCCTTCTTGACGACCGTATCAAAGCCGCTGATATCATCTGTTATGCAACCACTACGCTTCATTATTCTTTTTATACCGCAAACACCTGCGGCTCCCAATTAGTTCCTTCACTTTATCAATATGCTGATATAGGAGATGTTATCGGTGCTATTGCTCCACGTCCTCTTCTTGTGGAGAGCGGAGCCAGTGATACCTGTTTCTGGTTTCATTCCGCACAAAAAGCCCATTCCACCATAGCACACGCCTATCAAGTTGCAGAAGCGATTGACGCGCTTACAATTGAGATCTTTCCTGGAGAACATTCTTTTTCAGGAAATAAAGCCTTTGACTTTTTTGAAAAACACCTTAAATGCCTATGAAAAAAAGAACAATCACACTCCTTTTTCTCGCTGGGATAGCTCTTCTATTTTTCTCCTTTTCTCTGATTCTTCGCCACACTGTTCTGAAACAAAGCAATCAACGATGCACCCTTATTGGAACCATTACGCCTTTTGGCTTTACAGTTCCCTACTTTCACTGCAAACTCTCACAAACTCCTTTTTGTTCTCTTACGGCAAAAGGGCATTGTGGCATTCCATGGAAAAGCGCAATCTTTGGAGTTTCACAACTTCTTGCATTTGAAGGACCCGGAACAATGACCTTTCAGAAACAAGAGATCCCCCTTGATTTTTCAGGAAGTATAGAAGGAAATGTTAGAACAGGAAATCTTACCATCCACCCTACCACGCTTCTTCTTGAAACACTAGGGAAAATTATGATTTCCGGAACACTGAAAGAATGGGGAAAAGGATCTTCGCTTCTCTCGGGAACCGTTGAAAACCTTTCTCTCGCAAAACTTCAACCACTCCTCGCCATACAAGGAATATCTCTTTCTGGCACTGTGGCTGGCCCATTAACTCTTTCCCTTCAACCTGGACAAAAAACGCGTCTTACATTTGACCTTGAAGTATCTGAATTTTCTCTTGTAAAGAACGGCATTCCCTTTTCCGGACATATCAAAGGATCTTTTCATCCTGATTCGCGCTCTGTATATCTTGAAAAAAGCACCCTTACCAGCCCGACCGGCGGCACTCTTTCTCTTTCTGGAACAACCACACCAAAAGGGTTTGATCTTGCTATTGCCTCTTCAGGGCTTGACATACTTGAGGTTCTCTCAAACATTCCCGAACAATGGCGGAACAAGGCCATCTTCAATGCTAGCACAGGAACCTTCTCCATCGCAGGTAAAACTCAATGGAAACAGGGTTCTCTCCCTCTCTTCCAGGGAACGATCTCATTCCTTGGAAAGGTTGCGTTTCCCTCTTTTTCCTGTACTGGCTTCTCTGTAACAGGAAAACCCGGTCCCGGAGACAATGCTTTTGATCTTATCGCAAAAAATGTTACGGTTGGACGTTTTGATATTTCACGGGTGGAAGGAACATTTACCAGAGAAGGAGAGAATGTTTCAGGATCATTTTCTTTCCCTTTCTCCAATGGAAAAGGAAGCGGTCTCCTTAAAGTTACTCCTGTAACATCTCTTAAACGAGTTTCAGGCGTACTCAATATCAATGGATTTGATATGAAACGCACGGTAGAACAGTTAAATCCCGATATTGTCTTTACCGGTATTATGGATCTTGCGGTACACTTTGAAAAAACCGATACAGACCTTTCATGGAGAGCTGATTTTGAAAACCGTCCCGGAAAACGAGCCTCGCAACATTTGAATATCAGCGCTATCAGGGCATTGGCAAATTTCAGTACAGGAAGCGCTGTTGGAATGGTAGGAAAACAGAATTTTTATTATAATAAGTTTGCCGGCTCCCTTCTATATCAAAACGGATTTTTAACCCTTGAAGGAACCGCAAAAAAAACAAAAAACTATTCTTATCTTCTCGTGGCGGAAAAGTTTTCTAGTGGCGTAAATATTCTTGTAGATCCCAAAAACAATACTATCCGTCTTTCTGATTTAAAACAACGGCTTTCTCGATTTTTGAATACCACCTAACCAAACAATACAAAGAACATGCATTACCCTTCATCATAATCAAGGAGCGTACAATGACACAAGATACCATAGGAGTTTTAGTAGGAAATCGGGGCTTCTTTCCCGGGCACCTCTGTAATTCCGGCAGAGAACAGATTCTTCGCATACTTAAAAAAAAGGGTATTCGGACAATCTGCCTTTCAGAAAAAGATACCAAATACGGATCAGTGGAAACATGGGAAGATGCAAAAAAATGTGCGGCACTTTTTAAGAAAGAATCTGAATCAATCAGCGGAATTCTTGTTACCCTTCCCAATTTTGGCGATGAAAAAGGTATTGCCGATACCCTACGGTTAGCAAACCTTCATGTTCCGGTATTGATACATGCCTGGCCCGATGATCTAAAAAAAATGGGAAGCGCCAATCGCCGGGATAGTTTTTGCGGAAAAATATCCGCATGCGATATCCTTCGTCAATATAGAATACCCTTTACCCTTACCTCGCGCCATACGATGGATCCTACCTCTGAACTATTTCAGAATGACCTTGAAACATTTATTAAAACCTGTCGGGCAGTCTCAGCGCTTAAAAACCTTCGCTTAGGCGCCATTGGAACCCGTCCAAACCCTTTCAAAACAGTACGATACAGCGAAAAGATTCTTGAACAAGAAGGGATCTCCATTGAAGTAATGGATATGAGCGATCTCTTTCTCGGTATTGAAAAAATCTCCAACTCCTCAAAAAAGGTAAAAGAAAAAGTCCGCATTCTGCAAGAGTATATTCCAATATCTCAAAAAAATCTCAAGAAAGAATTTCTCACCATGGCAAAACTTGCAATAGTCATTGAAGAATGGTTGGAAGAAAATGATTTAAAGGGTTTTGCGTTTCAATGCTGGTCATCCATTCAATACACGCTCGGAGTCATGCCATGCTCGGTCCTCAGCATCTTCAGCAACAACTATATTCCGGGCGCATGCGAAACAGATGTAACCAACCTAATTGGAATGTATCTCCTTCAGCAAACATCGCATACTCCCAGCGCAGTAGCTGACTGGAATAACAATTATAAGGATGAACCGAACAAGGCAGTGCTCTTTCATTGCAGTAACTTTCCTGCCTCAATGCTAAAACATGCATCCATGAATTATCAGACCATTATTACTGCGGACAAAGCTGCGTTTGGCTGTATATCAGGACACCTGAAACCAGGACCCTTTACCTATATCGGATTTACTACCGATGACCCTGCAGGCGACATTATCGGGTATCTTGGAGAAGGAACCATTACCAAAGATACCCTCAACACCTTTGGAGGTGTGGGAGTTGCGGAAATTCCCGGGCTTGAAAGGTTGCTGAACTTCATCTGTCACAATGGATTTGAACACCATGTAACAATTAACCTTTCACAAAGCAGTCGTGCAATTTATGAAGCCTTAACCAATTATAAAGGATGGGAGATTTATGCCCACGAACCCTGTGAAGAACTCAGTGCATAACACCATACCTCACAGGGTATGATGTAAAAAAATAGGGCTACCATACTCGGTATCCTGGCATTGTTATAGAAAAAATCTTCTTCAAAAGTGGTAAAAAATCTTGCCAGGGAGTATCCTATCATATAAAAAGTTTTACAGTACTCTACAATAAGGATACAGAATGTTCAATTATCTATATGGGCCGGTAAGTTCCTGGAGACTGGGCGCTTCACTTGGTATTGACCTTCTCTCGCAAAAAGAGAAACTTTGCACATTTGACTGTGCTTACTGCCAACTAGGAGCCACGCAACAATTCTCTTCTGAACGAAAAATTTTTGTTCCCTCGGAAAAAATCATCAAAGAACTTCAACAGATTCCTCCAGAAACATCTATTGATTTTTATACCTTTGCGGGAAAAGGAGAACCTACCCTTGCATGCAATTTTCCTGAAATAGCCGACTATATCAAAGATAGTAAAAAAGGCAAAACCGCTATCCTTACCAATAGCACCCTAATTATTCAAAAAGAGGTACAGAACGATCTGCTCCATATTGATTTTGCCGCCTTCAAAATAGATGCGGCCCGCGAAGAAACATTCCATCGCATCAACAGACCTATGCCGGGAATAGAGCTTGCAAAGATACTCTCTTCTCTGAAAGAATTTCGTCCTTCCTTTTCTGGAATGTTCGTTATTCAGGTCATGGCAACCACAGAAAACATATCAGAAATGAAAGAGATTAGAGAAATATGTGTTTCATTGGAACCAACCTTGATACAAATTTCAACTCCGATACGAAATTCTCCGGTGCCCCCTCTTTCTCCGGAACAAATGGATTCTATAGAAGAGATCTTTCAAGGACTTCCTGTACAGACCGTATACCATGGACAGAAGAAAAAAGTGGTTCCCTTCTCTTCCAGCGCAACCTTTTTACGAAGAGGAAAGGAAAATATTAAATGATTCAGCATAATGTAAAGAAAATTCTTGAAGCTCTTCCTAAAACTGTTACCCTTGTGGCGGCCACCAAAAGCCGAAGTGTAGAAGAGATAGAAGAAGCCATTGAGGCAGGAATTGCCATTATTGGAGAAAATTATGTTCAAGAAGCAGAATTAAAGTTTGCACATCTCACACAACCTGTTATCCGACACTGTATCGGACATCTTCAACGAAATAAAGCAAAGAAAGCCATTGAACTTTTTGATCTGATTGAAACCCTTGATTCCTTTCCTCTCGCAAAGGAACTTTCTCGTCATGCAGTAAACGCAGATAAAATAATGCCTGTTCTGATAGAGATAAATAGCGGACGAGAACCGCAAAAAAATGGCGTACTTTCAGAAAACCTTGGCTCTCTTCTCTCTGCGATATGCGAACTTCCTAATCTTTCAGTACAAGGACTTATGACAATGGGACCATTCACTGAAGATCTGCACAGTATCAAAGAGGCCTTCTTACTTACCCAAAAACTCTTTGAAAAATATAAGAAAGAAGAAATTCCCGGAATCTCTATGGAGATTCTTTCTATGGGAATGAGCAATTCGTGGGAGATTGCTGTTGAGTGCGGCGCCACTATGGTACGTATCGGTACCGCACTTTTCGGACCAAGAACATAATGGATCTTTCGTATCTATACAATCAGATAAAACTCATCCAAAACGCTTTCCAATATATCGTAATTTTTATTTAGTCAGTATCAGAAAACTATACGTTTTTTCTTCATTCTCTATTTTTTATTGCAATCTTCTTATTTCTGTCTTAATGTCATCTATCACTTCAATATTATGAATTTTCTTTTTGTCTCCTTCTTTCATTGAAATAACATAAAAAACTTTACCGCCGAATTTTTCCGTAAATTTTCTATGTGTTTTTTCTTGAACTTGTCTTTCTTTAAAAATTTCTGAAATATGAGAAACTCCACCCGCTGGTTTAATTTGAAGCCCAATATATTTTCCGTTTACTTCTATAAAGAAATCAACATTAAATAACCTATCCCATTCATCGGGAGCTGGTTCAATTCTTTTCCCTAGGATTTCCTGTAACTGCCCATAAATAGTGCTTCTTTCTGTCATATATCCATCAAAGGTCCTCTTTATAACCAAATCAAAAATATAATCAATACAATCTTCTTCTGTAATGGCTTCCACTTCAGAAGAAATAACCTCTGTTATTTTTACATAAAGTCTTTTACCCAACTCAAGAATATGTTCTTTCGGTTTAACATTGTTAAAGTAATAACCTTCCCAATCTTTAAGTGTTTTGGGCGCACATTTTCTAATTTCATTGGAAACAGCGCCGACATTCCTTTTGAAATTCAGTTGAAATCTATTTGTCGCCGAATTTAAAATCCATTCTTTTGCCATATTATTGTCGTTCTATTAAATTTAAAAATTTGGGTTTGTATTTATAATCAAAACTCTTATCAACATCAACCAATTTATTTTTTATTAAATGAGCATTGATAAAGGTTTTATTTTGTAAGTATAAATAGCAAAGTAAATTATTTTCGTTGTCGTATTTCAAATGATCAAATGTAATAAAAACTCTCTGATTTTTTAATTTTCTCTGTAAAAACTCTATCGCCTTATTCATCACTTCGTTTCTTGTTTTAATGCCGATCAACCTCACAGTTATATCGTTATTTAATAAGATCTTTTCAGGATTTATAATCTGCTTTACAGAATACAAATCCATTCTTTTATTCTTTGTAGAATCAATCTTTGAACCAAATTTTAGTTTTTTAGGATTAACCTTTCTGCTGAATTTTATTGGATCCTTGAAAATATAGGGTAATTTGGAAATTTCGCTTTTATCATCAACTCTTCCGCCTTTCTGTTCAATAATGTCAAATATCGCTCTTCCTTTCAATAGTTTCTCTTTATTTGCACCTATTTTTTCTTTTATTATCGGAAGGAATTTTTTGTTTATTTCATACCCGACAGAATTACGGTCTAAATTTTTAGATGTAAGAGTCGTTGTGCCACTGCCCAAAAATGGATCTAAAACAGTATCGCCAACAAAACTAAACATTTTTATAAGCCGTTTCGGTAATTCTTCTGGAAACATCGCCAAATGTTTATCTTGTTTTACGCCACTAAAATTCCAATGTCCGATAAAATACTGATTCCATTCTTCTTTGGACATTTTAGATTTCTCTTTTATTTCTTTTGATACAAGAGGTGGCTCTCCTGATTTTTTAAAAATCAAAATAAACTCATAATCAAGCTTGATTATTCCATTCCTTGGATAAGGGAAACTGCCCATGATAGTTGCCCCACCGGTAGTATTCATTGTTGTAGCTTTTTGCCAAATAATTGAACCCATATAATCAAATCCTATAGTTTCGCAGAATTTTATTATTTCCGTTCTGATAGGAATGATTTTATAGCGACCATAATAAACAGAGCGGGCAAATTGATCACCGATATTTATACATAAACGACAACCATCATGTAATACTCTAAAACATTCTTTCCAAACTAAATTAAGATTGTTGATATAATCCTCATAATTATCATTAAAACCAATTTGGTCTGAAGTGCCGTAATCCTTTAACTGCCAATATGGAGGTGAAGTAATAACAAGGTGAACAGATTTATCTTGAAGTTCCCCCATATTCTTAGAATCACCAATGATAATTTTATGATTGGTCTGCATATAAACTATTTAATTAGGTCGTCAAGTTTAAAATTATTGTTTGTTTTGACTCTATATTTTAATCTCAGGAGTTTGTTTTTGAGTTTTGCATTATCTACTAGCTCTGGATTATGCAAAAGTTTATAAACCGCAACGGCGGTTTCCTTCCAAAACTATATTTTTACCGTTTAATTCGTAGACAACCAGTTTTTCAAGCTGAGGCAAATCAAACTCGCTTACCATTTCTTCGGCCAATTCGGCTAATTTAAAATCTTTCTTGAAAACAAAATATTCAATTAACTCTTTTTCAGTTTTATTAAAATATTTATCAGGAAAACGAGCATTTTCATCCCAAAGAAAGATTTTTTATTAAGATATTGTTTTTTGTAAATTTATTCGCCATATTATTTTGAATTTTGCCTTTTATAAGCCTTGATAATTTTATTCAGCAAATCCTTTGGCTGAACCTCGTATTTCTTAAACTCTTTGATATTGTCGTGCTTCAAGTGTAGCTGCCCTTCGCCAATATTTCCTCTGTGTTGGCCTTTTGAATAATATTTATTATTCTCAACCTCCTTTGAAGAAAGCACCCAATACTTAATCACATCCCTCCAAACACCAACCCAAACAAAAACATCACAACACTTTGGCTTGACCTGTTGAAAATTCATATCAAACGGCTTTTTTGATTCCCAGGCAAGAGCTTTCACATAAAGAGGCTCATTATTCCTAAAGTCAATGGCACGCGAGGCTTTAACCTCAATTTTTACCATTTGCTTTTTTGGCATTTGATACAAAAAATCGTATTCGCCAGAATAATTTTCCTCTAACCTCCTTGTCGGTTTTATCAATTCAGGGACAAGCTCTTTCAGATGGCCTTGTGCCCATTGTTCGCCAAATCCTCTTGTCGCAGAAATTTCAAAAATATAGAGATACATGTTCCGAGCTATATATTCATCCCGAATTTCTAAATAATCATCAAGCGTAATTTTTCCTATCCCTAAAAGGCTTGAAATAATATATTCGTATTCATTGAAAGGATAGACCGAGATCAAATCTTCAAGCCGATTTTTCAATTGTTCCCTGTCTTCAACTGATAAAGAATCGATCATTTTCCCCAAATTTTTCTTTAATGTTTCCATACAATTATTTGTTAAACTCCTTGATATAATTTTTCTCTTTCAACGAGAGATTAAATTTTGCCATAATATAATTATCTAATTTTTCAAAATTGTCTTTATTTTCAATAATCTTATCAACCATTGTAACAATTTCGGAAAAAGTTTTTTTATCCCAAAGAGGCAAGGGCATTTTCTCAATATGGCTTCGTAAAACTTTTATACTTGAAAACTTTTTCTGAAAAACAAATTGATACAGAGCAGAATTAAATAAAGCCGCAATAACTTTTATTGGATAATCGGAAACTTTAGGGATTACAATGTTCGCGCTATTTAAAGTTAATTGCTGTTTGTCATCGTAAGCAAAAACTAAATATTTTGAAATGAAACGATAAATTAGTTTTTCTTTTGCTCTATATTTTTCTGTTGGTGCCACTTGCTGAAATTTATCGGGCGTAAATTGTATGAAACTTGACGGATTAGATAAAATAAATTTTTCTACTTCCTTACCCTTATAAACTGGCTCAAAACCATTTCTCTGTTCATCTGTAATGAATTGTTTGTTGTTTCCCGTTACTATTCCTAATGCCCAATCTGCTTGATTCTCCAGCGTCGTATTTTTTATCTTGTAAACCTTATCAAGAATTTCTGCATCAAAACCACTCGCATGAATATCAAAAATAAAATCTTGATTATTTAACCAACGAATTTGCTCAACTTCATAGCTTTCATTTTTCTTTTCTATTTTAACCTTGTTGTTTTGATTTCGATTGTTCTTCTGTAAATCTAATCTTATAACCGGAGTAAAAACATTTCTAAAAACACGATTAAGATAAACAATTTTTCTAATTTGAGTATTTTTTAGAATAATTTCTCTAATATCTTTATGTATTTTTACATTCAAAACTGACTCGGGCAAAATAAATGAGAGCACACCGTCTTCATGAAGCAGGTCTATACTCTTTTTTAAGAAATAGGAAAATGATTCAAAGGATGAAATTGTTGGATATAGTTTTTTTAGTTTTTCAGAATCCGTTTTTGAAAAATGGACACCCCAAGGCGGATTGGTCCCAATAACGTCAAAATCTCTGATGTTTTCATGATTCAGGCTAAACAAATCATAATTTCCTATATCAAAAAGCGTGTTTTTGCAAACGATATGCGGGGCAAAATCCTTGTTTTTAAATTTTATTAAAATATTAAGACGAGCAATCCTAACTGCAATTTGATCAAAATCTACTCCATAAATATTTGAAGGATTTTCAACAACATCAGCAAAAGTCAATAGAAACTGCCCAGTTCCACAACAAGGATCAAGAACTTTTGAATCTTTCTTTACATGTTCGAGAATAATTTTATCTACTATGCCTGACGGCGTATAATACGAACCTCTTTGAGATTTTTGCCCCTCAATTAAAAGGGATTGGTATAAAAATCCCAAAACATCTCGTTGTTTTGGAATATCGCAATTAAGCAAAAAAGAAAAATTTTCTTTTATTGAATTAGTATTTATTTCTAAAATCCACGCTTTTATTTCTTCCTTTATTTGTTTATTTGCAATTGGTAAATCTTTTTTTTGTATAATATCGTTCACACTAATTGAAGAAACAATTTTTTCTTTCTGTAATAAATTTAAGCTAACTAGCAAAAGAGCAGAAAATACATCAATATCATTGGTTTTCACAAACTTAACAATGGCATTTAATTTTTCAATTCCAGCTCCATTTTCTATATATTCATCGGGTATAAAAGTTCTATCAGCTTTTGCTTTGTTGGCTCTTTTATTCAACTTTTTCAAATCACCATTTAAAATTTTTGACTTAATATTTTCAACATCTTTTTTATGAAAAAAATATTTTGTGTTCTCTCCTAACGTTTGTAAATAACCGCATTTAACCCAATTTCTAACCGTAGCGGTTGAAATATCTAAAAATGTGGCTGTGCTTTCAATGTCTAGCACTGCTTCATTATTGTCAGCCGTTAAATTTTTAGCGAAGCTGTTATCCATAGCTTATTTTATTAACTCCTCAATGGGTATATTTAATGCTTTAGCGATCTTGGATAAAGTTTCAATTGTTGGGTTAGTATTTGTGCCTGCCTCAATTTTTATTATCGTGTTATAGGAAACATCTGCCAGTTTTGAGAGGCGATCTTGAGAAAGAGCCATTTTGTTTCGGTATTTCTTTATATTCTTGGCGAGTATTGATTTCTTCGTTAATAGCATTGTAATATATTACTATTATTAAAGTAATAGGCAACTCATTTGTTAATTTATAACCATTTTCAGTACTGTCCAATAAAAGTTTTTTACCAATTTAGGGATTTTGAAGCCGACCCCTCGCAAGGGTAGAATAGTTTTAGTGAAACAATTACCCCTAACAAAGAGGTCGGCATGAAATATCATAA
>Ga0172382_10000735_pt1 | contig 61102 bp, 62 predicted proteins | sample Leawel138RmetaG_FD_122245 | JGI IMG/M metagenome (GOLD analysis project Ga0172382, IMG submission 122245) | Leachate microbial communities from a municipal landfill in Southern Ontario, Canada - Leachate well 138R metaG | ecosystem: Engineered > Solid waste > Landfill > Unclassified | place...
TCGCCTAACGCCGTGCGCTCGCACCAATGACGTGTCGGTCATCTCGGCACTGCCATTCACCTTGTAACGCATCGTCGTTTCTTCAGGAACACCTGGCCCGCGTGCGGGGTTGGGTTGCTCAGATGGTTTTGTAGCACTGATGTGCTACAGTGTTCCCGGATACTCGATTTGGGGTCTGATATGTCTACAACCACCATTCGCCTGCCAGACGACCTGAAAGCCCGAGTCGTTGCGGCTGCGGAGCATGCCGGAACGACGGCTCATGGCTTCATTCTCGAAGCAATCGCCGAGAAGACCGAGCGGGCTGAACGTTGTGCTGATTTCGATGCGGTCGCGGAAGCGCGCTATGCCCGCATTGTGGCTACCGGCAAGACCATCCCGTGGCAGGAAATGCGCGGCTATCTGGAAGCGCGCATCGCCAGCAAGGAAGCAAAGCGCCCTGTCGCGCGCAAGCTGGCGCGCTGAAGGTGACCTGCATTGAGCTGGCACCGGAGCTTGCCGAAGATTTTGATCGCATCCTCGACCATCTCACCCACCATGGGGCGGACAATCCCGGGCAGCGCATTGGCGAAATCATCGCTGCCCTGGAGATTCTGGCGCACAACCCGTTGATCGGCCGTCTGGTGGCCCATGCCAAGCGCGAACTGGTGATTGGCCGTCGTTCCCATGGATATGTCGCCTTGTATCGCTATGTGCCCGAGATCGATACGGTGTTCGTGCTGGCGATACGCAGCCAGCGCGAGGCCGGCTACTCCGAGCCAGACCCTGCCGGGTGACACGCGGGCTGCCGGCCGTATCGACGTGACCGGATTTTGCAGATGGCCTGGATGCTCCGGTCTTCACCCCCCCAGCCGATACGCTCCGGCTTCGACGGTGACCATGCCGAGCTCTTCCAGGGCTTCGAGGACGGACTGGATTTCGTCGGCGGGTTTGCGTTTGAAGCGGGTGGCGAGGGTGGGGGCGGATTGGGGCGTGTTGGGGGGGGCTTCGGCGAGGGCGGCGCGGACGGCGGCGACCTGTTCGCGCATGCTCTTGGGCCAGGTGAGTTTGCCGGTCGGAGTGGTGGGGGCTTCTTCGGCCGGGCGGTGGTCCGGCTCGGCCTGCTCGCCCTGCGGCGCGGTGGCGGCGCCGGGGTTCTGGTAGTCGGGGCGCAGCCAGCGGATGTGGCCGCGTGCTTCTTCGGCGGCGCGCAGGGCGTTGAGGGCGACTAGGCGGGTGAGGAGTTCTTCTTCTGCGGCGGCCTGTTCGGGCGCCTTGTCGGGCAGCGGGGTGGTGGCGCCGGGGCGGCCGACGAGGGTGTCGGCCAGATCGCTCCAACCGTAGGCGGCGAAGACTTCGCGGTCGAGGGCGTCGTGCCGTTCGCGCAGCAGCGAGACCAGGCCCTGTTCGTGGATCGTTTTGTCCTTGGCCGACAGGGGCGCTTCGGCGCGCAGCTTTTCGAGCACGTTGTACATGCCGGTCAGGGTCAGCGCGGGGTGCAGGGCCTGCTGGCGCTTGCGGTGGGCGTCGAGTTGCTCGGCAAGATCGCGGATGCGGGCGGCCTGTTCGGGCGTGGAGTCGGGGAAGGGGAAGGTTTCGAAGCAGCGTGTTTTGTTGTAACGCGGGTCGTTACCGATGCCGAGGCGCCCGCCCGCTGCCAATGCCCAGACGACATGGATGCGGCTGGACAGCACGCCCAGATGCAGGGCGTCGTCGCTGGCGATGTTCACCAGCATGTTGTCTGGCAGGATGTCAGCGTCGAGAAACTGGAAGGTGCGATGTTTGGTGGTTTCAATGGTGGCGATGAAGCGACGTAAGCATTCACACGCTGCACGCCAGTCTTTTCGAGCCTCCCCGAAAATCCACCAATTATTGCGATAACCAGCGCGATTATTTTGGTCGCGTTCCGGCTTGACCCGTTCCAGTACCCATTGATAGATGGCCGGGTAGCGGCTGCGCACCTCATCCGCCGTCAGGCCGAACAGATCGATGACCCGCACCCCGCGCGGCCGGTCCGCGAGGTCGCGGCCGTTGCGGTAGGCGCGGAGGTGTTTTTCGAGCCCTTCGATACTTCCGAGGCCGAGTTGGGCGGCTTCTGCTTCGGAGAGGATGAAGCCAGCTCCAATCAGTTGAGCGCCACGAGAGCTGATGCGCTGACTCGCTTGTAATGGATGTGCCCCTGCGACATTCGCACCAATGTTGAGGTCTGCAAACAGCACGCCTGTCCGCTTTTGCAGCGTGACCTCCACCGAATCCTGATTGGTTTCATGTTCGGCGCTGACCTGTTGCAGCAGCCCGTCGCCCGCCGTGGCGCTGCCCACCGTCATCGCAATGCGCACGGCTGCACCGTCTGCCGCATCCACCCACGGATGGTCGGGTATGGCGAAGGCCAGCGACAGGGGTGGCCTGGCGTCCATCAGGTTCTGCACCACGCGGCGGTTGAAGGTCTGGCGGATGCTGTTGGTGGTGATGAAGCCGAAGCGGCGGGCCTGGCCGGTGCGCACCGCCTCTCCGGCGATATGCCACCAGTACATGACGAAGTCGGCCGATTCCGGCACCTCCGGCCAGCTCTTGCGCACCGCATCCACATAGCCATCGCCCAGTGCACGCCGCATGGTGGCGGCGCCGATGAAGGGTGGGTTGCCGACGATGTAATCGGCCTGTGGCCATTCGGCCTTGCGTGGGGCGACGAAGCGGTAGACCGGAATCTGTGCGCGCTCGTCCGGTACGGCCTCGCCGGTGACCGGGCTGGTTTTGTAGGTCAGGCCGTCCCAGCGGGTGAGCGGTCGGCCGGCCGGGTCGTCGGGGTCGGTGACGACTTCCTCGCGTTCGAAGGCCAACAGCGCGTCGCGGTTTTCGATGTTCCTGAAGTCGCGCAGCACCGGTTCGGGCGGGGTGACGCTGCCGTGGGTGCGGAAATGCCATTGCAGGTAGCCGATCCACAACACCATTTCGGCAATGCGTGCGGCACGCGGGTTGATCTCCAGACCGAGAAACTGGTGCGGGTCGACGGTGACGCCGGCCAGTTGCAGCAGGCCCTGCGATTCGCCCAGGTCGTGCAGCAGGTTGAGCACTTCGCCTTCGAGGCGCTTCATGTGCTCCAGGGTCACGTACAGAAAGTTTCCGCTGCCGCAGGCCGGGTCGAGCACGCGCACGTTGCACAGGTGACGGTGGAAGGCCTGCACTTCGGCCAGCGCCTGCTTGTGCTTGCCCTGCTGCTCGCAGGCGAGCGCGGCGGCCTGCACTTCGCGCCATTCGGCGCGCAGCGGCTCGATGACGGTGGGCAGCACCAGCCGCTCCACATAGGCGCGCGGGGTGTAGTGGGCGCCGAGCTTGTGGCGTTCGCGCGGATCGAGCGCGCGCTCCAGCAGGGTGCCGAAGATGGCCGGTTCCACATAGCGCCAGTCGGCATCGGCGGCGGCAATGAGCAGGTCGATCTGCTCGCGGCTGAGCGGCAGCGCGGTGGCCTCGGCAAACAGCCCGCCGTTGAAGCGCAGGACGTTGCCGCGCAGGATGGGCGAGAAGCCGCCGCTGTTCATGGTCTGCCACAGGTGTTCGACCATGGGGGCGAAGGTGTCGGGTTGCTGGCGCAGGCTGTGCAGCAGATCGTTGAAGCTGCGCTCGGGGAGCAGGCCGACGTCTTCGGCGAACATGGTAAACAGCGCCCGCATCAGGAAGCCGGCCACGGTCTGCGGCGGGTGGCCGGCCGCTTCGAGCGACTTGGCCAGCCGGGCAAGCTGGTCGGCGATCTGCCGGGTGACGCGGGCGGCGCGGCGGGCGGGGTCGAGCGACAGCGGGTCGAGCCACACGGCGCGCAGGCGCGCGCGAATCTCGGGATTGCGCAGGTCTTCGAGGCGCAGTCGGTGGCTGCGCGCGTCGGGATACGGGGTGTAGGTGGCGCCGGAGCGCGAGAATTCGGCGTACAGCTCGATGTTGCGCCCTACATCCACCACCAGAATGAAGGGCGGACGGCCTTCTTCCGCAGGCAGCGAGCGGGCGTACTGGTCGGCCTGGTTGTGGGCGCGCAGCATGGCCTTGTCCCAGCCGGAGGAGTCTAGCGCACGGCCGGTCTGCTTGGCCTCGCACACGAAGCAGGCGCGGCGGTACAGGTCGATGAAGCCGTGGCTGGCGCTGCCGTCGGGCTGGCGGATGATGACGCGGCGCTCGAAAACGTAGGCGTTGTCCTGGGTGTCGCTGCCGGCCGGGTCGGGCGGCGGCAGGTCGAGCAGGGCGCACAGCTCGGTGAGGAAGATCTGGTAATTGGCCCGCTCGCTGCCGCCCGCCCCCTGCCAGCGGGCGATGAAGGCGTTGAGGGCGGAATCGGGGATGGCGTCGCTTGCGGCGCGGGCGGTGTGGTCGGCGTGGGCGGTCATGCGTGTGCGGTCCGGCGGCGGGTGAAAGAGGCCGCATGCAGAAGCGGCATGCAGGGGGGCATTCTAGCGGGTGACGGTGTCATGAGGGCGGGTTCCGTTTTCGACATCCCGCCGCATCCCGGCTATCATCCGGCGCCTTTGCGCTGGGCGCGGTTTTGTTGTGGGAAAAATGTCGTCATCCGTTGTTGAAGTACGTTGCATGCAGCCGGCCGATATCGGGGCGGTGCTGGAGATTCAGGCGCGGTGTTATACCGAGGTGGTGAATGAGTCGGCGGAGTCCTTTCTGGCCAAGCTGGAGGTGGCGCCGGAGGGGTGTTTCGTGGCGCAGGCACAGGGGCGGGCGCTGGGCTATCTGGTGTCGTTGCCGATCGCGTTCTCCCGGCCGCCCGCGCTCGATGCGCGGCAGTTGTCGGTGCCCGGCGATGTGGATTGCCTGTATCTGCACGATCTGGCGGTGGCGCCGGAGGCGCGTGGCAGCGGGGCGGGCGGCGTGCTGGTGCGTCGCTTCATGCAGCGCGCGCGGCAGGCGGGGTTTCGGCGGGCGGCGCTGATTGCGGTGCAGCAGTCGGGGCCGTTCTGGCAGCGGCAGGGCTTTCGGCCTGTGGTGCCGTGTGCCAGCGTGCAGCGCAAGCTGGGCAGTTATGGCGAGGAGGCGTGCTACATGGCGCAGACGCTCGCCTGAGCAGCGGGCCTGGACGGAGGGTGAACGGTTTCGTGCGATTGCTCCGGCAGTGTCGCCGGCAGGCGTCCTGTCGGTGTAGCATCCGGGGCTGGCCGCTTGCGGTGGTGCTGGCAGGCTTTGCCTTTTGCTTACTCGCCTTCAGGAGAACCCTATATGCTGAAAATGAAACAGGCCGCGCTGGCGGTTGCCTTGTGTGCTGCATTCGGGGCGCAGGCTGCGCCGGTCAAGGTCGGGATTGCGCTGGACATTTCGGGGCCGTTTTCGGCGCTGGGCACCGAGTCGCGCGACGGCTTCAATCTGGCCATCGAGAAGCTCGGCGGCAAGCTGGGCGGGGTGGAGGCGGAGTTTCTGCAGACCGATTTCGGCGGCAACCCCGAGCAGGCCACGCAACTGGTGACGCGCTACCTGCAGCGCGACAAGATCGATTTCTTCACCGGCCCGATTGCGTCCAATGCGGCGCTGGCGGTGGGGCCGGCGCTGTTCGCAGCGAAGGTGCCGTTCATCTCCAGCAACCCCGGTCCCAGCCAGTATGCGGGCAAGCAGTGCAATCCGTATTTCTTCGGCCAGTACCAGAACGATACCTATGACGAGGCTGCGGGCAAGGTGGCCAACGAGAAGGGTTATGGCAACGTGGTGCTGGTGGCGCCCAACTATCCGGCCGGACGCGACCACCTGAACGGCTTCAAGCGCACCTACGAGGGGGCGGTGAAGGACGAGATCTACACCCGGGTGGGGCAGATCGATTACGCCGCCGAGATTGCACAGATCCGCGCGGCGCGGCCGGATGCGGTGTTCTTCTTCCTGCCCGGGGCGATGGGCATCAATTTCATCAAGCAGTATGTGGGCGGTGGCCTGCAGGACATTCCGCTGATCGCCCCGGGGTTCTCGGCCGACCAGGACGTGATTGCGGCTGTGGGCGAGCCGATGATGGGGCTGATCAACACGGCGCACTGGGCGCATGACCTGGACCTGCCGGCGAATGCCGCCTTCGTGGCCGCCTTCCGCGAGAAGTATGACGGTCGTTATCCCACCGTGTATGCGGCCATGGCTTACGATGTGATCATGCATCTGGATGCCGCAGTGCGGGCCACCGGCGGCAAGGTGGATGACCGCGAGGCGGTGCTGAAGGCCCTGCGCGAAGCACGCTTCGATTCGGTGCGCGGCGACTTTGCCTGGGGGCGCAACCAGTACCCGGTGCAAAACTACTATCTGCGCCTGGTGGACAAGGACGACGCGGGCCAGGTGACCAACCGCCTGGTGGGCACGGTGATGGAAAACCATCAGGATGCTTATGTGGACGAGTGCCGCATGTAATTGAACGCCATCGTCAGGGGCCGCTTGCCGTCGGGGCAGCGGCCCCTGTGCCGTGCGCGGCAGAAGGTGGATGACTGAACACGGGATGGGCGCATGGATGCGATTTTCGTCACCGAACAACTGCTCAACGGACTGGCCTACGGTTTCATGCTGTTTTTGCTGGCGGCCGGGTTGACGCTGGTGTTCGGCATCATGGACACAATGAATCTGGCGCATGGCTCGCTGTACATGGCAGGGGCGTATGTGGCGGCGCGGGTGCATGACAGCAGCGGGCAGTTCGTGCTGGCGGTGCTGGTGGCGGTGGGGGTGACGGTGTGCGTGGCAGCCGTGCTGGAGGTCCTGATCATGCGCCGGCTGTACCGGCGCGATCATCTGGCCCAGGTGCTCGCCACCTTTGGCTTGATCCTGATTGCCGACGATGCGGTAAAGGCCCTCTGGGGGCCGTCGCCGATCATGGCACCCACCCCGGCGGCGCTGGCCGGGCCGGTGCACCTCATGGACGGCCTGCCCTATTCGTCGTACCGCCTGCTGCTGATTGGCGTGGGCGTGCTGGTGGCGGTGGGGCTGTATTGGCTGGTCAACCGCACGCGCATGGGCATGCTGGTGCGTGCGGGGGCGGCCGACCGGCAGATGGCGGAGTTCATGGGTGTGCGCGTGGGGCGGGTGTTCTCCTTCGTGTTCCTGCTCGGGGCGGCGCTGGCGGCGCTGGCGGGGGCCTTGATGGGGCCGGTCAGCGCGGTGCAGATCGGCATGGGCGAGGCGATCCTGATTCCTGCGCTGGTGGTGATCGTGATCGGGGGTGTGGGGTCGGTGCGGGGCGCCTTTGTGGCCAGCCTGCTGGTGGGCCTGATCGACACCTCTGGCCGTGCTTTCTTGCCGCCGCTGCTGCGCGAGGTGCTGTCGCCGTCGCTGGCGGCGGACGTGGGGCCGGCGCTGGCGAGCATTTCCATGTATGCGCTGATGGCGGTGGTGCTCACGCTGAAACCGGCCGGGCTGTTCCCGGCGCGGGCATGAGGGGACGGTCATGACAACCGTGGATTGCTCCGACGAAATGTCGCCCCGCGCCCTGCGCGGCGGTGCCCATGGCCGGCTCGGCACCTGGCTGCCGTGGGGCGTGCTGCTGGCGTTGGCGGTGTTCCCGCTGCTCGCGCCCCTGCTGGAGATGGAGTATTACGTGGGCTTCGTGCGGCGTGCGCTGATTGTCATGATCGCCGCCACCAGCCTCAACTTCATCGCCGGGGTGGGAGGCATGGTGGCGCTCGGGCATGCGGGCTTCATTGGTGTGGGGGCGTATGGTGTGGTGGCGCTGGTCGATGCCGGGGTGGGCTCGGCGTGGCTGGCCTGGGGCGGCGGCATGCTGGCGGCGGCGCTGGCGGCGGCCGTGATCGGAGTGGTTTCACTGCGCACCCGTGAGGTGTATTTCCTGATGATCACGCTGGCCTTTGCGCAGATGCTGTACTACCTGGCCGTGTCGTTGCGCACCTATGGCGGCGACGACGGGTATGGCCTGTATGTGCCGCTGAGCCTGGGGGCGGGCGTGGATGCGCTGGCGCATGGTTTTTACTGGGTGGTGCTGGCATTGGCTGCGCTGGTGTTTGCCTTCGGTAGCCGGCTGGCGGTATCGCGCTTTGGTCATGCGCTGAAGGGCATACGCGATAACGAGACGCGCATGGTGGCGTTGGGCTATCCGGTGTTCCGCATCAAGCTGGCGGCCTTTGTCGGCGCCGGGGCAGTGGCCGGGCTGGCCGGGGCGATGCTGGCCAGCCACAACGCCTATGTCAGTCCGTCGCTGATGCACTGGACCGAGTCGGCCACGCTGCTGGTGATGGTGGTGCTGGGCGGACTCGGGCGGCGCTGGGGCGCACCGCTGGGCGTGGCGCTGTGGCTGGTGCTCACCGAGGTGTTGAAGCTGTATACCGATTACTGGCACTGGCCCATGGGGGTGTTGCTGCTGCTGGTGGTGTTTCTGGCGCCACGCGGGCTGGCCGGCCTGCTTGACAGGAGGGGCGCATGAGCGGGGGACAGGCGCTGTTTCATACCGAGGCCTTGGTGAAGCGCTTCGGCGGACTGCTGGCCACCGATCATGTGAGCCTGAGCGTGGAGGCCGGCGAGATTCACGCGCTGATCGGGCCGAACGGGGCCGGCAAATCGACGCTGGTGAACCTGATTTCCGGTCTGCTGCCGGCCGATGCCGGACGTATCGTGCTTGACGGGGTGGAGCTCACCGGCATGGCGCCGCACCAGCGGGTGCGGGCAGGGCTGTCGCGCTGTTTTCAGGTGACCAGCGTGTTTCGTGGCGAGACCGTACGTGACAACCTGCTGCTGGCTGCGCAGGCCCATGCCGGCTCCAGCTTCCGCTTCCTGTCGCGGCGGGCGGGCGAGCAGGCGCTGATGGAGCGGGCGCTGGTACTGGCCGAGCGGGTGGGGCTGGGCGAGGTGCTGGACGAGCAGGCCGGCGCCCTGCCGCATGGCGTGCAGCGCAAGCTGGACGTGGCCCTGGCGCTGGCGGCCCGCCCCCGCCTGTTGCTGCTCGATGAGCCGATGGCCGGCATGGGGCCGGAAGACTCGCAGCGCATGGTGGCGCTGATCGAAAGCCTGCGCGCCGAAACCGCCATTTTGCTGATCGAGCATGACATGGACGCGGTGTTCCAGCTGGCCGACCGGGTGTCGGTGCTGGTGTATGGCCGGGTGCTGACTTCGGGCGATGCGGCGCATGTGAAGGGGCATCCCGAAGTGCAGGCGGTGTATCTGGGCAGCGAGGAGGCGGAAGGAGACGTCGAAGGCGCCGTCAAAGGAAACCTCAAGGGGGAGAGGGCGTGAGCGTGTTGGCAGGGGGCGGAGAGGGGCTGCTGAGTTGCCGGGGGCTGGAGGCCGGCTACGGCGGCAGTCAGGTGCTGTTCGGGCTGGATTTCGACATCCGGCCGGGCGAGGTGGTGGGGCTGCTCGGGCGCAATGGCATGGGCAAGACCACCACGATACGCGCGCTGATCGGCGGTCTGCCCGTGCAGCGTGGCGAAATCCGCTTCCGTGGGCAAGCGATTCACGGCTTGCCGGCCGATGCGATTGCGCGCATGGGGGTGGCCATCGTGCCGGAAGGGCGGCGCTGTTTTGCCAGCCTCACGGTGGAGGAGCATCTGCGCGCCTTTGCCGCCCGTCGCAACGACACGCAGCAGCCGTGGACGCTGCCGCGTCTGTATGAGCTGTTTCCGCGCCTGCGCGAACGGGCACGCCACATGGGCAACCAACTGTCCGGGGGCGAGCAGCAGATGCTGGCGATTGCGCGTGCGTTGTCGACCAATCCGCGCCTGTTGATTCTGGACGAGGCCACCGAAGGGCTGGCACCGGTGATCCGGGAAGAAATCTGGCGCTGTCTGGCGCTGCTCAAGGCGCAGGGGCAGACCACGCTGGTGGTCGATAAATATGTGGAACGCCTGCTGCGGCTGGCCGACCGCCATTTCATTCTGGAACGCGGCCGCATTGCGTGGTCCGGCGATTCAGCGCAGCTTGGCGCCGACCGTGGGCTGTGGCACCGCTATCTGGGCGTTTGAGCCGTCACGGCGCGGGCGGTGCCGTCCGGGGGACTTCCACTCCCTGGGTTTCCACCCCCTGATACTCGAAGCGCACCCGTTTCACGTTGCACAGCAGTTCGTAGGCAATCGTGCCGGCCGCCTGGGCAATGTCGTTGATCGACACCTGCGCGCCCCATAATTCCACCGGAGTGCCGAGGCCGGCGTCGGGCAGGCCGGTGAGGTCCACCGTGAGCATGTCCATGGACACCCGGCCGATGATGCGGCTGGGCTGGCCGGCCACCCGAACCGGGGTGCCGTCGGGCACGGTGCGCGGATAGCCGTCCGCATAGCCCATCGCGACCAGCCCCACGCGGGTGGGTTGCCCTGCGCGGAAGCGCCCGCCGTAGCCCACCGGCGCCCCGGCCGGAATCTCGCGCACCGCCATGATGGCGCTCTCCAGATGCATTACCGGGCGCAGCGATGCGGGAGCGTGGTCCGCCGGCAGTGGGTCGACGCCGTACAACATGATGCCGGGGCGTGCCCAGTCGCGCCGGGCCTCGGGCCAGGCCAGCAGTCCGGCCGAATTGCACAGGCTGCGCGCGCCGGGCAGTGCCCGGGTGGCGTGATCGAAGGTGGCGAGTTGCTGCGGGGTGGCGTCGGCGCCGGGTTCGTCGGCGCGGGCCAGATGGCTGATCAGCGTGATGTCGCCCACTTGCGCACAGGCCCGCAGGCGTGCCCAGGCGGTCGCCACTTCGGCCGGCTCGAAGCCGGCGCGGTTCATGCCGCTGTTGATCTTCAGCCAGACCTGCATGGGCGGTGTGCCCGCCTGCGCGGGCAGGGTTTCGAGCATGCGCAGTTGCGCGTCGTGATGCACCACTATCCACAGCCCCTGTGCCCGCGCCTGCGCCAGTTCGGCCGGATCGAACACGCCTTCGAGCAGCAGGATGGGCTGGCCGATGCCGGCTTCCCGCAGCTGCAGCGCCTCATCCAGCACGCCCACGGCAAAGCCATCGACCAGCGGAGCGAGCGCCTGCGCGCAGGGCACCGCCCCATGGCCATAGGCATTGGCCTTCACCACCGCCAGCGCCCGGCCGCCGTGCAGCGTGCGCGCGTGAAGGTAATTCTGGCGAAGGGCATTCAGGTCAATCAGTGCGCGGGCGGGTCTCATGAGGCAGGCAGCAGGCAAGGCAGTGGATCAGGCCTCCGGGTGCCGACAGGCGCCCCGGAAGCGAATCCGAGACTGTGCCACAAGGCGGGGCGGTGTGGCAGATGTCTGCAGGGGGTTTCAGGAATGGATTGAAATACACTCAAAAGTGATATAGATTCATTTCATGATCAAGCCCAACTACAAACCGCCTTTCAGCCGCTTTGTGAAGAAGGCGCACAAACCGTTGCAACTTGCGATTGAGGATGCGGTGGAAGAGGTGTGCGCCCAGTTTGATCTTGGGGAGCTCAAACTGGGCGATCTGGCCGGGATACGGGTGTACAAGTTCAGGTTCAACCGTCAGGAATATTTGCTGGCGTATCGGTCTCCGGATGAGACTGGAAAGATGCCCGAATTCCTTGTGATCGATTTTTATCAGGTGGGGACGCACGAGAACTTTTATGACGAGCTCAAGCGCTACTTGCGATCGGAAGCTTAGAAAGATGACAGTGACGGTGACAGCAGACGAACTCTTTGCCGACCTGAAGCGCATGCCTGTGGCAGAGCGCCAGCGGTTTTTTGTGCTGTTGGCGAACAATGCCTTTCGGGATGAGGATCTTGATCATCAGACGCTTTTTGGACATTTGGCCGAGGATGAATTCACGGCGGAAGAGGCAAGTGAGTATCTGGAGGTTTCGATGTCCACCTTTCGCCGTTATGTGGCCAGTGAAAGGCTCCGGCCGCGCACGAAAGTGGGGCGGAGCCAATTGTTTGCAGTGGCTGACCTGAAACGTTTCAAGAAGGCTTTGAAGGCGACAAGGGGATGAGCCCTCAGCCTGTGCTCAGCCCTGTTTCTTCACATCCACCAGTGGCACGACACCGGGAAACTCGAAGCGCTTGCGGCCGGGCTCGACTTCGGTGAGCGGGGTGCAGGGCTTGAGTGTGGCGAGGCTGCGCAGGGTGAGGTCCTGATAGCAGGCGGTGCCGTCGACCTTCCAGGCCATTTCCTGATCGGAGAGCGGGCGCACCACTTTGGCCGGCATGCCGGCAGCGAGCATGCGGGCGGGGATTTCCATGCCGGCCTTGACGAAGGCGCAGGCGGCGACGATGGCCGATTCGCCCACTACTGCGTTGTCCATGATCACCGCGTTCATGCCAATCAGCGCGTTCTTGCCCACGCGGCAGCCGTGCAGCACGGCACCATGGCCGACATGGCCGTCCTGTTCGATCACCGTGTCGGTGCCGGGAAAACCATGCATGACGCAGGTGTCTTGAAGATTGCTGCCTTCTTCGAGCACGATGCGGCCGAAGTCACCGCGCAGCGAGGCCAGCGGGGCGACATAGCAGCGCGGGCCGACGATGACGTCGCCGATCAGCACGGCATCGGGGTGCACGAAGGCGTCGGGGTGGATGACGGGCCTGAGGCCGTCGATTTCATAGCAGGGCATGGGGCTGTCTCCTGAATGGGAAACGGGGCACCGCAGCGCCCCGTGTGTTGTGTTTGTCTTGATCTATCGGTTCGGGCGCCGCTTACTCGACATGGTAGCGCCGCTGCACCACGCGGAAACGGTTGGCGACGAAGGCGGCATCCGAGTACGCTGCGTTGGCGGCCGGGTTCATGCCGACGCCGTGATAATCGGAGAAGGCCGCCGACTGGTTCACGAACACGCCGCCGGTGAGGTTGATCGACAGCGCCACGCCGGCCTTCAGGGTGGCCTCGGTCATGGCCTCGACGATGGCCGGTTTGCTGGAGTACACGCCTACGGTGAGGGCGCCGTGCTCACGCACGATGCGTTCCGACAGGGCCACGGCGGCGGCACCGTCGGCCACCCTGACGAGAAACGCGATCGGGCCGAAGCGCTCTTCCATGTACACCTGCTCGTCGGCCGCATCGCAGGCGAGCAGCAGCGGGGTGCGTACTTCCGCCCCGGGGAACTCCGGGTGTTCGAGCTTCGAGGAGGCCAGCACCACCTGACCGTAGGCGCCGGACTGGCATTCTTCTATGCGTGCCAGCGTGGCTTCGGACTGGATCGCACCCAGCACTGCAGTGGCCACATTGATGTCGGAGAGAAACTTGGTGATGGCGTTGCCCAGGTCGGCCGCCACCTCGTCGAAACTCTTGGGCCCCTGGTCGGTGTCGATGCCGCCGGCCGGTACCAGGATCGCCTGGGTGGTGGTGCACATCTGCCCCGAGTACAGGCTGAGCGTGAAGGCGAGGTTCCTCAGCATGGCCTTGTAGTTGTCGGTGGATTCGATCACCACGTTGTTCACCCCGGCCAGTTCCGCATACACCTGCGCCTGGCGGGCGTGCTCGAACAGCCACTGGCCGAACACGTTGCTGCCGGTGAAGTCGATGGACTTCACCGCCGGGTGGGTGGCGAGGGCCTGCGTGGCGGTGCGCTTGTCCACGACCGCCAGCGTCACCAGATTGGGGTCCAGCCCCTGCTCGGCGAGCACTTCGCGGATGATCCTGACGGTCAGGGCGGCAGGCAGGATGGCGTTGCTGTGCGGCTTGACGATGACCGGGTTGCCGGTGGCCAGCGCGGCAAACAGGCCGGGATAGGTGTTCCAGGTCGGGAAGGTGCCGCAGCCGATCACCAGCGCCACGCCGCGACCGACGATCTCGTAGTGCTTCTGCATCTTCAGCGCCGGGTTCTTGCCCTGCGGTTTTTCCCAGATTGTGGTGGCCGGTATGCGGCGCATCTCGTCCCACGCGTAGGCCACGGCTTCCAGCCCGCGATCCTGCGCATGCGGGCCGCCGGCCTGGAAGGCCATCATCCAGCCCTGGCCGGTGGTGAGCATTACTGCATGGGCAATCTCGAAGCTCTTCCTGTTCAGGCGTTCGAGCATCTCCAGGCACACGCCGACCCGGCCTTCTGCGCCAATCTTGCGCCAGCCCGGCATGGCGGCTTCGGCGGCGGCAATCAGGTCTGCCGTCTCACACACCGGGTAGCGCACATCGAGCTTCACGCCGTACGGGCTTTTTTCGCTGGCCGCCCAGCCGCTCTGGCCGGGCTGGTCGAGCACGAAATCCTGACCGACAAGCGCGTCCACCGCAGCCTTGCCGTCGGCCATGGCCGTTTCGCCATACACTTTCGGACTGGGCATTTCGGGGTAGGGGGTCCAGTATCCACGGCCATGAATGGCCTGGATGGCGGCGTCCAGGGTGGCCTGGTGCTTCTCGAACAGCGGATGGCTCATGTGTCTCCTCCAGTAAGCGGATGGGGCAGGCGTGCGGGTCGAAGTGGCACGCTGCCGGGTGGCAAGCATAAAGTGCTTGTTTTTTGATGTGGATCAAGATTACTATTGATCGAACGGTCGGTCAAACAATCAAAAGCTGCCTGACAGCGGAACACGACACCGACGGTTGCCAGCCCTGCGCAAGACGGGGCGGCACAGACTGAACAACTCGAATCATACGGGGCTGGAGGAGACATGACTCAACAGTTCGAAACCATTCGTCTGGATGTGACGGATGGGGTGGCAACGCTGACCCTGAACCGGCCCGACCGGTTGAACAGCTTCAACGACGCCATGCATGGCGAAGTGCGCGAGGCACTGGCGCGCGTGCGCGAAGGGCGTCGTGACGGCAGCGTGCGCGTGCTGGTGCTGACCGGCGCGGGGCGCGGTTTCTGCGCAGGGCAGGATTTGTCCGACCGTGCCGTGGCGGCCGGTGACGAAGCGCCCGATCTGGGGGCTTCGGTCGAGCGCAATTACAAACCGCTGGTGCTGGCGCTGCGTGCGCTTGACCTGCCGGTGATCTGCGCGGTGAATGGCGTGGCGGCCGGCGCCGGTGCCAACATCGCACTGGCCTGCGACCTGGTGTTTGCCGCGCGCTCGGCAAGCTTCATCCAGTCCTTCGCCAAGCTGGGGCTGATTCCCGATACCGGTGGCACCTGGATCCTGCCGCGCCTGCTGGGCCCGGCCCGGGCGATGGGCCTGGCCCTCTTGGGCGACAAACTGCCGGCCGAGCAGGCAGAGGCCTGGGGACTGATCTGGAAGTGTGTCGATGACGATGCACTGATGCCCACGGTGCGCGAGGTGGCCGCCACGCTGGCGCAGGGGCCGACCTTTGGCTATGCGCAGACCAAGCGCCTGTTGTGGACCAGCGACGGAGAGGACTTCGAGTCGCAGCTGAACCGTGAGCGCGATGCCATGACCGTGTGTGGCCGCTCCCACGACTACCGCGAGGGCGTGGCTGCGTTCATGGAAAAGCGTGCCCCGCGCTTCAAGGGAGATTGAGCGGTGAGCAAGGGCGCACTCTCTCCCGATGTCAAGGTGCTGGTGGTGGGCGCCGGCGCGATGGGCAGCGGCATTGCCCAGGTTGCAGCGCTGGCCGGGCACCCCGTCTGTTTGTATGACACCCGTGCCGGGGCTGCCGAACAGGGCGCTGCCGGCATTGCCGCTGCGCTGGACAAGCTTGCCGCGAAGGGCCGTCTGTCCGCCGAGGCCGCACAGGCCGCTGTGGCCCGCGTGCAGCCGGTGGTGCAACTGGCCGAGGCGCGCGATGCCGGGCTGGTGGTGGAAGCCATCGTCGAGCAGCTCGACATCAAGCGCGCATTGTTCGCGGAGCTGGAAAGCCTGCTCGCGGAAGATGCGATTCTCGCCAGCAATACGTCCTCCCTGTCGATCACCGCGCTGGCCGCGCCCCTGAGCCGCCCCGAGCGGGTGGCCGGGCTGCATTTCTTCAATCCCGCCCCGGTCATGAAGCTGGTGGAGATCGTCTCCGGGCTGGCGACCGGTCCGGCGGTGGCCGATACCCTGCATGCCACTGCACGCACCTGGGGCAAGGTGGCGGTGCATGCGAAGTCCACCCCCGGCTTCATCGTCAACCGTGTGGCGCGTCCGTATTACGCCGAAGCGCTGCGCGTGCTGGGCGAGGGGGCGGCCGATGCTGCGACGCTCGATGCGGTGTTGCGCGAGGCGTGCGGCTTCCCGATGGGGCCGTTCGAGCTGATGGACCTGATCGGTCACGATGTGAACTTTGCCGTGACCTCATCGGTGTTCGATGCTTATTTCCAGGACAAGCGCTTCACCCCCAGCCTGATCCAGCAGGAGCTGGTGCTGGCCGGGCGTCTGGGACGCAAGAGCGGGCGGGGGTTTTACGATTACGCCCCGGGGGTGGAACGCCCCCTGCCGGCGACCGAGCCTGTGCAGGCGGCCGAGCGCAGCGTGGCGGTGGTCGGCGATCTGGGCGTGGCCGCTGCGCTGATTGCCCGTCTGGAGGCTGCCGGCGTGGCAGTACAGCGCCGGCACGGGCAGGAAGGGCATGGCGCGGGCTGGCTGGAAATCGGCGGTGCCCGTCTGGCGCTTTCCGATGGACGCACCGCCACCCGGCGGGCGGCGGAAGAGGGCGTGCCGAATCTGGTGCTGTTCGATGTGTGCCTGGACTATGCCGCGACGCCACGGCTTGCGCTGGCCATGGCCGATCAGTGCGGTCAGGGCGCCTGGCGTGCGGTGGTGGGCACCCTGCAAGCCGCCGGCATGGCGGTGAGCCGGCTGGACGATGTGGCCGGTCTGCTCGGCCTGCGCACGGTTGCGATGCTGGCCAACGAGGCTGCCGACGCGGTGCTGGCCGGTATTGGCAGTGCTGCCGACATCGACACGGCCATGCGCTATGGCACGAATTACCCGAAAGGGCCGCTGGCCTGGGCGGATGAACTGGGCGTGGGCCTGCTTACCCGTGCCCTTGGCCATCTGGGCGCGCACTATTTCGATACCCGTTACCGCATTTCGCCCTTGCTGCAACGCAAGGCGCTGACTGGAGCACGCTTTCATGAGTGAAGCACCGTATCGCGACATCACCGGCGGGCTGGACCCGCAGACCCTGGCCGAGCGCGTGCGCGACGGCATGTTTGCCAACGATCAGGCTTCGCAGGGGCTGGGCATGGACATCGTGGCGGTGGGGCCGGGGTATGCGAAGCTCACCATGAGCGTGCGCGAAGACATGCTCAACGGCTTTCGCATCTGCCACGGCGGTTTCATCACCACCCTGGCCGACTCGGCCTTCGCCTTCTCCTGCAACAGCTATAACGAGCAGACGGTGGCCTCCGGCATCAGCGTGGACTTCATGGCGCCGGGCCGTCCGGGCGACCTGCTCACCGCCGAGGCGAAGGAAGTGTTTGCTGCGGGACGTACCGGGGTATATGACATCATGGTCACCAACCAGAAGGGCGAGCTGATCGCGGTGATGCGGGGCAAGTCCTACCGGCTGAAGGGCCGGCCGGTGGTGGAACTGTAAGGACATCGACGGGCCGGCAGCGGGACGCAGAGCCCTCCGGCACGGGAACAAGGTAGAGGAGACGACAACAATGCCGATCAACAGCTTCGCACCGGCCCAGCTCGAACCGATCGAGAAGGCCAGCCAGGACGAACTGCGTGCGCTGCAGCTGGAGCGCCTGAAATGGAGCGTGCGCCATGCTTACGAGAATGTGCCGCATTACCGCAAGGCCTTCGACGAGAAGGGTGTGCACCCGGACGACCTGAAGTCGCTGGAAGATCTGGCGAAGTTTCCCTTCACCACCAAGCACGACCTGCGCGACAACTACCCCTTCGGCATGTTCGCGGTGCCGATGGAGAAGATTGCCCGGGTGCACGCTTCGTCCGGCACCACCGGCAAGCCGACGGTGGTGGGGTATACGCTGAAGGATATCGACACCTGGGCCACCGTGGTGGCGCGCTCCATCCGCGCCTCCGGCGGCCGGCCGGGCGACATGGTGCATGTGTCCTACGGCTACGGGCTCTTTACTGGCGGCCTGGGCGCGCACTACGGCGCCGAGAAGCTGGGCTGTACCGTGGTGCCGATGTCCGGCGGGCAGACCGAGAAGCAGATCCAGATCATCCAGGACTTCAAGCCCAGGATCATCATGGTGACGCCGTCCTACATGCTGACCATCCTTGATGAGATGGAGCGCATGGGCATCGACCCGAAGAGCACCTCGCTGAAGGTCGGCATTTTCGGCGCCGAGCCGTGGACCCCGGCGATGCGGCTGGCGATGGAAGAGCGCTCCGGCATGGATGCGGTGGACATCTACGGCCTGTCCGAAGTGATGGGGCCGGGTGTGGCCAATGAGTGTGTCGAGACCAAGGATGGCCCGACCATCTGGGAAGACCACTTCTACCCCGAAATCATCAATCCGCAAACCGGCGAGGTGGTGGCCGACGGCGAGGAGGGCGAGCTGGTGTTTACCTCGCTGTCCAAGGAAGCGATGCCGGTCATCCGCTATCGCACCCGCGACCTTACGCGGCTCCTGCCGCCCACCGCGCGCAGCATGCGGCGCATGGCGAAGATCACCGGCCGTTCGGACGACATGCTGATCATCCGTGGGGTGAACGTGTTCCCCACGCAGATCGAGGAGCTGATCTGCAAGATGCCCAAGCTGGCGCCGCACTATCTGCTCGAAGTCGACAAGCAGGGCCACATGGACACGCTCACCGTGAAGGTCGAGATCAACCCGGAAGCCGGCGTCGGCCGCCATCCGGAGCAGAAGGAGGCCTTGGCCCGCGAGCTCACCCACCACATCAAGAGCCTCATCGGCGTGTCCGCCAGAGTGCAGGTGGGCGAGCCCTTCAGCATCGAGCGGGTCACCATCGGCAAGGCCAAGCGTGTGGTCGACAAGCGTCCCAAAGAATGAGCGCCGTTTGAAAACAGGCGCGGTTTGCCCCCATCCCGACAGGAGCACAACACCATGTACACACAATCGCTCAGCATTCCCGATGCTGAAGCCAAAGGCCCGAAGAAGGTCGAGAACGCCGAGTATCTGGCGGAGTTCAATGCCAAGATCGACGCCGGCGGGTTCATCGAGCCCAAGGACTGGATGCCCGAGGCCTACCGCAAGACGCTGGTCCGCCAGATCAGCCAGCACGCCCACTCCGAAATCGTCGGCATGCTGCCCGAAGGCAACTGGATCACCCGCGCGCCCAGCCTGAAGCGCAAGGCCATCCTGCTCGCCAAGGTGCAGGACGAGGGCGGCCACGGCCTGTACCTGTACGCCGCTGCTGAAACGCTGGGTGTGTCGCGCGACGAACTTTACGAGGCGCTGCTCGACGGGCGTGCGAAGTACAGCTCCATCTTCAACTACCCGACGCTCAATTGGGCCGATATCGGCGTGATCGGCTGGCTGGTGGATGGCGCGGCAATCATGAACCAGATTCCGCTGTGCAAGTGCAGCTACGGCCCGTATGCACGCGCCATGATCCGTGTGTGCAAGGAGGAGTCCTTCCATCAGCGCCAGGGCTACGACCTGTTGCTTGCGATGATGCGCGGCACCACCGAGCAGCGCGAGATGGTGCAGGACGCGGTGAACCGCTGGTGGTGGCCGTCGATCATGATGTTCGGTCCGCACGACCGGGACAGCGTGCATACCGAGAGCACCCGCTGGGGCATCAAGCGCATTTCCAACGACGAACTGCGCCAGAAGTTTGTCGATGCCACGGTGAAGCAGGCCGAAGTACTCGGCGTGACCCTGCCCGACCCGGACCTGAAATGGAACGAGGCGCGCGGCCACTATGATTTTGGTGCGATCGACTGGGACGAGTTCTGGAACGTGGTCGGCGGCCATGGGCAATGCAACGTCGAGCGCATCGCCGCCCGCCGCAAGGCCTGGGAAGACGGCGCCTGGGTGCGCGAGGCCGCGCTGGAGCATGCGAGGAAACGGGCCGCCCGCGACAAGCAGGCAGCCTGAACCCGCTTATACCGATAACGGAGAGAGACATGGAACGCAAGGAATGGCCGCTGTGGGAAGTATTCATCCGCAGCCGCAATGGACTGGATCACAAGCACTGCGGCAGCGTGCATGCACCCGATGCGAAACTCGCCCTGCAGACGGCACGCGATGTGTACACCCGTCGCATGGAAGGCGTGTCGATCTGGGTGGTGAAGGCGAGTGACATCGTGGCGTCCGACCCGGATGCCAAGCCGGAGCTGTTCGATCCGGCAGAGGACAAGATTTACCGTCACCCGACCTTTTACCAGCTGCCTGAAGAAGTGAACCACATGTGAGGTCGATGTGATGACGAATCAGAACACGACGACCCCCGGCGCCACGCCCGAGCACATCGAGTATGTGCTGCGCTGCGCCGACAATGCGCTGATCCTGGGGCAGCGCCTGTCCGAATGGTGCGGCCATGCGCCGGTGATCGAGGAAGACCTGGCCCTGTCCAACATTGCGCTCGACCTGGTGGGGCAGGCCCGTCTGCTGCTCACCCATGCCGGTACGCTGGAAGGGCGGGGGCGCGACGAGGATCAACTCGCCTTCCTGCGGGTGGAGCGGGACTATCGCAACCTCACGCTGATGGAGTTGCCCAACGAGGACTTTGGCCGCACCGTGCTGCGCAACTTCCTGGCCAGCGCCTTCCAGGTGCAGCTCTGGACCCGCCTGGTCGATTCGACCGACCGCGATCTGGCGGCGATTGCGGCAAAGAGCCTGAAGGAGGCACGTTATCACCTCGACCATTCCGCCGAGTGGGTGATCCGTCTGGGCGATGGCACCGCCCTGTCGCACGAGAAGATGCAGGCTGCGCTCGATTTCCTGTGGCCCTATACCGCCGAGTACTTCACGGCCAGCCCGGCCGACGAGGCGGTCAGCCAGGCGGGCATCGGCCCGGCCTGGTCCAGCCTCGAAGCGGACTGGGAAGGGCTGGTGCTGCCGGTGCTCGACGAGGCCACGCTGGTGGTGCCGGCGCGCACGCCATTTGGCACTTTCGGCAAGTTTGGCCGCCACTCCGAGCACATGGGGCATCTGCTCGCCACCTTGCAGTACATGCAGCGCACCTATCCCGGTGCGCGCTGGTAGGGTCATGTCATGCTGAACGTATCCCGGGCCTGGCAGGTGCTCGAATCCGTCCCCGATCCGGAAGTGCCGGTGGTGTCGGTGGTGGAACTGGGCATCGTGCGCGAGATTGCCGAGGAGGCCGACGGGCTGTGTGTGGTGGTCACGCCGACCTACTCCGGCTGTCCGGCCACCGAGCTGATCGGCGAGTCGATCCGCGAGGCCCTGCTGGCCGCCGGTGCGCCGGACGTGCGCCTGCAGACCCGGCTCGATCCGCCCTGGACCAGCGACTGGCTGGGCGAGGCCGCGCGCGACAAGCTGCGTGCCTATGGCATCGTGCCGCCGGAGCAGCGGGCCTGCGGACAGGGCGGGGCCGGCGTGCAGCCGCTGCGTTTCGTGCGCCGGCAACTGGCCTGTCCGCGCTGTGGCTCGACCGACACCGAGCGCCTGTCGGAGTTTGGCTCCACCGCCTGCAAGGCGACCTGGCGGTGCCGTAGTTGCCTGGAACCTTTCGAATATTTCAAACCGATCTGAACCGCAGCGCTGCCGCAGGGCAGCGACAAGACGGACCCCCGGAGACTCCCGATGACACCGAAATTCCACCCCCTCAGGCTGGCCGAAGTCCGGCGCGAAACGCGCGACGCGATCAGCCTGCGCTTCGATGTGCCGGCCGAACTGGCCGATGACTACCGCTTCACCCAGGGGCAGCACCTCACGCTGAAGGCGACGGTCAATGGCGAGGAGTTGCGTCGTTCGTACTCGATCTGCAGCGGGGTCGATGACGACGAACTGCGTGTGGCGATCAAGCGGGTGCAGGGCGGGCGTTTCTCGAACTGGGCCTGCGATGCGCTGCACCCCGGCGACACGCTGGAGGTGATGACCCCCGAGGGGCGTTTTCATACCGAGCTCGACCCGGCCAGCCGCCGGCATTATGTGGCCTTTGCCGCTGGCAGCGGCATCACGCCCATCCTGTCGCTGATCCGCACCACCCTGAAGCGCGAACCGCACAGCCGCTTCACCCTGATCTACGGCAATCGCAGCCTGGCCAGCACCTTGTTTGCCGAGGCGCTGGAGGACCTGAAGGACCGTTACCTCAGCCGTTTCACCCTGTACCACGTGTTTTCCCGCGAGGAGCAGGATGTGCCGCTGTTCAATGGCCGTATCGACCGCGCCCGGGTGGCCGCTTTCCTGGACACCCTGCTGCCGCCCGACACCCTGGATGCGGCCTTCGTGTGCGGTCCCGGTGCGATGATCGATGAGGTCGAGGCCGGCCTGCTCGGTGCTGGCATGCCCGCCGAGCGCATTCATTTCGAGCGTTTCGGCGTGCCCTCCGATGGGGCGCCGGCTCACCATGTCGAAGCGGGCGATGCGCCCCAGGCGCGCATCACGATTGTTGCCGACGGCCTGCGCCGCGAAATGGACTTTCATGCCAGCGACCCCTCGATTCTCGATGTGGCCCTGGCTGCGGGCATGGACCTGCCGTATTCGTGCAAGGGTGGGGTATGCTGCACCTGCCGCGCCAAGGTCGTCGAAGGTCGGGTTCGCATGGACAAGAACTACACCCTCGAACAGGCCGATGTCGACGCAGGCTATGTATTGACCTGCCAGGCGCATCCGCTGACCGAAAGGGTCGTGATCAGTTTTGATGACCGCTAGCCACCGGCCGCTGGGCCTGTGTGGCCGGCATGGCTGCGCCGGCACTGACTGGAGCTGAACGAGAACATGGCAAGAGGAAAGGCTGCCACCTTCGAGATGCAACGGGCTTCGATCCTGAAGTCCGCTGCAGACCTGTTCGCCGACAAGGGCTACCACGCTGCGGCGATGTCCGAGCTGGCCCGTGCCTGCGGGGTGTCCAAGCCCCTGCTGTATCACTATTACCGGGACAAGGATCACATCCTGTTCGACATCGCCGACAGCTACATGGACCAGCTGCTGGCGATCATCGAGCGGGTGGAGGCGCGGGGGCTGGAGCCGCGCGCCCATCTGGAGGCGTTGATTGCCCGCTTTCTGGAAGAGTACGAGCACAGTCAGAGCCAGCACTCGGTGCTGGTGCAGGACGTGAAGCACCTGCCTCAGGAACTGCGCGACCGGGTGATGGACAAGGAGCGGCAGGTGGTCGCTACCTTCGCGGCGGTGATCGTCGAGATCGAGCCGGGCCTGAAGAAGCGTTCGCTCGACAAGGCGGTGGCGATGATCCTGTTCGGCATGATCAACTGGACCTTCACCTGGCTGCGGGCGGATGGCCCGCTGTCATATGCCGACATGGCGCCGGTGGTGACGCAGATATTCATGAACGGCATTGCCGGCCTGGACCAGCGTATGTCCAGCCGCCGTACGCGCAGCCGCAGGAATGTGGCGGACGCAGTGGCGGAGGATGCCCCGGCCGGCACCGCCTGATAACAAGACAAGAAACACACGAGGAGACAGACAAAGTGACCGAGGTTTTCATCTGCGACGGCATCCGTACCCCGATTGGCCGCTATGGCGGCGCCCTGTCGTCGGTGCGCACCGACGACCTGGCCGCGCTGCCGATCCGTGCGCTGATCGCGCGCAACCCCTCGGTGGACTGGGCGGCGGTCGATGACGTGTATTACGGCTGCGCCAATCAGGCCGGTGAGGACAACCGCAACGTGGCGCATATGGCCAGCCTGCTGGCCGGCCTGCCGGTGGCGGTGCCGGGCTCGACGATCAACCGCCTGTGCGGCTCGGGCATGGATGCGATCGGCACGGCGGCACGCGCGATCCGCGCGGGCGAGGCACAGTTGATGATCGCCGGCGGCGTCGAGAGCATGAGCCGCGCGCCTTTCGTGCTGGCGAAGGCCGAGTCGGCTTTCTCGCGCAGCGCGAAGATCGAGGACACCACGATTGGCTGGCGTTTCGTCAACCCGAAAATGAAGGCGCAGTACGGCATCGACTCGATGCCGGAGACGGCCGAGAACGTGGCCACCGACTTCGGCGTGTCGCGCGCCGATCAGGATGCGTTTGCCCTGCGCAGCCAGCAGCGGTATGCGGCGGCAGCGGCAGCGGGGTTTTTCGAGGGCGAGCTGGTGCCGGTGGAGGTCGCGCAGAAAAAAGGCGACCCGTTGCGCGTGAGCTGCGACGAGCATCCCCGCGAAACCTCGCTGGAGGCCCTGGCGAAGCTCAGGGGCGTGGTGCGCCCCGACGGTTCGGTGACGGCGGGGAACGCGTCGGGGACCAACGATGGCGCAGCCGCCCTGCTGCTGGCTTCCGAAGCGGCGGTGCGCCAGTACGGCCTGACGCCGCGTGCGCGGGTGCTGGGCATGGCCTGCGCGGGCGTGGAGCCGCGCATCATGGGCATCGGTCCGGCGCCGGCCACCCGCAAGGTGCTGGCGATGACCGGGTTGAGCCTCGACCGGATCGACACGCTCGAACTCAACGAAGCGTTTGCCGCCCAGGCGCTTGCGGTGTTGCGCCAGCTCGGCCTGCCCGACGATGCGGCGCAGGTGAATCCGAACGGTGGCGCCATCGCGCTGGGCCACCCGCTGGGGGCGTCCGGTGCCCGTCTGGTGCTCACCGCGATGCGCCAGCTTGAGGCCACCGGTGGACGGCGTGCGCTGGCCACCATGTGCATTGGCGTGGGGCAGGGCATTGCGATGGTCATCGAGCGGGTGTGAGGCGCGCGCGGCGCCCGGCGGCGTCCGGTTGTCCGCGATGCGGGTCGCCTGTCACAATTCGTTAGTTTTAAACAGATTAGAAATGAGACAATTTTTGCATGCATGACCGGTGCGGTCTGCCGGTTCTGCGCATATCAACGAGGAGGAGACACAGCATGAAAATCAAGCACACCCTGATGGCCGCCATCACCCTTGCCTTTGCTGCCGGTGCAGCGCAGGCCGAGATCAAAGTCGGCGTGACCGTTTCGGCCACCGGCCCGGCCGCCTCGCTCGGCATTCCCGAGCGCAACACGGTGGATCTGATGCCGAAGGAAATCGGCGGTCAGAAGATCACCTACATCGTGCTCGACGATGCGTCGGACACCACCAGCGCAGTGAAGAACATCCGCAAGCTGGTGTCCGAGGACAAGGTGGACGTGGTGCTGGGGTCGACCATTTCGCCCAACTCGCTGGCCATGATCGACGTTGCTGCAGAAAGCAAGACGCCGATGATTTCCTGGGCGGCCGCCAGCCGCATCGTCGAGCCGATGGACGACAAGCGCCACTGGGTGTTCAAGACGCCGCAGAACGATGCGCAGATGTCCACTGCGATCATCGAGCACATGACCAGCAACGGCGTGAAGACGGTGGCCTTCATCGGCTTTGCCGATGCTTATGGCGAAGGCTGGTACGAGCAGTTCAAGGGCGTGGCCGAAGCGCGTGGCATCCAGATCGTTGCCAATGAGCGCTTTAACCGTACCGATACTTCGGTCACCGGTCAGGTGCTGAAGCTGATGTCCGCGCGCCCCGATGCGATGTTCATCGCCGGTTCGGGCACGCCCGCCGCGCTGCCGCAAAAGGCGCTCAAGGAGCGTGGCTGGACCGGCAAGGTGTATCAGACCCACGGCGTGGCCAACAACGACTTCCTGCGCGTGTGCGGCGCCGACTGTGAAGGCACGCTGCTGCCGGCCGGCCCGGTGCTGGTGGCCCAGCAACTGCCCGACGACAACCCGGTGAAGGCCAGCGCGATGACCTACATCAACACATATGAAGGCGTACATGGTGCCGGCAGTGTGTCCACCTTCGGCGCGCACGCCTGGGATTCGGGTGTGCTGCTTGAGGCCGCCATTCCCGAAGCGCTGAAGAGTGCCCAGCCCGGTACTGCCGAATTCCGTGCGGCCCTGCGCGATGCGCTGGAAAACGTGAAGGAAGTGGCCGGTGCCCACGGTGTGTTCAACATGAGCCCCACCGATCACCTCGGTCTGGACCAGCGCGCCCGCGTGATGGTGCAGATCCAGGATGGCAAGTGGACGCTGGTCGACTGATCCGTCTCCTGTCCTGAATGCCCGGGCGTGGCTGCAGGCCCGCCCGGGCTGACTTCCGAACGTTGAATCCCCACTGCTGTGCCCTGCGCAGCCGGTGACAGGGAGGTTTTGTCCATGGATTTCCAGATTGCCCTGATCCTGGGTCAGGACGGCATCACCAACGGCGCGATCTACGCGCTGCTGGCACTGGCACTGGTGCTGGTGTTTGCGGTGACCCGGGTGATCTTCATTCCGCAAGGCGAGTTCGTGGCCTATGGCGCGCTCACCCTGGCGATGATCGAGAACGGCGTCTTTCCGGCTACGGTATGGCTGCTGCTCGCAGCCGGCGTGGCGGTGACCTTGCTCGATGGTGTGCCTGCGCTGCGCCAGGGGCGCGCCGGGCGCGTGTTGCCCCTGCTCGGCATCAACGTGGCCTATCCGTTGCTGCTGGTGGTGCTGCTCAAGACCCTGCCCATGAACGACATGGGGCTGGCGCTGCAGGTGTTGCTGACGCTGCTCATCGTGGTGCCGATGGGGCCGATGATGTATCGCATCGTGTATCAGCCGATTGCCGAGTCCCCGGTGCTGGTGTTGCTCATCGTGTCGGTGGCGGCGCATGTGGCGATGGTCGGCCTCGGGCTGGTGTTCTTCGGCGCCGAAGGCTACCGCACGCCGCCGTTCTCCACCGCCCGTTTCGATGTGGGGCCGATGTCGATTACCGGTCAGACTATCTGGGTGATTGCCTCGTCGGCCGTGCTCATTGTGGCGCTGGCGCTGTTTTTCGGCCGCACCCTGTACGGCAAGGCCTTGCGTGCCACGGCAATCAATCGCAACGGCGCGCGCCTGATGGGTATCTCGCCGGTGTTCGCCGGCAAGGCCACCTTCCTGCTGGCGGCGCTCATCGGCACCCTGTCGGGTGTGCTGATTTCGCCGATCACCACCATTTACTATGACAGCGGGTTCCTGATCGGGCTCAAGGGCTTTGTTGCCGCGATCATCGGCGGGTTGGGCAGTTACCCGATCGCCGCCGGCGGCGCCATTCTGGTCGGCCTGCTCGAAGCCTTCAGTTCCTTCTGGGCGAGTGCCTACAAGGAGGTGATTGTGTTTACCCTGATCATTCCGGTGTTGCTGTGGCGCTCGCTGACCAGCCATCACATGGAGGAAGAAGAATGAAACCCGGTCTTTCTCCCCGCCTGATCCTGGCGGTGTTCATGGGGCTGCTGCTGGTGGCCCCGCTCACCCTGTCGGCGTTCTACGTGACCTTGCTGAACTACATCGGGCTGTATGCGATGGTGGCGCTCGGGCTGGTGCTGCTCACCGGTGTCGGGGGTTTGACCAGCTTTGGTCAGGCGGCCTTCGTCGGTCTGGGGGCCTACACCACGGCGGTGCTCACCACCGCGACTGACCTGCCCGGCTGGATTGGCTGGGCCGCCGGCTCGCCCTGGCTGGCGCTGCTGGTGGGGCTGGTATTGACCGCTGCGGTGGCGGTACTGATCGGTGCGCTCACGCTGCGCCTGTCTGGCCACTACCTGCCGCTGGGCACGATTGCCTGGGGGATTTCGCTGTACTTCCTGTTCGGCACCATGGCCATTCTGGGCGGCCATACCGGGCTTACCGGCATCCCGCCAATCGCCATTTTTGGCTACGAACTGCGCCAGGGGCATCAGGTGTATTACCTGATCTGGGCCTTCCTGCTGCTGGGCGTGTTTACCGTCCATAACCTGCTCGATTCGCGGGAAGGACGGGCCATTCGTGCGCTCAAGGGCGGCATGGTGATGGCCGAGGCGATGGGGGTGAACACCGCCCGCTCGCGCATGGTGATTTTCGTCATCGCGGCCCTGCTTGCCTGCGCATCGGGCTGGTTATACGCGCACATGCAGCGCTTCGTGAATCCGACGCCATTCGGCCTGCACATCGGCATCGAGTACCTGTTCATGGCGGTGGTCGGCGGTGCGGCCCATGTGTGGGGTGCGCTGGTGGGCGCGGGGGTAATCACCATCCTCAAGCAGTGGCTGCAGGACTGGTTGCCAGCGTTGTTCGGCAAGAGCGGCAATTTCGAGATCATTGTCTTCGGCCTGCTCATGGTGGTGATCCTGCACAAGGCGCGCGGCGGCCTGTGGCCGATCATCGTGGGGGGCTTCAAGCGTGTGGTGCCGATTCAGGTGGTGCATCGCCAGATCGACGCCAACGCAGTGCCGCTGCCGCAGCGCGAACGTCCGCAGCCCGGACAGGTGCTGCTCGAAGCCCGCAATGTGACCCGCAAGTTTGGCGGGCTGGTGGCCAACAACAACATGAGTCTCGACGTACGCTCGGGCGAGATCCTTGCATTGATCGGCCCCAACGGGGCAGGCAAGAGCACCATGTTCAACCAGGTCTCGGGGGTCGATACGCCGACTTCCGGGGAGGTGCTGTTCCTGGGCGAGTCGGTGGTGGGCAAAGGGTCGCGCACCATCGCGAAGATGGGCCTGAGCCGCACCTTCCAGCATGTGAAACTGTTGCCGACCATGAGTGTGCTGGAGAACGTGGCCATTGGCGCACACCTGCGCGGTGCAAAGGGTGTGCTGTCGTCCGCGTGGCGCCTGGATCGTGCCGAAGAGGCCCGTCTGCTGGCCGAGGCCGCACGGCAGATCGAGCGGGTCGGACTGGCCGAGCACATGTACGACGAAGCCGGCAGTCTGGCGCTGGGGCAGCAGCGGATTCTGGAGATTGCGCGTGCGCTGGCCTCCGACCCCCTGCTGTTGTTGCTCGACGAACCGGCGGCCGGTCTGCGTTACAAGGAAAAGCAGGCGCTGGGCGATCTGCTGAAGAAGCTGCGTGGCGAGGGCATGGGCATCCTGCTGGTCGAGCACGACATGGACTTTGTGATGGGACTGGTCGATCGTGTGGTGGTGATGGAGTTTGGCGAGAAGATTGCCGAAGGTTTGCCGGAGGAGGTGCAGCGCAATCCGGCCGTGCTCGAAGCCTATCTCGGAGGTGTGGAATGAGGACGGAGCAGAACGGCGCGCAGTCCCGCGTGCTGCTTGAGGTGCGCGACCTGTGCGTGTCCTATGGCAAGGTCGAGGCGCTGACGAATGCCAACCTGAGGGTCGGCGAAGGCGAGATCGTCACCGTGATCGGCCCCAATGGGGCGGGCAAGACCACCATGCTGTCGGCGATCATGGGTTTGCTCGGCTCGCGTGGCCGGGTGGACTTCGATGGCGAGGTCGGTGTGGTGCCCGAGGTCGAGTACATGGTCACCCGGGGCATGAATCTTGTGCCGGAAAAGCGCGAGCTGTTCGGCGAAATGAGCGTGGAGGACAACCTCACCCTGGGAGCCTTCCAGCGCTACCGTGCGGGCAAGCGCGACCACGCGCAGACCATGGATGAGGTGTATCAGCTGTTTCCCCGCCTGAAGGAGCGCCGGCACCAGATGGCCGGCACGCTGTCCGGCGGGGAGCGGCAGATGCTGGCCGTGGGGCGTGCGCTGATGGCCAAGCCCCGGCTGCTCATGCTCGATGAGCCCAGCCTGGGCTTGGCGCCGCTGATCGTGCGGGAAATCTTCCGCATCATCTCGGAACTGCGCAGCCGTGGCGTGTCCATCCTGCTGGTGGAGCAAAATGCGCGTGCGGCGCTGCAGGTCGCCGATTATGCGTACGTGCTGGAAACCGGCAGCATTGCGATGGACGGGCCGGCGCAGCAACTCGCCGACGATCCGCGCGTCATCGAGGCCTATCTGGGCCTGGGTGGCAAGCATCAGGACATGCTCGCCGGTTGAGCCGGCGTTTGAGGAGAATTTCCATGCAAGCTTTGCGCATCATCCAGGATGAGCACCAGGCCCTGGCCGGCATCATTCATGCGGTGCATTACATGCTCAAGGAAATCGGGGCAGGGCAGATGCAGCCCGATTTCCGCCTGCTGCGCGCGATGGTTCATTATCTGGATGCCTATCCCGAGCAGCGCCATCATCCGCGCGAGGACCACTACCTGTTTGCCCGCCTGAAGCAACTCACCGGGGACGGCGCCGAAGCCATCGCACGGCTGGAGCGCGAGCACGCAATGGGCGACGCCCGCATGCAGGCGCTCAACGACGCAGTGCGGGCCTACGAGGCGGATCCGACCGGGCGCTTTGACGATTTCGTGCGCGCCTTCGACACCTTTGCCGACTTCTACCGCAGCCACATGATGCTGGAGGAGCGCGAAATCTTCCCCCTGTGCCGCAAGCACTTCAGTAGCGAGGACTGGCGGGTCATCGATGCGGCTTTCCGCGAGAATCGCGACCCGATGACCGGGGAGGCGCTGCCGGTGGAGCAGGAGGACTTCCAGCGCATTTTCTCGCGTCTGGTCGCCGCCGCGCCGCCGCCGATCGGTCTGGGGGCCGGACTGGCGGACGACTGATGCCGGCCGGGCGGCTTTCGCCGTGCTGCCGGCAGGGGGCACGCGTCCGCGCAGGTTCACATTTTTTTGAACGAGAGCGTATGCGAAATGCCCCAAGGCCCGCGACGATGCTAGAATTCCCGCCAAGTAACACCTCTCCAATCCACATCTCAATCGAGGACAAGCATGAACAAAGGTGAATTCGTCGAAGCCTTGGCCGACCGTATGGACGTATCGCGTGCAATGGCCGACCGCGCCCTGTCTGCCGTGCTGGACATCATTGCCGAGCGCATGGCTGCGGGTGAAAAGGTTTCGTTTACCGGTTTCGGCTCCTTCGAAGTGTCCGAACGCGCGGCCCGCACCGGTCGCAATCCGCAGACCGGCGCCAGCATCGAGATTGCTGCAGCCCGTGTGCCCAAGTTCTCCGCTGGCGCCACGCTGAAAAGCGCGGTCAATGGCAAGTAATTGGCAAACAAGCGACAAATGAGCGGTATGCCGGGTGGCTGAGAAGCCCCACTGCACCGCTGGCGCAACACCCCCCAGGGCCGGCATGCGTGAATGCGCATGCCGGCCCTGATCATTGGCGGGCTGGAATAAATCTGACCATGTGGCAGCAATCGGGTATACTGCGCGCAGTTGTGCACAGCAGCATTCGGTCCAGCAGCCATTTTAGCTTTCCCGCAGTCATGAACTGCGGCTCTCAACCGAGGGACTGTTACCACAGCCCCATCGCCCCGACCCGCCTTCCGAGTTCCATTCGTTCCTTTGATCGACTGGCATCGCGATAACCGGTTGGTGCCGATGAGCGGTCTGCACGCAATCCTGCGTCCAGCCGCCTTAGCCCATCGCGCGCTTGTCGCCTCGGCGTTCCACGGAACGCTGCGATGCCATTCAATGACGCTCCGTCGCAAGGCGGACGCCGGTGTTCGGACATGCTGTCCGCGCCGGAACCCTGTCAAGGAACATGAACATGCATTTCAACGAACTCGGTCTGGAAGAAACCATTGTCAAGGCTGTCGAGGCGAGCGGCTACACCGCCCCCACCGCCGTGCAGAGCAGTGCCATTCCGGCCGCAATTGCCGGGCGCGACCTGCTGGTGTCCTCGCAGACCGGCAGCGGCAAAACCGCAGCCTTCACCCTGCCGTGCCTGCAGCGGCTTGCCAATCACAAGCCGGAGGCCGGTTCCGGTCCCCGCGTACTGATCCTCACCCCCACCCGTGAGCTCGCGCAGCAGGTGGAAACCGCTGCCCGTACCTATGGCCGTGGCCTGCGCTGGCTGAACACGGCCTGCCTGGTGGGCGGTGCCCCCTTCTTCGCACAGGCCAAGCAGCTGGCACGGCCGGTGGATCTGGTGGTGGCCACCCCGGGCCGTCTGATCGACCATCTGCAGCGCCGCAAGCTGAAACTGTCCGACATCGAAGTACTGGTGCTCGACGAGGCCGACCGCATGCTGGACATGGGTTTTGCCGAAGACATCGAAACCATTGTTGCGGCCACTCCGCGCGACCGTCAGACCCTGCTGTTTTCCGCCACGCTGGACGGTGTGGTCGGCAAGCTTGCCGAAGCGCTTACCCGCAACCCGCAACGCATCGAAATTGCCCGCTCGGAAAGCAAGGACGGCAACATCGAACAGCGCCTGATGCTGGCCGACAACCTGGGCCACAAGAACCAGCTGCTCGAATCCCTGCTGTCGGGTGCCGATCTGCAGCAGGCCGTGGTGTTTACCGCCACCAAGCGCAGCGCCGAGGAAGTTTCGCTGAGCCTGCAGGAAAAGGGCTTTGCCGCTGCGGCACTGCATGGCGACATGCACCAGACCGCACGCAACAAGACCCTGGACAAGCTGCGCAAGGGCAGGATCGGCGTGCTGGTGGCCACCGACGTGGCGGCACGCGGTATCGACGTGGCGGGCATCAGCCATGTGATCAACTTCGACCCGCCGCGTCAGGCCGAAGATTATGTGCACCGTATCGGCCGTACTGGCCGTGCCGGTCGCGATGGGATCGCAATCACCTTGTCCGGGCCGCGTGAGATGGGCATCATCCGTGCCATCGAGCGCTTCACCGGCAAATCGCTCGCAGTGCATGTGATCGAGGGTCTGGAGCCGAGCAGCCGTCCGGTGTCCCCGCGCAAGCCGTCACGCGACGGCAAGAGCTTTGGCAAGCGGACGGGTTTTGGCAATCGTGACGCCCGTCCGGCTTCCAGTCCGGGCTGGGGTGGGGCGCGCGATGCAGCCGCACCCCGTCGCGACGCAAGTGGCGGATCGGCACGCAGCGGGCGCGATGCCGCTGCTGCCGGTGGTCGCCGTGATGCAGGGGCGGCACGCTTTGGTCGTGACGACCGGGCGTCGGCCGCGCCGCGTCGCCCGCGTGCCGATTACCGCTGAGCAGAGCACCTGAAATCGGGCGCACCGTATAGTGCGCCCTGAGTGATGCAGAAAAGCCCGCCAAGTGCGGGCTTTTTTCTGGGTTGCTGGGTGCCGGGCCGTTCCGTCGTTCAGGTGCGGTTGCGCATCACCAGGCTGATGAGCAGGCTGGCGCCGCCAACCACGGCAGCGATGCCGATGGCCTTGAGGGCGAGGCGGGTGAGATCGTCGGTGTCGATCACGTCGGCGATCAGCAAGACCCCCAGTGTGGCCAGCACGATCACCACCGTGGAAAGGAGCAGCTTGATGACCGATGACAGGCCACCCTTGGGTTCGTCATGTTGGAATTCCTGGGGTGACATGGAGGCCTCGTGTGCAGAAAAGGATGGATGGAGTGTGGCGTGCAAGGGCGGGGGGCGCTGATCCGTTCAGTGTCAGAAACGGATGTTAGCAGCACGATGCTGACATTGTCATCCGGTGCGCTTCGCAACATGCAGTGCTCCTGGATGAAGTCGCACTGCATTGAGGGTCGGTACCTGCGTCAGCTGTCGCGCTTCGCGCGTGCGCTCTGCACTTCGACCGCGCGCACGCGCGAGGCCAGCTTGTCGAGCACACCGTTCACGAAGCGGTGCCCGTCGGTGCCCCCAAAGGCTTTGGCCAGCTCGATGGCTTCGTTGATGATCACCCGGTACGGTGTTTCCGGGCGGGTGCTCAGTTCATGGGCCGACAGCAGCAGGATGGCATGCTCCACCGGGGACAGTTCGGAGATGCTGCGGCTGAGCAGCGGAGCCAGGCTGGCCTGCAGGGCTTCCCGGTTTTCGACCGTGCCGCGCAGCAGTTCGACGAACAGCTCGCGGTCGGCCTTGTCGAAACCGGTCACGGTTTCGAACTGACTCTCGATGCTGCGCGGGGAGTTGCCCGACAGCAGCCACTGATAGACGCCTTGCAGCGCAAATTCACGCGCGCGTCGGCGTGCAGCTTTTCCGCTCATGGATCAGTCTCCCTGCCTGAGGGTCTTCAGCAGGTTGGCCATTTCGACGGCCGCCTGGGCGCAGTCGGCGCCCTTCTCGCGCATGCGTGCGAGCGCCTGGTCGTCGTCTTCGGTGGTCAGCACCCCGTTGGCCACCGGAATGTCGGTGTCCAGCGTGACGCGGGTGATGCCGGCGCCCATTTCATTCGAAACCAGTTCGAAGTGGTAGGTTTCGCCACGGATCACCGCGCCGAGCGCGACCAGTGCGTCGAAGCGGCCGCTGCGTGCCATGGTCTGCAGGGTGAGGGGAATCTCGAGGGCGCCCGGAACGGTGGCAATGCACAGTTGTGCGGGCGCCACGCCCAGGCGCAGCAACTCTTCGGTGCAGGCGGACAGCAGGCCTTCGCAGACATCCTGGTTGAAGCGGCTCATGACGATGCCCACGCGCAGGCCGGTGCCGTCGAGGTTGATGTCGTGTTCGGTGATGTTTTCGTAGCGTGCCATGGTGTTGTGCGCAATGATGAGTGGAGCCGTGCGGGCTTACTGCTGCTCGACGAAGCCGGTGATTTCCAGGCCGAAGCCGGTCATGTTGGGGATTTTCTGCGGGCTGGACAGCAATTGCATGCGACCCACGCCGAGCGCCCGCAGAATCTGCGCGCCGACGCCGAACAGGCGCGGATCCCAGCGCTGTCGGCGGCCGGCGGCGTCGTTGCCGTTCAGCCCGGTGAGCATCTCCTGCCCGGTCTGCGGGCGGTACAGCATCACCACCACACCTTGTTCTGCGGCCGCAATGCGCGCAAGCGCATCGTTGATCGGGAAACTGTGGCGACCGCTGGCCGGGTCCAGGAAATCGAGTACCGAGATCGGTTCGTGCACCCGCACCAGCGTGTCGCGGTCGGCGTGGATGGTGCCGTGGGAGAGGGCGAAGTGCACATCGCCCGAGGTCTTGTCTTCGAAGGCGGTGAGCCGGAAGCGGCCATGCGGGGTGTCCACCTGCCGGTCGGCCACTTGTTCGACCAGGTGTTCGTTGGCCGCGCGGTATTCGATCAGATCGCGGATCGCGCCGATTTTCAGACCATGCTCGGCACAGAATTCGATCAGGTCGGGCAAGCGGGCCATGCTGCCATCGTCCTTCAGAATCTCGCAGATCACCGCAGCGGGTTCGAGCCCCGCGAGCTGGGCCAGGTCGCAGCCCGCTTCGGTGTGGCCGGCGCGGATCAGTACGCCACCTTTCTGCGCGGTGAGCGGAAAGATGTGGCCCGGCATCACGATGTCTTCCGGGCGGGCGTGGCGGGCCACCGCGACCTGCACGGTGCGTGCCCGGTCATGTGCCGAAATGCCGGTGGTGACGCCGGTGGCCGCCTCGATCGAGGCGGTGAAGGCGGTGCCGTGAGGGGTGCGGTTGTCGCGCACCATCTGCTGCAGGCCAAGCTGGCGGCAGCGGGCCTCGGTGAGCGTGAGGCAGATCAGGCCCCGGCCGAAGCGGGCCATGAAGTTGATGGCCTCGGGGGTGACATGCTCGGCGGCCAGGACCAGGTCGCCTTCGTTTTCCCGGTCCTCCTCGTCGACCAGCACGACCATGCGGCCGGCGCGGATGTCTTCGATGATTTCGGTGATCGGAGCCAGTGCGCTCATGAGTGTGCCTTGCTGCTGGAGTCTGCGTCTTCCTGACGCCATGCGAGCATGCGCTCGACGTAGCGGGCGATCAGGTCGATTTCGAGATTGACCCGGCTGCCGGTGTGCAGGTGTCTGAGGTTGGTCACCGCGACCGTGTGCGGGATCAGGTTGATGGAAAAGTCGGTGCCGTCGACCCGGTTGACCGTCAGGCTCACACCGTTGACCGTGACCGAACCCTTGCGGGCGATGTAGCCGGCCAGCGCAGCCGGGGCGCGGATGACCAGCTCGTGGCTCTCGCCCACCGGGGTGAAGTGCAGTACTTCACCCACGCCGTCCACATGCCCGGTGACCAGATGGCCGCCCAGGCGGTCGGCCAGGCGCAGGGCCTTTTCGAGATTCACTTCGTTGCCCACCGCATCCAGCCCGGTGGTGCAGTCCAGGGTTTCACGCGATACATCGAAGCGTGCCAGCGAACCCGCCATTTCAATCACGGTCAGGCATACGCCGCTGTTGGCAATGCTGTCGCCAATGTGTACATCCGACAGGTCCAGTCCGGCCGTGTCGACACTCAGCCGCACGCCGTCCTGCAGGGGTTGGATGTCCACGATTCGGCCGCAGGCGGCCACGATTCCAGAAAACATGGCAGGCGTCTTGAAGAGGGGAAGGGCGTAATTGTAGGCGAAAGCCGGGTTGAAAGGTCTGTTTTGGGCGGAGCCGGTGACAAGAAGGCGACCGCAGCGGTCGTGTTTGGTCGTGTTCAGCCGCCCAGCGCCCGGTCCAGTATCTCGCTGAACGGCCCGCTGCGCATGAAGCCGACCACGCGCAAGCCGTCGATCTCCTGCCCACCGGGCGAGAAGAATACGATGCCCGGCGGACCGAACAGCCCGAAGCGTGCGAGCAGGGCCTTGTGCTCATCGGTATTGGCGGTCACATCGGCCTTCAGCAGCAGCATCTGCTCCATGCGCGCGGCCACGCCGGCGTCGGTGAAGGTGTAGCGCTCCATTTCCTTGCATGAGACGCACCAGTCGGCATAGAAGTCGAGCATCACCGGCTGCCGGGCAGCGGCCAGTCGGGCATCGAGCTCGGCCAGCGAGGCGACCGCCTCAAAGCGGGGCTGTGCGCTGGCGGGGGCGGCTTCGGCACGCAGCACGGCGAGCGGTTGCAGCGGGTCGCGGGAGCCTGCCAGTGCGCCCAGCAGCATTGCGGCCCCGGCCAGCAACAGCGCCACGCCCACCGCTTTCCAGAAGCGTTGCCAGTTTTTGGCAGTGCTCGGCAGGGGGTCGAGCGCATGCAGGAACACCCCGGAAAACAGCAGCAGCGCGGCCCACGACAGCATGGTCATGAGCGCCGGCACCACCGGGGTGAGCAGCCACACCGCCACCGCCAGCAGCATCACGCCGAAGGCCTTCTTCACGCCCTCCATCCACGGTCCGACACGCGGCAGCACCGAGCGGGTGGCCACGCCAACCGCGATCAGCGGGGCGCCCATGCCCAGGGCCATCACGAACAGGGCCAGCCCGCCGAGCACCGCATCGCCGGTCTGGGCGATGTACAGCAGCGCGCCCGCCAGCGGGGCGGCCACGCAGGGGCCGACGATGAGGGCCGACAGCACGCCCATCACCGCCACGCCGCCGAGCTGCCCTCCCGGGCGGTGACTCGCGCTGCTGCTCAGTCGGCTTTGCAGGGCGCTCGGCATCTGCAGTTCATAGAAACCGAACATCGACAGCGACAGCAGCACGAAGACCAGCGCGAAGCCGCCCAGCACCCACACATTCTGCAACGCGCTGGTCAGGAGCGTGCCTGACAGCCCGGCTGCCACGCCGGCCAGTGCATAGGTGATGGCCATGCCCAGCACGTAGGCAACCGACAGCAGCAGCGCACGGCCCCGCGAAATGCTGTGCCCTTGTCCGACGATGATGCCGGACAGGATGGGAATCATCGGAAAGGTGCAGGGCGTGAAGGCCAGCAGCAGGCCAAAGCCGAAGAAGCTCGCCAGCACCAGCGCCACGCTGGCATCGCGCAGCAGGCTGGCAATGCGGCCGCTTTCGTCACCGCTGTTGTCCGCCGTGGCCGGTGCAGCGCCAAGCGGGGGCGGGGTGGGCGATGGGGTCGGACTGCCGGACAGCGCACGCTGAAGCAGGCTGCCGCCACCGGAGGCGCTGGCAAGCAGGTCCACCGGCAGGCTCTGGGCTTGTGGTGGGTAGCAGATGCCGCCGTCCCAGCAGCCCTGGCTGGTGACCGTCAGTTCAAAGTGGGTGACGCCGTCGGGGGCGTCGACCGGCAGCAGCATCGTCACCGTGTCGCGGTAGGTTTCCACGGCGCCGAAGAATTCATCCTGATGTACTTTGCCCGGCGGGCGCTGCGCTTCGCCCAGGGTGATGCCGTCCGAAGCGCTGAAGCGGAATTTTTCCCCGTACAGGTAATAGCCCTTGCGGATGCGGAAGCTGACTTCGACCGCGTCCTCCGCCACAGTGCGTACAGACAGCATGAAAGCCTTTTCCGGCTCCACCGGGTCGGCATGGGCGAGGCCGGTGAACAGGCCAGTGAGCACGAAGGCCAGTACCAGTACCAGAAGGAGACGGGAGCGCTGCGACAGGATGATCATTGAGCGGTAGGGTACAAGAGTGAAGCGAAAGGTTGAAGGAGGCACGGCCATGGCCGTGCCGTGCGTGCCCGGTCAGCCGGCCGGGGGCGTGGTGTCGATGAAGCTCTGGCGGGCGTGGATGCGTGCGCCGAAGGCCGCCAGCGCGGGGTGGGCGCTGCGCCAGTCAATGTCTGCAAAGCGCAGGTCGAGGTAGGCCAGGGCGCAGCCTGCGGCAATGTCGCCCAGTTGCAACTGCGCCCCGTTGAACCACGGCTTGTTGCCCAGACGCTGCTCCAGAGCGGTGAGGGCGCGTTCGATCTTGCTGCGCTGGCGTGCAATGTCAGTGTCGTTGCGTACGTTTTCCGGACGGCGCGACTCAAGCAATGCGCTGACTGCAGCATCGCACAGACCGTCGGCCAAGGCTTCGGTCTGGCGTACCCGCACCCGTTCCAGAGGGTCGAGTGGCAGCAGGTGGGGCGTGGCATTGAGGGTTTCCAGATAGCCGGCAATCACCGGAGAGTCGAAGAAGGCCTCGCCCTCGTCGGTGACCAGCACCGGCACCTTGCCGAGCGGGTTGATCTCGGGCACCTGCGTGCTGCTTTCCCAGGGCGAGTCGACGACCAGTTCGAAGGACAGGGACTTTTCGGCCAGCAGAATGCGCACCTTGCGGGCGTAGGGGCTGGTTAGCGATGCGAGCAGCTTCATGGCGGGGACCTCGTTCAGAGTGGTTGCCAGGTGCGGGCGACGATGTTGCGGATGACGTGCAGCTTGCCGTGGAAGAAGTGGTCCGCACCGGGCACCACCACCACGGGCTGCTCCTGTGGCCTGGCCCAGTCGAGCACGTTGGCGAGCGGCACGGTTTCGTCGTGTTCGCCGTGGATCACCAGCGACGGGATGTCTGCAGGCAGGGGCGGGGTGTCGTACTGGCGGGCGCCATCGGCCGCCTCGCCTGCCGCCAGCCCGACCAGCACGATGCGCTTCGGCGGCGTCAAGCCACTGGCCAGGCGCGCGGCGACCCGGGTTTGCACGAAACCACCGAAGGAGAATCCCCCCAGCGCCAGCGGCAGAAAGCCCCAGCGCGACTGCGCCCAGCTGATCACCGCCAGCATGTCTTCGGTTTCTCCCTGGCCGTGATCGTGGTTGCCGTCGCTGGCACCTACCCCCCGGAAGTTGGGGCGCAGCGCGGCAAAGCCCTGGTCACGGAAGGCGCGTGCCAGGGTGTGGGCCACCTTGTTGGAGTGGGCTCCGCCATACAGTGGATGCGGGTGACAGATCAGGGCGATGCCGCGCACGGTCTCGGGGACATCGATGAGGGTGTCGATGTTGCCTTCTGCGCCGCGCAGCAGCGCCTTTTCGGTGGGCAGGGGTCGGCTCATGCTGTGTGTCCTTGTTCCAGGTGGCCGGGTGGGCTTGGGCCGGCGATCAGTCGGGCAGTTGCAGGCGGCTCACGATGCGGCCATGCACCAGGTGTTCGTCGATGATTTCGTCGATGTCTTCGCGGTCGACATAGGTGTACCAGACGTTGTCAGGATAGACCACCGCCACCGGCCCGTCGTCGCAGCGCCCCAGGCAGCCGGCCTTGTTGATGCGGATGCCGCCCTTGCCCTTCAGGCCGAGCGCGGCAATGCGCTCCTTGGCATGGGTCTGCAGTTCGGCCGCGTGATGGTCGGCACAGCAACTGTCGCCGGGCGGGCGCTGGTTGCAGCAGAAGAACACATGGTGGCGGAAGTGGCTCATCGGGAACGTCTCCAGGGGAAAGGCGGGTGTGATGGATGTGCGCGATTATAGCGGCTGGCCGGGGCCGCTCAGCGCTCGCTCAGATGCGCCCCCCGCCACAGCCCGAGGGCCGACAGATAGCCCAGCGCCACGAAGGGCCAGGCTGCGGCGGTCACCTGGGTCAGACCGTGGAAGTTGAGGAAGTTTCCGCGTGTCTCGAACTGCAGGTCGAGCGCGAGATAAGGGTTGTCGGGGATCAGGTTGCCCACCGTGGTGGCGATCAGCAGGGTGATGCCGGCCAGCGCGTGCTGCTGGATGCGCGGCAGGCGCAGGGCCGCGAGCAGCAGGAGCAGGCCGGCGACGAGTCCCGCACCGCTGCCCGGGGTGAGCCAGGCGGTGGGGGAGCCCGGCACCAGAAAGCTGGCCGTGGCGAGGGTCTTGGCGAGCAGGGCAAGGGCGATCAGGCCGGCCACTGGCCACAGGGCAGGGTCGAGCATGATGCAGCGTGCAAACAGGGCGATGGCGACCAGGCTGCAGGCCACCTGCACGGCTTCGAGCTGGATGAATCGCCCGGCGTCGAAACTCAGCGGGGTGACCAGGCCCAGCGCTTCCCGGATGTCGCCGCTGCCAAACAGCGGACTTTCCGGCATCAATTGCGCGAGCAGCCACAGTCCGAGCAGAACCAGCCCGAGATCGCCCGAGCGCCCGGGGATGATCAGGCGGGTGCGCAAACCCACCAGCCCCCCGTGCTCGTGAAACAGTCGATGCCCCCAGAACAGGCCTGCGAAGGCACCGAGTGCCGCCCCCAGCAGGTTGCAGCCCAGGTCGAGGTTGGAGGCCACCCGGCTGGGCAGAAAATGCTGGGTGGTTTCAATCGACAGGCTCAGCAGGCCGGCCACGAGCGTGGCGGTGGCGAGGCTGCGCCAGGGCCACGCCCTCCAGCCCAGCGCCGGCACCAGCAAGAAACCGAGGGGAACGTAACCCAGCACGTTCAGCACCAGATCCTCGACCCGGTAATAACGCGGCCAGGGCGCCACCAGATAATCGAACACCGGTAGCCCGGAATCCTGCCATCCACTCATCGGATGCAGGCAGGCATACAGCACCAGCAGCGCATACGCTGCGGCGAGGATGCGGGGCAACCGGGTGCTGGTGGCCGGGCCGGCCGGATCGGTCATGACGCGCTGGACATTCCGCTCGGATAAAGCGGGTGATTCTAACCGAGCGGCGGCTGGGTGTGGCAGGCGAGCGGCGCATCGGCGCATCGCTCGCGGGACCGTTCCCGTTCTGTTCGGGGCTTCATGCAATCATCGTGGAAAGGGACGCTTGCATGGAGTTCGACGCCATTTTTGACTATTCACCCGACCCTTGTGCAGGGCCGTGGGCCACGCATCGAGGCCGCTCAGTCTGCCTCGTCGCCCATGTCGCGGCGGGGTACCTGGGTGGGGTCGCAGATGATCGGGCGGTAGACCTCCACACGGTCGCCCGCTTGCAGGGGGGTGTCAGGTTTCACCACCTTGCCGAACACGCCGACCTTCTGCTGCTCCAGATCGATGTCCGGATACATGCCGAGCAGGCCGGACAGCACGATTGCGTCGTGTGCGGTCGTGCCTTCCGGCACATCGATGCGCAGCCACACTTGCTGGCCGCGATCGGCATAGGCAACGCCGACTCTCATGTCTTGTGCCCTCCCCGGTCAGATGCCTGCGCCGACGGCATTGCCCTGGCGGGCTGCCATGCGGCTGCGGTGGCTTTCCCAGGCGCGCTGTGCGGCCATCAGGAAACCCAGTGCCAGAAAGCCTCCCGGTGGCAGGATCATCAGCAGGAAGCCTTTGTATTCCGGAATCAGCGTCATTTCCATGAAGTGGAATTGCTCGCCGAGCAACAGGCTGGCACTGGCAAACAAGGTGCCACTGCCGAGAATCTCGCGGGTTGCGCCCAGCACCACCAGTGCCACGGTGAATCCCAGCCCCATGGCCAGTCCGTCGGCGGCAGCGGCGCCCACCGGGTGTCGCGAGGCAAAGGCTTCGGCGCGCCCGAGAATGCCGCAATTACAGACGATCAGCGCAATGAACAGGCCCAGCACCTTGTAGAGGTCATGCAGCCAGGCGTTCAGGCTCATGTCGACCAGTGTGACCAGCGTGGCAATGAGCACGATGAACACCGGAATGCGCACACTCGGGCTGACCCAGTTGCGGATCAGCGCAACGGCCGTGTTCGAACAGACCAGCACCGCCGTGGTGGCCAGTCCCATGCCCAGGCCGTTGGTGGCCGTGCCGGTGACCGCCAGCAGCGGACACAGGGCCAGCATCTGGGTGAACACCATGTTCTGCGACCACAGGCCGTCGCTGAAGATGCTGCGCATCGAAGGGCCGCGTGGCCGGTCGGGGACGGGGGTGTCGGGCGGTGCCGACGTGACGGTGTCATGGGCGGTGCTCATTGGGCGGCTCCATCGGGGGCAGAGGTCGGGGAAACAGGAGAGACTTCTGGCGCAGCGGGAAGGGGGCTGGTGCCAGCGGCCGGCTCATCGTCGGCAAACATCAGGTGCCGGCGAGCGGCGTATACCTCAAGGCCGGCCTTCACGGCATTCACCACGGCACGCGGGGTGACGGTGGCGCCGGCAAACTGGTCGAACACGCCGCCGTCCTTCTTCACGCCCCATTGCGCAGGCGGGGGGTTGTCCAGCGAGCGGCCGGCGAAGCTGTCTACCCAGGGGTCGCGGCTGATCTCGATCTTGTCGCCCAGGCCCGGGGTTTCGCTGTGGCGGGTCACGCGTACGCCGGTGAGTTGGCCGTTGCGGTCAACGCCCATCACCAAGTGGATCGGGCCGGCGTAGCCCTTGCCGGTCATCTGGAACACCACGGCGGTGATCTCGCCTTCACGTCGCGCACGGTGAATGGTGAGCGGACGACCGTCCGGCCCCTCGATCTGCGTGGTGTCGCGCAGCAGGTCGTTGTCGGTGCTGTTTGCGGGCAGCACTTGCGCGAGCGAGGCGGCCACGTCGCGTGCTTCGGCCTCGGCAATCGCCGGTCCGGTGTTCATGTGCGCCAGTGCCAGCGCGGCGCCGGCCAGCAGGGTGACCGTACCCAGGGAGACGGTCTGGTACCAGACGGTGTCGAACCAGTCGGCGGCACGGGAAGGTGAGCTCATGATCTCAGCGCTCCTGCGGGGCCAGCGAACGGCCGTCGCGACGGCGACCGAAGATGCGTGGCCGGGTGTAATGGTCGATCAGCGGCGTGGCTGCGTTCATCAGCAGGATGGCGAAGGCGATGCCCTCGGGGTAAGCCCCCCAGGTGCGGATGATCCAGGTGAGCAGCCCGCAGCCCGCGCCGAAAATCCACTGCCCCAGCGGGGTGGACGGCGAGGTCACGTAGTCGGTGGCGATGAAGAAGGCACCCAGCATCACGCCGCCGGTCAGCAGGTGCGCCATGGGGGGCAGATAGGCCTGGGGGGCCAGCAGGTTGGCACACGCCGCCGGGACGGCCACACCCAGCAGGAAGGCCAGCGGAATGCGTGCTCCGATGACCCGCCGGGCGATGAGGAAGATGCCTCCGGCCGCAAGCAGCAGGGCCCCGGTTTCCCCCAGGCTGCCGGCCCGGTCGCCCAGGCTGGCCATCACGGGCTCGAAGCTGTCGCCCAGCGATTGCGCGATGTCGACCCCGCGTGCGGCCTCGATCTTGATGTGGTCGAGCACCGACGCGCTGCTCAGGCCGTCCGGTACGCCGGCACCGAAGGTGATGTCCAGGGCGCTGGCAAAGCCGGGGGCCCCGTCGCTGCCCAGCGGGCGTGGGGCAATCCAGCGGGTCATTTCCACCGGAAAGGAGATCAGCAGCATCACGCGCGCGGCCATGGCCGGGTTGAACAGGTTCTGGCCCAAGCCGCCAAAAGCATGCTTGCACACGATGATGGCGAAGGCGCCGCCGACTGCGCCGATCCACCACGGTGCCCAGGGGGGCAGCGACATCGCCAGCAGCCAGCCGGTGAGCGCCGCCGAGCCGTCGGCCAGTGCACTGCGTACCGGCTGCCCGGCCAGGCGACGACACAGGGCTTCGGCGAGCAGGCAACTCAGCAGGGTGGTGATCCACAGCAGGATGGCCGGCCAGCCAAAGCGCCAGAAACCGTTCAGGGTGGCCGGCAGCAGGGCAAGCATCACCAGCAGCATGACCTGCCCGACCGGGCGGGCACCATGTGCGTGAGGGGAGGCGAAAACGGTACTCATGCGGTGTGCTCCTCCTGCGCGCGGGCGGCGGCTTCGGCCTTTGCGCGTTCGCGTTCGGCCTTGCGGCGGGCGGCGGCTTCGGCCTTTTCGCGGGCTTCGCGCTCCATGCGCGCACTGCGCGCCTCCACCAGTTCGCGGATGGCGGCTTGCTTCATGCGGTTGCGTTCGCGTGAGGCCAGTTCGCCCTTCGCATGGTTGAAGTACTGCACCAGCGGAATGCGTGACGGACAGACGAAGGAACAGGTGCCACAGGCAATGCAGTCCTTCAGGCCAATGTCTGCCGAGGCGGCCAGATCGCCGGCCCGGATGCGCGCGGCCATCTCCAGCGGCAGCAGCCCGATCGGGCAGGCGTTCACGCAACTGCCGCAACGGATGCAGGCCGCCTCGGCATCCGACTGTGCGGTTTCGGCTGCGGTCAGGGCCAGCAGCCCGCCCGAACCCTTGATCACCGGAATGTCGGTCGAGTGAATCGCCAGCCCCATCATCGGTCCGCCCATCACCAGCCGGGCCGGGGGCTGCGTGAAGCCACCACAGAACTCGATGAGGGCGGAGACCGGGGTGCCGATGCGCACTTCCAGGTTGCGCGGGGTGCGGATGGCGCCGCCTGCCACGGTGACGATGCGCCGGGTGAGCGGCTCGCCAAAGCGGATGGCCCGGTGGATGGCTGCCGCAGTGCCCACGTTCTGCACGACCACGCCCACGTCGGCTGAGCGCCCTTCGGAGGGCACCTCGCGACCGGTGAGCCAGGCAATCAACTGTTTTTCGGAACCCATTGGATAACGGCTGGGGACGGCTTCGACGCGGATTTCAGGATGCACCCGGGCGGTTTCGCGCAAGGCGGCAATCGCTTCCGGCTTGTTGCTTTCGACGCCGATCAGGATCTGGCGGGCGCCGACCGCCCGGGCGATGATGAGCGCGCCATCGACGACCTCGCCGGGGCGCTCCTGCATCAGGCGGTCGTCACATGACAGATAGGGCTCGCACTCGCCGCCGTTGAGGATCAGCGTTGGAATCGGGTTGTTGCGACCGAGCGACAGCTTGACGGCCGCCGGGAAAGTGGCGCCCCCCATGCCAACCACGCCTGCTGCGGCCACCCGGCGAGCGATCTCGGCCGGGGTCAGCGAGAACGGATCGGTTTCGGTCAGCGACACACCCTCGTCCAGGCCATCGGGTTCGAGCAGGATCGCGGGGGCGCCCAGGCCCGACGGGTGCGGGATGGGCACCTCTCCAATGCCGGTGATGAGGCCCGAGGTGGGCGCGTGAATCGGCGCCGAGATGTTGCCCTGTGCTTCGGCCAGCAGTTGGCCCCGCAGCACCCGGTCGCCCGCCTGCACCACTGGGCGGGCAGGGGCGCCGATGTGCTGGCTGAGGGGCAGGCGCAGTTGCGGCGGCAGGGGCACCGGCGTCACGGTGGTGCCGGCGGCGGGGTGCTTGCGTCCGTCCGGGTGTGTGCCCCACTGCGCCAGATGGCGGCGCAGGCGGGTCAGCAGCGGGGGATGGGACGAAATGTTCGGAGTGCCCATGATGATCTCACGCATTGACCGGAGTGGCCTGTGTCGCCAGGGGGGGCGACACTGCCGGGCGCGGCCACACCCAGGTCTGGAGGGTGACCGGCACCGGTTCGATTTCGATGGCCCCGGTGGGGCAGATGTGCTCGCACTTGGCGCAGCCGGTACAGGCCTCGCGGATCACCGAATGGATCTGCTTGACCGAGCCGATGACCGCGTCGGTGGGGCACGCCTTGAAGCACTTGGTGCAGCCGATGCAGATTTCCTCGCGCACGCTGGCGATCATCGGCACGCTCTCGGTCAGGGCAGCCCCGTCCAGCGACAGCCCCAGCCGTGCCGCGAGGGCTTCGGCCAGGGGCTTGCCGCCGGGCGGGCAACAGGTGGCCGGGGCTTCACCGTTGGCCAGTGCCGTGGCGGCCCCTGCACAGCCGGGGTAGCCGCACTGGCCACAATTGGTGCCGGGCAGCATGTCCAGCAATTCGGCTTCGATGCCGTTGCTGTCCACCCGGAAGCGGCGCGCGGCAAGGCCTAGGATCAGCCCGAACAGCACGCCCAGGGCAGAAAGGCTGAAGATGGCGTTGAGCATGGTCTGGTTTCCTCTGTGCAGCAGTGATCTCAGTGGTGGGTCAATCCGGCAAACCCCATGAAGGCGAGCGACAGCAATCCGGCGGTGACGAAGGCAATCGGCGCACCGGCAAACGCTGCGGGCACCCGCGCCAGCGCCAGCCGCTCACGCAGGCCGGCAAACATCACCAGCACCAGGGTGAAGCCGATCGCCGAACCCAGGCCGTACAGCACACTGGTGACAAAGCCGGCTTCTTCCATGATGTTCAGCAGTGCCACGCCGAGCACCGCGCAGTTGGTGGTGATCAGCGGCAGATAGATGCCCAGCACCTTGTACAGCTCCGGTGCGTTCTTGCGGATGGCCATTTCCACGAACTGCACGGTGGCCGCAATCACCAGAATGAAGCCCAGAATGCGCAGGTAGGTGATGTCCAGCGGCACCAGCAGCCAGTGCTCCAGCATCCAGCTCAGGGCGCTGGTCAGGGTCAGCACGAAGGTGGTGGCCAGCCCCATGCCCACGGCACTGTCGATCTTGCGCGACACGCCCATGAAGGGGCACAGGCCAAGAAACTTGACCAGGACCACGTTGTTCACCAGGGCGGTGCCCAGCAACAGCATCAACCATTCGTTCATTACGGTTCTCCGTTCGCTCGTGTTGCATGGCAGCAGAACCCGTGCCAGGGTGGCCTGCAGGCAGATTGCTGTGCAATTTCAGGGAATGCGCGCCCTGAACGGGTGCATGACTGTGTGTCGATTGCGCCAGCCGGCCGGATTTTGTTGCAAACGCGACAGCGTGCTGCGGGACAAGCCCAGGGGGGTGGCTGGGGCTGCAGGGGAGTGGCCCGGCTCCGGGGATGCTGCGCTGCACCGATGGCACATCGATTGCTTGGTGTTTGGCAAAGCGCGTCGAGAGGGTTTGCCATGAACGTCATTTCCAGCCTGGGCCGGGTAGGCAACACCGTGTTCCAGTACGCCGTCGAGCAGTCTGCCGTGGCCGTCACGATTACCGACGAGCAAGCCAGGGTGCTGTATGTGAATCCGGCCTTCACCCGCATCACCGGCTACAGGGCTGACGAGGTGATCGGTCGCAATCAATCGCTGCTGTCGTACAAGCGCACGCCGCGCGATGTGTATGCCCAGATGTGGCAGGCGCTGCTCACCGGCCAGCCCTGGTCGGGGCGTCTGCTCAACCGCCGCAAGGACGGTACGCCGTATGTCGCGGAGCTGACCGTGACGCCGGTGAGTGCGCCGGACGACGCCTCCGAAGGGCGTTATTACCTGGGGCTGCACCGCGATGTCACCGAGGAGCATCGTCAGGCGCAGGTGCTGGCCAATCACAAGCACCTGATCGAGTCGGTGATTGCCGTGGCGCCGATGGCGATTGCCCTCATCAATAGCCAGGGCGAGGTGGTGCTGGACAATCCCGCGTATCAGCGGGTGGTGAGCGAACTGGGCATGGCCGAGCCCGCGCATGCGGTGATGACGGCGCTGCGTGACGACATGGGGGAGGCCTTTACCCATGCGATGGCGCACCGCCGGCCGCTGCACAACCGGGAAGTGCGCTTCGAGCGGACAGGCGGGGAACCGTGCTGGTTCTCGTGCTCTCTGGCCTGGTTCGAGGAGCATTCCACTGCGCCCGACGGCTTCTATGGCGCCGCCAGCAGCGACTACACCCTGCTGATGATGCACGACATCACGGCGGCACGCCGTCAGCAGGAGGCGCTGCGTCTGGCAATGCTGCGCGAGCATCTTTCCGAAAGCGAGTTCAATCAGGCCCTGCGCGAGACGCTCGGAGGCGCCATTTTCCAGTTGCAGGGGCCGGTGAACCTGATCTCGGTGGCGGCTGCGCTGCAGCGGCGCCGCAGCGGACCTGCTGCGGCAGATTCCGATCCGCTGCTCAAGGCGCTCGACGATGCACGGCAGGCCGGACAGCAGGCCATCGAAGCACTGCATGCGGCGATGCCACCGGAACGCATGGGCACGCTTGGGCGGGTGAATCTGAACGAGGTGCTGCACGATGTGCTGATGCTTGAAACCCGCACCCTGCTGTCCGCAGGGGTGACGGTGGACTGGCAGCCGGCCCATGTGCTGCCTGCGGTGCAGGGTGATCCGGCGGCTTTGCGGACCCTGTTCCGGCAATTGCTGCTCAACGCCATCGAGGCGATGAATGTACGCGGCTGGGCCGAGCGCAACGTGCGGGTGGGCACGCAGGCGTCCGCAGAGCGGGTAGAGGTGGACATCACCGACTCGGGCCCCGGCATTCCGGAAGCGTTGCGGCGGAAGGTGTTCGAACCCTTCTTCTCGACCAAGCGTACTCATCGGGGCGCCCGCGGCATGGGGCTGTCGGTGGTGCAGGAAGTGGTCAGCCGTCATCGTGGGGTGCTGGAGATCGATCCGCAGCACCGTGACGGCTGCCGCATCGTGGTGAGTTTTCCGGTGGCGCGTGTGGCAGCGGAATATCTGGAGGAGGCCGAATGAACGCGACGCTTTCCTCTCGTGACGAACGGCTTCGCGAGGCGCGCATTGCATGGCTGGAGAGCTCGCTCGAGGCGCTGTACCGGGTCAGCCGGGTGCTCTCGCGCAGCCTGCAGTTGAGCGAAACCCTCTCCGAAGTGCTGCGCGTGCTCGATGACGAGTGCGGCTACAACCGGGCGCTGGTCACGGTGAATGAACCGGATGGCGAGTCGATGGCCCTCTGTGCGCTGCATGGCGTGGAAAGCCGGTTCGATCCGGATCTGCGCTGGCGCGCCGGGGAGGGGGTGATCGGGCAGGTGCAGCTGACCGGGCGACCGATCATGCTGCACCGGCTGGCCGAAGACCGGCGTTATCTGTCGCAGCGGGGGCTGCTCGACGGGGAGGCGCCATTCATCGGCGTGCCGATCCGGGTCGGGCACGAGACGCTGGGGGTGATCGCGGTTCAACCGCCGCTGACCGATGTCGATGTGCTCGACGATCATGCCCATTTCTGTGAGATGGTGGCCAACCTGGTGGGCCAGAGCGTGCGCCTGGCCTCGCAGGTGCGCCAGGAACGGCGTGATCTGGCCGAGGAGCGCGATGCCCTGCGACGCACGGTGCGCAATCGCTTCGGTTTTGACAATGTGGTCGGGCGCACGCCGCGCATGAAAATGGTGTTCGAACAGGTACGGCAGGTTGCCAAATGGAACACCACAGTGCTGGTGCGGGGCGAAACCGGCACCGGGAAGGAGTTGATCGCGCAGGCGATTCATTACAACTCGCCGAGGGCCTCCGGGCCTTTCGTGAAGCTCAACTGTGCGGCGCTGCCCGAAAACCTGCTGGAGTCCGAACTGTTCGGCCACGAAAAAGGGGCGTTTACCGGCGCGATGAGCCAGCGCAAGGGGCGGTTCGAAATGGCGGACTCGGGGACCCTGTTTCTGGATGAAATCGGCGAGATCTCCGCTTCGTTCCAGGCCAAGCTGCTGCGCGTGCTGCAGGAAGGCGAGCTGGAACGGGTGGGCGGCGGGCGTACCCTGCGGGTGGATGTGCGGGTGATCGCGGCGACCAATCGCGACCTGGAGTCCGAAGTTGAACAGGGGCGGTTTCGCGAAGATTTGTACTACCGCCTGAACGTGATGCCGATCAACCTGCCGCCCCTGCGCGAGCGGGTGGAGGACATTCCGGACATCGCACGTCATCTGATGCAGAAGATTTCCGGTGTCCAGGGGCGCACCTTGCAGATTACCGACGACGCGATACGGGTGCTGCTGCATCACAGCTGGCCGGGCAATGTGCGCGAGCTGGAGAACTGTATCGAGCGTGCCGCCGTGATGAGCGACGACGGCACGATCAACCGGGACCTGATCCTGATTTCGGGCATCGAGGAGCGGGTCAGCCCGATGCGCGGGGGCGCAGCCCTCGACCTGCAGGACCCCGACCTCGACGAGCGCGAGCGGGTGATTGCCGCACTGGAACAGGCTGGCTGGGTGCAGGCCAAGGCTGCCCGCCTGCTCAACATGACTCCGCGCCAGATTGCCTACCGGGTGCAGACGCTCAACATCAAAATGCGGCAAATCTGAGCGGGCGTCCCGAAAGACGCCGGGCGTGTGAGGACTCGTACAGCCAGCCCTGTCGGGTGTACGACAAAAGCACTCCGGCAGCTTTGTTAAGATGTTGAATGTTTTGTGTTTTTTTGTTCTGATTGGGGTGGTACGCCACTTGCGGATGAGTTTCTGTCAATCATCGCAAGGGGAACGACGATGGAACTCCCGGTCATCAGCAACGCCGCACCTGCCGCCGCCAGCGGCTGTAGCTCCAGTGGCTGTGGCAGCGCGCCGGATGCGCTGGCGCATCTGCCCGACCACATCCGCGCCAAGGTGCAGGACCATCCCTGTTATTCGGAAGAGGCCCACCACCACTTTGCCCGCATGCACGTGGCAGTGGCCCCGGCCTGCAACATCCAGTGCAACTACTGCAACCGCAAGTACGACTGTTCCAACGAGTCGCGCCCGGGGGTGGTGTCGGAGTTGATGACGCCCACGCAGGCGGTGAAAAAGACGCTCGCGGTGGCCGCCGCCATCCCGCAGATGAGCGTGCTGGGCATTGCTGGCCCCGGAGACCCCCTGGCCAACCCGGAACGCACCTTCGAGACCTTCCGCATGCTCTCGGAGCAGGCCCCGGACATCAAGCTGTGCGTGTCCACCAACGGCCTGTCCTTGCCGGACTGCGTCGACGAACTGGCCAGGCACAACATCGACCACGTCACCATCACCATCAACTGCGTCGATCCCGAAATCGGCGCGCAGATCTACCCGTGGATCTTCTGGAACAACCGCCGCATCCGTGGCGTGGAAGGTGCGCGCATCCTCATCGAGCAGCAGCAAAAAGGTCTGGAGATGCTCACTGCGCGCGGCATTCTGGTGAAGGTCAACTCGGTGATGATCCCCGGCGTCAACGACCAGCACCTCCAGGAGGTGTCGAAGATCGTCAAGGCCAAGGGCGCCTTCCTGCACAACGTCATGCCGCTGATCGCCGAGGCCGAGCACGGCACCTACTACGGCATCATGGGCCAGCGCGAACCCACCGCGCTGGAGCTCGAAGCCCTGCAGGACGCCTGTGCCGGCGACATGGCCATGATGCGCCACTGCCGCCAGTGCCGTGCCGATGCGGTCGGCATGCTGGGCGAGGACCGTGGCGACGAATTCACGCTCGACAAGATCGACGCCATGGAGATCGACTACGCCAGCGCAATGGTCGAGCGCGCGAAAGTGCATGAGCAGATCGCCGCCGAACTGGAGATGAAGCGCCAACTGCGCAGCGCGCCCAGGTTCCAGCCCGAAGGGGTGGATATCGAGCCAGCCGCCCCCGTGCTGCGCAATGTGCGCATCGCCGTGGCCACCAAGGGCGGCGGGGTGATCAACGAGCACTTCGGCCACGCCCACGAATTCCTGGTGTACGAAGTCGGCCCGCAGTCGGCGCGCTTCCTCGGTCACCGCAAGTGCACGCCCTACTGCATGGGCGACACCTCCTGTGGCGACGGCGAAACCGTGCTCGCCGGCATCATCCGCTCGCTCGAAGGCGTCGAAGTGCTGCTCGCCAGCAAGATCGGCTTCGAGCCCTGGGGCGACCTGGAAAAGGCCGGCATCCAGCCCAATGGCGAACACGCCATGGAGGCCATCGATGACGCGCTGCGCGCGGTGTATGACGAACTGGCTGCCGCCGGCAAGCTCGCCGTGCCGAGTCCGGCTGTGGTCGCCATGGCCGCCGTGGCGGCCTGAAGGGGAGAACCGACATGTCGCTCGAAATCCTGGATGTCTGTGTGGGGTGCTATGCCTGCGAACCGCTGTGTCCGAACAAGGCGATCAGCGCCGTGATGCAACCGGGGCAACCCCTGTTCTTCATTCATCCGGACAAGTGCACCGAATGCCTGGGGGATCATGATTTGCCCCAGTGCGCGGAAATCTGTCCGATCGAAGGGGCGATCGTCGATGAGTATGGCGACCCGCTCAATCCGCCGGGCTCGCTCACCGGTATTCCGCTGCATCTGCTGGAGCAGATGAGGGAGGCCGAATGTCGTCAGTAACGTTCTGGTGGAAGCCCGGTTGCGCCACCAACACCCGCCAGATCCGGCTGCTGGAAAAGGCCGGCTGTCAGGTCAAGGTGTGTGACCTGCTCACCGAGTTGTGGACGCCGCCCCGGCTGGAAGTCTTTTTTGCGGAAATGCCGGTCAGCGAGTGGTTCAACCGTTCGGCCCCCCGCATCAAGAGTGGCGAGGTGGTGCCCGTGGGCATGGCGCGCGAGCAGGCGCTGGCGCAGATGCTGCTCGACCCCTTGCTCATTCGTCGTCCGTTGATCGAGCTCAATGGTCAGTACATGGCCGGGTTTGATGCACAGTGGCTGCTGGCCCAAGGGGTGACGCTGCCTGCAGGCGAGTTGCCCGAAGCGTGCTCCCACCCGGCGGCACGCAGCGGGGTGGCCCGCTGTGGCTCGTCCGGCAGCGGTGGCGTGTCATGAACACGCCGGTGCAGGTGCGTGCGGGGGTGCCGGTCGCGTTGATGCCCGGGGTGCATTGGGTGGGGGCGCTCGACCCGGATCTGCGCCAGTTCGACATCATCCTGCGCACGGCCAACGGCACCACTTACAACGCCTATGCGGTGCGCGGACTCGACGGGGTGGTGGTGATCGACACGGTGAAGGCCGAGTTTGCCGAGGCCTTCTTCGAGCGGCTGTGGGCCTGCTGCGAACCGCACGAGATCCAGGCCATCGTGCTCAACCACCTGGAGCCCGACCATACCGGGGCCCTGCCCGAACTGCTGGCCGCCGCACCCCAGGCCCGGGTCTATCTGTCGGCGCCCGCGCTGAAGATGCTCAAGGGGCTGGTGAAGGGCGGACTCGACGACAGCCGTATCGTGGTGGTCGATGAGGACACGCGGATTTCACTCGGGGGCAAGACCCTGCGCTTTCTGTATACCCCGTATTTGCACTGGCCGGATACCCAATGCACCTGGATCGAGGAAGACCGCCTGCTGTTTTCAGGCGACGTATTCGGTTGCCACTTCTGCGACGCCCGCCTGTTCAACGATGCAGTGGGCGATTTCCGCTTTTCATTCGATTACTACTACCAGCACATCATGCGCCCCTTCCGGGAGCATGTGCTCAATGCCCTTGAGCAGATCGAGGCCCTGCCGGTGCGCATGATTGCCCCGGCTCATGGTCCGATCCTGCGTGACCGGCCCGACACCTATGTCCGCAGCTACCGGCAACTGGCCGCGCCCCTGCTGGCCAACGAGGCGGGCGGACGGGACAAGACCCTGCTGGTGTTCTACATCAGCGCGTATGGCAATACCGCCCGCATGGCCGAGGCCGTGCGTGACGGCGCCGAAGGGGTGGAGGGCGTGCGGGTGTCGCTGTATGACCTGGCCGGCGGCGAGGTGGCCCCCTTCGTCGATCTGATCGAGGAGGCGGACGGGCTGGTGTTCGGCTCCCCCACCATCAACGGCGATGCGGTCAAGCCGGTGTGGGATCTGCTGTCCTCCCTCACCGTGGTGAAGGTGAAGGGCAAGCTCGGCGCGGCCTTCGGCTCCTTTGGCTGGAGCGGTGAGGCCGTCGGGATGATCGAGGACCGCCTGCGCGGCCTCAAGCTGCGTGTGCCGCGCACGGGGCTGCGGGTCAAGCTGATCCCCACCGATGAAGAACTCCAGGACTGTACCCGGCTGGGTCGGGAGCTGGCCGAGCACCTGGTGGGACGCAGCGCTCCCCGGCACATCGACTTCACCGCACCGGGGGCGCTCAGCGCATGAACAACACAACACGTCGCACGCGACGCACAAGGAGGAAACATGCCCAAGGCCCAGGTCACATTTGAAGATATCGACGTCACCGTCACCGTTCCGGCGGGCACCCGTCTCATCGAGGTGTCCGAAAAGGTCGGTGCCGGCATCACCTATGGTTGCCGGGAAGGTGAGTGCGGCACCTGCATGATGAAGATTTCCTCCGGCGGTGAGCACCTGTCCAGCCCTTCGGTGCTTGAAGACAAGGTACTCAAGGAAAACTATGCCGGCGCAGCCACCCGCCTGGCCTGTCAGGCCCAGGTGCTGGGCGGGCATGTCGTGGTGCGTCCGGGTTGATCGGTCCTCGCAGCACACTCTTTTTTCAACACACACGGAGTACAGCAATGCCCAATATCACTTTTTCCAGTCCCATTCACAAGGACAAGACGGTGTATGCCGTGGCCGGGTCGCACACCCAGACCATCCTCAAGGTGGCCAAGGAAAACCACATCCCGATCGACTTTTCCTGCGAAGACGGGGAATGCGCCACCTGTATGGTGAAGGTCACCGTGCTGTCGAAAAAGGGCAGCATGGCTGGCCCGCTGACCGACAAGGAGGTGCTGGTGCTCAAGGAACACAAGAAGATCACCGCCGAGGAGATCGAGCGCATGCGTGTCGATGACGTGCCGTCCTCGCCGTGGCGCCTGGCCTGCCAGCTGATCCTGCGCGACGAGGATCTGCTGGTCGAGTACTGATCCCGGCAGGGGTGGGTTCATGCCGGCGCGCACTGCGCTGAGCGCCGGCAATGCGCGAAAGAACATCATTCAGGGGATTCGAAACATGCTTGCTCCTCTCAGCTACCGTCCATCCTCCGCACAGTTGGCCATGCACGAGCATTTCATGCGCTTTGCTGCAGGGGGTCCGAATGACGAATTCCTGGCCCGGATGATCGCCGGCTGGACGCTCGGCGATGGCGTCATGCCGGTGGATCTCGGCCTGGGCACGCAGCGCTTTGCGGCATTGGTCGAACGCCATTTTCCGGGGCTGCGCTGGGCGCCGCGCTGCCATGAGGCGGATGGTTTGACACGCCACCCGGAGTTTCCCGACCTGCTCGCCTTCCTGAGCGCCGAAGCCGATCCCGAGGTGCCCGGCGCAGCCGACATGGCGGTGGTGGTGGCGACCGGCTGCATGGGGTCGGAGCACCTCTGGCAGGATCTCGGCCTGCCCTCCCGGCGCGAGCTGTCGCAACTGATGGCGCTGAACTTTCCGGCCCTCGCCCGTGCCAACGACCGTGACATGAAGTGGAAGAAATTTCTCTATCGCGAACTGTGCCAGCGTGAAGGCATCTACGTGTGCGCCGCACCCAGTTGTGAGCAATGCAGCGACCAGCCGGTGTGCTTCGGGCCGGAGTGCTGATGCCTTGCGCAGTTCAGCGCGATGCCCTGATCAACCGCGCCTGTGGCGCAATGCTCGGACTGGCGATAGGCGATGCACTGGGGGCGACGGTGGAGTTCATGACGCCGCGTGAGATCGTCACCGAATATGGAGTGCACGACCGGATTTGCGGCGGTGGCTGGCTGCGCCTGCCCGCTGGTGACGTGACCGACGACACCACCATGACGCTGGCGCTCGGCCGGGCCTGGCTTGAGGCCGGCCGTGCGCCCGATGCCGCGCAGTGCGCCATGGCTTTCGATGCCTGGATGCGGGCCAAGCCGGTGGATATCGGCAACACGGTTCGACGGGGCATCATGCGCTGGCGCCGTCATGGCAGCGCCCAGGCGGAAGCGTCGAATCAGGCGGGCAATGGGGCGGCCATGCGTTGCCTGCCGGTGGCCCTGGCCACGCTGGGCGATACCGTGCCGGCGATCCGTGCGGCAGCACTCACGCAGGCACGGGTGACGCACCATAACCCCCTGAGTGACGCCGGAACCGTTGCCGTGGTGCATATGGTGCAGGCCGCCCTGGCGGGGCAGGGTATCGGCGGTGTTCTGCGGGCGGCCCAGGCGCTGGTGGCCGCGCAGCCCGAGTTTGCTTTCCGCAACCGGCGCTGCGATAACCCTTCGGGCTACATCGTCGACACCCTGCGCGCGGTGTGCCAGGCCCTGGACGGGAACGATGGTTTCCGCGCGGTGCTCGTCGATGTGGTCAACCGTGGTGGCGATGCCGATACCACCGGGGCGATTGCCGGCATGGTCATGGGGGCGCTGGTGGGGGAGGCTGCCCTGCCGCGCGACTGGCGGCGGGCGGTCAGGGTCGAGGTGCGGCGCGAGGCCGTGCGCCAGGCCAGCGAACTGATCGAACTGTCGCCCGCCTTGCGCAGGGGGTGACACCGGACATGCCGTGCGTGGCCGATGGCCTCGCCGGCGTGCTGGAGGGGGAAGACGATTCGGTTAAAATGAAATTATTGAGTCCGTTGCTGTGTTTGTGCTCAGCCTCGGGCACTGAGTGCTCCCGTCATTGCCGGACAGACAAGCGCCTGGGATGACCCCAGTCCCGAGCCCTATCCCTTCATGAGCCTGTATCAAGACCTTGCCGACCGCACCGCGCGGCTGATTGACGACGGCGTGCTTCGGCCCGGCGACCGCTTGCCGTCGATCCGGCAGGCGTGCAAGGCGTATGCGATCAGCCCGATTACGGTCACTCAGGCCTATCAACTGCTGGAACAGCGGGGGTTGGTCGAGGCGCGGCCCAAATCGGGCTATTTCGTTCGCGCACGGCTGGGCAGTTCTCTGCCTGAGCCGCGCATGACTCGCCCGGTGGGGGGAGCGACAGCGCTTGAGGTCAGTGACTTCATTTTCCAGATACTGGACAGCGTTCGTGAGCCCGCAATTGTCCCGCTGGGCTCAAGCTTTCCGAGCCCGCATTTGTTTCCGCTCGACAAACTGGGGCGTTTCCTCGCGTCGGCGGCACGTCGGCTGGATCCGTTGGCCACTGTGACCGATTTGCCTCCAGGCAATCAGGCGTTGCGCCGTCAACTCGCGCTGCGTTATCTCGCACATGGTGCCTCGGTGTCACCGCAGGAAATCGTCATCACGTCGGGGGCGCTGGAGGGAATCAACCTCTGTTTGCAGGCGCTCACCCGGCCAGGTGATCTGATTGCGATCGAGTCTCCCACCTTTTATGCGGGTCTCCAGGCCAGTGAGCGCCTTGGCCTGCGGGTCATCGAGATCCCCAGCCACCCGCGCGAGGGGGTGAGTCTGAGCGCGCTGGCCGATGCGCTGCGCCAGCATCCGATCAAGGCTTGTCTGTTCATGCTCAACTTTGCCAACCCGACCGGCAGCCAGATACCGGATGAGCGCAAGCGCGCCCTGATCGAACTGCTGCATACACACCAGGTGCCGCTGATCGAGGACGACGTCTATGCCGAACTGCATTTCGGCTCTGCGCCGCCCCTGTGTAGCAAGGCGGTTGATCGTGACGGGCTGGTGTTGCATGTGTCATCGTTTTCGAAATGCCTTGCGCCGGGCTACCGGTTGGGCTGGGTGGCTGCGGGGCGTTATGCGCAAGCGGTGCAGCGGCAGAAGTACGCCACGAGTCTGGCGACTACGGTTCCGGTGCAGATTGCAGTGGCTGAATACCTGAAGCACGGTGGTTTCGACTCGCACCTCCGGCGCTTACGTCAGCAACTGGCCATACAGGAAAGGCAACTGGTGGCCGACATCGAGACGCTGTTCCCCGTAGGCACGCGCTTGGCCCGGCCCGGCGGTGGGTACTTTGTCTGGCTGGAATTGCCCGGTCAGGTCGACACGCTGCGTCTGCAAGAAGATGCCCTCGTGTGCGGCATCAGCATCGCTCCCGGGCCGATCTTCTCGGCCAAGCGCGATTTCCGCCGCAACTTGCGGCTGAATTTCGGTCACCCGGCGAGCGCTCGGCAGCGGGAAGCACTGGTCATACTGGGTGACTTGATCCGACAGCAATTGGCCGCTTGAGGTCCGACGGTATCGCAAGGGGGGGGACGCTGAATCTGTGCCTATCGGAAATTGAACAATCTGAATCTGCCCTCATTCGGGACAGAATGATGTACTCGCACCATCGTCGGAAGTGGAGCAAGTACATGAATCAGGCTGTCAGCAAAGAGCGGGAAGCCAGGCTGGCGTTTTATCGCAAGCAGGGGAAGGTGCACGCAAAGTCGGTGGAGGGGCGTTTCAACACGGCGCGCTGGACCATGGTGTGGCTCACGCAAATCGTGTTCTATGGCGCCTGTTGGCTACCCTGGCATACCGAAGCAGGCACGCGTCAGGCGATCCTGTTCGATATAGCGAATGAAAGGCTCTATCTCTTCGGTCTGGTGCTGTGGCCGCAGGATGGGTTGTTGCTGGCCTTCATCCTGATCCTGGCAGCGACCGCGCTCTTTTTCGTGACTGCGATGGCAGGACGCCTGTTTTGTGGTTTTGCCTGTCCGCAAACCGTGTATACCTCGATTTTTGTCTGGATCGAGCGCAAGATCGAAGGCGATTATCTCGCTCGGAAGCGTCTGGATGCCAGCTCGAAGTCGATGCGCAAACTGTCGATCAAGGCAGTCAAGCATGGAATTTGGGGGGTGGTCGCAGCCTGGACCGCCATCACCTTTGTGGGCTATTTCACCCCGATTCAGGCGTTGCTGCCGAACATTGCCCGCCTGCAAACCGGGCCGTGGGAAACCTTCTGGCTGATCTTCTACGCCATTTTCACGTATGTGCAGGCCGGGCTCGCGCGTGAGGCGGTGTGCCAGCACATGTGCCCGTACTCGCGTTTCCAGGGGGTCATGATCGACTCGGACACCACCAGCGTCAGCTATGACCCACTGCGCGGCGAGCCCCGCGGCACCCTGCGCCGCTCGGGACATAACAACGACCAGGGGGCTTGCATCGATTGCGGTATCTGTGTCCAGGTGTGTCCGACCGGCATCGATATCCGGAACGGATTGCAATACCAATGCATCAACTGTGGCTTGTGCATCGATGGCTGCGACCAGGTGATGGACAGGATCGAGGCGCCGCGTGGCCTGATCCGTTTCATGAGCGAGAACGATCTTGCGGGCAAACCCGCACGGACTCACAGGCGTTTGATGCGACCACGTGTGCTGATCTACGCCAGTTTGTTGCTGCTGTTTTCCGCGATGACGCTATGGGGGATAAACGAACGAACCCTGCTGTTGCTCGAAGTGCACCGCGATCGGGGCAACCTGATGCGGGAAACGACAGAAGGGCGTATCGAAAATGCCTACACGCTCAAGCTCATCAACCGAGAAGAAGTGCCACGTATCCTGCACATCGGCGTCAGCGGCCTGGCGGGCCTGCGCATCGACGGTACCGACACCTTTGCAGTGGCGCCTGGTAGCTTGCGCACCGTATCGCTCACTGTCTCCGTTCCGCACACAAACATGCCCGCCGGCGCCCAACTGATCGAGTTCAATGCCGAAGCACTGCATGGCCAGGCGCCGACCGTGCGCGAACCGAGCACTTTCATCCTGCCTGTTCACTGACCGGGCGCTGCAATACACTGCAACGCGGTGGCATCTCAGACGGTCGCTTCTGTGCCCAGTCCGGCCACTTCCCGCAGGTCGGCATCCACCCACTCCAGGCCGATGCGCCTGCAGAAGCGCTGTTCCTTGTCGTTGGCTCCGGGAATCAGTGCCCAGCCGGCCGGGTGTGCGGCGCCATATACGATGTCGTTGAGCATCATGCGGGGGGTGTCGCGGTTCAGCCGGATGCCGCCGACCAGATAGCGCAGGCCTTCGCGGCGTTGCTTGAGGAAGGGGGGAATGGCAAAACCGCCCATCAGCTCGGTGATGTAGTCGACAAAGTCGGCATCCGAGGCGATCCAGTTCGGCTCCGGCCATGGCGTGCCACAGGGTTTGAACAGGATCGGAGCGCTCGGATCGATGCCGGCTTCGTCCACCTCCGCGCTGTAAGCCTGACCGTCATGACGGTACAGCTTGTAGCGCACGCCGCGCGCAATCCGGGCGCAGCCCACGATGAGGGTGTGGGGGCGGTCGGCGTACAGCTTCTGCAGGCCGGTGTCACGGTTCAGGTCGACAATGTAGGGCAGGTGCAGCGAGGCCAGCCAGGCGTGCAGCGGGGCCGTGCTCCAGTTCGGATCATCGTAGGTCTGTTCGAGAAAACGGCTGACCGTGGCGCGGCCGCGCTTGAGCTCGATGTTCATCGCGGCGCGCGGAAACTCGTACATCAGCCGGGGGGCCATGGGCTGGCCGTTGTTCATGGCGAGGATCAGCTCGTCGCTGGTGGCCGGAATCTTTCTTCCGTCGAGCTGGTGGGTGACGTCGTCCAGGGCTTCGGCGCCGATGAAGGGGACCAGCGTGCCCGAGGCCAGCGCCTGGAGAATGTCGTCGAATGAATGGCTCATGGTTTTTCCTGTTGCGGACTGTTCAGGCAGTCGTCGCAAGAAAGGTGCCATGCTCATGCATCGGGCCACAGGCACCGGCCCGCAGGGCAGACGGGGGCGAGGGCGCTTCAGTTTGGCGGAGGCGGGTGTGTCGCATGCCTGCCGCTTGTCGGCTTTACGACAGTCCGCTGGTTGTGCAGGGGGCGGGGGTTGGGGCCTGGCCCTGGCCGTACACATGAAGGGTGTTCTTGCCGGCCAGCTTGGCCTGATACATGGCCTGATCGGCTTCGATCAGGAGTTGCTCTTCGTCTCCCGGGCCACCGGGGTCGTGGTAAGTGATGCCGATGCTGCAGGACACCTGCAGTTGCAGCGCGCCATGCTGTACCGGCAGGCTGGCGGCCTCCAGCAGGCGTTGGGCGAGGGGGCGGACGTCGTACTGTTCGGGCAGCGCGGTGAGCAGGGCGACAAACTCATCCCCGCCAAGCCGGGCAATGGTGTCCTGCCCGCGCAGGCACTGTTGCATGCGCTGGGCAACGGCCATCAGCAGGGCGTCGCCAGCGGCGTGTCCGTGGGTGTCGTTGATGGCCTTGAAACCGTCCAGATCGATATACACGACCGCCACCCTGCAGCGCTCGCGCTGGGCCTGGGCGATGGCCTGGCGCAGGCGGTCGGCCAGCAGCATGCGATTGGGCAGGGCGGTGAGCACATCGTAGTGGGCGATGTATTCGAGCTGCTGCTGGTATTCCTTCTGGGTGGTGATGTCGCTGATCAGCGAGACATAATGGCGCGTCTGGCCGTGTGCGTCCCGCACGGCGCTGATGGTGAGCAATTCGGCATACAGATGCCCTTGTTTGTGCCGGTTCCATATTTCGCCCGACCAGTGCCCGGTGTCGGTGAGGGCTTGCCACATGCCGGCATAGAACACGTCATCCTGATGGCCGGACTTGAGCATGCGCGGATTGCTGCCGATCAACTCGTCCCGGCTGTATCCGCTGATCCGGCTGAAAGACTGGTTGACGTTCAGGATGGTGCCGTCCGGGGCGGTGATCATCACGCCTTCCCGGGCGTGGGTGAAAACGGTGGCCAGCTGCTCCAGCTCGGCGTTCGAACGCGCCAGCGCTTCGGTCTTGTCCTTGAGATCGTTGTGCAGCCGGTTGAAGCCGTCGATCAGCGTGCCGATCTCGTCATCGCGTTCGACCGGCAAGGCCGCAAGCCGTCGCCGGCCCTGGCGCATGGCTTCGAGGGCGCGCGCACCGCGCAGCAGGGGGCGGGTGATGGTGGTGGCCAGCAAGGCCGCCAGGGCAATCAAGGGGACGGCGATCAGCAGCACCAGACGGGCACGCCCGGCAAGCCGCTCGCGCACCAGCGCGCCCACATCGTCCACATACACACCGGAGCCGATCACCCAGCCCCAGGGGTCGAACCGCATGACGTACGACAGCTTGGGGTACTGGCTTTCGGTGGCGCCGCCA